>Ga0209480_10001019_pt1 | contig 21059 bp, 14 predicted proteins | sample JI61114C2DNA_FD_187501 | JGI IMG/M metagenome (GOLD analysis project Ga0209480, IMG submission 187501) | Wastewater effluent complex algal communities from Wisconsin, to seasonally profile nutrient transformation and Carbon sequestration -... | ecosystem: Engineered > WWTP > Effluent > Algae... | reverse complement strand
AAGGCCGGCCACTTCGTTGAGGATGAACTGCATGTCGCGCAGCGGAGCGATATAGGTACTCATGGCTTAATTCCTTTTCAGATTCAGACGGCGGCGACCAGCGCCGGCACGGTTTCAAACAAGTCGGCGACCAACCCATAATCCGCCACCTGGAAGATCGGCGCATCCGGATCCTTGTTGATGGCAACGATGACCTTGGATTCCTTCATGCCAGCCAGATGCTGGATCGCCCCCGAGATACCGATGGCAATGTACAGCTGTGGCGCAACGATCTTGCCGGTCTGGCCGACCTGATAGTCGTTCGGCACAAAGCCGGCATCGACTGCTGCTCTGGAAGCACCCAGCGCCGCACCGAGTTTGTCGGCGAGCGGTTCGAGCAGCTTGTGGTAGTTCTCGCCACTGCCCAGACCACGACCACCGGAGACGATGATCTTGGCGGCGCCGAGTTCAGGCCGTTCGGACTTGGTGAGTTCGCGCTGGGTGAGTTGGGTTTGGGCGGTGTCGGCTGCTGCTGCAATGGCTTCAATTTTTGCGGCATTTCCGCCGTTGACCGCATCAAATGCCGTGGAGCGGACAGTGATGACTTTGATCTTGTCAGCACTTTGTACGGTAGCCAGGGCATTGCCGGCGTAGATCGGGCGGACGAAGGTGTCGGCGGATTCAACGCCGGTGATTTCGGAGATCTGCGCAACATCAAGCAGGGCGGCAACGCGCGGCAGGAGGTTCTTGCCGAAGGTGGTGGCCGGGGCGAGGATGTGGCTGTAACCCGCTGCGTTGGCGATGATCAGGGCCGTCAGGTTTTCAGCGGTCTGGTTCTGGTAGTGGGCGGCGTCGGCGACTTTGACGGTGGTCACGCCCTGGAGTTGAGCCGCTTGCTGGGCGGCGGCGCTGCAGTTGCTGCCGGCGACGAGGACGTGGATGTCGCCACCGATCTTGCTGGCGGCGGTCACGGTGTTGAGGGTGGCGGCTTTGAGGCTTTGCTGGTCGTGTTCGGCGATTACGAGGATAGTCATGATCAGATCACCTTGGCTTCGTTCTTGAGTTTGTTGACGAGGTCGGCGACATCGGCGACTTTGATGCCGGCGGAGCGCTTGGCGGGTTCGGCGACTTTGAGGGTGGTCAGACGCGGGGTGACGTCGACGCCGAGATCGGCGGGCTTGAGGGTTTCAAGCGGCTTTTTCTTGGCTTTCATGATGTTGGGCAGGGTGGCGTAGCGCGGCTCGTTGAGGCGCAGGTCGGTACTGACCACAGCAGGCAGGCTCATTTCGAGGGTTTCGAGGCCACCGTCGATTTCACGGGTGACGGTGGCTTTGTCACCGGCGATGACGACTTTGGAGGCGAAGGTGGCTTGCGGCCAGTTTTGCAGGGCGGCGAGCATCTGGCCGGTCTGGTTGGCGTCGTCGTCGATGGCTTGTTTGCCGCAGATGACGAGTTGCGGTTGTTCTTTGTCGCAGAGGGCTTTCAGGAGCTTGGCGACGGCGAGGGGCTGGAGGTCGACGTCGGTGTCGACGAGAATGCCGCGATCAGCACCAATGGCCATCGCGGTGCGCAGGGTTTCCTGGCAGGCGGCGACGCCGCAGCTTACCGCGATGACTTCAGTGGCGATGCCGGCTTCTTTGAGACGGACGGCTTCTTCGATGGCGATTTCGTCGAAGGGGTTCATGCTCATCTTGACGTTGGCCAGATCTACACCCGTGCCATCAGCCTTCACGCGAATCTTGACGTTGTAGTCCACTACCCGTTTTACGGGAACGAGAATTTTCATTTTTGATTTCCTCTGATTTGTCATTCCGGGCTCGACCCGGAATCCAGTCCTGAATTTCTGGATTCCCGCCTTCGCGGGAATGACGGTAAATATTTATTCGATGGCGAGCGCGGAATTAGCGTGCTGGCGTAAAACGTACTTCTGGATCTTTCCGGTCGACGTCTTTGGCAATTCACCAAAAACCACCTGCTTGGGCACCTTGAAGCGTGCCAGATGGGCACGGCAGTGCTCGACGATCTCGGCTTCGGTCGTTGTTGCACCGTCCTTCAGCTCAATGAAGGCAGCAGGCACTTCGCCCCATTTTTCGTCAGGCTTGGCGACCACGGCAGCAGCGATGACCGACGGATGGCGGTAGAGCACATCCTCGACTTCCAGTGAGGAAATGTTTTCGCCACCGGAAATAATCACGTCCTTGGAACGATCCTTGATCTTGATGTAGCCATCGCTATGGACGACCGCCAGATCGCCGGTATGGAACCAGCCACCTTCAAAGGCTTCGGCGGTGGCCTTCTCGTTCTTCAGGTAGCCCTTCATTACCAGGTTGCCACGGAACATGATCTCGCCCATGGTTTCGCCATCCCATGGCACCGGTTCCATGGAAACGGTATCAAGTACCGTAATTGCTTCCTGCATGTGGTAGCGCACGCCCTGACGGCCATTGCGCGCGGCGCGCAGGTCAATCGGTAGGTTGTCCCATTCCGGATGCTTGGCGCAAACCGAGGCTGGGCCATAGGTTTCGGTCAAGCCGTAAACGTGGGTGATATTGAAACCCATCTGCTCGCAACCTTCGATGATCGCAGCCGGTGGTGCAGCGCCGGCAATCAGGCCGTTAACCTGATGGCTTATGCCTTCCTTGAGTGCGGCGGGGGCATTGATCATCATGCCGTACACAATCGGTGCGCCGCACATGTGGCTGACCTTGTGTTCCTTGATCAAGCCAAAAATCAGAGCTGGATCCACCTTGCGCAGACAAATACTGGTACCGGCGTTGGCGGCCAGGGTCCACGGGAAACACCAGCCGTTGCAATGGAACATCGGCAGCGTCCACAGATAGACGGAGTGCGGTGCCATGCCCCAGGAAATGATGTTGGAGGCAGCATTCAGGTAAGCGCCGCGATGGTGATAAACGACACCCTTTGGATTGCCAGTGGTGCCTGATGTGTAATTGAGGGCGATAGCATCCCATTCGTTTTCCGGCAACTGCCAAGCAAAGTCAGGCTCACCTTCGGCGAGAAATGCCTCGTAATCCTTTTCACCAAGACGCTCGGCACCCGGATACTCGGCATCAACAATATCGATAACCAGCGGCTTCGGGCCATCGATCAGTTCCAGTGCTGCCTTGATGGTTTTGAGAAACTCGGGATCGGTGATCAGCACCTTTGCTTCGCCGTGTGTCAGCATGAAGGCGATGGCTTCGGGGTCAAGGCGGGTATTCAGGGTGTTGAGCACAGCACCGGTCATTGGTACGCCAAAATGGCATTCGAACATCGGCGCCGAGTTGGGTAACATGACGGCAACGGTATCGCCTTTTCCAATGCCACGGCTTTTTAGCGCTGAGGCAAGCTGGCGACAACGGTCGTAGGATTCTTTCCAGGTGTATTTGCGATCATCCTGGATGATCGAAATCCGCTTCGGATAAACAAAGGCTGAGCGCTCAAGAAAGCTCAGCGGTGAAAGCGCTACGAAATTGGCTGGGTTCTGCTCCAGTCCGACGGAATACGGATTAACTGCCACAAATGTCTCCTCACGATGCTGTTGAAGGTGCTGTTCTTCTTTATGGGTACGGCTATTTTGAACTGAGGATGACAGGAGACTCTTGCGCAATTATTGGTCAAATGTAACGAATGATTACAGGGGATCGACGCCAGCAACGGCTGCCGTAAAATCGAGCAATGAACACCGCCACGAACTTCCCTGATGCTGCGCAGCGCCACGAAATGCTGCAATCCGGACTCGACCTGCTCGACCAGGGGATTACGGTATTCGACGCTAATTTGCGACTGGTGGCGTGGAACGCCCCCTTTCTACGCTTGCTCGAATTTCCACCCGAAATGGCCTATGTCGGCGCGCCATTCGAGAGTTTCATTCGCCACAATGCCCTGCGTGGCGAGTATGGCCCGGGCGATATTGAGCAGCAGGTTGCCGAACGGGTCGCCGCAGCAGCCAACTTTGCCCCGCACATTACCGAACGCCAACGGCCCAACGGCAGCGTTTTGCTGCTGCGCGGCGAGCCGCTGAACGACAAAGGTTTCGTCACGCTCTACAGCGACGTTACCGAACAGCGCTACATCGAGAACCTGACCGAGCACCAGAATATTCAGCTCGACGAAAGGGTGCGCCGGCGCACCGCGCAACTGGAAAACGCCAATGCCAATCTCACCCGCGCCAACTCGGAAAACGGTCGTATCGCCGCTGCCCTGCGCCGCAGCGAAGAACGCCTGCGCCTGATCAATGACACCATCCCTATCCTGATCGGTTACGTCGACCGCAACGAGATTTACCAGTATGCCAACAAAGGCTATTCGGACTGGTTCAACGTGCCGGAAGGCTCGGTCACCGGCAACACCATTCCCGAGGTCATCGGCCATGAGGTTTATGCCCAGATCCGTGATCCGATACGCAAGGCGCTGTCCGGCCAACAGGTCACCTACGAGTACCAGATGGTACGTAACGGCCAGACCTTGTTCGCGCGCAGCACCCTCGTCCCCGAGACCTTGCCGGAAGGCGACACGCTGGGTTTCTTCGTTTTCTCCTACGACATTACCGAGCAAAAGCGCATGCAGGCAGCGCTGATTCAAGCGCAAAAAATGGAGGCTATCGGGCAGTTGACCGGGGGACTTGCCCACGACTTCAACAATCTGCTCACCGTCATTATCGGCAACCTGGCCGCCCTGCAAGACCACCGCCCGCACGATGCCGAGGTCAATGAATTTGTTGAGCCGGCCTTGCAATCCGCCCGCCGTGGCGTGCAACTGATCAAGCGCCTGCTCACCTTCTCGCGTCAGCAGCCGCTGGAACCCCAAGCCGTCGATATTGGCCGCCTGCTCGCCGGCATGAGCAAGCTGGTCCGCCGCTCCCTGCCCGAGTCGATTGCCGTGTCGACCGACCTTGCCTGCGCCTCGATTCATGCCTTGGTCGATCCCGGTCAACTGGAAAGTGCCCTGCTTAATTTTGCCCTGAATGCCCGTGATGCGATGCCTGATGGTGGGCGCTTGCATATTGCCGCGCGCCCGGTGGAACTGGAGAGCGCTGAAGCCAGTGCTTTTGAAATCACCCCCGGCGCCTACACCATGATCGAGGTGGCCGACAATGGCTGCGGTATGGATGCCGCGACGCTGGCCCGTGTCTATGAACCATTCTTCACCACCAAACGTTTCGGTCTGGGCAGCGGACTCGGGCTGGCAATGGCTTACGGCTTCGTCAAACAGTCCGCCGGTGGCCTGTCGATTCGCAGCGAACCGGGGCAAGGCACCACCGTCCTCATGGTGCTGCCGCTGACCCGTCCACAGGCTGACTCTGAGGCCCCCCCCGAGGATGCACCATTGGCCCATAGCGGCGAACTGGTCTTGCTGGTCGAAGACGATGCCGCCGTGCGCCGGGTTGTTCGCCAGCAGTTGGTCTACCTCGGCTACCCGGTGATTGAGGCCGAAAACGGCGCGCAGGCACTGGAGATGATTGCGCAAATCCCCGACATCGCCTTGATCGTCAGCGACATCATCATGCCCGGCGGCGTCAATGGCCACCAACTGGCCGCCCGGGTGCAAGCCGAGCGACCGGAAATACGCATCCTGCTGATGAGTGGCTATACCGATGAAGTGCTCAGCGAAAGCGCCCTGCCCGTACTCAGCAAACCCTTTGTCCGTCAGGATCTTGTCCGCGCCATCCAGCAGGCCACCCGAAGAACGCCATGAACCCACAGCACACAGAAGACACTCACAAACTGATCGCCATCGTCGAGGATGACCCGGATGTTGCCAAAATCATCGAGCAAGTCCTGGGTGACTTCGGTTTTCGTACTGCCTGGTGCCGCAGCGCCAGCGACCTCCTGCGCCGCCTGCGCAGCCTGGCTCCCGACTTGTGCATCATCGACCTCGGCCTGCCCGACATGGATGGCATCGAAGTCATGCAACGCGTACGCAGCCAGTCCGCTTGCGGCATCCTGATCCTGACCGGCCGCGCCCACGTCAGCGACCGTGTCATGGGCCTCGAACTGGGTGCCGATGATTATGTGCTGAAACCTTTTGAACCCCGTGAATTGGTTGCGCGCGTAAGGAGCATTCTGCGTCGCCGTGAAACCGGGGGTGGCGGAAGCGGCCAGAACCCCAGACAGGTAGCCGAATTCTCCGGCTGGCAGTTCAATACGGCCAACAACTCATTAACCTCACCAAGTGGCGACGAGCAGGTCTTGAGTACTGCCGAAGCCGACCTGCTGCGCGCTTTCGTCAGCAGCCCGAACCGGATTTTGCAACGCGAACAACTGATGGGCTCACGCGATCTATCGCCCACTGACCGCAGCATAGATGTGCGCATTTTCCGCCTGCGCCGCAAGCTTGAACCGGATGCCGAAAGTCCGGCTTTCATCAAGACCGTCTATGGTGCCGGCTACCTGTTTCTTGCCAACGTGAGCTGGCAGGTAACAAATACTTCCAAATAACGAAGAGGGAGCTTTTGGCTCCCTCTGGCTTTACAAATTACTCGTCTTCTTCATGTAGCTGGAACTTGCTCGCCATCTGCTGTTGCACATTCGGCGGCACCGCCGAATACCGTGAGAACTCGATGGTATAGCTACCCTGCCCACCGGTCAGCGATTTCAGTCGCGACTGGTAGTCGTTCAGCTCGGCCAGCGGCACCTCGCCGGCAATCGCTGCCAGACCATGGCCACGGCCATCGGTGCCGGTGATATGACCACGACGGCTGGAAAGATCACCGGTCAAATCCCCAATCGCGCCTTCCGGCACAACGATCTCGATATTGACGATAGGCTCCAGCACAATCGGCTTGGCGGCACGAATCGCTTCGATAACGGCCTTGCGACCAGCCATGACGAAGGCTACTTCCTTGCCATCTACCGCGTGCGTCTTGCCATCAAAAACTGTGACTTTCAGGTCGTCGACCGCGTAACCCGCAACTACACCGCCTTCGAGTCCCTGACGCACGCCCTTTTCGACCGCCGCCATAAAGACGCCGGGAATCACCCCACCCTTGACCGCATCGACAAACTCAAACCCTTCGCCACGACCCTTGGGCTCAATACGCAGATGCACTTCACCAAATTGCCCGGCACCGCCGCTCTGCTTTTTGTGGCGATGAATACCTTCGGCCGAGCCGGTGATGGTTTCGCGATAAGGAATGCGCGGCGGCTTGGTATCGACTTCCAGCTTGTACTGGCTGGCCATCTTTTCCAGCTTGGATTTGAGGTGAATCTCGCCGAGGCCGCGAATCACCGTTTCATTGCTCGTCGGATGGCGCTCGACGACGAAGGTTGGATCTTCCATCGCCAACTTGTTCAGAATATCGAACAGGCGCTGCTCGTCACCCTTTTTCTTTGTTTCAACCGCCAGCCCGGCCATCGGCTTGGGGAATTCCAGCGGGGCCAGATGAATATGATCTTCGTCGTGGCTATCGTGCAAGACACAGTCGAAGTCGATCTCCTCGACCTTGGCCAGCGCACCAATGTCCCCCGGCACCAGTTCATCCACCTCAAACGTTTCCTTGCCTTGCAACTGGTACAGGTGAGCCACCTTGAACGGGCGCTTGCTGTCGCCCACGAAGAGCTGCATATCCTTCTTCATCGTTCCCTGGTGAACCCGGAAAATGCCGATCTTCCCCATATAAGGATCAGCAACCACCTTGAAAACGTGCGCCAGCACATGCTTGGCAGCATCAGGCTCAGCATGAAAAGGCTCGGTCTTGTCACCCGGCTCGCCCGTATAGAACGGCGGCGGATTCCCTTCTGCCGGATTCGGCGCCAGCGAAGCCAGCACGTGCAGCAATTCCTTGATACCGGCCCCCGTCCTGGCTGACACAAACAGAATCGGGATCAGATGCCCCTCGCGCAAAGCCTTCTCGAATGGCGCGTGCAAGGCAGCGGCACTCGGATCTGCGCCATCCTCAAGATACTGGGCCAGCAAGTCTTCGTCTTCCTCAACGATCTGGTCGATCAACGCACGGTGAGCGGCAGCGACTGACTCAAAATCAGCGTCGCCGGCATCATGCTCAAGCACTTCAACGACATTGGCGGCGCCATGTGCAGGCAGATCAAGCAACATGCACTGCTTGCCGAAGCGCTCGCGAATATCTGCAACCAGACCCGGCAGATCAAGGTTGTCGGCATCAATCTTGTTGATCACAATCATCCGGCACAGCTTGCGCTCAGCGGCATGGCGCATCATGCGCTCGGTCATTAATTCGATGCCGGTTTGTGCGTTGACCACAACAATTGCCGTATCCACACCAGCTAGCGCCGCAATCGACTGCCCGGCGAAATCAGGATAGCCCGGCGTATCAATCAGGTGAACATGGGTGTTTTCATAAGAAAAGTTGCCAATTGCCGAGTTCAGGGAATGTCCTGCTTCTTTTTCCTGCACATCGAAATCGCAAACAGTACTACCTTTTTCGACACTTCCCTTGGCCGAAATCGTGCCAGTTGCAAACAGCAGAGCTTCTGCAAGGCTGGTCTTTCCGGCAGCCCCGTGGCCGACCAGCGCTATGGAACGAATCGTGTCTGATTTACATACAGCCATACTTCCCCCTGAGACTTGTTTGAATAAGAAACCAACCATTCAATCATCACGGTACTAAGTTCAGCTGAACCAATGAGTTTGGGATCACCGCAACTGAATGGCGGCATCAACTATACCCCTCTCACCCAACATGCATCTGGATTTGGCGCCCTATTTGTAGTTGAGCGATATCGCCACCTGCTCAGTTACGATACCGCGTCGATCTGTATGTCGAACCTTGACGGGCAGATGATGCATCTCCGGAATCAGCCACAATTCAATAAATTCTGGGCTATCAATTGTGGTCAAGACCAATTTGCTTGCGCGCAAATCTCCGACTGACTCAATACGGATGACTTCGGGCTCTGCAACCCGGTATTGATAAAGAGCATAACCAGCACCATCGGTAAGAAGCACCCCTCCCCCGGCAGGAGTTGGTGGCGAGAACATAAAGTGATAAAGCAGACTTTGACGGTCCAATATGCCATCCGGCATACGCCCGCTCCGCGCCTGATGCACAGACTGAGGCAGCCCCTCCGGAAGTTCTTTAAGTGACATTAACCGCTCTGGGACGATACCTCGCATCTGGAACAGTATCGGACTCAGCCCCTGCCTGGTTATGCGCCCTGAAATATCCAATTGCCACGGCAATTCCGAAATATTCGCCTCTGAACCTGGCGTCTGCGTAACGCTAATGCCGTAGCTCTCACCATCAGCTGAAATATAGTGATGTCGGCCTACTCCAACAATCTTCTCTGGACCAGAAGAGAATTGGAATTCAATCACCACCTCTGTTGGAGCAGTTCTCGAACCGGATTGAAGAACTCCGGATGATGGCTCCAGCGGGGGCGAGTTCGTAGGTTTTTTTAGCACAGGATTGGCAGGCAAAGACTCCACTGGTTTATGTTCGCTTTGCGTTAAAGGAACAGGAGTAATGGGGGTCAGCTTTTCAATTTTCTTGGGTGACTCAATCTCTTTCAAAGGCTGAAAAGTCTCTCGGACACTTGCCAGTTGTTGCGGCTGGCTGGATAGAGCACCTTCTGTCAGTTGGTCTGAGAGCTTTACATTCAGGATGGTGCTCGCTCTCACAGACACTATTGATGACGACAAACCCTGCTTCATCAAAAAAACAAGATGCAACAACACCGAAACCACCAAAGCGATCAGGATTCGGCGATTTGCCTCTTTGCTCACGTTGTTCCACATATCGATAAATACACCCACAACACTCAAATAAATACGGCACCAGTAACGGTGCCGCATTTATTGCTGGCTATTTCATGAATCACTCTGAAGCGTCTAGTTCCCTCTAATCAACTCACGCCAAGAAGTACGACGAGTAACAGATGCAGGCGGTGGCAACGGAGGTTGACCAACATTGATTCCACCACCGGAAAGGCCGGAAATAATAATCAGTTTTCCACTCTTGGTTACTGCCAATGAGGGGCTGGATGCAAGTTGGTTTGCCAACATCGTCCCGACAACACCATTATTACTTGCAGGCGTACCGTTCCCGGGAGAATAGATCGGGCCACCAGTCAAATAATCCAGGAAATATGAATAACTCTTCCCGCCAACGTCGCACGCCAGCAAGCTTGGCGCATTGGTATTGAAGGCCAACAAACCCAGCGCAAGCGCCGGATCAGTGTTTGCCCGCTCTGACGTTGCAAGTAAATCAATAAACCATCCGTTGTCTGACAAGAAATTAACTGGATTATTCGTACTGGTAATTACGTTTGCCCCCGGAGCACAAATACTAGCCAAAGTACCAGTGGGGCAAGTAATTACAGACTGAATCTGCCCCACAAAGCCTTCGCTACTCGTACCCGTCGCGCGAGGTGAACCACCAGGATTATTAAAAATAGCTGTTGAAGGTGAGCTTGTCGTCGACCGGACATCCTTAATCGCATAAAGGGACTGCTGGCTCGTATCGCTTGCATCAGATGCCGCAAGATATCGACCGGTACCAACAAAAACCACCTTCTCGTTTTGGATCAAGCCGATTTCTGGCTTGGTTGTAATCGGCTGAGAATTTCCAGCACCATCCATAAGGGCTGCCAGAAGCTGCGCATCATAGCCAGAGGTAAGACTTCCAAGTGTGTCATTGACATCAAAGCGCCAGAGGTTACCGTTCAAATCTCCGCCATAGACAGCCTCGACCGTATTGTCTGATGAGGGATTAACAACCTGAGCAGTGATTTTTGCCAATCCGCTCGGATTAGCCACACTGCCAGTCCCCGTAGAGATCGGCGAAACGCCAGATATTGGAACCCCCGTTGCCGCATTGAGCACAAACAGACGCCCTACGCCATCACCACCGACACCATCGTCATTAGGAATATTGTTGTAGCCGGAAGTCATCATTACAACCCAGGTACCGTTACTCAACTTGGCAATTTGTGGATTGCCGTAGGCATACCCCAGGTTAGTGTCTGTGAACTCCCAAAGGGCTTTGGGATTAGCGGGGTCGGTAATATCCAGCGCATAGTAGCCACGGCCGCCTCGTCCTAAACCCCCAACCAGAATAGTCTTCCAGACAGCCGTTGATAACGAGCAATTACTGGTACATATATCCGCCGCCACAGGTGTGGAGTCGACGTAATAGCGATGCTTGTCTTTGTATTTTTTGTCCGCCAGCTTGTAAAGATTGGGCATGACCATGGTCGGAATAAACGCCCAGAGCTCTTGTCCAACGGTAGTGTCGGCAGCTATCGCAGTGTTTGCCGCGGCAACTTTCGTGGCAGCAACCGTCGCCAATCCGGCATCTGTGGGGTCTAACGATGAAGCGGCAGAGGCGGCAGCGGCATCATCAACCAGGGTTTCCGTTGTGCTGCTTCCTTTCGCTGCAAAAGCATGCAACATTCCGTCGTTTGAACCGGCATAAGCCACCGCCTGACGGGAAGACTGAGCTGTAACGAAGGCGCTGTACCCAGCATCGGAATAATTGTACAAAGGCTTATGCACATACACCACCTGGGCATTTACCAAATCGCCCAACACATGCTGACGTTGACGGTAATACTTGGTGTTGTCTTTCTCTGCCCCTTCATTCGTCCTTTCGCCACGCAGGTAATTGACCAGATTTGCCCCGGCTGCATGCGAAGTATCCTGATCGGTGGCAGTCAAACAAATATCCGTCGAAGCACACAGGAACTGTGTCAAACCGGTTGGTGAAGTTGAAATATTCGGTGCATTGAAATAGCTGTTCGTCGCAAAATTCGCGCTGGTAAAAGCTTTTAGCTTGGTCGTCGCGACACTGGCGTCAAAGGTGTAGATATTGCGTGCTGAAGCAAGCTTGGCATCCAGTTTTCCCTGAACAGCCCAATCATTGGCAGTCGAAACCACACCTGAAAATGGGTCTATCTGTTTGCGAACCAACTCCCCAGTCCAGTCTGAGGTGGTGAAGGTGCTGCTGAATACATAATTGTCAGCCGGCGAAAGGCTAGGCGTACTGATCGATGGAGCGCCAGCCGCCCCGCCTGCTGCTGCCACACCTGAGAGCGCCGTAGCAATGCTATTGGACAGCGAATCAGGATCGGTGGCACTGAAATAAGCACCGTGTCCATTGACCCCGGCATGCCAGAGGTCATCAATCGTCGTCTGCTCGTTGCTGGCCGGGTAAGGCCAGTTACAGTTGCCCGAGGCCTGCCAGGAACAAACACCGTTGGTTGGATCAGCTGCAATCCCATTGGCCGCAGCAAAAGGACTAACACCTTTGACCGTGGTGAAATCACCAGAGGTATCTGTTACATAGGTAGGCGAATACTTCATGTAACCGGAAGCACCCAGCCCCAGGGTAAAGGTACTCATATGCTGCCAGCTTGCCGGATCACTGACCGTTGTCGGCACATTGTTCATCGCATCCGTTGTCGTGCACAGCGTGCTACCGGCGGTTGCTGGAGAAACTACTGCCCCAACGCAGTTATTCAAGGCAGTGGTCCGCAAGTCAGTGTAGTAATAATATGCGGCCACGTCTGCAAGCATATCGCTGGTGCCGGTACCGGCATTGTTCGTACAGGTGACGGCCTCCCAAAGTGGCGAGGTTGCAGGCGGAGCAGAGCACCCCATCACTGTTGACGATGTACTTGTCGAGGTACACGTCGTATTTATAAAACTGTTACCCGCAACCGGAAGTGCCGTAGAACACGTCGCCGGGTCGACTGGTGTAGGCCCGGTAGGGAATGGCGCCAATTGAGCACAATTGGTTTGCTTCAAGGCACCATCCTCAGTCAGTCCGGGAGTACAGGATGCCACCGGAACCAAACCGGAAGGATAGGTTGCCGTGTAAGGTGTGAAATCCGTCGTTCTGCACTCAACTATTTTTCCGGACCCATCAAAAACAATAGGTGAAGGTGTACCGGCAGGCGTACACGTCGGCATAACGCCGACAACAGTCTGTCCAACGGGAACATATCCAGTATCGCTGACGGGACATGTTATCGCTGTCGTAAATGGAGAACTAACTGATACAGGAGCCGGCGTGCAGGTTGGCGTATTGCTTGTCACCACCGGCTGATAGACACAGGTGGTTGCAGTACTTCTAACCGTAGGGCTTCCACTTGAGGTAGGTGCCGTTGAACAGGTATCCACTACTGTTGCAACCGTGGACACAGTACTTGGAAACGCTCCTGGCACACAATTTATGGCAGTCAGATTAGTTTTATTCTGCGCCGCTGAAGTACAAGTCCCTGTCAGGGTATCCACGGACGGCGAGGTATATTGACAATCTTTTGCCGGGCCAACAAACGCCGGCCCTCCCGATTGTGCGACATCAACACAGGCCGCAGTCGAATTCGTCCAGCCGGAAGTACTTCCATAGGCACAATCATATGCCGGGCTGCTGAATACAGTACCGTCTGCCGTACTCGCAATTTTTGTCACGACATTACACGATGCAACATTACTGGTAGTGACACCCGCCCTGTACGTACACCGAACTTTTGCGCCTCCTGTGTAAGGTGAGCCACCTGAATCATGAATGGTGCAGCTAGCAACAGTTTGATCTGTGCTGGCCGTTCCAGAATATGCGCAACTTACATTCGGACCCACCCAGGGATAAGCACCAGATGACTGCGGCTGGTCGGTACAACTTGCCAAATTTGATGCTGCGGCACCAACCGTTTGGTAGGCGCATGTTTTTTGTGGTGCGGCGAATGTACCCGACTGCGCAACAGGCGTACAACTTGCCACATTGGTCACGACAGCGGTGGTTGAGTAAGCACAAGCGTTGGCTGGCCCGGTGTAATTAACAGGTCCCGGCGAGTCCGCAACGTAAGTGCATGAGTTAAGCCCGGTCGTCGTCGTCCCATTGATGTAACCACATGTGGTGTAGGCACTAAATGCTGGACCACCAGAAGGGCTGCCCGCCGTGCATGTTGTCAGATTCGTTCCTGTCAGGACCGCCGCTTGGTAGTTACACGCAGTAGCAGGACCGGCCCAAACCGTACCATTTGTCGTTCCGGTTGACTGTGCAACAGCAGTACAGGACGCGACAGTTGCTGTTGTAGCAGCCCCTGCGTTGTATACGCAATCTGTTTTTGGCACAGAAGCCGCTGGTGAAGGCACCACCCATGTACAGCTTGACTGATTTGTTAGAGTGGTCGGCGTCGCATCGTACGAACACGCCACTCCGGTATTCCAAGTCGTGTTGTTCGTTGTCACCGTTCCGATGGCAGCTGCCATACATGCCGTTTGTCCGGTCTGATTACTCACCGCCTGATAACTACAATCCGTCTTCCCTGCAGAAGCCGCTGGTGAAGGCACCACCCATGTACAGCTTGACTGATTTGTTAGAGTGGTCGGCGTCGCATCGTATGAACATGCCACCCCGGTACTCCACGTCGTGTTGTTCGTCGTCACCGTGCCGTCCGCTACGGCCGTACATGTCGTTTGTCCGGTCTGATTAGTCACCGCCTGATAACTGCAATCCGTTTTCGCGGCGGACGCAGCAGGGGAAGGAACTTTCCACTGGCAACTCGACAGACCCGTCGTCGTCGTCGGCGTTGCATCATAGGAACATGCTACCCCGGTATTCCACGTCGTGTTGTGCGTCGTCACCGTGCCGTCCGCCGCTGCCGTACATGCCGTCTGTCCGGTCTGATTAGTCACCGCCTGATAACTACAATCCGTTTTCGCTGCGGAAGCCGCAGGTGACGGAACCTTCCACTGGCAGCTCGACAGGCCCGTCGTCGTCGTCGGCGTCGCATCGTATGAACATGCCACTCCGGTATTCCACGTCGTGTTGTGCGTCGTCACCGTGCCGTCTGCCACTGCTGTACATGTCGTCTGTCCGGCCAGATTACTCACCGCCTGATAGTTGCAATCCGTTTTCGGTGAAGAAGCAGCAGGGGAAGGAACCTTCCATTGGCAGCTCGACAAGTTCGCCGTCGTCGTCGGTGTCGCATCGTATGAACAGACGACCTTATCGCCAGCCATGGATGCTGATCCCGTCTGATCCTTTGCCGTGCAAGTTAAAAGACCGCTGACCGGTGCCGTTGCACTTCCATATCCGCAAGCCACCTGCGGTGCGGCGAAGGTTCCTGACTGTGCAACTACATTACACGTTCCAACACTTACAACGGTCGGCGTCGTCTCGTAAGCACAGGTAACAGCCTGACCCACGGTATAAGGAGAGGAGCCTGATGCCGTAACCGTCGTGCATGAATTCAAATTTCCAGCGACGACAGCAACGTCATATCTGCATATAGTATTCCGCGTATACCCCGGCCCCGAAGGCGCTGTGGTACAGCTACTTACATTTACCCAGCCGGTATCCTGCCAGGTATCACCACCATCAACCGAAGTATCCATTCTCTTCTGCAACTGTCGCGTACTTGATTGCAGTTTGTAGGTACTACTTTGTAATGGAGACGTCGTTGATGTGACGTTGTAAACTTTCTTGGTCAGAAGTTTGGAGCCAACGGTAACCTTGTAATCCTTTTGGGTCAGAAGTTTCGTACCAACAGTAACCTTGTAATCCTTTTGGGTCAGAAGTTTCGTACCAACAGTAACCTTGTAATCCTTCTTGGTCAGAAGCCTTGTCCCAACAGTAACCTTGTAAGTCCTCGCCTCCAACGGAGTCGTAGTCTTGGTTAGATTATTGATATAGCTCTGCAGAATTCGCGGGGTGGAGTTCAATTTAAACGAACTTTCCTGCAGTTCTTTCGTATCTGAGGTCAGAGGATAGGTGCGGCTTCGCAAATCGTACTGGGTCACGTTCAACGACGTAGTGCGTTCCTGCAAAGTAGTGGTCTGTGTCGTCCAGGGGAAAGTGTCCGTCGTAACGACGGTTTCAAGTAACCTGCTTGCACTGGTTTGTTGCTGTTGCGTTCTGCTTTCAACTAAAAGCGTATTGATGCCCCATTGTTCCTCAGACTTCATTGTCTTGGTAACCGTACGCGTTTGAGTTCCCCCATCGTAATAAGGCCGATCAAGGCTTCCGTCTTGCTGGCCAATATCGGTAGTGCCATCAATTTGCTTGGGATTGTTAGTATCGTTCCAGTAACCATCGGTCGACAAAATCGTGAAATTTTGTTGGCAGGAATACTGTATCGGATCGATGACGGGAACCGAGTTCAAGGTTGATAACTTGCCAGCATAAAGGCGCCCGGTATTTGCCAAGCCAGTACGCAAGGGCGTCGCGCCATATGGGACGGCACTGAAAAACTTTGAATACCAGAGATTTTTTTGTGCACCGTCAAAAGCACTCGGGTTAATAAAATATGTTCCAGCGCCATTCAGCCCGTTGTTAATGCTGTAAAAACCGACGCGAAATTTGTCGTCCACCCCTGAGAACGCGATGCTGGATGAGGTTTTCATCATTTGCATGCGCGTGCGGTAATACGCGTACCAATTTGCGTAATTAGTCATTTCTTCGGCGTAGGTACACGTAGTACCAGCACAATCGCTCCGGTTCGAGCCTTTCGTTGCGCTTCCTGGGAAGGTGTAAGTACTAACCGAAGGAGTAATTACCGAAAGTAAGGTTTCTCCCGGAACGCTGCTTCCACTGAATGCGCTAGTTGAAGCCGTTACGCCTGTAACGACGGGACTGGAGCTAGTTACTCCAGGTGCGGTAAGGGTAACGACACTGCCCAGGCTCACTGCACTATAGCCAACTACGGTGCAATTACTTCCACTTGGTTTAGTCAAGGTACACGCATTGACTTGAGTAACGATATCAGCAGCCAAAACGCTGCCTGAAGCACCTGTAGCGCTAGCAGAAAGAATCTGCAAGGTATCGACAGTAATTCCGGAAACTGTGCCTCCGCCACCGGGGACTGTGATTGTCGCGGTACGCGGGCGAGGCATACGCGGGAAAGTGTAATCTGTTACCCCATTCGCTGTATTGGTCGGCGTATTCGCAATATTACTTGCTTGACATACCCCGTTGGAATTAGCCGTTGTGTCAACAGAAAGGAGCGACGTTGTACACCAGCGCAACTTCGCTGGGAAAGTGTAACTACCGGTAGGTACTGCTGAAGCCGTACACGTTCTGAGTTGGCCCGTTGTACAATGCTCACCAGCCAGAGTTGTATAGGAAAAAGCATTGCCTTCCAAATTGGCAGTTGATGTAGATTGAATACCATAACCATCAACTTTTACCGCTCTCCAGTTCCGCGCGAGCGTCGTTGCCGTTCCATCCCCCCCTTCGGCAACGGATTCACCGGTTTGGCTAGGGTAGGTTGTTGTATCGAGGGCACCGGTGTTGGTATACATCACCGGCGCCCGATAGCGGGTTGCCGGGTTATAGGCTACACCGTTATAAGTCCCGTTGAAAAAACGATGGGGCGGCGTCACCGTGGTGAGAACGCTACTAATTGTTTGCTGATAGGGACCGGCCCAGTCCGGTAAAAAATCTCCTTGCATACTACCGGAATCGTCCAGCACGAACATGACGTTGGGCAATGCATTTACTTTGGTTGTCGAGGTAAATGGCTCAGTACCTAGTGCCGTTGGACCACCATGCGCACTTGCTATAAGCACGCACGAAGCAAGCGTTCCGATTAGGCTCCGAAAGGTATTTTTAATGGAGTTATTCGTAGTCATGGCAGACTCCCGACATTATCTGGCAACAATTGTTTGGACATAACTCAAGGTATTGCGCGGACCAGCAACACGTGAGGTAATACGATAGTAGTATTTTGGAACTTGATTTAGCTGCACGCTCCCGGACCCAAGGCTTGCACCACTTAATGCAGCTTGCTGGGCATCACTGGCGCAGCCCGTAGGAGAAAGAGAGGGGTCTCCTGCCGTCTGACATAGACGCTGAATTGTGTAAGAAACGGTATTTCCAGCGGCATCGGTCGCTAAAGTACAAACGCGATCGACACAGGTTTTAGCCGCCACAGGCATCGACACTGGATTGGGGTTGATTGTCGCAGACCAGTAGGTATCCCACGAGGCCGGGTTTCCGGATGCAGGTGTTGATGCAGCATATCCCTTTGTGAAATCATCGTTTTGCAAGGCGACTGGGGTGCTGGTTTCAAGAAATGTGCTGACAGCCGCTCCTGTCCCAGCCTCTGCGGCGTGGACTGCTGCCTGCTGAAAAGCCAGATTGCCGGAAATGATATTGGTTGTATCCACTGAGCGAATCAGGGCGATACCTGCAATGGTCAGCGCCACCAGTATGATCAGCGAAATCATGAGCACCACCCCGCGCTCTTTGGCAGGGGGTGTAAAACGTTTGATCGAAAAACGATGGGCTAGCATTCTGACACCGCCCCCAGAGAGGTAATATTGCGCAGTGGCACGATAGTCTGGAAAACTTTGTAGCGGAAGTCCTGCCAAGTCGGCCACGTACCACTTGGGTTTGGCAAACTGATCGCAACAGCCGCTGCTGCCGTTGCATCAATCGCGATGGCCAAAGCATCGCTACCAGCCCAACCTAGAGTAGCAGGTGTCACATACTGCCCACTGGTTAACGTTCCATCCAGCCTTTTCTCCGGTTGACCGCTTCGTGCAACCAAGGCAATGCGAACCGCAGAAACCCTCATCAGACCACATGCCTGGGTATTCTTTACCGCATTATTACTAACCGGTGTCGCCGTTGTAGCTATGTTTTGATCCCACACATCGGCAATCGCATCCATATTTGCAGCCGCCGTATCACGCCCATATTGAGCACGCAGACTAACGACGTTATCCGCAATCGCCATCCAAACACCGGCATTCGTCGCACAATTACTTGCAACATAATCACAGACAACCAATGCTCCGTTACGAATCGCATATGCACGAACAACGGGGGCCGACCCCAAGTTATATAGACGCCCCCCCAGCATCGCAGCTACACCTGCGGCTACTCCGACATTCGGACGGTTTACACCGGTCACTGTCGTTAGTGTCAAGTTGCATGGAGTCGCCCGTGTTTGCGGCATGGCGACCACTCGGTCTGCCAAGACAACTGGGGGCCCCGCCTGCGCAACGGTAAAGGATGCCGCAGCGTTAACAGCATAAACATTAGGATAAACCGCTGAAATAACAGGGTCACCGGTAGCGGGTTGGGAATTGATCAGATCCCCTTCAACCGTACCGTTCCCGTTGCCATAGATAACCAACAAAGTGTCTGTATTTGCATCTCCGGTAATACCCGCCGGATTGATGGTTACCGGCACCAACGGAATGCTGGCACCACCTGCCACTAGGCCACTGACGTTGCATCCGATAACCCGAACATCACTGATTCCCCAACCACTTTGCTGAATGTCACGCTGGATTCCGTTCAACGAAATTGCACCACTGCTGATTGCATCGTCTCCGCCAGTGGTAGTACGTTTTTGCGCTTCAGCCACACTGAATACCTGCATCATGACAACTATGCCCAGCAAGCCGATGACCATGGCGACCAATAACTCGACAAGACCAAAACCAGCTGATGAATGCGCCCGCATCTTCGGAGAATTTTGGTTCGCCAAACGTCCGTTCCAAGTCATGAACTGCCGCTCGAGAGTATCTAACGAAGCTTTTTCAGCAGATTGGATCAAGGCAACCCCTAAAAAATTTGAACGACCACACGATAACTGTGGGCCGCCTGCTCATTTGGCGAGCTCCATGAAACCGTAACAGTTACAAGACTACTGCTCCGAGGCGGCCCTACCACTCCGGGAACAACCGTTACGACAGGTGGATTTGCAACCGTACCCGGCAAAACATTTGCTACACGTGTTTCCCAGGCTGCGTAAATCGGTCCATCGGTCAAAACATTGGTTGGACCTGTTTGGTTACCATCACCTTGGAAATTAGCCTGCAGGGTGACCCCGTCTCTATTTCCAGACCACATCTGCCCGATGAGTTCATTTGCCAGCAAACCGGCATCGGTCCGATACTTTGCATCACGCGAGGCTTTTACGGCAGATGCCTGCATTCCAATAACCCCCAAAACACCCAAGGAGAAAATCAGTATGGCTATTAGAGCCTCGAGGAGCATTACGCCGGATTGAGACTTGCGCACCTTATCTCCTAACACGCCTGAGGATCGCCAGTTGGTAGATTTGTATCGCACATGCGAATCTGCCCCCCGGTTGATACCGTTACACGCAAACAACGGAATGCAGTACAAGCGCCTACGCTTGGATTCAAATCGATGGTTGCGGCGGCATCTGCCCGCCCAAGACCATTGAAAACAATGACCGATTGATTAGCTGATGCAAGCACTCGACTTGAGCCCTCTGCTGCTGGACGCTTTTGAATAATCCGGGGCGCCGGATTATTGGTGGCATCTGAAATAAGGAATGCTTCATTCAAGAATGCCCCGGCGCAAGCACCCGTTGGATCATCAAAACTGATCACCCAGTTTGTATCAGTAGTTGAAAGCGCACAGCTATTATCGATGGAATCAGTCAGCTGAAAACGAACCAAAGCATTTCGTCTCACCGCCTCGCCTCTCGCCAGCTGGAGTCCATTCTGCACAGCACCAGCTGCAGTGCGAATTTGGGCATTCTGAGTCCAGACTTTAAAGCTAGGCAAACCAAGTGCAACCAATACGCTAAAAATTGCTAGCGCAACGATCAACTCGATCAGCGTAAAACCCGCATGCCGGAAAATATTTAGCACGAACCATCTCTCTTTATAGCCCAACAGGTGTTTGGATTGTGCGCAGCCCAGCCAGTTGGTACACCGGTAGTTTGACGAGTATTGGTTTCATCAATTGAGTATACAAAACCGTTCATACTCCCAGTGCCGGTTGCAGTAACTGTATAAGCTGTAGCAGTTAGTGTCGGACATGCGAAGCCAAAGTTACTGCTCGGCGTCGCAACGGGCAGCGGCGCCACGGTATTTGCCGCACATGCTCCGACATATGTACGATTATCTTGAAAATACTGCTCCATCTTTACCCGCATGTCCGACAAGCCGGAAACTGCCTCAGTAATTTTTGCACGAGTAACATAATCAGAATAATTTGGTATCGCAATTGATGCGAGAATCCCAATGATAGCCACCACTATCAGGACTTCAATCAATGTAAACCCCCGGCTCATGCGCATGACGCATCCCTTCCTATATCGTTGTTTAAAGTTTAGCCGTAGATCCACTCGATCCAAGCATGGCCTGACGAGAGGTTACTATTAGGCACC
>Ga0209480_10001018_pt1 | contig 21071 bp, 26 predicted proteins | sample JI61114C2DNA_FD_187501 | JGI IMG/M metagenome (GOLD analysis project Ga0209480, IMG submission 187501) | Wastewater effluent complex algal communities from Wisconsin, to seasonally profile nutrient transformation and Carbon sequestration -... | ecosystem: Engineered > WWTP > Effluent > Algae... | reverse complement strand
TTCAGCCGCCGTGCCGTTATCGGGGCTGGTGACCGACAGTGTCACCTTGTCCGTATCGAGCGCCATTTTGACCGCACGTGTCTTTTCCGTGGCGATCGTCGCAACGCGGTCAACGCCCTGCCAGAAGCTTTTGGGGTCAAGTTTCAGCAGCTTGTCATTCCCGGTCGGGATCACGCGGCTGTAATCGGGGAATGTGCCGTCGATCAGTTTGCTGGTCAGTACCACGCCGTTCTCACCGCCCAGCGTGAAGCGGACCTTGCTGGCCGAAAGATCGATCAGCACGTTGGAATCGAGCGATTCTTCGAGCAGCTTGCGCAGTTCGGCTACGCATTTGCGCGGCACGATTACGTCAGGCATCCCTTCGGCGCCATCGGGGCGCTTGATCGTATAGCGCGCCAGCCGGTGGCCATCGGTGGCCGCGGCACGCAGTTCTTCGTCCATCACGTGGATAAAAATGCCATTGAGGTAGTAGCGGGTTTCTTCGGTGCTGATCGCAAAGCGGGTGTGATCGATCAGCTGCGCCAGCGTGGCGGCCGGCAGTTCAAAGCTGGTCGGCAAATCGCCTTCGACAATCATCGGAAAATCGTCACGCGGCAAGGTCGGCAGGCTGAACCGGCTGCGGCCAGCCTTGACCGCCATGCGATTGTCGGCAGTTTCCAGGCTGACCTGGCTGCCATCGGGCAGCTTGCGCGCGATATCGAACAGCAGGTGCGCCGATACGGTGATCGCGCCCGCGCTTTCCACCGAGACTGCGCCTAGGCTTTCCACTACTTGTAGATCAAGGTCAGTCGCGGTGATCCTGACCGTGCCATCACTGGCGGCCTCAATCAGCACGTTCGAAAGGATCGGGATGGTGTTGCGCCGTTCAACAACGGACTGCACGTGCGACAAGCACTTCAGCAGCGTCGCGCGTTCGATTGTGGCCTTCATGGTCGTATCAAGTCCCCTACGCGCGCGCACAGCAGGAATCGGCGCTGCGCCGCCATTTCGGACTGCCTTTCTTAACGCCGGGCGGGCGCGCGGCAAGGTTCAGGCTGCGGAATTCCGGCTAAACTGGGGATAAATTCGATAGTTGCCGGACAAACCTGCCCCGACTTACGAGATCATCGCCATTCCGCCATTCACATGCAGCGTCTGCCCGGTGATATAACCCGCTTCGTTGCTGGCGAGATAGGCCACGGCCGCGCCGATATCCTCGCCCTCACCCATCCGGCCTATCGGGATTCGGGCGTTGAGCGCATCCTTTTGCGCATCGGGCAGCCCGTCGGTCATCGCGGTGCGGATGAAGCCAGGGGCGACGCAGTTGACGGTGATACCGCGGCTGGCAACCTCCTGCCCCAGCGACTTGGACATGCCGACAAGGCCGGCCTTGGCCGCAGCATAGTTGACCTGCCCCGGATTGCCAGTCGCGCCGACCACTGAAGTGATGCTGATGATCCGGCCATGGCGAGCCTTCATCATCGGCTTGCAGGCAGCCCGCATCAGCCGGAACGCCGCCTCAAGATTGACCCGGATCACCGCGTCCCACTCTTCATCCTTCATCCGCATGGCGAGGTTATCGCGGGTGATCCCGGCGTTGTTGATCAGGATATCGATCTTGCCCAGCGTATCGACTGTTGCCGGGACCAGATGCTCGACCTGCTCGGGGTTCGAAAGGTCGCAGGTAATCTCGACATGATCGTGACCATAGGTGTCGTTCAATTCCTCACGGAACGAGCGCAGCTTGCCCGGGTTGGTACCCGAAAGCGCCAGCCGCGCGCCCTGCTTGGCCAAGGCATGGCTGATCGCGGACCCAATCCCGCCGGCGGCGCCGGTTACGAGGGCGGTCATTCCGGTAAGGTCGAAAAGGCGGTTTTCCATGGTTGGCTCCGGGTTAGAAATTGGTTCGCGCAGAGAGCGCAGAGGACGCAGAGGCTAGCCTTCTGGCTGGTAGTTATTGACTAGGCGACGGATGCCCTCTTTCATCGTCAAGCTTGAAAAATTCAACAGCAGCCCGACGGGCTGCTCCATCAGTCTTAAATAGGTCAGGACTTGACGCGCATGAAGCTTCGTCAACTGTTCGACGGCCTTGATTTCCACAACCAGTCTTTTCTCGACAAAGAGATCAAGTCGAAACGCTGCGTCGATGACCATGCCGTCATACTTGATTGAAATTGGAACCTGACTTTCAACCTTCATACCGCGCCTGACAAGCGCCGCCATCAAAGTCTTCTCATAAACTGATTCCAGCAGTCCCGGCCCTAACTCCCGATGTATCCGGATCGACTCGCCGACGACAGCAGATGAAATCTCATCAATTTCCATAGCCTCTGCGTCCTCTGCGATCTCTGCGCGAACCCCTTCAAAGCCCGCCCAACAGCGCCTCGATATCGTTCATCGAAACCACGCTGGAAACCGCCACATCAGCAACGCACCGCCCGATCATCGGGCCGAGCACTTTGCCGCCCAGTTCAACGAACTGATCCACCCCGGCGGATTGCATCGCAATCACGCTTTCGCGCCAGCGGACGCGGCCGGTTACCTGTTCAACAAGCAGGCGCTGCACTTCGGCGGGATCGCTGGCGATGGCGGCGGTGACGTTGGCGAAGACCGCCACAGTCAACGGGCCCGGCGGAGTTTTGGCCAGCGCTTCTGCCATGGCATCGGCTGCTGGCTGCATCAGCGGACAATGGAACGGGGCGGAGACCGGCAGGATCACGCCGCGCTTGATCTCGAATTGCTTGACCATTGCCACCGCGCGCTCGATTGCCGCCTTGTGGCCAGACAGTACGACCTGCCCCGGATCGTTGTCATTGGCGACAGTGCAGACATCACCTTCAGCGGCCGCATCGGCCAGCGCCTGAGCCTTGGCGAGGTCTGCGCCGAGCAGCGCGCACATCGCGCCCACGCCGACCGGGACCGCCGCCTGCATCGCCTGCCCGCGCAGTTTCAGCAGCCGCGCCGTATCAGCCAGCGAGAACGCACCCGCCGCGCACAGCGCGCTGTATTCGCCCAGGCTGTGCCCCGCGACGAAATCGGCCTTATCGGCCAGCGCAACGCCGCCTTCCTTTTCCAGCACCCGCAGCACGGCGATCGAATGGGCCATGATCGCAGGCTGAGCGTTTTCGGTCAGGGTCAGGGCATCGTCCGGCCCTTCGGCCATGATTGCCGATAGCTTTTGCCCCAAGGCATCGTCGACTTCCTGAAACACTTCGCGCGCAGCGGGGCTGGCCGCGGCCAGTTCCACGCCCATGCCGACCTTTTGGCTGCCTTGCCCCGGAAATACGAACGCTCTCATCTGGTGACTCCTGTTTGGCCGCAGCGCCTATTACCCGGCAAAGCTGCGGGCAAGCCCGAAGGGCACGATTCTGTTGTCGGCATCGTGGCCGATATCTGCCCGGCCGAGGTAAGGGATGGAATGCCGCGCACACCAGTGCTGCGCGATCTCCTCGGCGCTCTGGCCGAATTCCACTTCGTTGACCGGCACGTCGCTGACCCTGCCCAACCGCAATCCGGCGATCCCGCCGAGATGCGCGGTGACGTGGAAAAACAGCCGGTCAACCGCATAGTCATGCTCACTGACTTCCTCGACCAGCACCACGTGCCCGGCCAGTCCCGGCATCAGCGGCGTACCGCACAGCATCGCCAGCGTTATCAGATTGAACGCCACCGTGGGCCGATCATCCAGCGCCGGTTCCAGCCCGGCATTATCCCCGGCCAGGAAAGCCAAAACCCGCCGTACCGCCGCCTCGCCGCCGTCGCGCCGCAGGTCGGCGGGCATGGATGCGTGAACCGGGTGTCCGATCTTACGGGCGTAGAGCCCGCCGAGCAGGTATCCGGCATCGGAATAGCCCAAAAACGTCTTGTGCTGAGCCGAGGGATTGAAATGCGCAAGCGCATCCTCAGCAATCCGGTTCGAACCATAACCGCCGCGCGCGAACCACACCGCATCAAAACCCGGATCGTTGGCGCATTCGACCAGCGCATCCAGCCGCTGCTGGTCAGTTCCGGCGAAATGGCCGTGCTCCAGGAAGCATTGCGGATGGAACTGCAGATCGAGCCCCGGATAGTCCGCCGCCAAAGCAGAAACGCGCGCAGCATCGTCTGCGGTGATCGAGCGCGACGGGGCACAGATGGCAATGCGGTTCATGGTGACTATCATAGTCACCCAAAACTTGTCCCGTCACCCTGAACTTGTTTCAGGGTCCATTTCGCCGATGGCCCGGTGATTGGTAGAAACAAACTGACTGCGCGCTTTGGTTGCGCACGGAACCAATGGGCGTGAACCACGATGGACCCTGAAACAAGTTCAGGGTGACGATGCGGGAGGTTGAGTTGCGGCAAATTCCTGCCTACCGCATCAACCATGAGCGATCTCACTTCTCACCCTTGGTTCTTCTGCGGCATTGGCGGATCGGGGATGCTGCCCTTGGCCTTGATCCTGCGCGGCGCAGGGGCGGAAGTTGCCGGATCGGACCGCAGCCGGGATCAGGGCCGCACCCCCGAAAAGTTCGCCTGGCTGGAAAGTCTGGGCTTCACCCTGCACCCGCAGGACGGCAGCGGGATCACTTCGGCCAATCAGACATTGGTGGCATCGGCGGCGGTCGAGGACACGGTGCCCGAGATGGTCCGAGCGCGCGAATTGGGCTGTCCGCGAATGAGCCGGGCGGAGCTGCTTGCGGCATTGTTCAACGCCGCACCCAGCGGCATCGCGATTGGCGGGACCAGCGGCAAAAGCACTGTCACCGGAATGACAGGCTGGATTCTGGATCAAGCGGGCCGCGATCCGACAATCATGAACGGCGCGGTGATGAAGAACTATGCCTCGCCCGATGCACCGTTCGCTTCGGCCAGAGTTGGCGGCGGCGGGGTGTTCGTTTCCGAAGTCGATGAAAGCGACGGTTCGATCGCGCTCTATCGGCCCAGCGTCGCGGTGCTGCTGAACGTCAGTCTTGATCACAAATCGATGGAAGAACTGCGTGCGCTGTTCGGCGATTTCCTGCGGGTCTGCGATATCGGGGTGATCAATCTGGACGACGCCGAAGCTGCGGCGCTGGCGCCCGAATATACCCCGTGGCTGGGCTATGCGATCGGCAATCCGGTTGCAGAAATCGGCGTGGTCGAGGGATCGATCCATGAGGAACAGTTCGCCATTGCCGCTACGGTGATCGATCGCCGCGACGGCACGCAGCACCCGCTGCGACTTGGCGTTCCCGGGCGGCACAACCTGTCGAATGCGCTTGCCGCGATAACCGCGTCTGTCGCGACCGGAGTGACCGTAGCCGATGCCGTTTCAGCGCTCAACAGCTATGCAGGCCTCGCCCGGCGGTTCGACGTAATTGGAACCAGCTCTGGCGGAATCACCGTAATCGACGACTTCGGCCACAACCCCGAGAAATGCGCTGCCACACTCAACACTCTAAAAGCCCACCCCGGCCGGATCATCGTGTTTTTCCAGCCGCATGGCTATGGCCCCTTGCGTCAGATGGGGACCGAACTGGCCGAAACTTTCGCCAGGCTGCTCGGCCCGGACGATGTCACCCTGCTGTGCGATCCGGTCTATTTAGGCGGCACGGTTGATCGAACTGATGGTAGCGAGCGGATTGTTAGGCTGATCAACTCCGCAGGCGGTGCGGCAGAATATCTGCCCGCCCGCGAAGACTGCGAAGATCGGATCGCCGCCATCGCCCGACCCGGTGACCGGGTGGTAGTCATGGGCGCGCGTGACGATACCCTGACGCTGCTTGCAAAAAACCTGCTTGCCCGGCTGGCTTAACTGAAATTTCAATACTGTGATCTACCCGTTAGTGACCAAACTGCACGGGAAATGCTTGTGTTCGTCAATGAATTGCTGACTGGGATCGGTCGCCGTCTGTTTCAGCGGCTGATGGTAGTACTGGTGCTGGCGGTGGCGCTTCGCGCCTTGGGCTTTTTCTTGGGTGCCGAAGATGACAGCTTTCGCTCTACATCAAGCGAAATGCGTGCGGGACCCACGCCCAGCGCTCCCGACGCGGATGACGGCTGGGGCACGGGTCCAAGCAATTCAAATCGCAGTCAGCGTGACGGATCGGACGATGACGGCGGCTGGGGTTCAAATTAGGGGATGACCCAGTTCAGGGAATTCCTGGCCAATTGGGATGAATTTCGGGCGCAGTTCGGCAACGAATTGAGGCTCGGCGGATGTATCATGCTGTTGTTGCTGATCAGCGGGGTGATGCAATCAGGCAGCCATGATCCGGCACCTGCGCCAATACAGCCGAAAAGCCATCCGATGGAATTGGTCGCCTCGCCCAACGATCCGCTGATGATCGAAGCGATCCGGATCGCTCAGGCCCCTGTTGCAGGAACCGGCCCATGGGGTGCGGCACCGGTCGCAACCGGTCCGCGCGCTACCTTTCAGACGCCGGGTGGACCGATCACTTTGACCCGGACTGAAATCGACAATGCCAACTCGATCTATCCGCAGCTGAAATCCAACCCGGCGATCTTGCGTGGCCGCCTGTCGACAGGCCGCAGTGGTTCGCAGGCCGGCAGCTTTAGCGATGATCTCTCGGGCGATTGGTAGCCCTGACTGATCAATGCGCTGCTTTGCCGCGCGCTTTCTGCATGAAATGAATAACCACGGCAATAATCGCGCCCAGCACCAATCCGGCAATCCCCGATAGTCCGGCATTGGTGAACCAGCCAAGCATCCCGCCCAGCGCACCAGTGGCTTGTTCCACGGCATGCTGCGCCTGATGAACCAGATCCGAAGGACCATGCAGGCCCAACACGTGTAGCCCATGAATGATGATCTGGCCGCCGACCCACAGCATCGCGAGTGTCCCAACCACCGACAGCACGGTCAACAAGCGGGGCATCGCATGGAGCAGGCCCCGGCCCAGCTTCTTCTCAAAAGCCGTGTGGCGCTGTTCAACCAGATGGAGCCCGATATCATCCATCTTCACAATCAGCGCGACGACGCCGTAAACCGCGATGGTGATCACCACCCCGACCAGCGCCAAAATAATCGCCCGACTGAGCAAAGGTTCGGTGGCGACTTCAGCCAAAGCAATCGCCATGATTTCGGCCGAAAGGATGAAATCGGTGCGGATTGCGCCTTCCGTGCGCTCCTTCTCAAACTCCGCCATGTCCGTGATCGCATCGCCCAGCGTTTCGCCGTGCTTTTCACCACCCAGCTTTTCCAGCACCTTTTCCGCACCTTCAAAGCACAGATAGAGCCCGCCCAGCATCAGCAACGGCGTGACCGCTGCGGGCAGGAACTCGCTGAGAAGCAGTGCGGCAGGGAGCAAGATCAGCAGCTTGTTCTTGAGGCTGCCCAGCGCAATCTTCTTGATGATCGGCAATTCGCGGTCGGGTGTGAACTCAGTGACGTAAGACGGGGTTACCGCCGCATCATCGATCACCACCCCTGCCGCTTTCGATCCAGCCTTGGCCGCCGCCACACCCACATCGTCGATAGTCGCAGCCGCCGCTTTGGCGATCACCGAAATGTCGTCAAGCAGGGCAACTAGGCCGGTCGGCATGGTACGGAAACTCCCCAGATGGTGCTTCCGGCGCTGTGCGGCAGTTGCGGCTGGCTGGCAAGAGGGCGCACCGAATCCAGTAGTGCGCCTGTCCGGCTTAGCGCAGAATCTTCTCCAGCATCACCAGGGTCGGCTCGCCTTCAACGCCGTGGGGGACAAAGCCCTTCTCCCGTTCCAGCTCGATCGCCGCATGGTTTTCACGCTCTTCAAGCGAAATCACCCGGCGCAAGCCGCGATCCTGTGCGGCTTTCGCCAATACGTCGAGCAGCGCCCAGCCTACGCCCTGACCGCGCCAGTTGGAGCAAACCGAAACCGCGATTTCGCCGGTATCGAGCGGATTGTCGCAGGCCAGCAGCGCATGGCCAATCACGGTGCCGCTGGCTTCGTCGAAGGCGATGAAACTTTCGGTCCGGAAATGGTCAACCTCAACCATAGGAGCGAGCTGATTGTGCCCGACGTGTTTGTGCGCGGACAGGAACCGGAACCGGCGATCTTCATCGCTCACCCGGTCAAAAAATTCTTCCAGCAGTGGTTCGTCGGCCAGAGTCACAGTCCGCACGGCAATGGTTTTTCCACTGCGCGTCAGAATTTCCTGCACTTGCGGCGCGGCGAGATCGGTGGTCATGGCAATGCTCCTTCGAGTTCGCGCATCTGTTAGCAAATGCAGCATTGAATTCGTTGATCTGCCGCAATTCAGGCGATTTTTGATGCTGCGTTTGCGAATTTCACGCGACGTCGCGGAACTTGCACGACCAGAACCGGCAAGCAGACAGGGCTGTCGCGAATTGACAAGGCCAGGCCGCAATCCGCAGCTAGAGGCAGAACGTCTTATCCTGCAATGGAGCCCCTTGTGCAGACCACCCGCCGTTCGTTGATTGTCGGTGCCACTGCGGCATCGCTGTTGGCACCCGCCGCGCCTGCGCTGGCCATCGTTCCTGATCGCTATCACTCGCTGATGCAGCGGATCATGGGACTGACCTGGATCGGCCAGGGCCGCACCCCCAGTGATCGGTTCAAGAGCGGTCAATTCGTCATGGCGATCGGCATGTCTTTCTCGTTGAACAGCGACTGGAGTTACGATGGGAAAATGATCGAGAAGGTCAATCTGGAAGGGTCAGTTTATGAAGCCCATTCCCTGATTTCGGGCGAATGCTGGGTAATCGGGGATGAAGCCGGGGTCTCGATCTACAAGATGCGCTATGTCCGCCAGGATCCGCTGCCCCCACCGTTTGGTTGGGGCACCAGCAAGGGAGATTTCCGGCTCTATAACGATTCGCAGCGCAAGGGCCGCTTCACCATGCAGGGAGTGTTGACCGACGACATCGACGGGACCCGCATCCAGGTCAATTTGATCGACGCGGACTGATGGCGGGTCTGGGCCCTCAATCAGTCACGGCATTATGACTGGCAAACCATGATTAAGCGATTATCCCGGCGGAAGATGATTACCGGCACCGGCGCGCTGGTGCTGACGGTCGGCGCGGGAGCAGCAAAGGCAAATCTCGCTACCGAAAACTGGTCCATCCTACGCCCGTTGTTTGCGCGGCACTGGCACGGCTATGGTCAAACCACCTCGGCCAACACCGAGAGCGGACGACTGACGCTGGAACTGCAGGTTGATCTGAAACCCAACGATCAGATGTTGATCGATGGCCAGTTGCAGATGTCCAGCCGTTGGGACACAGGCACATACAGCGCCGTCTTTGCGATCGGCGGCTATTGCTGGGGCACCGAGGCTACGGTGGGAGCCTATATCGAGCGGTGCAACCTGATTTCCGGCGATCCCCTGCCTGAAAATCACTACTGGCAAGGACTGACCGGTAATCTGCAGCTCTACGCCGAGCCTGGCAGTTCCGACCACTGGATGCTTGATGGCGTCCTGTCTGGAATTCGCGATGGCCACGCCTTCAAAACCCAGCTGAGTGACTATCGCTAGTCCCTGACTTCGCGCTTGCTTTTGGCCCCAGACCGGCTAAAGGCCGCGACTTCCCGCGAAAGTGGGAGCGAAGAAAGCCGGAGGGGCCCCGCAATCGTGCGGATCAGCCAGCGATCGGTTGAATGATGAAAGGATATGCCGTGGCTCTCTATGAGCACGTGTTCCTGGCTCGCCAGGACCTTAGCCAAGCGCAAGTTGATGCGCTGGCCGCCACCGCCACCGAGATCGTTGAAGCCGGACAGGGCAAGGTCACCAAGACCGAAACCTGGGGCCTCAAGAACCTCGCCTACAAGATCAAGCGCAACCGCAAGGCGCACTTCGTTCTGCTCAACATCGATGCCCCCGCCGGCGTCGTGGCCGAGCTGGAACGTCAGACCGCGATCAACGAAGATGTGATCCGCTGGATGACCGTGCGGGTTGAGGCCCATGAAGAAGGCCCGTCCGTGCAGATGCGCAAGCAAGACCGTGAGCGCACCAAGCGCCGCGAACGCGAGGAGTTCTAAGCCATGGCCCGCGCCTTTTTCCGCCGCCGCAAGAGCTGCCCGTTCTCGGGCAAGAACGCTCCCGTCATCGATTACAAGGATACGCGTCTGCTGCAGGGCTACATGTCCGAACGCGGCAAGATCGTGCCTTCGCGCATTACCGCCGTTTCTGCAAAGAAGCAGCGTGAACTGGGCCAGGCGATCAAGCGTGCCCGCCAGGTGGGGCTGCTGCCCTACCTCGTGAAGTAAGGGGACAATACCCATGGATATCATCCTCCTCGAACGGATCGAGAAGCTCGGCACGATCGGCGACGTAGTCACTGTCAAGGACGGTTACGCCCGCAACTTCCTGCTGCCCAACAAGAAGGCGCTGCGCGCCAACGAAGCCAACCGCAAGGTTTTCGAAGCCAACCGCTCGAAGATCGAAGCTGACAATGCCAGCCGCCGCGGTGAAGCCGAAATCCACTCCAAGGACGTCGAAGGTCGTTCGGTGGTGTTGATCCGCGCTTCGTCGAACGCCGGCCAGCTTTACGGTTCGGTTTCGGTGCGCGACATCGTTGACGCGCTCAATGCCGACGGCGCGAACCTTGCCAAGTCGATGATCGTGCTGGAACGCCCGATCAAGACCATCGGTCTGTTCGACGTCAAAGTTACGCTGCACCCCGAAGTTGCGGTTATGGTCAAGGTGAACGTAGCCCGTTCGCCAGACGAAGCCGAACAGCAGGCGCAGGGCGTTGACGTGATCAAGGCCATGTTCGAAGACGACGCTGCGGCTGCCGCAGCGACTGACTTCGAAGCCGGCAACGGTGAAATGACCGAAGAAGAAGCGGCTCGCGCCGAAGCAGCCCCGGCTGCTGATGAAGCTGCGGAAGAAACCGAAGACTAATCGCTTCGGACAGTTTCAAACCGATCAGGGGGTGCTTCGGCGCCCCCTTTTCGTTTCTGCGGACCTGCCGCATTTGAAATGTCACGCAGATGTGGTTATAGGCCTGCGATGCAAATGACAGAAACAATCATCGCGGAATTGGTCCGCGTTTACGAAACCGCCGTCTCCACCCTGCAAGGCGATATCGCCAAATTTGCAAGCGACGGCACGCTTCCCCCACCATCGCGGCGCACCGACAAGGCTTGGTGCTATCCGGAATTACGGATCCATTATGCAGGGGTTGAAACACGTCCCGATCTCAAACGATCCTTCGGACGGCTCGGCCGCAGTGGCACTTTTGCAACGACCGTCACCCGCCCGGCGCTTTTTGCGGATTACCTCAGCGAACAGCTCAGCCTGTTGGCTGATGACTATGCGATCGAGGTTGAAGTTGGCCCTTCGGCTCAGGAAATCCCGTTCCCCTATGTGATCGACGCCAGCTCCGGCCTCGGCACGCTCAGCCCGCCTGACTTGGCCAAGCATTTCCCGACCACAGAGCTGGCGCTGATCGGCGACGAGCTCGCTGACGGGATCGAACTGTCCAATCCCGATCAGACTATCCCGCTGGCCCTGTTCGATGGCCTGCGCACCGATTTCAGCCTGGCCCGACTGGCACACTATACCGGCACCCGGATCGAGGATTTCCAGCGTTTCATCCTGTTCACCAACTATCACCGCTATGTCGATGAATTCGTTGACTGGGCAGGTCAGCAATTGGGACAAGACGGTTATACGTCGCTGACCGGCGCGGGTGGATTGCAGCTGGATGCTCCCAGCGCCAATGCGCGCGAATTGCTATCCGACACCGCGTGGCGGCGGCACCAGATGCCAGCCTATCATCTCACCCGGCCGGACAAGAGCGGGATCACGCTGGTCAACATCGGGGTCGGACCTTCCAACGCCAAGACGATCTGCGATCACCTTGCGGTGCTGCGGCCCGAAGCCTGGCTGATGATCGGCCACTGCGGCGGCCTGCGTGATACCCAGCGGATCGGCGACTATGTGCTGGCCCACGCCTATCTGCGCGATGATCACGTGCTCGATGGCGTACTCGCCCCCGAAATCCCGATCCCGGCGATTGCAGAAGTGCAGATTGCTCTGGCCCAGGCCGCCGAAATGGTCAGCGGCGATTCCGGTGCGGACCTCAAAAAACGCATGCGGACCGGAACGGTTGCAACCACCGATGATCGCAACTGGGAGCTGCAATATACCCAGTTCGCGCGGCGGCTATCGCTCAGCCGCGCGGTCGGGATCGACATGGAAAGCGCCACCATCGCCGCACAGGGCTATCGCTTCCGCGTGCCTTACGGCACGCTGCTGTGCGTGTCGGACAAGCCGCTCCACGGTGAGATCAAGCTGCCGGGCCAGGCCAACCGGTTCTATGAAGAAGCCATCGCCGCCCACCTCAAGATCGGCACCACCGCCTGCGATCTGCTGCGGGCCGAAGGTGCCCGGCTACACTCACGCAAGCTGCGTGCCTTTAACGAGCCGCCGTTCCGGTAAGGAAATCGCGGATCGCTTCGCTGAGGTCTGGCTTGGTCACGCAGCTCATGTGGGTGCCGGGGACGATGGCCTGCACCGCATCGGGCAAGGCTGCGGTCAGCGCGGCGGGATCGCCGTTGTCGCGGTCCTGATCGCCGTTGACGATCAGTGTCGGCATCGTCAGCGCGGCCAAGGCATCTGGCGGGGTATCGGCGAAGGTATGTAGCAGCAGCCGTGCGGCAACGCGGTCAACCTTCATGCTTTTCATGAACGAAACCGCCGGAAAGGCCGGATCGCCGACTTTCACTTCGTCAAACCGGTCAATTGCGTCGATGAAAAAGGCCCCGCGCCCGGTCCAGCCGGCCAGCCCTTCGAGCCCCATTCCGCCGAGCACGAGCCGCGCTGGCTTTAGCCCCGCGATTACCCCGCGAACCGAAGTCCGGGCACCGAGTGAGAACCCGCACAGGTCATAATCCGTCAGCCCCAGATGCGCGATCAGCGCACCAAGGTCCTGCGCCAGAACGTCATCAGGGTAGGCAGACGGAGCATGCGGCGCCTCGCTCTGCCCATGCGCCCGCAGATCAGGCATCAGGCATTCGAACCCGGCCGCCGCAAGCCGCTCGGCATGCCCCCATTTGATCCAATTCATCTCGGCGCTGGAAAACAGGCCATGAAGCATGATCAGCGGACGACCCTGCCCCATGCGGTGTAGCGCAAGGCGTGTGCCATCGAAGCTGGGATAGAATTCAGTCGTCATGGTCCAGCTTTAACCGAAATCGATCCGCCAGCGCCAGACTGTCCCTTCATCGGGATCCTGCGCTTCTCCGGCACGAACAAAGCCATTCCGGCGCAGGACGGAAGTAGAGGCGTTCTCTTCCGCCAGAGTGTGCGCGATAACCGCCGAAAGCCCCTCGCCCCGCGCGATCGCTACAAGGCCTGCGGCAACCGCGCTGGCCACGCCCTGCCCCTCATGCGCTGGAAAGGTGAGGTAGCCGATCTCGATCACACCGGCCTCATCCGGCTTGCCGACAAAACCGCCGAAGCCAAGCGGCTCAGTATCCCTCCAGCCGATGTAGCCGCACCACGGCGGAATCTGCTGTTCTTCAGCCAGTGCAGCCATCTGTTCCGCAAACTGCCCGGTAACCGCCGGATCAGCCAGCTCCGGCTCACCGGCGCAAGGGCGAAGCGCCAGTTTCACTCCGGAACTTCCAGCCCGAGGCCCTGCCACTGCTTCACAACGCTGGGCGTGCTGGCGGTATAGTGCCGCGGAAGGTCCTTGGTATCGAGCCAGGCTTCGTGGATCGCCTCGCAGCCGGCATGGGCAACCGGGCGAAACCGCGCTGGATCGTCAAAGCTGCCGACCGTCAGATCCATCTCACCACTGCCATTGGCCCAGGCAAAGCCCAATGGAGTTCCGCACCGCGAACAGAACGGCCGCCGCGCGACCGGTGAACTGGCGTACCAGTCGGGCTCGCTTAGCCATGTGACCTTGGCGGGTTCCACCTGCACGAATGCAGCCGCGATCCCGCCGGTCGCCTTCTGGCACATCCGACAATGGCACCAATAGGCCTCGTCGCTCTCAATTTCAGCGCTGTAGCGAACGCGGCCACACTGGCAGCCACCGGTCATGGTCTGAGTCATACCACCTCTGGTTTGAAAATCGCCATCCAGCCAGCCACGTCGGTAGGCTGGGTTTCCATCACCACGGCATCTTGAGGAATCATCACCCAAGGTTGCTTGCTCTGCACCCACAGATGCGCCGCTGGCACCATACTGGGGCTGTTATCAAGCGTTCCCGCTCGCAAATTGGCAATTCCGGGTCTGGCGTTGTTGTCGGTGTAAACCCGTGTCAGACAGTGCTTGCAGGCATAGATTCCGGCGACCGCACCGCTGGGCTGAACGTGTTCGCCGCGCAGGATTTCCCCTTCGACAGTCAGATCACCGGTCAGCACTGATTGCTGAATGCCGAATGCACTGCCCGTGCGGCGCTGGCAATCGGCGCAATGGCACGCATAAGATCGGAAGCGCATCGTCTGCTTCACCGAATAGCGGACTTTCCCGCACAGGCATCCGCCAGTCAGCACTTCCGTCATTGCGTCATCCCTTCTTCAAATGCCGCCGTCCCAGCAGTTCTGCGATCTGGACCGCATTCAGCGCGGCGCCTTTGCGCAGGTTGTCGGACACGCACCACAGCGACAGGCCGCTCTCCACGGTCGGGTCTTCGCGCACGCGGCTGACGTAAGTCGCGCCATCACCGACGCATTCGATCGGGGTTACATAGCCGCCGTCTTCGCGCTTATCGACCAACATCACGCCGGGGGCTTCGCGCAGGATATCCTGGGCCTGTTCGGCGCTCAGCTCGTCCTCGAACTCGATATTGATCGCTTCGCTGTGGCCGACGAAAACCGGCACCCGCACGCAGGTGGCTGTAACCTTGATCTTAGGGTCCATAATCTTCTTGGTTTCGACCACCATCTTCCATTCTTCCTTGGTCGATCCGTCATCCAAGAAGCTGTCGATATGCGGGATCACATTGAACGCGATCTGCTTGGTGAACTTCACCGGCACACTGGAATCGCCAACAAAGATGTTGCGGCTTTGCTCGAACAGTTCGTCCATTCCGTCTTTGCCCGCGCCCGACACCGACTGATAGGTGGCGACCACCACGCGCTTGATCTTTGCCGCATCGTGCAAGGGTTTCAACACCACGACCATCTGCGCGGTTGAGCAATTGGGGTTGGCGATGATCATCTTGGCTTTGTAACCGTCAATCGCATCGGGGTTCACTTCAGGCACGATCAGCGGCACGTCCGGGTCCATTCGGAAATGCGATGAATTGTCGATCACCACGCAGCCTGCTGCGGCTGCCTTGGGGGCGAAGTTTTTGGCCGTTTCAGACCCGGCAGAAAACAACGCGATATCCCAGCCGGTGAAATCGAAATGCTCGATATTCTTGACTTTGAGCATCCGCCCACTGTCGCCAAATTCAACTTCGGTTCCTTGCGAGCGCGAAGAGGCGACGGCGGCGATCTCCTCAATCGGAAACTCGCGCTCGGCCAGTACGTTCATCATCTCGCGTCCGACATTGCCCGTCGCACCGACGACTACTACCCGGTAACCCATTGCCATACTCCGATCCGTGAGCGCTGCCCCTAGCCTGTTAGAGCCGCCAGCGAAAGCGCCCAGTCGGTCGCCACGCCAGCAGCATATCCTCTTCGCGCGCGCCGCTTCCGATGTTGTGGATCACCAGTGGATTGCCATTTCCGGCCAACCGGTCTGAAACAATCCCGGTATGCGGCAGGCGGCCTTCAATCAGGGTGGTGAACAGGTCACCCGGTTGCCAGTCTTCAGCGCGCGCCGGGATCGGCAGACGGGCGGACTGGCGGGTCCAGAACGTCTCCAGATTGGGCACCCGGCGATGATCGATATTCCGGTCGGGCCGCTTCAGACTCCAGCGCTTGGGATAGGCGCGGAAGTTCGCGGCCATATCGCGGTGTACCTCCACCTGCAGATCGAGCCCAAAGGCATCGCGGTAAGCACGGATCAGCACGTCGGTGCAAACGCCCTTGCCGCGCGGCACATCGCCACCCGGATAGTCAAGCGCGGTGTAGGCTGGATCATAGGCCAGCGTCACCCCGACCTGCCGCCGTGCCGCAGCAATCAGGACCTTGGCGCGGGCGCTGGCCGGACGGACCTGCGCCTCGGCCGGCCCGCAAGCTGCCAAGGCCAGTCCGCCCAGCAGCGCGCTGCGGCGGCTAAGCATCATTTGGCCGGCATCGTCCGATCGAGGAAGGCGAAGATCGTCTGCCACAGATGCACGCCGACCTTAGGCCCGCCGACCCGGTGGGTGTAGCCGGGGTAGAGCATCATTTCGAACGGCACGGCCTGCGCCTGCAGCCGCGCCGCCAGCATCGAGGTGTTTTCGAACACCACGTTGTCATCGGCCATCCCGTGTATCAGCAGCAACGGATCACTGATCTTGCCCGCATCGGCCAGCGCATTGGCCTTTTCATAGACCGCCGGCTGCTTGTTCGGATCACCCAGATAGCGCTCGGTATAATGGGTATCGTAGAGCTCCCACTTGGTCACCGGCGCGCCGGCAATCCCGGCGGCATAGAGCCCCGGATTTGCCTGGAGCATCTTGATCGTCATATAGCCGCCGTATGACCAGCCGTAGGTCGCAATCCGGCTACCATCGACGAACGGAAGGCCCTTAAGATAAAGCGCGCCGGCTTTCTGATCGGCCACCTCAACCCCGCCCATGGCGTTCAGCAGGGTCGAAGCGAATTTCACGCCGCGGTTTTCGCTGCCGCGGTTGTCGATCTGGAAGAAGATATAGCCCTTGGCGACGATTGCCTGCTCCAGCGGCCCGCCCCAGCCGCGGGTGACGGTTTGCGCAGTTGGGCCGCCATAGTGCTGGAAGAACACCGGATAGCGCTTGCCCGGCTCCATCACCGGCGTGGTCATCCGCCAGTGCAGCTCGATCCCGTCTGCAGCTTTGATCGTGCCGAAAGTCGGCGCGCGGTGGGCGGCCAGAAAGGGTGTGTAGGGATGCGACGCGTCGAGCTTGTTTTCCTCGACCCAGGCGAGCCGCTTGCCGGTGCCATCGGCGACATAGACCTGCGGCGGCTGGCTGGGGCTGGAGCGGGTGACCAGCAGCGTTGCCCCGGCCTTGTCCATGCTCGCGCCGTGGACCCAGCCTGGCTCGCCCAGCCGCTCAATCTTGGCAGGGCTGGCCAGATTGAGGGCGTAGATATTGGTCGCCAGCACATCATCCTTGGTGGCGGTGAAAGTCACCCGGCCCGATTTTTCGTCCACCCCGACCAGTGACGTCACGACCCACGGCCCCTTGGTCAGCTGCTTCCACTTGCCGGCCTTGAAGCGCCACAAGTGCCCAAAGCCATCACGCTCCGACCACCAGATCAGGCTGCCATCCTTCAAAAAGCGGTAGTCGTTTGAGAGGTTGACCCAGCTGCCCGGCGCAGCCTGCTCTGTAAACAGTACCTTAGCTTTGCCCGTCGCTGGATCGACAGTCAGCATATCAAGGCGGGTCTGCGCACGATTCTGACGCTGGACGTAAAGCGTCTTGCCGTCCGGCGCCCAGTTGACCCGGGCGAGGTAGATGTCCTTGTCCGGCCCCAGATCGACTTCAACTCTGCCCGACCCGTCCGGCGCCATCACCCACAGCGACACCAGCGAATTGGCTGACCCGGCCACCGGATAACGCTGCTGGAAAGTCTTCGTCCCTTCCGCGCCGATCGCCGCGCGGGTGACGATCCCGACCGGGGCGTCATCGAAACGTTGCACCGCGATCCGGCTGTCATCAGGCGCCCACCAGTAACCGGTGAAGCGGGCCATTTCCTCTTGCGCGACAAACTCCGCCTCGCCCCAATGGACGGTGTCCGCCTTCTCTTCGGGCGAGACCGGTTTGGCCTCGGCACCGACCTTGCCCGCCCACAGCCGCTGATCGCGGACGAACGAGACATAGCCGCCCTTGGGGCTGAGCGCGGGGTTGAGTTCATCGCCGGCGCTGTCGGTCAGCCGGGAAACCTTGCCGTCGAGCCCGGCGAGGTACAGATCGCCATCAAGCGGGACCAGAATGGCCTTGCTGTCGGCAGTCCATTCGTACGTCACAATGCCCTTCAGATCGCCGATCCGCTGGCGCTCGCGCTGCATCTTTTCGGCTTCGGACAGTTCCTTGCCCGATCCGAGCTTGAGGCTGTCGACCAGCATCGTCCATTGGCCAGACTTGCGGTCGAACCCCCACAGGTCATACCGCTCCCGGTCGTCCGCACGGTTCCGCAGCACGGTCAGCCAGCGCCCATCTGGCGACAGCTTGACCCCGCGCGGCACCGCACCGTTCAGGCTGGGGCTGGCAAAGACGCGCTGGAAATCGAGCGCCTTGGCCTCGGCTTGCTGTGCAGACTCAGTCACCGGGACGTCCTCAGCGAAGGCTGGATTTGCTGAGAGGATCGTGGCGGAAAGCAGGGCTGCGAAGTAGCGCATGGCAATGGTGTTGATCCTCAGAACGAAAAAGGCGCCCCGACCATGGCCGGGACGCCTCTTCTAAATCGTCATAGCGCCTTGGCGCTAGAACCTTTTGGCCTCACTCGCCCGGACGCGGGTCGCGACGTTCGGCGATACGGGCGCGCTTACCAGTACGGCCGCGCAGGTAGTAAAGTTTCGCACGACGCACGACGCCCTTGCGGACGACGGTGATGCTGTCGATGTTGGGCGAATAGAGCGGGAATACGCGTTCCACGCCTTCGCCAAAGCTCATTTTGCGGACAGTGAAGTTGGAACCGATGCCCTTGTTGGCACGGGCGATGCACACGCCTTCGTACATCTGAACGCGGCTGCGCTCACCTTCGATAACCTTCACACCAACGCGGACGGTATCGCCGGGGCGGAAAGACGGTACTTCTTTTGCAGCCTTGGCAATTTCCTCGGCTTCGATCTGTTGAATCAGGTTCATTGACCTGGGTCCTCATCTTCATGCCGCGCGCCAGAGGCAGACTGGACCCGAGCGCCTGTATGACGCTCCCAAAGGTCCGGCCTGCGTAACCGTGTATCGATCTCGGACTGTGACTTGCGCCAAGCCGCGATTTTCGCATGATCCCCCGATCGCAGCACTTCAGGGATCGTGCGCCCTTCCCACTCAGCGGGCCGGGTAAAGTGAGGATATTCAAGCAATCCTTGTTCAAAGGACTCCTCGGTACCACTCGAAGCCGCGCCCATTACGCCGGGAAGCAGCCGAATGCAAGCGTCAAGCAGCATCAAAGCCGCCGGTTCTCCGCCCGACAGGACGATGTCACCGACCGAGACCTCCTCAACATCGCGCCCGGCGAAAATCCGCTCGTCAAAACCTTCGAACCGGCCGCACAAGATGATTACGCCGGGGCCAGCGGAAAGTTCGCGCACCCGTGCCTGAGTCAGCGGCTTTCCGCGCGGCGTCATGGCGATAATTGGACGATTGGACTGGTCCGCACGGGCATGGTCAATCGCCGCGGCCAGCACATCAGCGCGCAACACCATCCCTGCCCCGCCACCCGCAGGCGTGTCATCGACCGTGCGGTGCTTATCGATCGCAAAATCGCGGATCTGAACCGCATCAAGGTTCCACTTCCCCTCCTCCCGCGCGCGGCCAGCCAAGCTCACGCCAAGCGGCCCGGGGAACATCTCTGGGTAGAGGGTGAGGACAGTAGCTTGGAAGGTCATTTAACTGAATACCTTGGGGTCAATCGGCCCATGCCGTAGCCGCAGTGTGCGGCCAGCGATCCACCAGCCAATGGCAAACATGATCACCATCGTCAGATAAGTCCGAGCTGGCAGTCCGGTTAGCACGTCGAGAATTGGCCGTTCTGACCGCAAGCCCACGAATAGGGCCACGCTGAAAATCAATACTGGGAACGCAGCACCAGCCAGCACCTTGACCAGCAAATCGGCTAGGCGCGTTTTCGACAAGGTCAATGCTACAACCCAGGATATCAAAGCTGCAAACGCAACTGCCATGGCCGCGCCAGTCAGCAGCGCTTCAATCGGAATGGCCGACTTGGGCAGAGCTTCGGAGATGATTGGGGGTGGAGGTGGCGGTATATTGGCTGGAGCACCCATCAGACCGTCCAATTCTCAACCACCAACCCCGGCACATCCGCAAAGTCAGCCTCGTTATTCGTCACCACCACGGCACCGATGCTCAGCGCGTGGGCGGCGAGCAGGCGGTCGAAGCGGGCCCGCTTGAACGGCAACTTCGCGTATTCGCGCGCTGCAGACTCGTCGAATGGCAGCAACGGAATTGCCTGTATGAAGGCCTCCAGTACTTCAGGTGGAGGCGGCTTGCCGACATTCGTACCATAGGCCACTTCGGCATAGCTGATGGCCGAGATCGCGAGCTCACCCGCTGTGGTGTCGGCAATTCGCGCCTTAAGCGAGTCATTGCCAACGTCCATCGCATAGACCGCCGAGTTGGCATCAATCAGGTAACGGATCACGCCTGTTCGGCCGCCTTGCGCGCAGCTTCTCTAGCAGCGATGGTACTGGGACGCTCCTCGAAATCTTCGCGCGGCGCCAACTTAATGCCAGGCGCCTTTCCAGCGAACCCGCTGATGTCGATCGTTTTGCGCTGTGGTTCGATCATAGCCAGCGCAATGCGGCCCGAACCCAGTGTGGTCAGTTCCAGTTCCATTCCCGCTTCCAATCCCAGCGCCTTAGGCATCCTTACCGCCAGCGAATTGCCCGATTTAAAAACCTTGACCCGCACCGGCCCAACAGCGGGAACAAGGTTGTTGCCCGCCGCTGTGGCCCCGTTAAGGTCGAAGCTGTGCCGCGCATCGCGGACAAGGTTTGAATCGGGCTTGTTCATCGCCATCTCCGTATATACGCAATGTATATACATATTGCAGGAGTCGTCAATTGCGCCGCATAGCCGTTGCCTCCGTTTTGGCCCTATCCCTCGCCGCCCCGGCGCTGGCCGAAGAGATCGGTGAATGCCGTTTCAGCCGTGAGACGCTGACTTTTGCCGGCACTCCATTGGAACAGGCGACTTGTCTGCTGCGCAAAATCGAGCTGGGTGCGGTGCGCAAATCGCAGCCGCTGCCCCCGGTGATCGTCCGGCTGATGCGCGATGGCGGCGTGCCGACGGCAGCGATGAAGGCGGCAGCGATTGCGGCCTTCCCTGAGCCCTACCGCGCCTATGCCATTCAGCACGCTGACGCCCCGGTTTCACAGACTGAAGAAGGCCT
>Ga0209480_10001017_pt1 | contig 21072 bp, 17 predicted proteins | sample JI61114C2DNA_FD_187501 | JGI IMG/M metagenome (GOLD analysis project Ga0209480, IMG submission 187501) | Wastewater effluent complex algal communities from Wisconsin, to seasonally profile nutrient transformation and Carbon sequestration -... | ecosystem: Engineered > WWTP > Effluent > Algae... | reverse complement strand
TCCTCCGCGCCTCGGGCGCTACACGCCCTCAGCGCTCCAGCCAGCACAGCCGCGCAAAACCAACAGCCAAAGAATTTACAGAAGGGATGTTGCACTAACCACGGTGCGCGTGCGGAAGCTCGAAGAACGGGCTGCGGATGTCACGATCCGTTTCGAAGTAAGTGACACAGGAATCGGAATCGCTGCGGAAGACCAACGTTATCTTTTCAACGCCTTTGAGCAGCTAGATGGATCTAGTTCCCGCAAGCATGGTGGTATCGGCTTGGGACTGGCGCTCAGCAGGCGAATTGTTCGGGCAATGGGGGGAAACCTGGATGTCACCAGTAAGGAAGGATCTGGTACTACCTTCTCATTTACCCTTTGTTTGGCAAAAGTCGATATGAGTGATGTTGAAATAATCCCGGAATAAATAGCCGCGGATAGTAATCATCTCAAGTATGTGCATCAGTAATCTGACGAACGGCGGCAGAGGCGGTGTTTTGTGAATTGATCTTTCGGCAGGTACCCAAAATACTGGTCGCATTGGATGGCTGCTCGACTTGCTTACCTGCCGCTGACGCCTTGGGGATCTGAGCGGCAGGTTTGGGCACCCAAGAGACCGTCCTCTCTCCATATTGATTGCCAGATAGCAGCCAGTGTGGTTCTGTTTCCTGAAAGCGGCAGGTTGTCACTGAGTACAACGTGCCCATTGTTGCCAGATGATGCTTTCATAGACTACGGTAGGGAAAATCCCAAACCTGCGGCTCACCAATCCAGCAACGGGGCGCCAACGCCGAAAGAAGTAATGCAAAGGCAACTTGCTCAAGTGCAGAGGTTACCCACGTTTAAACCGAACCTTGTAGATAGCCTGCATATTGCATATCGGATTCGAGGATGTGACCAACCCACCATTTCCCCAAGAAATCTTCCAGCGAATCCCTGTCGATAGTGCCAGCAATTGCATCACAAAGAAAATTGACCAGCTTCTCGCTATATTCGTCGTGTTCTTGTTTTTGCTGCTCTAAAAGGGGGTAGCCAACTCGCCGAAGCACATCTTCTTCAGTCTCAAAGTGTTTCTCTGCATAAAAAGCCAGATCGTTGAGAATCGAATGAAACGCCTCGATACTGCCTTTCGATCCATCACATTTATATTCAGATGCGCGCTTGCAGATTTGCAAAAGTTTCTGGTGTTGAATATCGAGAGACTTGCTACCAACAGAGTAGCTAGATTTCCAATCGAATGAGTTCATTGATAGGGATTGGTTGCTTAAGATTTAAACTTTTGATTGTATCAACCCACTAAACGACAGGGGTTGATGCGGATCAATGTTTCGCTGTCCACATTTTGATTCGGTGGCAGATTGAAGAACATCAACCACGTACCTTGTACATGTTCTACGGCAGCATTTGGCCGTGGTGAATCAGTGAGGGCGTCAATTTGCTTGGCGAATTGCGGACGTTGGGCGAGGTCCGACGAAGCCTTCAGTATTGAATTTGGATGGCTACCCCGACCGTCACCTTTTGGCCGCTTGCTGTCTGATGAAATGAGCGCGGTCAGGAAGAAGATTTTCGGTGGTTTGGTGTGATGCGAAACGGTGGTCAACTGGAGTGATATTCCTCACTCAGTCACCGTTAACGCAATGCCGTCGCTCAACGCTCTCCGACAAAGGGAACGAGGAGCTCAATGCGGCTGCATCCCCAGTTTCGCCCGGACCACGACGATCAAGTCATCGACGAAGGTAAACACTACCGGAATCACCAGCAAACTGAGGAAGGTCGAGGTGATCAGGCCGCCGATGACGACGATCGCCATCGGTGCCCGAAAACTCGGGTCGGTGCCGATACCGAGGGCAATCGGCAGCATGCCGGCGCCCATCGCTACCGTGGTCATGATGATCGGCCGGGCCCGTTTGCGGCAGGCGTCGAGCAGGGCGCTCCAGCGGTCGAGGCCGTGCTCGCGGCGGGCCAGAATGACGTAATCGATGAGCAGGATGGAATTCTTGGTGGCGATGCCCATCAGCATGATCAGGCCGATCATTGAGGGCATCGAGAGCGCCGTCTGCGTGATGAACAGCGCCAGGAAGGCACCGGGCACCGAGAGGACGAGGGCGGCGAGGATGGTCACCGGCTGGACGAAATCCTTGAAGAGCAGCACCAGCACGACGTAGATGCAGAGCACGCCGGTCGCCATCGCCAGACCGAAACTGGCGAACAGTTCGCCCATCGATTCAGCGTCGCCGACTGTCGTCTGGATGACGCCGGGTGGCAGCGTTTTCAGGCTGGGCAGCGCCAATGCCATCTTTTCGACATCACCGAGCGGTTGCTGGTTGAGTTCGATTTCAAAGTTGATGTTGCGCAGACGGTCGTAGCGGTCAATCTCGGCCGGGCCGCCGGCAATGGTCAGCGTCGCCACATTGGCAATCATCACCGGGCCGTTTTTGCCGGCTACGGTCAACCGCTCAAGCAGGCTTAAATCCTGCCGCGCCAACGGCGGCAGCTTGACGACGATGGGCACTTGCCGTTGCGCCAGATTGAGTTTGGCCAGGCTCTGGTCGTAGTCGCCGGCTGTCGCAATGCGCAGCGTGTCGGCGATGGCTGCCGAGGTGACGCCGAGATCGGCCATCCGGGCAAAGTCGGGGCGGACGACTAGTTCCGGCCGGACCAGACTGGCCGTACTGGTGATGTTGCCGATGCCAAGAATAGTGCGCAATTCGCGCTCGACGACGCGAGCGTGGTCGGCCAGCAGCGGGCCATTTTCACTGGCCAGGACGAGGATATATTTTTCGTTGGAACCGCCGAGGCCGACCTTGAACTGGACGCCGGGCAATACGGCCAACGAATCGCGGAGTTCGGTTTCGATCGTCTGTTTGGTCAGGCCGCCGCGCTGCTGGCGCGGTGTCAGATTGATCGTCAGCGTCGCCTTGCGCACTTCGGAAGCACCGCGCGGGGAAAAGGGATCGCTCCCCGAGGCGCCGCCGCCAATGGCGGTGTAAACCATTTTCACGTGCGGATTTTTCTCGACAACGAGACGCGCCTTTTCCGCCATGTCGCGGGTTTCCGTGAAGGTGCTACCGGGCGTCAACGAGAGATAAACCTGCGTTTGCGACAGGTCATCCGGCGGCACGAAACCGGTCGGCAGCAAGGGCACCAGGGCGAAGGAGCCGAAGAAGAATGTGGCCGCCCCGAGCATCGTCCACCAGCGATGGTGCATGCACCACGCCACCCAGCCGGCGTAGTGCCTGAGCCAGCCCGGCTCGGCGTGCTCGCCTTTGGGCGGCTTGAGGATGTAGGCCGCCATCATCGGTGTCAGCATGCGGGCGACGACCAGCGAGAAGAAAACGGCGATGGCTGCGGTCCACCCGAATTGGACGAAGAATTTGCCCGCCACCCCACTCATGAAGGCAGTGGGCAGAAAGACGGCAATCAGCGAGAAAGTGGTGGCGATCACCGCCAGTCCGATTTCATCGGCGGCTTCCATCGCCGCCTGATAGGGCGTCTTGCCCATGCGCAGGTGGCGCATGATATTTTCGATTTCGACAATGGCGTCATCGACCAGAATGCCGACGACCAGCGACATTGAGAGCAGGGTCACGACATTGAGCGTGAAGCCCATCAGATGCATCGCGGCAAAGGCCGGGATGATCGACAGCGGCAGCGCCGTGGCCGAGACGAAGGTGGCGCGCCAGTCACGCAAGAAGAGCCAGACGACGATCACTGCCAGAATGGCGCCTTCGATGAGCAGCATCATCGAACCTTCGAAATTTTCCTCGACCGGATCGACGAAATTGAAGGCTTCGGTAATCGAAATATCCGGATGCTCAGCCTTCAGTTTTTCCAGCGTGGCACGCACATTGGTCGCCAGTTCGACTTCGCCGGCACCGCGGCTGCGGGTGATTTCGAAACCAACCACCGGCGCACCGTTGAGCAGCGCCGCCGAGCGTTGTTCGGCCACCGCATCGCTGACCGTTGCCACCTGATCAAGGCGCAGGCTGCGGCCGTCGGAAAGCACGATATCCATCGCCCCCAGTTCCGCCGCCGACTGCACCGTGGCGATGGTGCGCACCGATTGTTCGACGCCGCCAACATCGGCCCTGCCGCCCGAGGCGTCCTGCTGGATCTGCCGCAACTGGCGAGAGATGTCGGCCGCGGTGACCTTGAGCGCCAGCAGGCGGGCCGGATCAAGCTCGACCTGGACCTCGCGCGTCACGCCGCCAACCCGCGCCACGGCACCGACACCGCGCACGCTGAGAATGGATTTAGTGACGGTGTTATCGACAAACCACGACAGCGCCTCGTCATCCATCCGGCTCGACGCCACGGTGTAGGTCAGGATCGGTGCGCCGGCCATGTTGAGCTTGCTGATCACCGGGTCTTTCAGGTCGCCCGGCAGATCGGAACGGATGCGGGAAACGGCGTCGCGCACGTCGTCGACGGCTTCCTGCGTCGGCTTTTCCAGGCGGAATTCAACAGTGACAATGGCGCTGCCGTCCTGCACCTTGGTGTAAATGTGCTTGATGCCCTGCAGCGTGGCGACCGAGTTTTCGATCTTGCGCGCCACCTCGGTTTCCATCTGCGCCGGCGCCGCGCCGGGCAGCGCGGCGGTGACGGTGACGGTCGGCAAATCGATGTCCATGAACTGCTGGACTTTCATCGCCCGGAAGGACATCACGCCGAACAGCGTCAGCATGATGAACAGCAAAATAGCCGGAGTCGGATTCCGGATCGACCAGGAAGAAACGTTGATCACGGCTTGGCGCCGCCTTCGACCACTTTCACCACATCGCCATCGGCCAGAAAGCCGGCGCCGGTTTCAACGACGCGGGCCTGCGGGGCCAGCCCGCCGACGACTTCAACGCGCTCACCGATACGGCGGCCGAGCGTGACCTTGGTTTGCGCCACATGGCGATCGCCTTCAAGCCGGAAGACGTAGGCAAACCCCTCACGCAGCACCAATGCCGTTTGTGGCAAAGTCAGCGCCGGGCGGCGCCCCAGTTCGAATTCACCCCGAGCAAACATGCCGGCGCGCACGGCACTGGTCGCCGGCAGATCGACGTAAACCAGACCATTGCGGGTTTGCGGATCGACGCTCGGCGCCACGACGCGAACCCTGCCCTTGACCGCCTCGCCATTCGGGTTGATCAGCGCGGCGATCTGGCCCGGTTTCACTTTCACCAGATCGGCCGACGGCACTTCGGCCCGCCATTCCAGCCGGCCACCACGAATCAGCCGGAACAACTCCTGCCCAGTCTGGGTCAGCGAACCGACCACCGCACTGCGGGCCGAGATCACGCCGTCGTCCGGCGCCAGCACGCTGGTCTTGCTCAATTTAAGTTCCGCCGCCTGCTGGCGCGCCCGCGCTGCGGCCAGACGCGCTGCCGCCATGTGCTCCGCCGTCTGATATTGCGTATTCAGTTGCGAACTGTAGAAACCTTGCGCCCTGAGCTCCGTGGCGCGGCTGGCATTGCCTTTCGCTTCCGTCGCACTGGCCTGCAGTTCCGCCACCGAGGCGCGCGCTTCGGCCAGTTCAATGTCGACGGTATCACTGGCAATACGGGCCAGCACCTGCCCTTTTTTGACCTGATCGCCAACCTGAACACGGACTTCGGTGATCCGGTAATTGCTGATCTCCGGCCCGATCACGGCTTCCTGCCAGGCGACGACGCTGCCATTGGCGGGCAGCACCTGCGGCCAGTCCAGTTGTTCCGGCTTCACCAGACTGACCGTCAATGCCGGCTTGGCGGAAGCAGCCTGCGTCGTTTCCACCGGTTTTTCTGGCGTCGAACCAGCAAGGAAAAAGGCGCCAACAGCCACCAAGGCTGCCAGCGCCACAACAACGCGGGTTTTCCGCCCGATGAGCGGACCCGTAGAAATGGATTTCATGCAAAAACCTGTGTTGACCGCAGTAATCGGCGAATCATACCGTGGCAGTCGCCGATATCACCCGCCAAATGACTCCCCGGTCATCAACTACTGTCCGAGATGCCCCCGCGCCTCCTCGGCGCTCTCGTAGATATGCGGCTGAATTTGTTGCTTCTCCAGCGCCTCACCCAATTTCATGCGCAGGAAAGTGTTGGCGGTGTAGCGCGTCACATCGTGGTAATGGCGATCCATGATCCCTTTGACGACGCCAATGTAGTCATCGACCAGTTCCGGCACGATGGAGAAACGGTCGTAATTAACGATGGCGTTAACCTTGTGCCCGATCGGCGCCAGATGGCTTTCCACCGCTTCCAGAATCTTCGCAATATCGGCCTCGGTGCGCACCGAAAGGCCGGCGAAATCGAGGAAGAACTGGTTTTGCACCGGATCGTAGGAAAGCCGTTCGGCCATCGGCCGTTCGAGCATCCCGGCCCGGATGTTCATCGGCTCATCGATGAAGATGCGGGCATCCATCAGCGTCGGTTCGCGGTGCATGATGGGCGTGAAATCCATCTTGTCGAGAATGTCCTTTTGCAAATCGATACCAGGCGCGATCTCGGTCAGTTCCAGCCCAGCGGCAGTCAGTCTGAAGACGCAGCGCTCGGTGACGTAAAGCACGCTCTTGCCCCACTTGGCCGCCTGCGGGCCGCTGAAGGTGCGGTGCTCGACTTCCTCGACGAACTTCTTCGCCTTGCCGTCTTCCAGAATCAGCAGTTTTCCGGCGTCGACCGCAACTTCCAGATTGCCGGCGGTAAACGTGCCGACAAAGACCACCTTTTTGGCCTTCTGCGAAATATTGATGAAGCCGCCCGCCCCGGCCAAGCGCGGCCCAAATTTGGAGACATTCAGGTTGCCCTGCTTGTCGGCCTGGGCCAGTCCGAGGAAGGCGATATCCAACCCGCCGCCATCGTAGAAATCGAACTGGCTGGGCTGGTCGATAATCGCCTGGGCATTGGTCGCCGCACCGAAACTGAGGCCGCCGGCCGGCACGCCACCGATCACGCCGGGCTCGGCGGTCAGCGTCATCAGGTCGATCACCTGCTCCTCAGCGGCGACATTGGCAACGCCTTCCGGCATACCGATGCCCAGGTTGACCACGGCGTTGACCTTCAGCTCCAGCGCTGCCCGACGGGCGATGATCTTGCGTTCGCTCATCGGCATCGCGGCAATCGCCGACATCGGTACCTTGATTTCCCCGGCAAAGGCCGGGCTGTATTGTTCGCTGAAGGTCTGCATGTGGTATTCGGGCTTTTCAGCCACCACGACGCAATCGACCAGAATGCCGGGAATTTTTACCTGCCGCGGGTTCAGCGTGCCACGCTCGGCGATGCGTTCGACCTGCACGATGACGATGCCGCCGGAGTTGCGCGCCGCCATCGCGATAGCCTGCGCTTCCAGCGTCAGCGCCTCCTTCTCCATGGTGATATTGCCGTCCGGATCGGCCGTCGTGCCGCGAATGATGCCGATATTGATCGGGAAGGCCTTGTAGAACAGGTATTCCTCGCCGTCGATTTCCATCAGCCGGACAATATCGGAGGTCGTCATCGCGTTCAGCTTACCACCGCCAAAACGCGGATCGACGAAGGTCCCCAGCCCGACGCTGGTGATGGTGCCCGGCTTGCCGGCGGCAATGTCGCGAAAGAGGTGAGCGATCACCCCCTGCGGCAGGTTGTAGGCTTCAATCCGGTTAGCCACGGCCAGTTGCTGCAGTTTTGGCATCAGCCCCCAGTGGCCGCCGACCACCCGGCTGACCAGACCGTCATGGCCCAGGTGGTTAAGGCCACGCTCCTTGCCGTCGCCCTGCCCGGCGGCATAAACCAGGGTCAGGTTGCGCGGGCAGCCGAGGCCATGCATATCCGCTTCCTCACCTTCGAGAAAGCGCTGCTCAAGCGCGATGGCAATGTTTTCGGCAAAACCGATGCCGACGAAGCCGCCGGTAGCAACAGTATCGCCGTCCTTGATCAGGCGGACAGCATCGCGCGCGGAAACGATTTTGCCGGTATCCGACGAGCGCAGCGACTCAGCCATCGGGTGCGATGAAGATGAATTGGTCATTTTTGTCTCCTTGATTTTGTTTTAACCAACCTTGCTTAGGGAACTGCCGATTTGATCCATTTCGTCATTCCCGCGGCCTCGACACACCCGGGAATCCGCTTCGCGGCGGGCGAGGCGGAAATGACGGATCAGTCAGCGCTTCCCTAGACGATGCCGGTCGCGTAATAGACGGCGATAATGACAAACACTGCCATGGTCTTGATACAAGTGATGGCGAAAATATCCTTGTACGACTGACGATGGGTCAGGCCGGTCACCGCCAGCAGCGTAATGACGGCGCCGTTGTGCGGCAGGGTATCCATGCCGCCGGAGGCCATCGAGGCAACGCGGTGGAAGACTTCGAGCGGAATGCCCGCGGCGTTGGCGTTGGCGATGAAGGTATCGGCCATCGCGGCCAGCGCGATGCCCATGCCGCCCGAGGCCGAACCAGTAATGCCGGCCAGCGCAGTGACGGTAATCGCTTCATTGATCAGCGGATTGGGAATGGCGCTGAGGGCATTGGCCACCACCAGGAAGCCCGGCAAGGCGGCGATCACTGCACCGAAACCGTATTCGGAAGCGGTATTCATCGTCGCCAGCAGCGCGCCGCCGATCGCTCCCTTGCTGCCTTCGGCAAATTTGGTCACCACCGTTTTCCAGGCAAAGATGAAGACCGTCGCAATCCCGACCAGCAAGGCGCCTTCGACGGCCCAGATCGCCGCGACCGCCTTGGTTTGTTGCACCACCGGCGCGACCTTGCCGATCACCGCCGGAATGAAGGAAACCTTCTCGCCATAGAGCACCGGGATCGCCGTGGTGAACACCTTGTTCATGACGCCGACCATGATCAACGGCAGAATCGCGATCAAGGGGTGCGCCAGATTCTCGTGTTCGAACGCTTCCGGCTCGTTGGTATGACCGACGCCATAGCCTTCACCGGCCGCGGCAGCACGGCGACGGCACCACTCGAGATAGCTCAGGCCGCAGATCAGGATGAAGACGGCGCCGATCACGCCCAACCAGGGGGCCGCATAAATGTCGGTCTTGAAGAAGGTGGTCGGGATGATGTTCTGGATCTGCGGCGTGCCGGGCAGGGAATCCATCGTGAAGGTGAAGGCGCCGAGCGCAATCGTGCCCGGAATCAGGCGTTTGGGAATGCCGCCCTGACGGAACATTTCCGCCGCAAACGGGTAGACCGCGAAGACCACGACAAACAGCGAAACGCCGCCGTAGGTAAGGACGGCACAGACGACGATGATGGCGAGCATCGCCCGCTCGCCACCGATGATCTTGATGACCGCGGCGACAATCGACTTCGAGAAGCCGGAGAGCTCGATCACCTTGCCGAAGACCGCACCGAGCAGGAAGACGGGGAAGAAGTTTTTGACGAAGCCGACCATCTTGTCCATGAAGAGGCCGGTAAACATCGGCGCCACCATGTTGGGGTCGATAAACAGAACCGCGCCCATTGCAGCAATCGGCGCGAAGAGGATGACGCTGTAGCCGCGGTAGGCTACAAACATCAGAAAGACCAATGAGGCCAGTACGATCAGAAAGTCCACGGTTTTGTCTCCTTGAAATTAGTTTTGCGGGACAACCACAGCACGTACTGCGCCAGAAGCTCCAACTCATTGATTCAATTAGAAATCAACCATTTTCATGGTCGACCGCAGCAATCAAGCGTCAATCTGGCCGGACAGGGTGTCTGGCCAGGCAGACAGTTCACCCCACCGTCGCGCTGACCCCCAGCACGGCAATTTTTTCGTACAGGGCCGCCCGGGAAATTCCCAATACTTTGGCTGCCTGCGCCTTGTTCCCACGGGTGGCGCGCAAGGCGGCAGCAATCGCGTCACGCTCGGCCTGCGCCACAACCTCGGCAATTTCCATCCGATTGCTGGCCGCAACGACGCTGGGCGCCGGCATCACGCCGTCAAGATCCTCCGCCTGCAGACAATCGTTGTCGGATACCAGCAATGCCCGCTCCAGCACATTCGCCAGTTCGCGCACGTTGCCTGGCCAGTCATGGCAGGCCAAACGGTCAATGGCCCCGGCGCTGATCCCCCGCAGCGGGACACCCTGCTGCCGGCAGATGTGTTCGAGCAGATATTCGGCCAGGATCGGCAGGTCTTCCACACGCGCCCGCAATGGCGGCGTCTTGAGGGTGATGACGTTGAGCCGGTAATAGAGATCGGCGCGAAACTCGCCGGCGCTGACCATTTTTTCCAGGTTACGACTAGTCGCGGCGATGATCCGGACATCGACGCTGATCAAACGGTTCGAGCCGACCGGTTCGACTTCCCGCTCCTGCAAGGTGCGCAACAGTTTGGCTTGGAGCGCCAGCGACATGTCCCCGATTTCATCGAGAAACAGCGTGCCGCCATCGGCCAGCTTGAACTTGCCGTCACGCCCGCGTTTGTCGGCGCCAGTGTAGGCCCCGGCAGCGACGCCAAAGAACTCGGCTTCAAGCAAGGTTTCCGGCACGGCGGCGATGTTGACCGCGACAAAGGGCGCGTTGGCGCGCGGACTGGCAGCGTGAATAGCCTGGGCCAGTAACTCCTTGCCGGTCCCTGTCTCACCGAGAATCAGCACCGAGGCAGCGGTCTGCGCCGCCCGTCGGGCCAGTTGCTTGACTTCAGCAGAGGCCGGGCTAATCCCGATAAAACTGGAAAAACTGTACTTGGTGCGGCGCGCCTCGGCCAGTTTGCGCTCAGCCTCCTGCAGATCGGCACGCAGCCGCTGATAGCGCGAGAAAACCGGCGCCAGATGCCGCGGGTCGTCGTAAAGAACGAAACCGACCGCACCGATGATTGCCCCCGCATCATCACGCAGAGGCAAGCGGTTGACCACAAAGGATTCCTCACCGAAATCCATGATATCGAGCATGATCGGCCGCCCGGTCTCAATCACCTGGCGCATCAAGCTGTTCGGGATCACCTGTTCGATCGGCTGACCAATCGCCGCCGCCGGATCGACGATCCCCAAGCGTGCCGGGTAGCGGTCATTCATCCAGACAACCCGCGCTTCGGCATCGACAATCACCGCGCCTTCGCACATATCAGCAAAGCGCGAAAGCAATGTCCGTGTAGCCAGTTCGCGCAAATTGTCCGTTTTCATCAATGAGCCAAAGCCGCCTCGATCTCGCCGAAAGTCCGGGCCAGATCGAAAGTCTGGATCGGCACCCCGAGTAGACGTCCGATCTGGGTCGCCGAAAAAATGCCGCGAACACGCGGCTTGCCGTTCGCCGGATCGACATCCTCAACCAGAATATGCTGCCGTCCAAGCAACTTGAGCGCATCAAGAATATCCACCACCCGCGCATTCATCACATCCTTGAGCGACAGCATGTCGATATCGCTCGACGGACACATCAGATTGGCGACAGCCAGTTCGCCCGGTTTCACCCCCCGTGCCTGCGCCAACTGCATCGGTTTTTCCCCCAGCGTATCGCGGGCCGTCACCAGCCCCTCCAGTTGCCCACCATCGCCGGTTACCAGCAATAACCGAACACCGCGGGCAATCATCGTCGAATTCGCCTCGGCCAGCGAAGCACCGGCGCTGATGGTGGCGGCACTGACCCGCCCCAGATCCGTCATCGCCTCAATCGCCGGCGACTCGGCGCCGATCAGGTTGTAACTTCCGGAAACGCAGAGCACTGCATTGGGTGAAATTTTATGGGTACGGACTTTGGCCGCTAGCGTCATGACAGGCTCCTCAATAAGAACGGCTGTGCAAAAATACGACTTCGGAACAGGGCCTTCGATTATTCGATTAGCATCCCCGATGCGGCCTAGTATTGAGGGAGAGAGGCATGCTCCGTGAGTAGGGAAAACCCTAATTCGGCCGAAACCGGAAAAATGAAATTATCCAATCGGAATCGAGCAGTGTTCCGAGTTGAATGGTGGAGGTAAGCACTATCAAACAAGCCCAGAATCCATTGCGCTGCAATGATCTTTGATTCCACATTCAAAAGTTACCCCGGATAGTTACCCCACTTTAAAAGCCCCTCCCTCACCAGGGGAAGTAATGGCACGATTTAAAATCCTACCCTTACCCCTAGCGAAAAACTCGAATTACTCGGAAAACCGCCATGATTTTCCGGACTTATATCGTTCGTACAAAAGCAATCGGCCCGAAATCAGCCAATAGCGAACATCATCAATTAACCTTGCGCAGCCGCTCACTCTCCAGCTTTACAAAAAGACGCGCCTCGATTTCTGAATCAAAGGCTCTGAATCGGTATCGGTCGGGATGCTTCGCCAGGTTGGCAATCGCAATATCCATCTGCCTGCCTTGCTGGCGCCCCGGCAAACGATCAAGGCGGCCCGAGCAGCGCGGGCAAATTGTGAATGTGAAGCTCTGTCCGGCGTGGTCACAAAAAGCGACTAGACGGCCAGCCCATGCCAGGGGAAAGCGACATAGCGGACATATCGTCGTCGTCATCATCGGGGTCGATACCATCAGCGTCTGGTCGGTCATGATCAAACAATTTATTCCTTAGAGGGGCGGTGACCCCTTTGTCGCGCTGTGTCGGGCGCTTCCGGGGGGGGTCGTTTCCGGATTTTTCGCCCGTGCTGCCGTTTCCGGCTTCCTGTGGGCGGGCCTGGCGGTGGAAAGTCGCCAGCGGGTGCGAGTCCATGGGTCAAATTAGGCCAAAGGCCGCACAGGATGGTTATGGATTTGCTGCTCTCACCATCCCGCGCTGGAACATCCCGTCGAAGGATGTTAGGTCGTCAAAATGTCTTTCACTTTGACAAAGCTATCAGCGTGCCGAATAGCAAAATCTACGTCGGTCATCGCTACAATACGAACTGCACCGGTCGTGCCGTTGGTGTAGGGGTCGATCATAATGTCGATACCTGAACCCCACTGCCCGACCAGCAAATCACTCCAATTGCCACAAATCAAGCTGGAGCAAATACCCGAGGCGGTGCCTTTGGTCAGGTTGGATGGCATAAGACCGGTGGCGACGGCACGAAGGCCATTAACGGAACCTTCCCCGGCCAATTGTTGATTCTTCGAGTCGCCCCAAATGAACTCATCACCCCCTGCTACTTTCAGCGTGCTGCACAATTTCCCGCGCACCTGCTTGGTGGTCACGTAGGACATATTCAGCCCATTGGCGTTAGCGATGGCGATGGTGGTTTCCAGATCAATCAGATTCCCCCAGGTGAGCGCCGCGCCGTTGGTGCCGAGTGATACCGTGGCAATGTCTGAATTATTTAGGATACCGGCTGGCTCGTTACCTGAACCGGAACCGCTCAGAATCACGCGGTCAAGCTCTTGACCCAGGCTGGCTCGCAAGTCTTTGACCACGAAAGAGCTAATATCGAGACTGGATTGAATCAACATTTTGCGCGAAATGTCGGTGTAAGCGCCGAGCGTTTTAGGCGAAAGCGGTAGCTGGTCAAAGGCTTGCTGGCTTTCGGTCGGGGCTCCGTTCTCTGCCACCCAGTAAGCGGATGAGCTGGCAGTTTGACGGGGTACAGCCACTTTCCCGACAAGGCCGGTCAGGTAGGTTGCGCCCAGGTTCGCCACAATCGAAGTCGGGCGAAGCAGGTCAATAAATTGATTGCTGTGGAGATTGGTCGCGACGGTATGGCCGCCTGCGGTTGGAGAGCCAACTAATAGATCACGCTTGAGGACTTCAAAGGGGATCAGAAAGCCATTGGGCTTCGTTGCCGAACGGGCGGCAAGCTCTTGCGCCACTTCGGCTTCCAAGCCCCAGCCAGAAAACGAAGGGTCGGCCATGCCGCGCAGCAGGTTGCCAACCTTGAAATCACGGACCATTTTAGAAAAGCGGTCATCTTCTTTTTTCTGCGGCATTGTTTGTTGGTAATTCATGTTTTTCTCCTATGCGGCCTTAGGCTCGCAAATTCGGTAAATGTGGCGCTCTGAGAAACGGCGAACGAAACCCAGCTTGGCAATCTCAGCGACAGGCGTTCCGGACTGGCGAAGGTTGCGGATGGTTTCGGCGGTCTTCTCGTCGACGGCCATGGGTACGGCAATTGAATCACCTTGAAAACACTTAACCACGGTTGCGGCGCGGTCATGGCCTAACGCTGCTTCAAGTCGATTCCACGACTTGCCGGATTCTTTCCCCGGCACCCGCAAGCAGCTACCACCGTATTCCTCGATCATGAGATCAACGGTAACGTCATCAAGGTAAGTTCTTAAAACATCAATCGTTGCCATGAGATAGATTTTCGTCCTATTCAATATTTGACGTTAGATGACAAATGTCAGAAACCGAAAATGACCCCGAGCCAGTTTTCAAAAGCCGCTCCAGGGGCAATATCTACAACTTCCCCTTGTTTAGTCTTGCTCTCTTAAGACCCTTAACTTTTCTATCCCTAGAGATATATCGGGGTTCGCATTACCCGTGCGGAGGAAGTCCAGGGAGTACCTTTTGCTCATTGCCATCGCTCCTGGAGCATCTTCGCCAGGTAGTACCCCGGCGATTTTTATTGAAAGCGGATTGCTGTTTGCCATAATCAAAATATGGATACCTTACTGATCGTTGCCGGACTGGCATTTATCTACTTTGCTCTTGGCCGCTTATCCAAAGCCGCAGCAAAAGTTGCGGACGACCTTGAATCTATTTTTCAAGAAGACCCGCCTAAGCCTTGAGCCTGAGTTTTGGGATCGGAAGCAAAGTAACTTTCTTACACACACATCAGGGGGTTATTAAGTGAATTAGGCGAAGAATGTTGCAGCACAAGGGTTTCGGCTAGTTCACTAAGGGTGAATTAAGGTGAATTAAGTAAATGGATATTCTTTTTAAAGAGAGTTAATTCCCCTTAATTCACCCTTAATTCACCCTTAATATCTTCTTGAAACCCTTGTCCTATGGCTTTCTTCCCTTAATTCACCTTTTTCCTTGGGTGTAATATCTAAGAGCAGACCTGCCCCCGGTGCCGTCATCCCGAGAAACAACAACAAGGGGCGGTGCCAGATTCATCAATTTCTCAAGTGAACCTTTAACTTCCTTGATGCGCTTTCGAGACCAGACCGCTTGTAGCTCGGTCAGGGAAACGCCCGGATGTTTGGTGACTTCTGCCAACACCTTGGCGGTGAATTCATCAAGGCCTCCTTCCTCATCGGTGCAGTTGAATACATAGCTAATGCTGTCGTGCCAGTACTCAACCCAGGCGATAGCCGCTTGCAGATCACAGACTTCGATACTTTGGCGGCCATCCATTGAGGCAAAGATCATTGCCAGCATCCGGGCGTAGACCTCTGAGCGTGCCAGCAGGCTACCGCCCTTGCCGTCGCGGTCGCGGGTAAGCCTTGGGTAGCTCTTGACCCACATTGAACGAGCAGCAAGCGACATAGACACCTCTCGCGTGTTGCTGGCGTGCAGATCGCCGCCCGTCGCAGTCAGAACCGCCGTAGCAATGCGATTAGCCAGGGCGTTCAATCTTTCCTCTGGCGTCGGTTCAGGCAGTGCCACCAGTTTCGGGCGATAGACGTACAGCAACATAAACCGATTCATCAGACCATTGGCGGCGTCGTTCTCGGTGGACTTCTCTCGCAGCTCGTGCCCGGTGATATGGCCGATGATGCAGATATGCGGCTTGCTCGCCCTCGTTTGGCTCGTCTTGGTAAGCGGTTCCAGGTCGCGGCCATCGAACAGATTGCGGATGGTTGCCGACAGCGTGTTGTTCTCACGGCGTAGCTGCGACAGCAGGTTGTCGAACTCGGCCTCGATCACTAACAGGCGCTTGTCATTCATACCAACATCGCCGCCCTTGCCGTTGTCGTCCGCTTCCTTTGGATCGCGTACAGCCCAGGCTACGCCCTCGCCAGTCGATAGCCCTCCTGCGTGTATCCGCAACCGCTCCTCGCTATCCCTACGTTGGCGGATGAAACCATCAGCCCGGCTAAAAATCTCTCGAACCGTCGACTCTGCGGTTCCTTTTCGAGCCTTCCCGCTTTTTCCTACGATCAGCACAAACGGTCGACAATGAATCTTGGAGTCGCCAATGCGTTGATAAATACCGCGCCCCACCATGCAACTGAAAAACGAAATAACGTTCGCCGCCACAGCTACCGGGTGCGCCTCACTGGTTGCACAGGCAACATCGACAATTTCGCGGATCAACGGCACAAACCCCACCAAGGGCATCTGAGGCGGCCCCAGAGGCGAAACGTCTTTCGCCGCGTCTTCCGGGCTGGCTTTGCTTTCGTTTGCAGCATGTTGCCCTTCGAGCGCCTCATTGATCACGATCGCCACCGCCGCGCCGCCTGCCACCCTTGCCAGGTCATTCATATCTGAATCAGACATGAGCAGCCCCTCCGAAGTGAGGAACTGCCAGCGCCGCGCCCACGGCCTGCGCCGCTTTGGTGGCAGCGGTCAGGCCGGGATTTCCCGGCGTTTCCGTGTCGTTGTCGGCACATATCACCATTGCCAAGCCGGGAAACTTGCCACGGATCGACCGGGCTACGGGTTCGATATTCAAGGCATCAAAGGCAACCGCCGTTGCGTGCCCCGTTGCCATGAAAATGCTTGCGCCAGTGGCGTAGCCTTCGCAAATGCACAGCGCCGCAACCGGGCGGCCTATGGCGTGATAACAACCGCGTTTTTTGCCGCCGGTCAGAAAGGTTTTATCCCGTCCGTTTTCCGCCTTTGTCGGCGAAATGAATTGCAGCGAGGTCAACTCGCCCTCGGCATTTCGCACGGGGATAAGCAGTTGACCGCGCAGCTCTCGAACGCCGAACGCGTGCACCTGTTTTCGTACCAGGTACGGATGGTCATTGGTTGCTGGCTTCGCCCGATTCCACAAGCCCAGGGCACGCACCGCAGCAGCGGCATGAACAGCGGCCTGCTCGGTATCGCGTGCCAGCTTAGCAGCGGCCATGCGCTCGGCAAGTGCCTTGCGTTCGGCCTCGGTAATCGCCTGGTAAGCCGTTGCTGTCCAGCTTTCAGAATGGCCTGATTTCCAGCTACCGAAAGCCCCGAAGGGCTTTTCATCCAGGTGCAACACGTACCAGCCGTTCGTTGACCCGGCCTTGTCGGTAACAACGCGGTAGCGATGCAATGCACCATCACCCAGCAAGGCCGGTTTGTGCATCGCCAGACCGGCGTCGGCCATCGCCTGGAGGAAGGCGGCAGAATGAAGGGCGCTCATTTCTTGCCCCCTTGCCAAGTGCCTTTTCGAGCCAATTCGCTCTGTTTACGCCAAAGGCGTCGCCTTTGGTTCCGGTTCCCTTGGGGCTGGCTTTCGGTACAGAAAGTGGACAATCTTGTCCACTTTGCAAGCACCAAATCGAGCGAACTCGCCGGGCCAACAAATTTCACCTTCGCAGCCGGATCATGCTGAACAATTAATTCACCTCCGGTGCGAGGGCAAAGGACGATTAATAGCGATAAAGCACGGAGTAGCGGGAACTCTACGCCCTGGAAAATGATGCTGTTTGCCGTTGGGTTTGCCGCCTTTAGGCAGCTTAAAAGCCCCTCCAAATTTGGGAGGCGCCCAAAATCTCCGCCACTCTGAAGGATCGCCCGTTCATCGTGAAGTGATGTCAAAACCTCATAAATGCTACATGGGCGTTTTTTCATGATTGCCCCCGCGCGGCAATGGTGCAGAACTCAGCCAGCAGCCCAGGCAGCGCCACGTCATCAGCAGAATGGATCGCATCTTGGAGGGCATAACCGGCATCTATCAAGCCGATGATCTTTTCCAGCTCGTCAGCGTCGTCTGCACAGTTCGCGACAATGCGTCCGGCGTTGATGGCGTCCATCAGCACCAAGCCAGCCAGCGCCAGCGCCTTGATTTCGACATGGGTAAACGTGCCCAGGCGGGAAAGGTAGCTTTTTTTCATGCTGCCACCTCTTTACGTCTCTTCGCGCTAGTCGAGTCGGCTTTGCCGTCCGGCTGGATTAAAAGCAAATGGCGGTCTTGGAATGGGCGCTCTAAGCTCTTGTCGATTGTTCCGTCTTTAAGCGTCGAAAATAGCAAACCGCCCTCGCTTTGTGCCATCCATACGACCCCGGTGTAATCGTCGCAATAATCAATGTCTTGCGTTGCACGGCGAATAATCCGCACAATCTTTCCAAGGTTTGAAGGGTGGTTTCCTGCTGTAATGACAAACGCCAGGTCGCCCGGCTTGATGCGTTTCTTTGCGCTCATCACGCAGCCCTCCCAGCGAAGGAAAGGCGATAAGCCAGCGCCGGGCCGGTGAATTTGCGGACGAAGTTATAGACAGTGAAACGGGAGTGGGCGCGGGTGCGCTTTTGCTTGGCCATGATGGCTCCTAATGGTTCGTTCAGTAATCGCCCCTTGTTCAGAGGGGCGGCCAGGTACTTGAACACGGCCATTAGTCCGCTCGCAGCTTTTACCCGAAGGCTATTGCATAACTGCACACTACCCGGCCATTGATCGAAACCAATGGACGTAAAAAATCCGCTATGACTGACGGGAGCGGAAACCGCTAATGGGGGTGTGTTCAGCACCGTGCAAAGAGATTGCCACGGCATGAATGCTGCGGTCAACTGCTTTTTCGGGCGATTTTTCCAGGTGCGTTTTAGCCGGCGGTTTTGGCGGGATGGTTTTTGGGTGTCATCGGCGGCCAACGCCCTGCAACTGGGGATGCTGTATGCGTTACAATGATTGTCGTTGATAGCAGTATTTTGAGCCGTGCCGGTGCTTGCCACTTGCATGGCTCTTTTGTTTTTGATCATATCGCCCCCGGTCAGACGTGAGAGGCTAGTTCAGCAGCCGCTTGCTTGTTACGGCGTAAGGCGGCGTTTGCAAATAATGCTCGCTTGGTATTCGCGCCGCTGGCTTCTGCCTGCACGGTATGAGAATCAATCCAGGCGGCAATATCGTCAGATCGCCAGCGCACGCAACCGGCCCCCAGGGTGACAGGGCGGGGGAATGTGCCCTCGTCAATTTTTCGGTAAATGGTGCTACGGCAAAGCTGCACCGCGTCGGATACCTGTCTGAACGTCAACAAGGTGCGTGAAAGTTTCGTCATGGTCTTTCCTTAAAGGCCATGCGAAAGCGCTAACGAATACCGCCGGTGCCTGCAAAATTATCAATGAACCAATTGCTTTTAGTTCGATTTAATAGCGCTTAGCTATTTAAGTTTTGCAAGATTCCGTTGTATAAATCGACTGTGAGTTCTCAAACCACAGCTCAGCGCTTCCGCGTTTAGAGTTCGCCGGGCTGATCGATTCGCAGTCGATCAGCGCCGGCACCTTGCCCAACCAAGTTTTAAAGCGTTCTTTCTCGTCTTGGTTAGTACGGAAACGACATTACCTGAATCCATGTCTTGCCATTAGGGCGCAGCGCGAGAATATCTTTTTGAAACAACTCAGCTTTTTTATAAGCATTTGAATTTATTGGGTTTTATTATTTTTCTGTCGTGAAAATTGTTTTTTCGATAGCAAAAAAAATTACGCAGCCGGGTGCAACCGGATCACCTCGGCCCCCGCCTTCAGCTTGTCCAGGTAATCCGCCCATATCTGCAACATGGCTTTGCGCTCCTTCAAAAACTTGGTGCGGTTGTAGGCACTCCCCAGGGCGTCCGGTACGGCGTGCGCTAGTTGGTGCTCGATCACGGCAGGCTCGATATGCAGCTCCTCGTGAATGATCGTTCGCGCCATCGCCCGGAAACCATGCCCGGTAATCTCTGTTTTTGTGCAGTACCCCATGCGCCGCAATGCTGCGTTTATCGCCGAACCGCTCATCGGCCTTTGTGGATCTCTTGCACCAGGGAAAACGTATCGACCATGCCCGGTCAACGGGTGCAGATCCTTCAGAATTGCCACGGCCTGAGATGGTAAAGAAACGATATGTTGGGTTTTTGTTTTGGAGGTAACGAAGCGCCATTCGGCGTCGTCCAAAAAAATATCTTTCCATTCAGCCTGTCGCAGTTCGCCAGGGCGCACAAAGACCATCGGCGAAATCCGTAGGGCGCAGGCGACTAAAAACGTCCCCTTGAATCCATCAATCGCCCTCATCAGTTCGCCCACGGCCTGGGGTTCTGTGATGCTGGCAAAGTTACCCCCGATAGGCGTCTGCAATGCGCCCCTTAAATCCGGGCAGGGGTCGCGCTCGGCCCTGCCCGTTGATATTGCGTAGCGAAGTACTCGGGATATGTCCGATTTTGTTCGGTGTGCCGTATCGACTGCCCCGCGTGCCTCTATGCGCCGCAATACTCCCAGAATCACGGGTGCGGTGAGCTCAGTAATCGCCCGGCTACCAATCCACGGAAAAACATCATTGACCAGTCGACCAAGGATTTTTTCAGAATGGCAATCAGCCCATTCAGGGCTTTTCGTCTTAAACCATTCCCGCGCTATCACTTCAAAAGAGTTTGCAGCCAACAGGCGGCTGGATGCTTTCTGCGCCTTCCGGTTTTCGCCAGGATCAACGCCAGCAGCGATTAATTCTCTCGCCTCATCGCGTTTTTGCCTTGCCGCCTTGAGACTGACTTCAGGGTAAGTGCCAAGGGATAACAGCTTTTCCTTGCCGTCGAACTTGTAGCGCAGCCGCCACCATTTGCCGCCGTTTGGCGTCACCAAAAGGAACAGCCCTTTTTCATCCATGATCTTGCGCGGCTTGTCAGTCGGCTTGGCGTTTTTTGCTGCGGTGTCGGTCAATGCCATTGTTATCAACCTTTTTTCGTAAAGTGGGGTAACTGCACTTGGGTTAAACCGAGTTACCCCGGAAAGTTACCCCTTTTTAGTGCCGGATGTATACGAACTTGGATGGACAACATGGGACAACAAATAAAGCAAAAGCCCCGTGGATAGGGGCTTTAGCGTACTTATTGAAACTAGGAAATATTAGTAAATGGTGGAGGTAAGCGGGATCGAACCGCTGGCCTCGACGTTGCGAACGTCGCGCTCTCCCAACTGAGCTATACCCCCAATTGACTTTGATTCTATACCACCCTCATGCCCATCTCAACGCCCAAAAGCAGGTGGACTACTTTGCCGAGGAACGCCGCCGGACCAGGCGACTCCAAGCCTTACCGCGAACTCACCAGGAGGGCTTCAAAATGACTAGGGCCTGTTCACAGTAGCCGATTTGTGTTTACATCCTGAAATTTGGATGTTGGACATGAGTCGGCGAATGTTGAACGATAGGCAGTGGTTACGAATAGCGGATTTGTTGCCGGGGAAACCGACGG
>Ga0209480_10001016_pt1 | contig 21085 bp, 13 predicted proteins | sample JI61114C2DNA_FD_187501 | JGI IMG/M metagenome (GOLD analysis project Ga0209480, IMG submission 187501) | Wastewater effluent complex algal communities from Wisconsin, to seasonally profile nutrient transformation and Carbon sequestration -... | ecosystem: Engineered > WWTP > Effluent > Algae... | reverse complement strand
CAGAGTGGTCAAAACACCTACGGCAAGACTGATCACTGCCAAATAACTGAATTGCTGTAATAGCAAGCTATCTGACAAAACTAACAGCGCAAAAGCTGCGATCGTCGTCACGTTCCCAATGAGCAAGGGCGAAGATATTTCACTTATAGCCTCCTCCATTGAATCATGGTGGATCCGTGCATTGATAAGGTGGATGGAATAGTTGATACCCATAGCAAGAATAATGGTAGCAGAAGACATTGCCATAGCTACTATTGGAATACCAAAATATCCAAATGTGGCCAATGCCATCGCATAACCTACTACTGAAGGCACCAAGGCAATGAGTGAAAGCCTCTTACGTCTATAGAAATAATATAGCAAACCCATGGTGAGAAAAATGGAGATAATCCCTGTAAGATTTCCATCTCTTGACGATCTGTCTTTATTGATCTCTGAAGCAATGGGAGCCCCGATAAGATAAGTTTTTACTGGAGCAAACATTTTTTCGCCTTGACCTCTCATAGAGAATAAAGTATCTATAAGTCCTGCATATCTAGGGTCTTCATTGTCAGGAAAGATAGCTGTGATGTCAAATAATAAATTTCTTTCATCTGTAGAAATCTGGAAACCATTTGCTTGAGTGAGGCTGGGTACGGTCCGAAAAGAACTTAGTTTTTTTAGGACCGTCGGAGCAAGATGCAATGGATCTAATTCATTATAATATTTAAGTGCTAGTCCAGTGAAGCTATTATTCATTCTTGCATTGGCCTTCACTATATTCGTCAGCGCTTCACTATCCAACTTACGCGACAAGGAATCAAGATCTTGGGCAGTAAGCAACAATGGAAGATTGTAAAAGATGCTGTCATAGAGCACTCTTTGGAGACTGTCCGTCATCCTGATTCGGGTGTCTTTGATGCTTTGAGATAGATATGGAGAAGATGCAAGTCTGTTTTCCCACCATTCCGCATTATCAAGCAAGAGTTGTAAGGAAGTATCAGCATGCTCTTCAACATGCAAAAGAATGAGCATGTTATTATTTGATCTCAGATTTGTGACCTGAGACTTATAATTCTTGGAAGTAGTATGTTGTGGAAAAATGGAAAAAATATCATTGTTAAACTTAAGCTTAACAATACCGAAGACGGCATATAGGGCGATTGCGCACAATAAAATGTAAAAAACAAAGGGGTACTTTCTTAATTTATTAAAGATATAAATGAATGGTCTACCCATGATTTAAGATACTAGTTTAGGAACAGTCCTGGCAAATAATTTATAGATAAAAAAGCTGATATAAAAAGCCAAAACGGCTGCAAATATCGAAAGTATTACTGCACCAACCAAATACTGCTCAAGGTTATTTGCCAATGAATTAATGGAATAGTCAAATTTAGAAAAATTCAATTTTCTCGGGTCAGATACTATTTTTCCTCCTATCATATAGCTAAAGTAAAGGATAAGAGGAATCATTGGTGGAATAGATATATGTGCTGCAAGTGTAAACAGAGCTTTATTCAATTTTAAATAATGGCTGATGGTCAAACCAATGATTAGCTGATACCCCCATACCGGAAAAATACCCATGAAAACGCCAAAAGCAATGGAGGTCGATCTCCGAATCACACTTTCTTTGGGATCATGCAATGTCTTTCCAAAGCTTTTCCAAAACCCGACACTTAATATTTTCCTGAACCATCTCAATGGAATATACCAAAAAAATGCCTGTAGAAAAAGAATGGTATTTAGTAAACTTATCCGAGTAAAATCCTGAAAAGGTCTGAAATGTGTAACTCTGATATGACTAGGAGGATAATAAACCCTCACAGGAACAGGCAGAATCTCAATATTTCTCCATGCAGCCTTCACTAGAATCTCCACTTCAAATTCAAATTTCCAAGTAATAAGCTTCAGATCTTTGATCAATCGAATAGGATATAACCTGTAACCCGATTGCGTATCAGGAAGTTCAACGCCAGTATCAAACTTAAACCAAAAATTTGAAAATTTATTGCCAAATGAACTCTTTCCAGGAATACCTTCCCTTTCCATATTTCTGGATCCAATAATGATGGCGTCTTTATTGAAGCGGTGAAAGTCTACAATAATTGGAATATCTTCCGGTAGATGCTGACCGTCAGAATCTATGGTGATGGCATAGTCATAGCCATGCTCAAGCGCTATTCGAAATCCTGTTTTAATGGCTATACCCTTGCCCTGATTAGATTCCTGAGTATGAATAATTAAGTTTGGGAAAGCATTTAATAGCTCTGAAGTGTTATCTGTAGAGCCGTCATTCACCACAATAATGCTAGAAGTATATTTAGAGCACCCATTTACCACAGCCTTAAGCGTCGATCCATTGTTATATGTAGGTATCAGAATACATATCTTTGAATCCTTCATCACAGACCCTGTTATTTCATCCAAAGATGCCATCTAAGCTTTTAATTGTTCTGTAAGTGAAATGCTTACTTTTGAAAAGACGACCTCTTCGCTTCTTAACACTGCTTTAACATCCAAAGGACTATCTGTTCCGTAAATCTCAATATCCAGAAAAAGTTCAGGATTTATTATTGGATCGACAAAATTTAGAAATTTACATTGTTTAACCTTCGATATCAGCAGGTTTCTCTTCTGGTATAAGGAAACACACGATGTAATTATTTTAAGGATCAATACACCAGGAAGCACCGGTTGCCCAGGAAAATGGCCCTTGAAAATAGGATGGTCTGAATCAAGTCGAATCTTAAATCCAGGTAGAAGATCTCCCTCCCTTTCGATGGTATGTATGGAAAAAAAAGTATTGATATCTCCCATTATTTATATCAGTATTCTATAAAACTAATGAAGCCAGGGGCTCAACTAATTATAAATTTATACGTTTAAAATTAAAAATATTACAAATGAAATATTTCATTTTTTTATTGGCATCATTCAACTCATTTTGCAACAGCAAAGATAGCAAGCCAGATGAACTGAATGCCAAAACTACACAAATTGTTGAAAAGACTGATCCTGCCAATGAAGAGACAATAGTACTCGGAGGAGGATGTTTCTGGTGTTTGGAAGCAGTTTATCAGGATCTAAACGGAGTTACAAAGGTTGAGTCCGGATATTCAAATGGCCATGTGGATAATCCTACATACAAACAGGTATGTTCAGGTTTGACAGGACATGCAGAGGTTGTCAAACTTACTTTTGACAATAAAAAAGTCAGTTTAAATGACATACTCGATGTATTCTGGACTATCCATGACCCCACGACACTTAATAGACAAGGTAATGATTCCGGGCCTCAGTACAGAAGTGGTATTTATTACTTCAATGAAGCTCAGAAGAAAATAGCCGAAAATTCTATTAAGACGTCAGCTCAAGAAATATGGGGTGATAGAATCACTACTGAAGTACTTCCGGTGAGCAAATTTTCTGTAGCAGAGGATTATCACCAAAACTATTATAATGAAAATAGTAATGAGTCTTATTGTAGATTTATCATCACGCCTAAAGTAGAAAAATTCAGAAAGAAATTTGCTGACAAATTAAAATCAAATCAAAAATCAACAGAAATGGAAAGTGTACCAAAATGGAATGAACTCACATCAGCCGAAGCAAGAGTCATTGAAGATAAAGGAACAGAGTATCCCGGCACCGGCAAATATTATAAATCTACCGGTAATGGTGTATATGAATGTAGAAGGTGTAACGCACCTCTATATGACAGCAAAGACAAATTCCAAAGTGATTGCGGGTGGCCGGCATTTGATGATGAGATCGAAGGTTCAGTAGAGAGAATACCTGATGCTGATGGATCCAGAACGGAAATCGTATGTGCAAATTGTAAAGCGCATTTGGGTCATGTATTTGAGGGAGAAAGACTGACATCAAAAGATACACGTCATTGTGTGAATTCGATTTCTCTGCAGTTTTTGACTAGAGAGGAATACGAAAAGCAGCAATTGGCACGTAAAAATAATAATTAGTAATAAGAAAATTTTGTAGCGCTTAATTAAGACTGAATGAAAAATATTTTTGTTCAGTCTTATTTTTTTACGAACTTTGAATTGTTTAAACCTTTTTTACTAATCTTCGTTTATCACACAATGTTTAAAACCACAGGTATCATATTACTTTGTATGACTTTTATTTTCGCTACCAGCGGAAATAGCCGTGGTCTTATATTCAAAAATCTGGCAAAGACAGAGCATGAGCTTAAGGTTAAAAATGATTTTGGTATGCCTGCCGCTGAAGAAATTTTTGAACAGGTCACTGAAAAGAAACCACCTACGTCGATCTTAAAATTTCCATATTTCCCTATTGAGCAGAGGGATATGCTTCATCTCAACTACTTTTTGAATAGATCCATTCTACTTCACATCAATGACATTGTCATTCCTCCTCCCAAATTTTAAATTAAAAGAATATTTCGACCGATCATCAGGTCAACAATAATTGGCATGTGCGAAGCATGTCCTCATTTCTTTTAATTTAATTCAAAATAAAAATGCAAAAATTACAAGCATATTTAAAGTCTGATATATTATCAGGCCTGGTCGTCTTTTTAATATCAGTGCCTTTATGCCTCGGAATAGCCTTAGCTTCAGGTGCACCACTATTTTCAGGAATGATCTCAGGTATCATTGGAGGTATTGTCGTAGGAAGTATCAGCAAGTCTCCGTTAAGTGTCAGTGGACCTGCTGCTGGGTTAACGGCAATTGTTCTTTCGGGAATTTCTACAATTGGATCATTTGAAGGATTTCTATTGGCGGGGATTCTTGCAGGGATCTTCCAGGTAATATTAGGCATAGTTAAAGCAGGAACTATTGGATATTATTTCCCTTCAAATGTCATAAATGGAATGCTCACTGCAATAGGTATCATCATCATCCTCAAGCAGTTGCCCCATTTGTTCGGATATGATGCCGAATCACTAAGTGATGGTACATTAAGTCCAAACGAATCACATATTACCGCTACCATAGAACAGGTTTTGAACGGGATTCAACCTGGCATTGTGATCACTAGTATCGTCTCCTTATTGGTCATGGTGCTCTGGGATAAATACAAACCGGAAAAACTAAAATTGGTACCCGGGGCTGGACTGGCAGTGCTGACAGGGGTTTTGGTCAATTTTATATTTATTTATACAGCTTCTAAAGGGCTTATCATTGAATCAACGCATCTCGTAAATCTTCCGATACCAGAGGATTTTGCTTCGTTTCTTGGTCAGTTTGCAACTCCGGATTTTTCATATATCGTCAATAAAGATATCTGGATATTGGCTCTGACCATAGGAGTGGTGGCATCCCTTGAGACCCTACTTACTATAGAAGCTACTGACAAGATCGATCCGGAAAAAAGATTTACAGACAGCAATAGAGAGTTACTTGCACAAGGCACGGGTAATATAATAAGTGGACTGATAGGTGGAATCCCTATTACTTCTGTTATAGTGCGGTCTTCTGCCAACATGAATGCCGGCGCTAAGTCCAAACTATCTACAATCGTACATGGCATATTACTTTTGGTGGGTGCCATGCTGATTCCTGCCATTTTAAATTATATACCATTGGCTTCTTTAGCAGTCATTCTGGTCGTGACAGGATATAAATTATGCAAACCTTCTGTATTCATGTCATTCTTCAAAATGAATAAATATCGTTGGTTTCCATTTATTGCTACAGTAGTTGCTATCGTCTTTACGGATCTGCTCGTGGGAGTGGCCATTGGTATGGCCATCGCAGTTGGAGCTATTCTGATAGGTAACCTTAAAAATACGTATCATCTGCACCAAGGACAACTTGAAGGAGTTAACATGATAAGAATAGAGCTGTCCCAGGAGGTATCCTTTCTTAACAAGGCAGCATTGACTATGACCTTAGATAGGTTGCCCAATGATTGCACAGTGGTGATAGATGCGACCAAAACATTTTATATAGATTTTGATGTGTTGGAAATGATAAGGGAATTTGAGCAAATAAAGGCACCTACCAAAAACATCAAAGCTGTGCTGACCGGATTTAAAGAAGAATATGATGTGGTCAATAATGACCATATTTTCTACGAAGAAATTCCGGGGCTTAAGAAAAATGCACATAAAAGAACTGGCATGAAAGCCACTGAAGTAATCACGAATATAAAAAAAGGAAATAAGGTTAATGGCAAAATTAATTTTGTCAACTAGCTATATTTAACTAATTCATATAAGGTTTTGACAGGAAGGATCTCAGCGAAAGTTGGGGTCCTTTTTTTGTAGCGAATTTAATACAAGTCAATACATTCATTACACCAGAATTCTCAAACTGAATTTATATTTTTATCCAAAAATGAAGAGAAAAGAAACTAATATCGAAAAAGCATACGTTTCATTGATAGATTAAAACTTTTCATCACTATGAGAATACAATTACTTTACTTCATGTCTTTATTGTTCATGATGACTATTTGCTATGATTTACCCGGAGCCAAAACCAATTTATACATCCATGTTAAAAAAAATACCATCGAGATCGGTGAATATAAAGGCAAACATTTATGCAGTAAAAAATTTAAATCTTATAAGATTGACCACATTGATAAAGAAGAGATAAAAAGATATCTTTTAGGAAAAGAAGAAGAGATAGTTCTTTACTACATACATTGTTGGTTGGGAAATATTTCATTTTATAACAAATCTTCCATTAGTGCTTTGCAAAAACTTGAAGGCATAGATAAAACGATTTCAATTAAATGGGAAGGAAAGGGCTTGAATTATCACAAAAACTGGATTAATTCAAAGAATGAAGGTCGGAAGATTGGTGAACTTTTTGAATACCTGGTTCATTCACCACATAAGAATAATGTGCTACTTTGCCATTCCATGGGCCACGAAGTTTTTACAGGATTATATGAAAGCCTAAAACCTGACGAACAATATTTCAAAATAATATTCATGGCAAGCGCCGATCTACCCAAGGATATTTTGAGCAATGAACTGAAAGATTTGCCGGCCATGACTCAAGATCTTTATATCTATGAGCATAATAAAGATCGTTTTTTGCAGTTCGCAACTATTGTACATAAGCAAAAAAGGCTTGGATTGCCTGATACCATGGACTCAGAGGTATACCAATTGATATCCAATCTAACAATTATCAATGTGACCTGCTTAAATGGGCGTAACTGGATCAATCCTTCAAATCACATTTATTTCAAAGATCATAGCGGCGTGCGGGAAGATATGAACGATAGGCTGCATTCTTTTACATGCAACAAGTCCAAAAGCCGCTATTAAGGAGGACTAACACGGTACAATAGATGGTGGAAATAAAATAAACCATGCCATAAAAGACATTAACATATAAATCCCTTTGTCATATGTGCTGATAATCAATGCGAAAGGGCATTGTCAAATATAATAATATTAATAATGTTTTAAATACTGTAAGATAAGATTTTGGATAATCATGTCTTTGGTATTATAATAATCTGCATGCCTAAGTAGCTGTACCAAAGAGCGTTTTACAAATTACAAATCTTTGTAATGCCTTGTAAAATCAAGGTTTATAGAAATAAATATGTATAAAAAAAGTACACCACTCACTCAAATTAAACATATATTTACCGCCGAATTGAATGAATCCCTTTTAAGTGAACAGTATGTATGGACGGAAATCTTAATGCAAATAATAATACAATCCCAAATATAGTCAATGAGTTTGAAGCAATGTCTCAGAACGGAGGCCTCAACTTATTGCATGAAAAAGATTTTATTGAACTTATTTTATACTTTGAAAAAGAGTTAATGTTGGACAAAGCCTTGGAGATCACTGATCTTGCTTTGGAACGCTTCAGCTATATACCTGACCTTTTTCTCAAAAAAGCACAAATACTAATAGCCCTGAATAACACTTCGGAGGCGTTTGAGGCCTTAGATCAAGCATTAATGTTGGCTCCTGCAGAGAATGAAGCAAAGCTAATGAAAGCTAATTGCCTTATAATGGATAAGGCTTACGATGATGCTTTTTCTATGTTGAGTGATATCATGGTTTCTGGCTCATATAAAGAGAGGCTTAGCGCTTCTTTGTTGAAGGCAAATATCCATGAAATCCTGAAAGACTACAACCAGATGTTTACCCACATCAAATTTGTACTTGATCTAGAGCCGGGCAATGAACCAGCCATGGAAAAGCTTTGGTCTTATATGGAAGCTCAAAGAAGTTACCATCAAGGCATTAACTACCTGAATCAATTACTTAATAACGATCCATACGCTTATTTAGCTTGGTATAACCTTGGACAGGCCTATTCTTGCATCGGTGAATATGAAAATGCTATAGCAGCTTACGAATATTCATTCATAATTCAGCCTTCTTTTGAATTAGGGTACAAAGATTGCGCAGATCTTGCATTTCAACTATGTAAGTACAAGTTCGCCTTAAAAGTATACTCAGATGCACTGGAAAATCTTGGTCCTGATAGTGAAGTCTTCGCTTGTATCGGTGAATGTTATTTGAAATTGAAACAATATCGTCTGGCACGACTGAATTTCAGAAAATCAAACAGACTTGATCCTTATAACGATGAAGTACATTATAATCTAGGCATTTGTTTTGCAGCAGAACATAAATATGAAATCGCACTCCAGCACTATTTTAAAGCATTAAAAATAGAAGATTGCAGAGAGGAATACTTTGCTGCTGCAGCAGAAGCATTTTACAAGATCGGTGAAGTAGACAAAGCAAATTATTATTTTATCAAGGCTACAGAAATAGGCGGAGATATTCCTGAAATATGGTTTGCCCATGCCAAGTTCTTATATGAGATAGAAGAATACCAAAAGTCTTTGGAAATCCTTGAAGAAGCTGATGAATACACATATTCGGCAGAGCTACTTTATATCAAGGTGTTAACATTAGTGGCCTTAGATAGAAAAGACGAAGCATCTGAAATTCTAAAAGAGGCATTATCAGAGGACTACGAGACACATAGAATCCTCTTTCAGATCAATCCTAATCTCAAGGATGATGCCGAAATGACATCTATCATTAATTATTTCCAACCGGAAGATTAATAGTTATTTCATTTTAAGTTAACATACGGAGGCTAACTTTGCTAATTAACTTTTGATTTCGATGGTTTGCTGTTGATTTCAATAATGTAATGATATGTCAAAGAAAAAAGTCTTAATTACACCGCTCAATTGGGGTCTTGGCCACGCCGCCAGATGCATTCCTGTCATCAGAAGTCTGGTAAAACGGGGACACGAAGTACATATAGGTTCAGATGGAGTGGCTCTAGCCTTGCTAAAGGAGGAATTCCCTGAGCTATTGTTCACTGAACTTCCAGGATACGGCATCCATTATAAAGGTAAAAATCTGATGAAATCACTCTTCCTTCAGATACCGTCTATGATGAAGGCTATCAAGAAAGAGAAAGCCCATGTCAAAAAATACGTCAAAGAACATCAGATAGATATAATCATCTCTGACAATCGGTTTGGTTGCAGGTCGAAGAAAACCGAAAACGTTTTTATCACTCATCAACTTCAACTGATACTTTCCAATGAAGCGCTGACCATTTCTGCTTCAGCTATTAATAAATTCATGATTGAAAAATTCGACGAGATCTGGGTTCCAGATGCACCTCCACCGAACAATATCAGTGGAATGATGTCAGACAGAAAAGGCTTCAAAAAAATAAGTTATTTGGGGCCTTTGTCCCGTTTCAAATTCAAGGAACAAAAACCTAAACGTGATTTTATAGTAATTCTATCAGGTCCAGAGCCTGCTAGGACCTATTTGGAATTAGCAATTACTGAACAGGTGGTACTATTACCCTATTCATTCCTCATCGTTCGTGGTCTTCCCGGAAATGGTTACCCGGCCTTAAAACTTCCCGGGCACACCGAAACTGTTAATTTTATGACTGCTGAGAATCTCAATAAAGCCATCAATGAGAGCAAAAGAGTCATCAGCAGGACAGGATATACCACGGTCATGGACCTTGTCACACTCAATAAAAAGGGAATTCTTATACCGACTCCCGGACAGCCGGAACAGGAATATTTGGGAAGAGAATTGGTTAAGAAAGGACGTTTTATCATCGCATCTCAGGAGGAATTAGATTTAGAGACATTATGCAGGATATCACTGGAGGATGAATCTCAACCGGTGCACGTCTTTGAGTCTAGGTTGGAGGTTGCTTTAGATAATGCGGGGTTATGAGTAATCAGTAATCAGTAACCTTATGGAACGACCTTCTCACCTTCTCACTTTCTCACCATCTCACTTTTTTATCAGTAATCAGTAATCAGTAATCAGTAATCCAAGTATATTAGATATAGTTGTGAATGGAAGACACTATCCCAAAAATTGAAGTCAATTGATTGAAAATAGCCTTTGTTTTAAACCTTGATAGACTAACAGCTCTCATTATGCATTATTCATTAAAAAGCCTCCACTCCCTTGGCCCTCTCCAAAGAGGGACATCTGCTCATCATCATACTTTTATCTTTTAATGGATATATACGAAATGTTCAGAAATAGCATGTGTTAAGGTTTATGAGAAAGTCTCAGCTCCTCTATATTTCATTTTTCATTATTCATTCTTCATTAAAAAGCCTCCACTCCCTTGGCCCTCTCCGAAGAGGGACATCTGCTCATCATCACATTTTTGTTTTTTAAATATAGTTATAGAATGTTTGAAAATTGCCTGTGTTTAAAACCATGAAAAACTGCCAGCTCTCATTATTCATTATTCATTATCTATAATTCATTATTCATTAAATAACCCTTTTCCTATATTTGCTGTTTAATAACCTGACACGAACAAATCGTTTATATTTCATGGCAATACAATCAGACATCGTAATCATTGGTTCAGGGGTAGCAGGGCTAAGCCTTGCAATACAATTAGCTTCCAGGAGAAAGGACATTAGCATCATCGTACTCGCCAAGACTACTGAAAGCGAAAGCAATACGAATTATGCCCAAGGAGGAATTGCTTCTGTGTGGGATCATGAAACCGACGATTTTAAAAGTCATATTGATGACACGCTGGATGCAGGAGATGACCTTTGCGATCCGAAGATAGTGCGGATCGTAGTAGAAGAAGGTCCGGTAAGAGTCCAGGAATTGATCGATTGGGGAGCAAATTTTGATAAAGACAATTCAGGTGATTATGACCTGGGAAGAGAAGGAGGACATAGTGAAAACAGGATTCTTCACTATAAAGATGTCACCGGATGGGAAATTCAACGCACCTTGATGGCCAAAGCAGCAACATATGATAATATAGCAATATATGAACATTACTTTGCCATAGACATTATTACTCAACATCATCTTGGACATAATATATCCAGACTAACCCCAAATATCGAATGTTTTGGGGTCTATGCGCTGAATAGAAAGACCAGCGAGATCATTACATTTCTCGCCAAACAAACTGTTTTGGCATCCGGAGGCACAGGTCAGGTATATAAATCAACTACCAACCCAGCAGTAGCCACGGGCGATGGCATCGCCATGTTCTATCGTGCTAAAGGTCGGGTTGAAAATATGGAATTTGTTCAGTTTCACCCAACAGCGTTGTATAATCCTGCGGGAGAAAATCCTGATTTTCTTATCAGTGAAGCTGTGAGAGGTTTCGGAGCAGTTTTAAAAGACGCTTCCGGAAATGAATTCATGCAAAAATATGATGAAAGATTGTCTTTAGCTCCTAGAGATATCGTAGCTCGTGCCATAGATAATGAGATGAAGGTACGCGGTGTAGACAATATGTATCTCGATTGCAGACATCTGGATAAGGAAGGATTCTTGAAGCATTTTCCAAATATTTATAACAAATGTTTGAGTATAGGTATAGATCCGATGGTCAGCATGATACCAGTTGTCCCTGCCTGTCATTATATGTGTGGCGGAATTCAGGTAAATGAATTTGGTCAAAGTTCTATAAGAAGACTATTGGCAGCCGGAGAATGTACATGTTCGGGGCTGCATGGGGCAAACAGACTTGCAAGTAATTCACTGTTGGAAGGACTGGTATTTGGCTATAGGGGAGCAATGAAAATACTGGAAAGCTTTGAAGAATATACGATTCAAGAAGGTATTCCTGATTGGAATGCGACCGGTACCAATGATCCCAAAGAAATGATTCTAATCACGCAAAGCAGAAAGGAAGTTAAGGAGATCATGTCCAATTATGTTGGTATAGTCCGATCCAATGTCAGACTTAAAAGAGCATCTGACAGGATGTTTTTACTTTATCAGGAAACTGAAGAATTATACAACAATACAACTATAAGTCCACAGCTATGTGAGTTGCGCAATCTTATTACTATTTCATATTTGATCATCAAAGGAGCGACATTGAGACACGAAAGCAGAGGGTTGCATTATACCACGGACTATCCGGGTAAGTTGCCATTCATAGAGAATACTTTGATGTGATATTTATTTTAAACTGAATAAAGATCGAATATGTCCTCGATCTGAGGAATGACGACCTTAGGAGCAGCTATTTCTTCAATGGATGTCCTTATGATATTTTTAGAATAGACTTCGTGTTCTAATATTGCCAACTCTATTGCATCAGCTAATATGATGGCATCAAATTCATGCACAATTACTCCATTTTCATCATTAATATAGAATTCTGGGCTTTTGCAATCCGTTGTAACAACGTATAATCCCATGGCAAGTCCTTCAGCAATATGGCTACCAAAGCTTTCCAACCTGGAAGCTGATACATAAAGTTCGCAATTTTCTAATACACCTATGACTTCCTCTCTCTTCGTCCTTCCATGAAATATCACCTCTTCACCAAGTGAATGTTCTTGGACGTATGACTTCATAGTTTCTTCTTCAGGACCGTCACCAATCAGGTGCAGTTCAAACTCCATCTCGCGATTCTTGAGGATACTGAGTGCCTCTAGCAATAAAATATGTCCTTTTCTTTGATCCAAATCACTGACGCAGGCCATCGATACTCTTTGCTTGATCGCATCACTTAACACAGGTGCGAAAAAGTCCTGATGGACCATACCCGAAATGAAAGTTACAGGAGTATTCGTTAATTTACTGATGTTAGCAGCGAGAAGCCTACTGACAGCAATAATATGATCAGCACGTCTATAGTAAAAATAAGTTTGCAGCCTAAGTTTAAGCGTCAATCTATTGTTCATAATAGCGCTTAGGTGTTCGGTGTGAACAATAGCAATCTTAAATTTAATTTTGATCTTTTTGACCCATCCAAGCGCTGACAATCCATGAGTGTTGATGATATCCGGTTGTCCATTTAATAAAACATACTGCTCAAAATACAGCAATGCTTTCTTCCTGATCTGTCGACGTTTATTCACATAATGATAATATTCCACAAAACCTTTGCAGTCGGTTTTAATAGTTTTTTCAGTATTGTCTTTGTCGATATGAAAACAAATTACTGAAACTTGATGACCCGCCAGCGCATAGTTCTCTGCAATGTCCCGCACAAATATTCCAACATGGCCTTCTTCAGAGGCTTGATACCATGCCGGTATTATCACTATATGCATAGTATCATATTGTTTCTGATTGTTCTGAATTAATTTGTGAACTGCTTTTCACCTCTATGCCTTCCTTTGTGAGATATTTCAAAAATTCAATGTATTGATCCAGAAAATATTTGTTGGACCAAGGGGTAAGATAATTATTGTGAAAAAGAACAGAAACTGTATAACCGTTATTCCACTGATCAATCATTTTCTTAAATGATTCAACAATATCTGAATTTTGGTTAAAATTATCGAAACTGGTATCCATCAATACCAAGGGAACAACTTGTATTCCATATGGTTTTACAAAAGGTATAAATGGAAATGGATAGCCATTGCGAAGCCCAGGAGCATCAGACCATCCAAGTCCAGTATCCACTTCCACTCCTTCAACTGCCATCTCTTTCCAGCTCTTAGGATATGTGTATTTCAGAAAGTGATTCCTATTGGTAAATGGTTCTGATCTTTTAAATTTTGCTGCTTCATCTAAATAACTATGATCAGAACTGCTTTTGTGCAAACCAACTTCCATCTCATCGGTCAAGATAGATTCCGCAGTTGATTTAAGAATATCAGGGCCATAATCTGCCTGTCTAATATTTTTAACAAAGCCTTCATTTGGTAATAAATAGAAAGTACTTTTTACTCCGAATGTTCTTTCTAAAGAAATAATCTCGGAAATATTATTCCAAATTTTCTTTGATCCAAAGAGATGTTTAAATAAAGCTTTTCCAAGGGACCAGGATGGATTTTTTAAGAAAAACTTAAACTCCTGTTTAAACCCTGATGTCAGAAAATCTATATCGTGTGTGAGAATTACGCTCCTAGGTGCCATAGATCTGATGTTCTCAATATGGCAATAATCTTTCAAAAATATTCTGAAGAGTGGCGATACAAGATCTTCATAAGAGGAATGGAAAGCCTTGTAAAGACTATTTTCGTATGTTAATCTACCATATTTATCCAGCACAGCATCAGATAGATTTTGCTCTGATAAACAATGTAAAATAGAGAAGGCTGAAGCGAGTGGATCAATCTTTTTAAGGTCAGTTTCGAAACATATATGAAGTCCTTGTTGAAACAATTCAGGACATGGTCTCAAAAGGCCTAGTTTGGTATAGACTTCTCTTTTTAAAGGGTAGCCCGATGATAAATCAAAGATGAGGGCATCTTGAACCAACTCTTCTGTCTCAATAAATTTTACCTCAAACTGTTTTTGAATTAGGTCAAATAAAGAGGTGATTAGTGGCCGAAACTCTATTACTTCTGGTAAAAAAAAGAATGGAATAACAGGTCGTTCCAAAGACTAATTTATTATTGTCCAATAAAGGTACATAATAAAAAAATCAATTGGCCATCTTCCAATTGCTGATGTTAGGGCACATAGTTTGCCATTCCGGCTGAATAGTCATATATGTCTGACCAATTTTTTCATCCACCCATCTTTTTACCTCAGAATCTTTCTTTTCAATGATTGCATCTTCCTTCAATCGGGAAAAATCTTTTTCAAGGCTTGCTTTGTGTGGTTCAGATCGTGATTGCAGCATTAAAACCTTATAAGCTGTTTCACCATAAGGATCTTTGAATTCATGAGGAGCTGAAATCTGTCCTACTACCATGGTGTCTAAGGTAAAATAGATATCAGGTTCAAGATCAGAAATTTCGAAAAAATTGGTGTTTGTTGCAGGATTTATGGCACGTCCTCCATTGCTGTAACTAGGAAAGTTTTTATTACTGTATTTTTTCACAACATCCACAAAAGTCACCTTACTGTTATTAAGTTCAACTAGTATGCTATCGAGTGTATGCTTTGCAATTCTCTTGTCATCATCCGACAACTCAGGCTTAAGTAAGATATGTCTTGCATGAAAAGAATTACCTCTTCTTTCAATTAATTGAATTAAATGGTAACCAAATTCAGATTCTACTATTGTGCTCACCTGACCTTCTTCCAGATTAAAAGCTGTAGCTTCAAATTCAGGAACAAAAGCACCACGTTTCGCCCAACCAAGATCTCCGCCTGCTGCAGCTGATCCATCAATAGAAAATTTCTTAGCAAGATCTTCAAATTTTTCACCATTCTCAACGATTCTGGTCCTGATACTATTCAGTTTATCAGTTATTTTCTGCCTTTCTGCCTTAGAAGGTTTTGGATAATAGTTGATCTCAGAATATTCTACTTCAGCATTATAATAGGGTAAGCTGTCATATGGTATTGATTTAAAATATTGTTTGACCTCAGACGGAGTAATGGTAATCTTTTCGACTATCTTATTTTTCATTTCCTCCGCCATCAATTGGTCCTTTAAGTCGCCCCTCAATTCATCCTTCATTTCGCTGACAGATTTGCCATAATATGACTCAAACTGAGACACATCATTGTTCATGTAAGCTAAAACTCGATCCACCCTTGCATTCAACTGGTTTTCGACCATATCATTGCTAACTACTACAGAATCAATTTTTGCCTGATTGGTAAGTAATTTTTGAAGAAGAAGATTTTCAACTATCTGACAACGCAGATCTGTAGGAACTTTAGGATTGCGGCCTGCTTCCATAGTATAAGCATCTTCTACTTCTGACTGGAGTAAAGATTCGCCACCTATCTGAGCAATCACTTTATCTAAAACTTCTCTTTGTGCAAATACCAATGTTGGTAGTAAGCAAATAATAAACGCTAAGGTTCTGATCATTTGAAATTTATTCTATTAACGCTTTACAAGCGAATTAAAAACGTTTTGATTTACTGAAACGTTGTATTCATTTTTAAGTTTTTCTACCCAAAGCTTATCAAGGTAGTCTTGATAATCTGCAATGACGAATCCTCTAGCATCTTTCAGTTCTTTCTGAGAAGGAGGAGTGATTGATTCAATCTTATCTGCGGTGCCAGTTTTTCCATCAGGATTACGCTGCAAGCCGGACATATTACCTATTCTCCAGTCAAGACCTGCCACATCACCACTATTAGATTTTTCAATCAATTCAGAAGTATAGGAAACCTTATCTGTACCAAATTTCTTCTGGAGCTCTTCAGGTGTGCTTTTACGAATACTTTCGTATATCTTGTTTAGCTCTTCAGGAGTGGAAGCTTTCAGCGTATAGTGCAATACTCTTGCTCTTTCTTCCCACATATATTTCTTACTGTTCTCTGCGAAGAATTTGTCAATCCCAATAGTATCCTGAGAAGCTTTATTCCAAACCTCATTGTTGGTCACCTCGAAAAACAAGAAACCTTCTTCATATTCTCTTGTCAATGACTTATAATCAGGGTATTTAAATTCAAGCTGGCTTTGCTCATATTCCATAGCTTTTGTTGCTACAAATTCATTATAAAGTTCTTCGAATGCGATGCTTGGGATCATGCCTTTATTCATTCTTACTCTCCTTCTTGAGTTTGCTTTCAAAAACTCACTAACTTCATCTGTGGTATATTCTTTACCTCCCATTGTAAACATTGGGCTGCTTTTGATCTTAGGCTCTGTCCATGTTGAAGTGTAAAATTTATCTGTGTTGATAGAGTCTACATATTGTTTATATACCTTTTGATCGAGTGTATATTTATATTCTTTTTTAATTTTTTCAACCAATTTATCTTTCGCCAAAGCAAAGCGCTCATTCTGAGCTACTTTTGTCATATAAGCCTTCTTAGAGGTTTCAAAATTGACATCTGATTTTTTAGATATTCTCTTGACAATGTGGAATCCAAGGGCTGTCTTAAATGGAGTGGTATAATCACCATCATTTTTCAAAGTAAATACTGCATCTTCAAAAGTTGGATCGTATTGACCTATAGTAATGAAACCTAAGAATCCGCCTTTACCGGAGGTCGCTTTATCGTCAGAAAAATTCTTTGCTGTTTCGTTAAAATCTGCTCCTTTCTGAAGTGCTGTGTAAATCGAATCGATCCTATTTTTAGCGAAACCTTCATCCACTTCTTTATTAATGCGGACCAGAATTTGAGCTATTTCCATTTCACCACGTGCTGGTCTTGAGTCCAAAACTTTGACAAAATGCCAACCTGCTGCAGTTCTCGCCGGGCCTCCTACTTCACCTTTCTTCAAAGAATAAACCAAGTTTTCAAGAGAAAAGAATCCATTTGGATACATTGGAGCTAGAAACCCAACATCTCCATTATTAACTTTAGAGCTCTCATCTTCAGAGTATTGCTTTACAAGATCTTCAAATTTACCACCTGCCTTAAGTTTAGCTGCTATCTCCATGACCTTGGCATAAGCTTTAAGGGTATCTTCAGGAAGTTTATCCGGGCCGGCAGCAATGAAGATGTGGGCTATACGTATATCTGTCTTACTTCTGTCGTAAAGTTGAGCCGCTAATTTTTCTGTGATTTCCTTGTCAGTCAGATAAGATTCAGCCAATTGTTTTTTGTAGCTGTTCAATTCCGTTTTGAGCGAGGTCAAGGTATCCAGCCTCAAGTCCCTGGCTTTAGCCACTTTAAGTTTGAATCTTGTATATAGGTCCAGACTTTCCTTTAGAGATTTTTCAGAATAGTCAGCATTCTTATTGTTCGACTTTTCATAAATATATTTGAATTCGCTGACGGTGACAGGTGCTTTATTGACCGTAAAAAGCACTTCATCTTTCTGGGAGAACAATGAAGATGATACGAAAAGACAAAAAGCAAAGAATAGACAGTTCTTGAACATACGTATTGTATAGGTTTAGATTAAATCGTTTTAAGACCTCTGTAACGCATCATTTTGAAGAAGCGTATATGGATACTGAACCAATTTATTGCAAAAAATTAATGAACTCTTGAGGTCGACTTGTTGCAAATAGCTGATATCATTGTATTTATAAGGTATCCTAAACGGCTGCAAATATACTTTTTTTAAAGTTTTCGGCAAATAATGATTTGTTAATGTGTGTGGGTGGTGATTTGAGGGGAAAATTTAGAAAGGAAATGTCTAAAAAGGAACAGATTAAAGTCACAATATGAAGCACTATTTTTTGAGGGTCAATATTGTTGAATGAAATAGATTAATAAATCACAACCAATAATTGGCCATTATCGAAAATAGAACTCTATACCGAACGGAAATGGTTAATTGGCCAAATAAATTCCGGCGAACGAATTTCAGCTCGGCAGTATTCGAAAAAATATTGGTCAATAATTTAATCTTATTTCATATTGCATTAAAAGTTTTTAACCACGAATTGCACGAATTCTCACGAATAAATTCGTGTTTAATGGTGACCATTATTCCCCACTGGCATAAGTATAACTTCAATTCATTTCAACCCAATTCTCATTTCTTACCAACCAATATTCCCATAAGTATAAATAAAACCACAACTATCTCGCATTTACGCTGGTGCCAGTCTGTGACTGGTGACCTTTCGAAGACTTAATTATTTATCAACTCACAAGTTAAATATTTGCACCAGAGGTGACAAAAACATTAATTTTAGACATAAAAAAAGGGTCAAAATCTTGCGACTTTAACCCTAGTTTGTGGGAGCACACGGGTTCGAACCGCGGACCCTCTGCTTGTAAGGCAGATGCTCTGAACCAGCTGAGCTATGCTCCCAATGAATTTATTTTAATAATGCGCCTTTCTTCAAAAGCGATGCAAAGATAGGACTATTATGGAAATAAAAAAGAATTCTTGCTTTTTTTTAATAAGTTACTTTGATAAGACGTAATTTACCCTTGCGGATACTCGGTAGAATCGTCGCATTGGAGCTGATCTGCATGCCATTTCTGACCTGTACATGCAGTCCGGAACCCGCCGTATTAAACATGACCCTTCTATCTACATTGCCTAATGGATTGACCACATATTCGCTGATCGTGTTCTCATTCTTGATCTCGTCATTATACATAAGTCTGAGATGGGAGGGATTGGCATGAATGAAATAGGAGGAATATGCCGCATCATCATCATATGAATATTGTTTCTTCTGCAATACTTTCTGCCATTCAAGATTTCCTGCCTTATCAAGACTTGTAAGTATAATGTCTTCTATGTAATAGTCTGTACTCGTACTTACAGGCACAAAAGCGCTTCTGCCTGTATTGTTTATTCTGTTGACTTCTTTTTTTTGTTCACATATAAGCAGGTGTCCTCCATCCATTCTTGTCTGGACTTCCTTTAATTCCAGGTCCACAATACCGATCTTCTGCCGTTGATTTTGTCCAAAGTAATCTATGATCGTTTGCCTTCCGAAAGGAATTAGTTTATAGTCCGCTGCATATTCCAGTGAAGGATATACATCCATATGCAGGATGCCTTCCTGCATGGCACTTAATTCATCCATATATATACCAAACAAAGTCAACTTGTCAATATCATTGTCATACTCCATTAAAATGTCCGAAAGCGGAATTGTATTTAATGTAATTTCCAGCTTTCTGTATCCAAGCTGATCCAGCCTCACTATGGTATAATTATTCTTGGCTCTATTATGACTATTGATGTATAGGCTATACACGACACCTTTGTTTGTAACTATTTTGGCCAAACGATCCTCTTCATATAAATTAGATTCTATGCCTTGATCATTTGTATTCCACAAAACTTTATTACTTGCCGCATCATACATGATGTATCGAGTGGTCTTATCTGCCACTTCATTGAGCATAATGAGTTGATGAGACTTATCTTCAGATATATTGATCGGTAAAGGGCGAGCTTGATTCTTGTCATAAGTCTGAAGGATCATTTCGCCAAGAAGTTCGAGCCTAGAATTATAATTCAAAAGTGAAATGATATACTGTTCGTCATCAAAATATTTGTAATAGAGTGTCAGCATGGTATCCTGGGGTACATATCCGAATAACCTGCTTTTTTTATAATTAAAATTAATAGTTGGAGTATTTATATTCTTAAGGTTGTCATCGAATTCGTGAAGCGTAAGACTTCTGCCATTGTCTTCGAGCAGGGTAATCTTATTATTGAAGTATCCTATCAGATCATAATTATTGTCCGAGACCATAGTGATCTCGTTGGACATTGTCACAGATTGAGCAACAAGTCCAGTCGCACTAAAAACTAAAATGTTTAATACCAACGAATTGAACAAATTATTAAAACGCATATATGTATTTTAACAAATATTTAAGATTGTATTTCAAAGATAACAGCTGAAAATGTTGTTATTTTAGAACGATCATTCACAGAGAATTAATCTATTTCCACATAATCAATTGATGCAATTTATATAAATTGTTTCAATTACAGTAATGTTTTTATTTGCATGGAGAATAACAAAATTGTCAGCGCAGTCAATAAAAAACATGTTTCAAAAATATTGAGTTCAAGCCGTTTTGAAAAGCAATATTTAATGTCAGCCTTATCTACAAGGATTTTCATAGTAGGCTTGGGCGAGACTAAAAGTTTAAATTCTGCAATAAAATATTTCAAAAACTTAGATAAAAAATATAATGGGCTGGCCAGTCCCTTCTATTTTGACAAGGTACTTAAGCATAATGGTAAATTTTTCTGGAACCCATTTATTCCGATTTTCTTTGGAGATGCATTTGAGAAATACATCGTCAATGAATTTGAACAATTGAAAGAGGATGTTTTGGTGCAAAGTCCCGGTGTTTCTTTTCTGGACTTTTCT
>Ga0209480_10001015_pt1 | contig 21088 bp, 12 predicted proteins | sample JI61114C2DNA_FD_187501 | JGI IMG/M metagenome (GOLD analysis project Ga0209480, IMG submission 187501) | Wastewater effluent complex algal communities from Wisconsin, to seasonally profile nutrient transformation and Carbon sequestration -... | ecosystem: Engineered > WWTP > Effluent > Algae... | reverse complement strand
AAATTGAAAGTATCCGTCTTTACCCGTAAGCCGCTATCTGAACCGGGCTCACCCGTTGTATCACCGGCACGAAGCAATGAACTGTCTGTGTATTGGCGCCGGAGACTATCGGTATTTATGGGAGGACGTGTGGTATCCGCAACGGATGTTAAAAGACTGCCAAAATGAGGGGGCGGCACACCAGGAGCGGCTGTTATCCACGTTTGTGAGTAAATTATAACAGCAGTCACTATCCCGTATGAAAAACAATTTGACCTAAATTTGTAAAGTAACCTCATCAGCGGGAGCAAATGTAATTCTTTCTCCGTCGGTGACCTATGGTTGACCCTAAACAATTTGTGAATATTCTGTCAGCCTGTGATGGAGGAGTCCACCGGACGTTAAATGAAAAACTATGATCAAAAGAACCTTTCTTGTCTTTCTTTTTCTGTCCATATGTATCAGTTTCTTTTCCTTTTCCCCTGAATCCGGTGCGGATGCGGCCAAAAAGCAAAAAGTGGTCAAAACGATCATTGTGGATGCGGGTCATGGAATTATGGAAAAAGGAGGGCACAATGGAGCCAAAGGGACTTATTCCTATGAAGATGAAATCTGCCTGGCTGTATCCAAAGAACTGGTAAAAAAATTTAAAGCGGAAATGCCTGAAATCAGGGTGGTGGAAAGCCGGCCCACTGAAAAAATAGTTTCCCTGCACCGCCGGGCCGAAATTGCCAATGAAAACAAGGGAGATCTTTTTATCTGTATTCACGTGAATGCGGCTGTCCCCACCCGTCGTTCGGAACTTATTGGGCATAAAACGGTGACTTCGTATGTGGGTAAAGGAAAGAAAAAAAAGAAAGTCACCCGTTCCGTCCCCCAATACCGTACGTACACGGTTCCCAATCCGGCCAAGGGTACGGAAACGTATATCTGGGGATCACATAAAAATGAAGATAAAGAACTCGCCATGCGGGAGAATGCCCCCATGCTGCAGGAAGATAATTTTAAAAATAACTATGGCGATATAGACCCCAATTCCCCCGAATTTATCGCACTGTCCCTCCTTAAAACCAAACAGTTTTTTAAACGCAGTACCACACTGGCCGGCTTTGTCCAGGATGAATTTGCCAAAGTGGGCCGGGTAGACCGGGATGTGCGTCAGCGGGGTGTGGGTATCTGGGTTTTACAGGCCACAGCCATGCCCAGTATACTGGTGGAAACCGGATATATCACCAACCGGTCCGAAGAAGACTACCTGAACAGCAAGGAAGGACAACAGGAACTGGCCGGATGCATTATCCGGGCCGTAAATTCTTATATTGCATGGCTGGAAAAACAGCAGCAATCCAATGAAACCGGAAACAGTGGTACCGGCAACCGGTATGATACAAGGAATGTGTCTTCCATGCTGAAAGCGGTGGAGGAAAAAGAGAAGAAGGCATTCCGGTAATATGCGCAGGCTACTTTACACGTGACCCCGTCACACAAAAGGAACTGAATGAAAATCTGTATAGCAATTATCGCAGTTGGCATCATGACCTGTTTTACTAAATCCGGGCTGGCTCAGTCCGGTGGACGTAAGCCGATTCAAACTATCATCATTGATCCGGGCCATGGTGGTTTAGACCCCGGGGCTCCCGGTACCAAATCCACGGAAGCCCAGGTATCATTGGCGGTTTCACTGAAGCTGGGGGACACTATTGCTAAAGCCTGGCCCGATTTAAAGCTCATCTATACCCGGACAACGGATGTTTTGCCTGGTAATAAACCCAATAAAGATGCGGCCCTTAAGTACAGAGCGGATCTGGCCAACCAGTCCGGTGGTGATCTGTTTATCGCGGTTCACTGTAATTCGGCCGGGCGCCATGCCGGTGGCTGGTATGAAAAAAGAGTGATCGGGAAAATTCCGCACACAAAAACGGTTAAAAAAGGGAAAAAGACCTACAAAAAAACCTATTACGAGTATCAGTATGAGAATGTGTGGGTGGAAAACAAGGTAAAAGGCACCGAAACCTATGTGTGGGCGATGAATAAGAATGATGACAAAATCCGTTCAGTAGGCAAAAACCAGGTAGATTATACCGGTGAAATAGATTCCACCAGCACCCTTACCCTGCCCGACCCGTCGGATCCCACTGAAAAAGTGCGGATGCTGGTATATGCGCAGAATTATTTCCGCAAAAGCCTCACTATTGCCGATATGGTACAGGAAGAATTTACCAGTGCCGGCCGGGTGGATCGCGGGGTAAAACAACGGAATGACAAGGGTATTTGGGTATTACAGGCCACCGGTATGCCCAGTATCCTGATTGAAATCGGTTTTATTTCCAATACAGAAGAGGAAAACTATATGAACAGTGAGGAAGGACAGGCCGAAATTGTAGCCAATATATTTACCGCCATCAAACGCTATAAGGAAAAAATGGAAGCCCGGTCAAAAAGCAGCCAGGAACCCGCTGAAACCCCTAAGTCCTTCTGATCCTCCTGCCGTTTAAAAATAATTAGCTAATTTGGCACCGGAAAGGCCTTAATCAGCCGGATCGCAGCAGAATGAAAATCAGCAATGAAACCAAAGTCGGGATACTGACCATTGTATCCCTCACCGTCCTTATCATCGGATTCAATTTCCTGAAAGGGATTGATGTGTTCAACCGCTCCAAAAAAATATACGCCGTTTTTAATGAACTGGGGACCCTTGAAAAATCCAATGAAGTAAAAATCAACGGGCTCCCTATAGGTACCGTTTATGATAAACAGGAACGCGATAAAGATATCAGTGCGATTGTGGTAACGATCAGCCTGACACGCGATATCAATATTCCCAAAAACTCCGTCGCCTATATTTCTTCCAGCCTGGTGGGTTCCTCTTATATTATTATTGAAAAAGGCGACTCCAAAGAAATGTTAGGCAGCGGCGATACCCTGACCACCCGGCTTGAAACCGGTATTCTGGGAGATGTGAAAGCACAGATGAATCCCACAATGGCACGCATACGGGATGTACTGGATTCGCTGAAGGAGACCCTGAGCGGGGTTAATGGCATGTTGAACATGGAAAACAAGGCCTATTTAAGACAAACCCTGTCCAATCTGAGCCAGGCCAGTAATGCGCTGAATGGCCTGCTCGACAACCAGCATGGCGCATTGGCCAAAACGCTGAACAATGCACAGGCGATGACCGAAAGCCTGAAAAACAATTCAGCGGATATTACCGCCACGATTGGCAATGCTAAAAAAGCCAGTGAAAAACTTGCTGCACTTGAATTGCAGCCCACCATTGATTCACTCAACGCGATGATCAGTTCGCTCAAAGCCACCACGGCCAAACTCAACAGTTCCGATGGTACAATCGGGGCACTGATGAATGACCGCACCTTGTATAACAAGTTAAATGACGCTATCCTGAGTGCTGAAATTCTGGTGGATGACCTGCGTACCCATCCTAAACGCTACGTTAATCTTTCCATCTTTGGCAAAAAAGATAAAACCGGTCCTTTAACTTCGCCTGCGAAAAAAGATACGGCTGCTGCAGCCGGTAACTGATGCGATCATTCATATTATTTTTTATACTCTTACTGCATGGCGGATTAACCCGTATACATGCTCAGCCCGGCAAACAACCGGTGACGACGGCCGTTACGACCATTAACCCGCAGGCCACCAACGATTCTCTCACGGATATTGAGATCCTGGGATCCAGCCGGTTTACTATTTTGAAAGTGGATGATACCACTACCCTGCAGATTCTCGCGGGAAATGTACGGCTGAAACAGGGCAACAGTTATTTCAACTGCGACAGTTGTGTGCTGAATAACGGGCAGCGTTTATTTGAAGCCTGGGGCAATGTCCATATCCGGGATGTGGATACCGTAAATATTTATGCCAGTCATCTCCGCTACCTGATCAATAAAAAACTGGCATACCTGGATGGCGGCGTAAAGCTCACGGATGGCAAGGGCACATTGACCACACCCGATCTTGAATATGATATGAATACCGAGATCGGTATTTACCGGAATGGCGGAAAAGTGGTCAATAAAAACACGATACTCACCAGCCGGGAAGGCTGGTATTATGCCAATCTCCGGGATATTTATTTCAAGAATAATGTGGAGTTAAAGGATCCGGCATACTTTATCAAAACGGACACCCTGTTGTATAACACCCAGAGTCAGAGTACCCGGTTTATTGCCCAGACATTTATCCGGGACAGCAGTGGCCGTACGATTGAAACAAAGGACGGTTTTTACAATATGGCCACCGGCAAAGCCGAGTTTGGCAAACGGCCCATCATCCGCGATACCAAATCCAAACTTTTTATCACCGGTGATTTTGTCGCGTTTAATGACAGTCTGGGTACTTCACAGGCAAAAGGCAATGTGGTGATAGTGGATTCAGCACAGGGCACCACTATACTGGCCGGGGAAGTGTTCCGGGATAACAAAAATGAACGGTTGCTGGCCACCCGCAAACCGCTGATGATTATAAAGCAGGACAACGACTCCATTTATGTAACCGCCGACACGTTGTTTTCAGCCCGGCTCAGTGATCTCTATGCGCGCAAGGATTCCATGGTGAAGGACACCGTCAAGGGTGTTCAGGTTATCAATCTAACAAAGAAAGCAAACGGCAAGGATACCGCGTTGGCGTTGGCAGACTCGCTGAGACATACCATTAAAACTGTAATACCGCTCACGACTGAAACAAAGGATAGTACCCTTGTGAAAACTGACGCCGTTTTACCGGCAGATTCAGTGGTAAAAGAAATTGCGACAGGTAAACCACCTCTTTTACCTGAAAAGAAAACACCCCGTTTTGACAGCAGTACCGTGGCCAATGCACTGCCTGGCGCCAACCGCATACCCGTAAACGACTCCGTAAAGAAAGCCAGAGCACTCACTATGGCAAAAACGGATTCCGGGAAAAAAGACAGTACCGACCGGTATTTTGAAGCGTACAGAAATGTGCGGATATTCTCCGATTCCATGCAGGCGGTCAGTGACAGTATGTTTTATTCATTCCGGGATTCCGTATTCCAGTTGTTCCAGAAGCCGGTTCTCTGGTCTAAAGGCAGTCAGATAACCGGTGATACGGTATACCTGTTTACCAAAAATAAAAAGGCCGACCGGGTAAAAGTGTTCGACAACAGTCTGCTGGTGAATGAGGCCGAACCGGGCATATACAATCAGGTACAATCCATCCGGATGGAAGGCTGGTTTAAGGAAGGCAATATTGATTCTGTGAGAGCGGAAGGCTATGCCGAGTGTATCTATTTTATACAGGACGAAGACAGTGCCTATACCGGTATCAATGAATCCAAATGCGATGTGATTGATATTTATTTTCTCGAAAAAGAACTCGATAAAATTGCTTTTCGCAGTGCCGTCAGTGGCACTATCTGGCCCATGAAAGACAAATCCCCCGGAGAAATGCGGCTGAAGAATTTTCAGTGGCTGGACAGCCGCCGGCCGAAAACGAAATATGAGTTGTTTGAATAATTCAGATGTCAGATGCCGGATGTCAGATGTCAGTGACCAAAACAATCAGCCACCAATTATTACTGAGCATTTCGTACTTCGTACCTCGTACTTGTATTCCGTACTTTCTTTTTAACAGTTTCTTACCCCTCTTTCACATTTCTTTTATCTGCAAATGGCATCATTTTCGTTTGATAGGTATAAAATCATCTATCATGAAGAAAATCATTGTCACCTTCCTTGCTTTATTCACCACAGGTATTTTCATGTCAGCGTCCGCCCAGCAACCATATACCACGGCCGTGGGTGTACGGCTGAGCAGTTCCAATGCCATGGTCAATAATGCCATTTCGGTCAAACATTTTATCAAGCCCAACATGGCCATTGAAGGGTTGCTGTCATTTGGAGACCCGTTGGCGCTTGGGGCGTTGCTGGAACTGCATCAGCCGTTGAATGCTCCCGGATTGAGCTGGTATTACGGAGGGGGTGCCTATATTGGGTTTTTAAAAACGGTGAATACCACTACTCTGAAAACATCCACGGATCCCAATTTCGGGGCACAGGGTGTAGTCGGACTTGATTATAAATTCAACAATATTCCGCTCAATTTGTCGCTTGACTGGAAACCGGAGTTGAATTTTGTGACCGATATTAATTTTGAACCGGCCGCGATCGGATTAACGGCCAGGTTCACTTTTGGAAAGTAATTTTCTTCAGGGAACGGGACGGTAAAGGGTTACATCTTCATAAATAGATGTAGCCCTTTTTTAATTCAAAAGTCAAAAGGAAAAAGTCAAAATACCAGTCTGTGATTGGTAAATACTCCATGACAAGAAACTTCCTGGTGAAAATCCAATGAAAATAAAATCCGGTACCAGATTGGAACATGGCCACCTATAATTGTTTTTCACCCATGGAGTCTATTTTTTACTTTTTCCTTTTGACTTTTGACTTGTACCGGGGTTTCCTGCATTAGTTCTCTTCCCCTCTGCAAATTTTTCCCGGTTTCTGCGTTTTTTTGCAGGAATACCCTTATTTTAGTCCTGCTAAAACTGACGGATGCTTAAAAAGGAAAGGCAGGCCTATATCCTGCACCAGGTTAACCTGCATAATAAGGTCCTTTCTTCTACTCTCTGCACTGAAATTAATGTGTCAGAAGATACGATCCGTCGCGACCTGCAAGAGCTCTCGGAAGAGGGCAAGATTATCAAAGTACATGGCGGTGCCCTTTCTCATTCTTTCAATGAAGTTTCTTTCCCGGTCAATGGGGTTTATTCGCAGCATCAGAAACGGGTGATTGCCCAGAAAGCGATCAGCCTGATTCAGAACGGGATGTTTGTACTCACCAGCGGAGGCACCACCATTATGGAAATGGCCCGCTGTCTCCCACCCCAGCTGAAAGCCACTTTTATTTCCGGGAGTATTCCGGTCATACTGGAATATATGCATCACCCGAATATTGAAGTCATTCTAATTGGAGATAAAATTTCAAAAAACTCGAAAATAACCGTTGGTTCTGAAGCGATTGCGAAAATAAAGCAAATGAAACCTGATCTCTGTATCCTGGGTACTAATGCCATTGATGCCGAGCATGGGATTACAGATAATGATTGGGAAGTGGTGCAGCTAAAGAAGGCCATGATTGAGTCTTCTAAAAAGGTAATTTGCCTGACGATTGCAGAGAAAATTAATACGGTGCAACCGATACGGGTTTGTGGCATTGATGAGATTGATGTATTGATCACGGAACTTGATCCTGGCAACCCGGTGGTTAAACCCTTCGATGAAGCCGGTATCCGGGTTTTATAAATTTGTAAACTGCTTATTTAATAATTATATCAAAAAAAACAGCTATGAGAAAAATGCTCCGGTTATTTCTGGCCTTTTCGCTGATGCTGCTGTTGCTGCCGCAGGCAATGCAGGCGCAGGAGCGTACCATCACTGGAACGATTGTGTCAGAGGATAACAAGACACCATTGGCCGGTGTTACGGTCAGAGTAAAAGGTACCCGTAAGATCACGCAGACGGATGCCAATGGTAAGTTCAGTGTTAAAGTAAATCCGGGTGAAGTGCTGCTGATCACCTATGTGGGGTATACCACTACGGAAGTGAAACCGGGTGACGGTTCCACGGTGGGTGTATCGCTGAAAACAGCCGACAATACCATGGGAGAAGTGGTGGTAACGGCGATGGATATTAAGCGTAACCCACGGGAACTTGGTTATTCAGTTCAGAAAGTTTCCGGTGCAGAAGTAGCCGAAACCCAACGGGAAAACTTCCTGAACGGTCTTGGTGGTCGCGTTGCCGGACTTACACTGAATCCTACCAGCGGACAGGCCGGAGCCTCCACTCAGATTGTATTGCGTGGTTTTAACTCGATGGCGCTCGATAACCAACCGCTCTTTGTAATAGACGGGGTAATCATGGATAACTCCAGTATCAACGAATCCGGCGGTGGTGCCGCTCTTGGGTTGGTTGAAAACTCTACCCGTAATATTAATCAGACCGCTAACAGGAATTCTGACTATTCAAACCGGATGGCCGATATCAATCCGAATGATATTGAAACCATCACGGTACTGAAAGGGCCTGAAGCTACGGCGCTTTATGGCAGCCAGGCCAGTTCTGGTGCCATTGTAATTACCACTAAAAAAGGTAAAACGGACGGAAAATTCAATGTCAATTACGACAATTCATTCAGGATGTCGAAACTGAACCGTTATCCGGAATACTCCACTAATTGGGCTCCCGGTACTAATGGCGTGGAAGAAAATACATTTACCTATTTTGGCCCGGCTCATCCCGCCGATACCAAAAAGTATGATAACGTTGGTAACTTCTTCCAGACAGCGTTTACCCAGAATCATAATATCACTGCAGAATATGGAAAGAAAAATACCAGTTTCCGTTTTTCAGGCTCGTTCCTTGACCAGGAGGGTATTGTTCCGGAAAATGCCTTCAAGCGTTATACACTTCGTTTTACGAACAGTACTAAAATCGGCAAGTATATTGAAATCTCTCCTTCGATCACTTATATACACAGCACCAACGACAAGCCCAAAAGAGGGGCTGGTGGTTACCTGCTGAACCTGATGATCTGGCCGGTTACGGATGATGTACGGGATTATGTGGACAATGACGGTAAAAAAAGGCTGCTGTATTCTCTTTCTCCCAATTCAGAAATTGACAACCCCTTCTTCAATGTGAAGTTCAACCGCGGCTATGATCAGACAGACCGTTACATTGCTACATTTAGTATCAATATCAACCCGACAAAATGGTTATCCATTGGCGGACGCTTCGGATATGATCAGTTTAAAACAGATGGATGGTCTTTTTTCCATCCCCTGTCTTCAGTTCTTGGTCGTGGTACCGGCGGACAACAGGATAATTATTACCGTCGTTTCAACGGGTACAACCACACCCTTACCGCAACTGCACGTAAATCAGTTGGAAAACTCAATTTCCGTTTAATGGGTGGTTCTACCTGGTTGGATAATAAAACACAGATGTATTCTGTTTTCGGAACCAACATTGTGGATTCTGTTAATACCCAGGGTCAGATGATCAAAGATCTCGCGGTGGTTACACAGGATCAGATCAATCAGTGGATGGGCGACAGCAGCAGAACTCGTGCTACTATCCGTCAGCGGCTGAACCGCGGCTTACTGCCTCCCGGAGGTTTATTTAACTATTCAATGATCCGCCAGCTGGCCTTTTTCGGAGAGTTCTCTGTAAACTATAAGAACCTGGCGTTTTTCACTTATTCACACCGGTTTGAAACGTCTTCTATTTTTCCGAAAGACTACAGGAACTATAATTACCCGGCAGGAAGTCTGAGCTTTATTGTAAGCGATATGCTTCCTTCTCTGAAGAAAAACGGATTCCTGAATTATATGAAACTGCGGACATCATTGGCCAGTACGGCCCGGTCCAGTTCTCCGTATGCCAACCAGTCTGTATTCAGTAATGTAACCTCCAGTGGTGGTGGTTTTGCTTATGGCTTTACTAATAACAATCTTTTCCTCGAGCCTGAAATTCAGAGTACCCATGAAATGGGTACTGAAATGCGTCTGTTTAACAGTAAACTCGGGTTCGACATCACATATTATAAAACAACCAATAAAAAACAGATCGCTGAAGGTTTCCGCGCCAGTTACGGAACAGGTTTCGTGCTGAATACCCTGAACGTGGGTAGTACAGAGAACAAAGGATTGGAAATCAGCCTTGATTTCAGTCCGATAGTCCGTAAGAATTTCAACTGGAACATGCGTTTCAACTTTAACCGGATGCGTAATAAAGTACTCGCGTTACCTGCCAACGTACCTGAATTCTATATTTCAGATACCTGGACATATGGTAATGCCCGCGGCGGTCTCGTAACCGGCGGTCCTACCACGGCGATTACTTCTTATGGTTACGCACGGAATACCGCAGGTGATATCCTGATCAATCCGGCTAACGGTTTACCTGTTGTTGATGCAAACTTCAGGGTGCGCGGCGACCGTAACCCCGACTTTACTTTGGGCTGGGTGAATAACTTCAAATACAAAGGATGGGCCCTGAATTTTGTCTGGGATCTGAAAGTGGGTGGTGACATTTTCAACGCCACTGACATGTATCTGACACTTCAGGGTGTAAGCAAACGTACTGATGACCGCTATACACCGCGTATCGTTAACGGTGTATTGAATGATGGTTTACAAAACAGTGCCACGCCGACAAAAAACACGATCGTTATTATTCCTGCTTACAATCAGTCTTATTACACCACCATGCCTGAAGAAGAGTTTATTCAAAAGGATGTAAACTGGTTCAGAATGCGCGATATCACACTCCGGTACACGTTCCCTGAAAGAGTGATCAGGAATCTCGGCTTTGTTAAATCCGCCGGCCTCTTTATTACAGCAAATGACCTGATCCTGATGACCAACTATAATGGCGCCGATCCGGTGGTGAATGGTAACACATCCGGTACACGTGGTGTTGGCGGATGGGGCTTTGACTATGGAAACATTCCGGCTCCTGTAAGCGTAAACTTTGGTATCCGTGCCGGATTCTGATGCATTCTTCAATGACTTAAAAAGTAATCAATGAAAAAATCAATAATAGCTTTTGCTTCTGCTGCGTTACTGGCTGCTTCGATGAACAGCTGTACCAAGAAGATCGACGAAGCGTATGCCAACCCCAATGCCGATGTGCGCGTTCCGGTAGAAAAAGTTCTGCCGCCCCTGATTTCCTGCCTGGCTGGTAATGCAGCCGGACATGGACCACTTAACGACATTCGTTTTGTTGGAAAATTTGTCCAAAATTTCATGTTCTGTAACTCTGCCGGCGAATGGGATCAGATGGGTAACCGGCCGGGTACGGATAATGCCGCCTCCATGTGGCGGATCCATTTTTACGATATCGGACAGAACTGTAACCGGATGGTGGAATGGGCTGTGGAAGAGAAAAAATGGGATTATGCCGGTGTTGGACGCGCTATCCTGGCCTGGAGCTGGCTCACCCTTACTGACATTCATGGAGAAGTTATCTCCCCTTCCGAGGCATTTAATACCGGAGCGCTGACTTTTGCCTACGGTACCCAGGAAGAAGTGTATGAACATGTTCGTAAACTCTGTCATGAGTCACTGGCTTATCTGAATACCACCGGTGATAATGCCAGTCAGCAAAACCTGGCATTGGGCGACCAATATTTCTATGGCGGGGATGTAAATAAATGGAAACTGTTTGTATATGGTGTACTGGCCCGCTCCTTTCACCATTTGACCAATAAGTCAATTTACAAGGCAGACTCTGTTGTTTATTACTGTAATAAATCTATTACCACTAATGCGAATAACGCGACTGTAAAATTTGCCAATACCGGTATCAGTGGTACTGCGAATTTCTTCGGCCCCCTTCGTGGTAATCTGGGAAGTACAGTTGTTGCTACGGAAACAGCCATTCGTCAGTCTGCATTTGTTGCCAACCTGCTGAAAGGAACAAACAGTGCTTTCCCTGGCGTTAGTGACCCGAGAGCGATTTACCTGATCAGGCGGAATACCAATGGTACTTTTGTGGGATTAAATCCCAATAAAGGTCAGACCGTGATTGCGGCCAACGACAGACCCGAAAACTTCCATGGGGTAAGCCAGGCAGCCGGTGTGGTGAACACTTCACCGAGTAATGACAATAACTGCCGTTACATATTCCGCAATGCTTCTGAATTTCCTGTAATCACGGCGACTGAAATTGCTTTCATCAAAGCGGAAGCCCTTTTCCGCAGCGGTGATAAAACAGGCGCCCTGGCTGCATATAAAGAAGCCATCCGCCTGAATATGGAAATGCTGAAGGATTCTTACAGTGCAAATGTTCCTTCCGGTGAACTGATCACAGTGTCAACTATCACCAATTTCCTGGATCCGGTGCTGAACCCAACCGTAATTCCTTCCACTGCTAGCAACCTTACACTGACACATATCATGTTGCAGAAATATATTGCACTATATGTTTACGGCGCGCTGGAAACATGGGTGGATATGAGAAGATACCACTATACGGATATTGATCCGCTGACCGGCCAACAGGTGTACAGAGACTTTACACCGCCCAGTGGCACAGACCTGTACTCCAATAATGGTGGTAAACTCATCTACAGGCTCAGACCCAGGTTTAATTCCGAATATGTGTGGAACCTGAATGAACTTACTCGTATCGGAGCCGTAGCCTTAAACTACCATACTGTTGAACAGTGGTTCTCCAAACCCTAATTATCATGCTTAAATCTGAAAAAATGAAATCAGTAAAAAAATACGTTGCGGGGTTCGCTGGGCTTGTTTTAACCGGAATGGCCCTGGTATCCTGTCAGAAGACCTTTGACGAGAAAATATCGCAGCAATTGAATTTCAACAGCAGCAGTATTGTACAGGTCTACAATGGCACTCTCAACGCAACCCGTAATTATGTATATGTTGACTCAAAGCCGGTTAACGGAGCTGCTATAGCTTATGGTGCCGTTTTCCCGGCAACCGGATATGGGTTCAGTGTGCCAATCGGTCTGAAGGCCTTCCTGATCAGAGACACTTTAACTGCTACCACACAAACACAGATGTCGTTTGCACAAAACATGCAAGGGGGTAAAAACTATACCATTTTCATGTTTGATACCATTACTGCAGCGAAACAAAAAACGGTGGAGACTCCCATTGTTATCCCTGGGGATACAACTGCCCGGGTCCGGTTTGCCAACTTTGTTTACTCCAGAAATATCATTCCGGCTGTTGACGTTTTCTCCAAAAAAAGAAACCAGAATGTATTCACAAATGTAAATGTTACCGATGTAACCAGTTTTATACCTTACGCATCAGACCTCACAGATACCCTGTCACTGAGAGCTACAGGTACCACTACTGAAATCGTAGCATTAAACGGCTTTACGCCAAGGGCTAAAAGAAGTTACACGGTGATTTTCAGGGGACGTTATGAAAACACTACTGGTACCGTGGCAAGAACGGTTTCCACATTTGCCAATTATTAACTGGAATTTATCAGTATAAAAGAGAAGGTCCGTCATCTGACGGACCTTCTCTTTTATACTACTCTTTAAAACGATTAAGCGAAAAACAAATACGCCACCGTGATCGCAGTTATGATTCCCACCAGGTCTGCCAGCAACATGGTACTGACCGCATAACGTGTGTTTTTAATACCCACCGCACCAAAATAAACCGCGATAATATAGAAAGTGGTATCGGAGGATCCGCGGAAAACAGAAGCCAGATTACCCGCAAAAGAATCCACTCCCTGCGCATTGAGCGTATCAATCATCATGGCCCGTGCCCCACTCCCGCTGAGTGGTTTTATTATGGCGGTTGGCAAGGCATCCACCACCCGGGTATCGCCGCCAAACCATACAAAAACGGATTTAAGCGCATCCATAACATATTCAAACGCCCCGCTGTTGCGCAGCAGACTGATCGCCACCAGTAAACCAACCAGGTACGGAATAATTCTTACAGCCGTCTCAAAACCGCCTTTGGCGCCATCCACAAAGGAGTCAAACACCGGGGTTTTCTTATACACCGCCCCGGCGAGTATTAATAAAAATATCAGCAGGATAATCCCGTTGCTCAGACTGGTGGAGAATAACTGCACCCCTTTCGCATCCATCGTTCGTATATACAAAATGATCGCGATGATAGCCGCCGTAATACCCAATACCCACAACAGAATCACCGGTTGAAACAAGCGGATCCGCTGACGGATGGATACAATCGTCATGGCTGCAATGGTAGCGGCAAAGGTGGCAATCATACAGGGGATAAAAATATCCGTAGGATGCGCGGATTTCAACGCCACCCGGTCCGCAATTATTATAGTAGGAATTAAAGTAAGTCCGGAGGCATGCAGGCATAAAAACATCAGCTGTGCATTGGTGGCCTTGCTTTTATCCGGATTCAGTTCCTGCAGGCTCTCCATGGCTTTTATACCAAATGGTGTGGCGGCATTATCCAACCCCAGCAGGTTGGCCGAAAAATTCATTACCATATGCCCCATAGAAGGATGTTCCCGGGGCACTTCCGGAAATATCCGGGAGAAAAAAGGCCCGATAATCCGCGAAAGAAAACGGATCCCCCCTGCCCTTTCGGCTATATTCATAAAACCGAGGAACAAGGCCATTATTCCAATCAGGCTGATACATAGCTGAACCGCGTCTTTCGTGGTTTCAAAAACCCCATTGGCCGGCAGTAAACGGAATACACGGTAGGTTCCCGCACCTTCCTTTATTACTTTCTCTTTGCCCCAAACCGCCGTTTTCTGTACGGCCAGCTGGTTATGGACAAAAACAGGTACGGCGGCTGAATCCAATGTGCGGGCCGACATTGTATCCGTGTTCTTCCCCGTTGCCAGGTGACTGAATAACTGTCCCTGTCCGGGTTCCAAAAGAAAACGTCCGCCTGCCACCAGCAGGGCGATGACGATAAAAGTGGTCCAGATTCTGCTTAAAGCCATTGGAAGAAGTTGGGGGTTTAGTTGTTTGTCGTTTAGACATTGATAATCAGTACTTGAAGATAATGAGTTTTACTGGCTAAAAGAGCAGCACAGCTCGTCAAATTAGCTTATCTTTGCACACTTTTTGAATTATTTCAAAAATAGCTAAACGACTAAACGTCAAACACCAAACACTTAAACATGGCTCTTCAGGCAGGTATCGTCGGTCTCCCAAACGTAGGCAAATCAACCTTGTTTAACGCAGTCAGCAACAGCGCCAAGGCACAGGCCAGCAACTATCGTTTCTGTACCATAGATCCCAATGTGGGACTGGTGGATGTACCCGATCCCCGGCTGAATAAACTGGCGGAACTGGTATTGCCCAACCGTACGGTTCCTACACAGATCGAAATCGTGGATATAGCCGGACTGGTCAGGGGTGCCAGTAAAGGCGAAGGCCTGGGAAATAAATTTCTGGGGAATATCCGGGAAGTGGATGCCATCATCCATGTGATCCGTTGTTTTGAAGATGAGAATATCCTGCGTGATGAAGGAGCGATCAACCCGGTCAGTGATAAGGAAATCATCGATACCGAACTGCAGCTGAAAGACCTCGAAAGCGTGGACAAAAAAATCCAGCGCAATGAAAAACTGGCCAAGCTGGATCCCAAACTGAAAGCGGAACTGGAAGTATTGCAATTATGCAAAAAACACCTGGAACAAGGAAAGAGCATCCGCGAACTGGAGTTTTCTAAAGAAGACCGCAACGCCATCGCCGATCTGTTCCTGCTCACCGAAAAACCGGTGCTTTATGTGGCCAATGTAGATGAAGCGTCCATGCACACCGGCAACAAATTCTCTGAAGCCCTGAAAGAAGCCGTGAAGAATGAAAAGGCGGAAGTGATCGTGATGAACAATAATATCGAGGCACAGATTTCTGAAATGGATAATCCGGAAGACAAACAGCTCTTCATGGAAGAATATAAAATGGAAGAGCCCGCCCTTGACCGCCTGATTCACTCCGCATACCGTTTACTCAACTTATTTACATACTTCACCGCCGGTGTACAGGAAGTGCGCGCCTGGACCATCCACCAGGGCTGGAGAGCTCCGCAGGCCGCCAGTGTGATCCATACCGATTTTGAAAAAGGATTCATCAAGGCCGAAGTAATCGGCTATGAAGACTTTATCAATTATGGTTCTGAAGCCGCCTGCCGCGAAGCCGGCCGCTTACGGATCGAAGGGAAAGAATATATTGTAAAGGATGGAGATGTGATGCACTTCAGGTTTAATGTGTAGTTTAATGAAAATTGAGCATTGAACATTGAATATTGAGCATTTGTATGCTTATAAATTCAATTTTCAATATCCATCAGAACAACGCCGTCACCCCTGCTTTCCCCAGGTGCACGGTTCTGGCCACGCCTGACTTGCGTCCGTCATAATTGAAAGTCAGTTCCAGATTATTCATCAGCCGCTTATTGAAGCCCAGCGACCAAAGATAGTTGCTGCCGGGCAGTAATCCGTCCAGCATGATATAGCTGACGGCTGTATTGGCCGGGAATTTATAATCGATATTATTCAGGGTGAATTTAGCCGTCAGTGAACTGCGCTGAAGGATATTATACCGGGATTCAATATTGATGGAATGGGAAACGGATTTCTCCCCGCCATAATCCGGTTTGTTTCTCCGGATATCATACTTATACGCTGTCTTGATATTGAACTTTGTTCCCTGTATGAAAATCAGGGTAGGCTCCGCATTAAAAATATCCAGCTGGTAATTCCGGTTGGCAAATGATGGCGTGGTCAGGGCATTGATTCCTTTTTTACTATTCAGGGTCATGGCCATTTTCCGGCTCATATTCCAACGCCATTTCACCGACCAGTCCATCAGCTTGCGGCTTTCATACCCATACGTCAGCAGCGATTTCCCGGTATTCCGGTAATTGGTAATATCAATACCCCATTTACTGCTAAACCGGTTAAAGGAAAGGGTATTCAGGATGGTATTGCTCAGCGTAATCAGGGCGGTATCGGTAACCGCGTACTTAAACGGATTAAATTCAAATCCCCCGGAGGCAATAGATTTTTTACTGTTCTGGAAAGAACTCAGCAGGTTTATTTTTGAAAGGAATTTCTTAAACCCTTTCAGCGAAGGTCCGCTCAGCCTTGCCCTTGGATTAATATCAAGCCGGTAATTCAGCGTGATATAATTGGCCTTGATAAAATCATTGGTCGGTGTGAATACCCGGATAAATTTTTTCTGGTCGGCAAAAGCCGCCAGTTCAAATTCGTTCAGTTGCTGGATATTATCCCCGTTATAATCATTCCAGGCATATTCTCCGGTCCCCGCAGGTACTTCCAGGTAGGCAAAATCACGACGCTGCTCCTGTCCGGCTCCAACTTCATACAGCACATTTCCGGTCAGTAATCCCTTCCACTCATTCATCACATATTCGGCACGGCCAAGAATGGTTTCGTCATCTTTCTGAGAGGTCAGCGCATTGTTCAGCACTTTGAGTTTACGAAATGTGGCATTGAGATAAAACTGTCGTTTGGCATTCCCTTCCAGTATGGTCTGCAGGTTAAGGTTCATACTCCGGTCACCCCGGATAAACTCCTTGCCTACGGCGTACTTATCGGACCGGGTGAAAAAAGTAACCGCATACCGGTCTTTTCTGGATTCATCCGATTTCAGGTAGGCTGTGTAAACATCAAAGTAAAAAGAAGATGGGATCAGGGTATCCGTTTGAGTAAACCGGGTTCCGCTTTTTTCAAGGGAATAATTAATACCGGCGCGCCAGTTATTCCATTTCTTCAGCTGCTTACTCAGATCTAGTACCGGTCGTATAAAATGTCCTTTATTCAGCCGGTAATCAAATCCGGTTACCACCAGCAGATTATTAAACCGCCAGCCTTTCCAGTCGGCACTATGCTTCACCTGGTGCTGCAGCCCCTTATACGCATCACTCCGGGTGTAATGGATCATCTGGTAACTGACGGCATGCTCTTTTTTATCGCGCAGTTCCGCCCCCGCTTTGATGATATGTTCATCCACCGCGGCGGCTGTGGTCAGCAACTGCAATCCCCAGTCGCGGCTGAATTCCACATTTCTGAGCCGTTCGAGCGGACTGAATTTACGTTGCACATATTCATAATCGGCATGTGTGAGCAACTCGAGCCGGCTGGATTCTTTCAGCAGGCTTGTATTGCTGAACTGCAGTTTGGATGCCCAGCCCCGGTCATCCCCGTTATTCTTTGAAGAAAATGTATTGAGATCATTGTTACTGGTAGCCACTTCCGCTTTTATCAATGTATTTTTTCCCGCCGCATAATCCAGTCCCAGGTTCAGGATTTGTTGCCGCTTGGGTGCCACAATGATCTGCACCGGTTCATACTGTCCCTGTTTAATGCCACTTACTGGTGCCACATACTTATAAACCTTCCCATTGGCCCCGTTAAAGTCAGGAATATAATCTCCTTTACCGGCTCCCACATCAATAAAGGATAAACTGTATTTAGCCAATAACGGATCGGTGGAATAGCGGTACAGCGAATCAGGGCCATTATAGATTTTCTCATAGAGAATTTTATCCGCGGCAAACGTATCAATCACGGCCGTAGGATAAAAGGCTTTTTGCACACTATCGCCGATATCGGATAAAAACTGTTTCTGACGGGTATCCAGCAACTGGTTGATCTGTGAGTTCCGGGCATCGGCATTATTAAAAGCCCCGAAGCGGATTTTTAACTTATTGTTCAGTTCAAATTCCTGCGACAGGTACAGGTTGGTATTGAGGTAATTCCGTTCGGCATATTCAAACTCCACCTGGATCCGGCTGTCCTTGGTGATCATTCGCTTAGGCGTGAACGTTACCTCCGCCGTATTGTAGTTGATCACGTAATCCTGGTCTTCTCCCCGTTGCAACAGTTGCCCGTCATAAAAAACCCGTTCCGTATTGGCGAGTACAACAAAAAACAATTCATTATTGGGGCCACGCAGCCGGTATGGCCCCTGGTTGCCTTCCTGCGGATCGAGTACCTGCCGGTTGAATTTACCTTTTGCCACGGAGCCACTGACCAGTGTATTGGAAAGGGCTTTCGGAGATACCCGTTGGTTGTTCTGAAAGGATATTCCCTGCAACCGTTTATAAAAATTCAGGAAGTAGGTTTTGTTTTGCCGGATATCAATATCCCCGAGATTCAGCTGCCATCCTTTTTTCTTAAACTGAAGAAAAACCTGGTCAAATTCATTCAACTGTTGCGTATTCCCGTCCGGTTGAATGGGAATATTGTTATCCGTGATGGCGGCCTGTATTTCAATACTGTCACCCAGCATACCACTCAGTTGCAGATTCAGGGAGGAGTTTACCACTGCATCCTGCCGGTTGCCAAATCCAATCTGCCGGCCAAGACTTCCTTCGGCTTTCAGGTTGCCGAAATCAAACACACCCCGTTGCTCATTACTGAGTCCCTGGTTAAAGGCAAAGGGCTTAACATAAAAATTGTTCATTACACTGTCATAACTAAACCTGCGGGCTACCGCATTCAGTTTATAGGGGAAGACCCGGTAAGTAATGGTTATACTATCCCGTGCCGGTTTATTTTTCCAGTAAAGTATGGCATTTACAGGATCCAGGCGATAATCGGCTGGTACGGCATTGGAAACCTGCACGGACCGGACCACAATACTCAGGGTATCCAGGCGGATGCTATCCGCATCAATTTTAAAAGACTTTACCCGCAGATTTGAAACCGGGGCAAGCGGGGTAACTATTTGCGAATACCCACAAAATGAAGAGATTATAAATAAAATAAAAAAATATGGTTTCCCTGGTAGCTTCAACAGCAGCAGTTTTCTCAAAAGCGTAAAATTCGTGGTTTTTATTGTATAGATGCGGCTCTTCCTTAAAATCAGCTTATTTTTGATTATCAACAAGATAAGCATAAACATGACCTTCCGGATCTCACTGTATTCCTTGCTTTTCACCCTTGCTTTTGCAGGGCCCTGGCTACCGTGTTCCGGACAACAGGATAATCTCTGGTATTTTGGCTATAATGCGGCCCTGAGTTTTCAGAATGCAGGCACATTGCCGGTACCACGGGTGCTGGGTAACAGTGCCATGGTTTCTCCGGAAGCTAGTGCGGCTATTTCAGACAATGCGGGCAATCTCCTGTTTTATACAAACGGGCAAAATGTCTACAACCGGAATCATCAGCTGATGTTTAATGGTGATGGGCTGGCCGGGAATCCCTCCGCCTGCCAGATAGCCGTGGTACCTCAGCCGGGTAGTGAAACCATCTTTTATATTTTCACGGCGGATGCTTTTGAAAATGACCTGACAAACGGATATAATTACTCCATTGTTGATATTACCCAGGATGGAGGTTTGGGCAATGTGATCAGTAAAAATAACCCGTTATGGGCATCCGGTACCGAGCGTATAACCGCCGTACGACATGCCAACGGAACCGATATCTGGATAATCACCAACGACAAAGAGTCGAATATCTTCAGGGCCTGGCCATTAACCTGCGCCGGTTTACAAATCAACAGCAGTGTGGTCTCCACCATCGGGCCAGTCATGAACCAGCATGCACTGATGGGTGTTGGCGTGATGAAAGCCAGTCCGGATGGTCAGTTTCTTTGCCAGACACATTTTCCATTTTCGGACGCGAACTCAACCAACTCTAATTATTTCCAGTTATTTGATTTTAATAACGCGACAGGTGTACTCAGTAATGCCCGGCAGATTTCGATGCCTTCCAGCCAGTACAACCATTGTGAATTCTCGCCTGATTCAAAACTGTTGTATCTGACCCGCAAAAACAACAAAATGCTGGATCAGTTTGATATTAGTGTACCTACGATCGCGGCCATACAGGCATCCAGGTTGAGCATTCCAACAACCACCAGTTACTTTGATCTCCAGCTGGCACCTGATGAAAAGATATACGTAAGTCAGGCCAACTCCCAGCTGGCTGTAATAAAATTTCCAAATATCCGGGGTACCGGTTGCACGTTTGAACGAAATGTGATCAATGTAAACCCGGGCAGTGCCTTTGTGGGTCTTCCTTCTCATATCAACGATATTGTAGCCTCCAATAATCCTGGTAACGGGTTTGATTATACAATACTGGATAGCTGTACAGGAAGGGTTCAGTTTACTTCTGCCACTACCTTGCCGGGCACCCTGACTTTTGAATGGGATTTTGGGGATAACGCCAGTTCCAACCTCCAGAATCCGGTACATGTATTTTCCAACCCGGCCGGATTATATACGGTAAAACTGAAAATAACATCCTCCCTGTCCTGTGGAATTCTTGTACGGGCCAGGAATATACGGCCATCCGGGATGATCAAACCGGTAGCCGGATTCTCCCATACTTTCAATTGCGACTCAAACTATATACGTTTCACCAATCTCAGTATTGATACGGCCCAGCCCGGCATTCGCTTTTTATGGAATTTCGGGGATGGGAATACCTCCACTCAATCAAATCCCGCACACAGTTATCTGACGGATGGTGCATATACCGTGAAACTTAAAGTTCTAACCGGAAATGCCTGTAATGATGATTCCGTGAGTTTCCCGGTACAGTTTTCACGGTATAGTATAGATGTTATTCCTGACCAGACAATTAATTACGGA
>Ga0209480_10001014_pt1 | contig 21091 bp, 25 predicted proteins | sample JI61114C2DNA_FD_187501 | JGI IMG/M metagenome (GOLD analysis project Ga0209480, IMG submission 187501) | Wastewater effluent complex algal communities from Wisconsin, to seasonally profile nutrient transformation and Carbon sequestration -... | ecosystem: Engineered > WWTP > Effluent > Algae... | reverse complement strand
ATTTCGAGGCGTTATATCACCCGAAAGATATTTTGGCAGATATTCTTGGAGCAGCTGGTCACTGTGTAAGATAAGAGACTGGGTTAGAGCTTGAGTTGTTTCGTTACCATTTAGATGAAATATGCGCGAGGTGATAAGTTTTCCTGTGTCGAGACCAGTATCGACAAGCATGAGGCTGACGCCGGTCTTGTCGTCACCATTGGCAATCGACCAAGTGATTGGGTCGGCGCCGCGTAAGTGTGGCAAGAGCGAGAAATGGCTGTTGATGATGCCAAGATCGAATTTATCGATAACGGCTTGGCTGACGATGATACCAAAATCGATCAAAATAGCATAACGACTACTAAATGTGTGACGAGCGATAACTTGATCGAGTTCTTGCTTGGTGCTGGCGGTGATGATAGAAAGGCCGTGTTTGGCAGCAAAGTCAATAACTGGTGTTTTGCCTCGATGATGGGCAGGGCGCGGCTTGGTGATGACGGCTTCGACTTCAGTATGATGAAGCAAAAGTTCGAGACAGCGTGCTGCGACTGGACCGGAGCCGAAAAAAACGGCTGGAGGATTTTTAGTCTTGGGGCCAGAGGTCATGATTGTCCTTGATATGTTTGTCGTAGCTGACTGGGCGGAGCTCACCCTTGTCGTTGAGGCGGTAGAATGATTTTTTGTGATCGCGGATGTGGTCGATGAAGACGGTGCCTTTGGTGTGGTCGATTTCGTGCTGGAGGAGCATCGACAAAAAACCCTCGGCTTTTATGCGAATCTCCTCGCCGTTTATGGAAGTGGCGCGAACACGAACTTTTGGGTAGCGCGGCACTTCACCGTAAACATCTTTGATACTCAGACAGCCTTCTGGTTGGATAATAATAGGCTTACCTTCGGTTTTGACAATTTCGGGGTTGATCAGGGCAACAAATTCACGATTTTGCTTGTCATCGAAATCGGCACGGACGATGACAACGCGCTCGAGACGATCAATCTGAACAGCTGCAAGCGCAGCCGCGACTTCATGCGGCCGAGAATTTTCCCAGTCGAGACAGGCGTTGGTCATGTCATTGATCAGTTGCTTGATTTCGTCGGTTATAACGTGGACTTTGGCAGATTTTTGACGAAGATGTTTATTCGGTAGAGTAATGATGGCATCTTTTTTCATTGGATTTATTGTAGCATTTTTTTGGGCTGATTAACAGATAGGCTAAAGTAACGAGACTGGATCGAGCTCGTATTGCCAATGGCTGCTTGGCAGCAAGCTGAGAGCATCGACTAAAACTTGACGCGAGCTGGATTTGACGATGATTTGCCAGCGGTAGCTGTCGCGTAACCTTTCATAAAAAGCTGGCATAGGCGGCATAACTATCAGATTGGCCGAAGAATCTTGCAGTTGGACTGCTAGTTTTTTAGCGTTAGTTATGGCCGATAACTCTGTTTTATAGCTACAAGTAAGTTTTAGCAAAAAGCAAAAAGGCGGAAAATTGGTTTTGTGCCTTAGAGCAATAGTACGATCATAAAATTGCTGGTAGTTTCTAGCCAGTCCGTCAACTACGGCTGGATGGTTTGGCTGAAATGTCTGGGCGATGACGCGGGTTGGATGATGAGAGCGACCGACTCGACCAATTGCTTGATAAAGAAGTTGGAAAGTTCGCTCGGCTGATGTGTAATCGGGGATCGCTAGGCCATTATCGGCTTGGACGATGCCGACATTACGCAAATGAGGCAAGTCGAGACCTTTCGCGACAACTTGCGTGCCAACTATGATATCAATCGTGCCATCATAAATTTCTTGATAACGTGAGGCGAGCGAATCATCTTTGCTGACATCGCCATCAAACCGAGCAATCTTTTTATCGGGAAAAAGTTTTCTTAACTCTGATTCAATGAGTTTGGTGCCAATACCTTTGTGGATAATATCAGCATAGCGGCACTCTGGGCACGAAGTCGGTACTTTGGCGCTAAAGCCACATATATGACAGAGCAGCTGGTGCTTGTCGGCGTGGAGGCTTAGCGGAATAAAGCAGCGGCTGCAGCCGGCTTGCCAGCCACATTGCTCGCAGAGAGTTGTCGAAGCTGTTCCGCGTCGATTGTGGTAGATAAGCGTCTGCTCTTTGTCGGTTTGGCTATCTATCGATGCGAGCAGGCTGTCGGAGAAAAAACGGTGACGATGAAAATTATCACGTTTTGTCATGTCGATTGTTGTGATGGTAGGCGCCACCGTGTCAGTCCGCGCTTGACGCGGCAAACTAATAATCGGGCGACTGGTTGACTGAGCCAAGTAGTATTCGCTGACAGTTGGAGTTGCGCTGCCAAAAATAACTTTGGCACCGTGGTTGGCGCCCAGTATGCTTGCGACTCTTAGGGCAGAGTAGCGAGGTTGCTGTTCTTGTTTGTAGGTTGGCTCATGACATTCGTCAACGACTATCAGACCGATTGACTTTAGCGGAGAAAATAGAGCCGAACGAGGTCCGATAACAACTTGTGGCTGGTCGGCTATCAATAATTTTGACCAAGTGGTATGCCTTTCGGACTCAGACTGCTCAGAGTGGACAACCGTAATGTCGGCGAAATGATTGGAGAATTCGGCCACCAGCTGTGATGTTAGCGATATTTCCGGAACTAGAATTATGGCAGATTTACCACCAGCAAGTGACTGTTTGGCAAGTTCAATATAGATCGCCGTTTTGCCCGAACCAGTCACACCATGCAAAATGGCAGATCCAGCCGGCATCTTAGAAATGGAGCTAATCGCCGATTTTTGATCTGTATTGAGTACAAAATTTGTTCGCTGACGTTGTAGATTACGAGCAGTTATTTTTGGCGTACGACGCTTTTTTTGAATGCCGCTAGGCAAGATAGCCCGCAGTACATGAGCTAGCGGTGTTGAGTAATATTTACTAATCCATGTGGCAGTATCGATAAGCGGCGTAGGCAAAGATGTTAGATCAAGCACGCTAGAGATTTCTTTGACACTGTAGCTGGGTTTGACAACATTTTTCACGACAATTCCGATTTGAAGTTTTTTGCCAATCGATATTGTTACGATATCGCCAATTGATAGTAAGTCTGACGACGAATAAGTAAACGTGTCTTGATGGGCACGAACAATTGAAAGCGGAGCAACCTCGAAGTAATTCATCTTTGTTTATTATACGCGACTAGCAACATGTTGATGAATGCTACAATAAGCATATGTATTTTGAATCGCGACAGCAGGCAGGTGCTATGTTGGCGGAACAACTATTTAGCCAGTATCGTTACGAAAACTGTGCAGTAGTCGCTTTGAACGATGGCGGTGTGATTGTAGGCGAGCAAATCGCCTCATGGTTACACTGTGTGTTGACAATGCTAATTAGCGAAGCGATTCCGATACCTGGCGAAGGTATTGATTTTGGGGCCGTTTCACAGACTGGACAATTTTCTTATAACAGCAGTTTTTCGCCTGGTGAAGTTTATGAATACAGTAGCGAATTTCATGGATACTTAGAAGATCAAAAACGGGAAACTTATCAACGCATCAATCGTCTTTTGATGGATGGCGGCACGATCAGTACCGATATGTTGCAGGGGAGAGTGATTATTGTTGTAGCCGATGCGATCTCTTAGATGACGGTTCTAGATGTACTTTTAGCGTTTATCAAGCCGATTCGCTATAGTCGTTTAGTCGTGGCTGCGCCAACTGTGGCGATAGAAGTGGTTGATAAACTGCATCTTCAGGCGGATGAGCTACATATTCTTGATGTACGCGAAAATTTCATCACGGCAAATCACTATTTCGAAAATAATGATCTACCGGCTCACGAAGATATTATCAATAAAATTAACACAATTGTTTTAAATTGGCGCTAAAATGGTTGTGCCGTCATAAAAAAAAGTGTAGAATAAATAGCAACAATTTGTGTAAAGGTGTTTTTTGTATGCTAGACGTTTTCATTACATCTCGGGTGCGGCGCAAGATAGTGGTTGTATATGCCAAGTATCCTGATTTTCGAACTCATGTTCGAGGGCTAGCCAAGCTGATCAAAGAAGATCCAGGCAACATTCAGCGCGAGCTTAAACGTCTAGAAAAAGTTGGTTTCTTGCTCGGTGAAAAACAGGGCAATACCAAGATTTATTCAACCAATAAGCAATTCCCAATTTTCAAAGAACTACAAAGTATTGTCATCAAGTCGCAGCAGCATCAAACCTCACGCGTCAAACGATCGACTGACGTATAATTGATATAAATGGATGTTTTTGAGCGCATATTGAGTGCGCGCGGTCTAAACGATAATGACCGACGCCAGCAATTTATTAAGCCCAGTTATGAAGCTGGACACGATCCTTTTTTGTTGCCAGACATGCAAAAAGCGGTTGATCGACTGGTGCGTGCCAGAGAATATCAAGAGACGATCACTATTTATGGCGACTATGATATCGATGGTTTGACAGCAACAACTCTATTACTCGATGCATTTGAGTCGTTTGGTTTTGAGAATGTGAGTGCATTTATACCAAATCGCTTTGTCGAAGGTTACGGAATGACGGTCGATGCGGTCGAGAAGATCGCCAAAACTGGTGCAAAACTGATTGTGACAGTTGATTGCGGCAGCTTGAGCGAAGCCGAAATTGTCCGTGCTAGTGAGCTAGGTATCGATGTGATTGTAACTGATCACCATAACGTCGCACCGATCCAGCCGCCTGCAGTTGCGGTTATCAATCCTAAGAGACTTTTGCAGGACTTTCCAGAAGCTTATGAAGAACTGACTTTGAAAGAATTCAAGCGATCACCATCTCAACATGTAAAAGATATTGTTAGTGATCGACCAAAACTTTATCCATTTTTGGATTTACCTGGCGTAGGGGTGGCCTTTAAGTTGGTGCAAGCGCTGCAGACACGACTGGATGGACTCGAAAAAGGTCAAGAAAAATGGTTGCTCGATTTGGTGGCGCTTGGTACGGTCTGCGATGTGGTTCGCTTGAATGATGAAAACCGAACGCATGTTTACTGGGGACTTGAAGTTATGAAAAAAACCAGACGTCCCGGTCTAAAGGCTTTGATGGCTGTGGCTGGGGTCACGCCAAATAATCTAAATGCTCGAGCACTTGGTTTTGGACTTGGACCGCGTATGAACGCAGCTGGTCGGTTGGAGACGGCTCAAATTGCGCTCGATATGCTGCGTGCCAAAGAAGGTCTTGAAGCGCTAAAAGGCGCTCGCCAACTCGATGAACTGAACGCCAAAAGACGCCGTGAACAAGATGAAATACTAAAAAAAGCTATCATAGAAGCAGAAAAATTTTCTGATGATCCGGTTTTGGTACTAACTGGTCAAAATTGGAACCACGGAATTATCGGCATTGTTGCTGCCAAATTACTTGAAAAGTACGCAAAACCAACTTTCGTGCTCGAAGACATGGGCAGTACGGCAAAAGGTAGTGCCAGAAGCTATGGTGATTTTAGTGCGGTTGATGCGATAAGGGCTAGCGACGATATTATTACCAAAGGTGGCGGTCATAAGTTAGCGGCTGGTGTGACCTTACCAAGCGAAGCAATTGGGGCATTTCGTCAGCGGGTTAATCAGTTTTACACTTCAAAAGCACTAAGGCTGGATCAACAGCAGCAACTACGTTTACCAAGAGAAGATACTGAGGCAAAAATTATTGAACTAAATCTTGATCTGGTGGAGCAGATAATGCAGCTAGAGCCGTTTGGTAGCGGTAATGAAGCGCCAATTTTATTGTTAAAGAACGTAACTGTTATTCAAGTTCGTCGCCTTGGAGCTGACAGCCAACACATCAAGCTGACAGTTGCTCATAATGATCGACATTTGGAGTGCATCGCTTTTTCGGCGCCTAGTCACTTTTTTGTCGATGTCGGCAGCTTGGTTGATATTTTTATAACACTCGAGATTAATGAATGGCGCGGCACAAAGAGTTTGCAGGGCAGGCTACTGCATCTGGCGACTTTAGAGCAAGACTGATTACTTTTGGTAGGCTTGTCGATAAATTGATTGCAGTTTCAAATCGGTTGCTTGTCTTTCATCGGTCAAAGATAGTATGGCATCGAGCAACTCAGCTTGCTGGTCTGTGACTGGTAGCGAAGCAAGTTCCTGAGTTCGCAGTTCGATTTGACGATCTAACCTTGCTGCTTCGCTTGCGACGGTAGCGTTATCTCGCTGCATGATTAGCTGGTTGATGATATCTAGAAGTGTTTGCTGCTCAGGCGTTAGCGGTAGCGCAACAAGCTGTTGGGTGGTTTGCTGGACTTTGATGCCCAGTTCGTCAGACTTTTGCTTGAGGTCGAGTGCTTGCGAACGCAGTTCATTAAATCGTTGCTTTTCGTCTTCATCGTCAAATTGACGTGGTGCTTCGAAATGTCTGCCAAAATCATCTTCTAGCTCGGCCTGTAGTTTCTCGCGTAAATCGTCACCTAATTTTTCAAGATTTTTGGTCTGCAGATTATCAAGTTTGGCGCTGTAGTAGCTTTCGTAACGTCGACCATTTTCCATAAGATTAAGTCTACACGTTTAATGTTTGCAATCATAGCCTTCATCTGATATACTGGCTAAATATGGTACAAGTTACAAGAAAAGACGAACGCGAAGCGAACGAGAACATCATTCGCCGATTTAACCGCAAGATGCTCCAGAGTGGAATTCTTGCCGATGTAAAAGCCTTGCAACGTTTTAGCAAGCCACTTTCTAAGATAGAACGCCGTAAAAAAGCTATTATTCGTCGTGAACGAAAAGCTGACAAAACGGCAAAAATGCGTCTTGGAGTGAGGTAGCCGTATGGCTCTCAAAGAGCAAATTACAAATGATCTTAAAGCCGCCCTACTAGGCGGCGATCGTTTTGTAGCTGAAACTTTGCGCGGGCTAAAGGCAGCGATATTGAACGAAGAAGTAGCAGCTGGTAAACGTGATGCAGGTTTATCAGATGATGAAATTGAAAAAGTGGTGGCGAAAGAAGTTAAGAAGCGCAACGAAAGCGCCAATCTATATCGTCAAAATAGCCGCGACGATTTAGCTGAACCTGAAGAAAAAGAAGCAGAAGTTCTAAAGCAATATTTGCCAGCACAGCTGAGTGAGGATGAAATCATTGCAATGGTACAGCGATCTATCGAAAGCCTCGGTGCATCTGGTACTCAGGCGATGGGTCAGGTAATTGCATCGATAAAAAAAGAGGCTGGCAACACCGTTGATGGGGCTGTCTTGGCAAAAATCGTAAAACAAGCATTGAACAAATAGAAACAGAGGGGATGAAATGATATTACTGTTTGGGCCAACTGGTGCCGGAAAAAGTATGCAAGGACAAATGCTAGCGGTTCGCATGGGTTGGAAATGGCTGAGCACTGGTCAGATTTTGCGAGAAAGTAACGATCCTGAAGTTATAAAGGTTCTTAAGAGTGGTGAGCTTGTTAGTGATGAACTGACATACGAAGTTTTTGATCGAGCAATTCAAGATGCACGGAATAATCATTTTGAGCGTGTAATCGTCGATGGCTTTCCGCGCACCAGAGAACAAGCTACTTGGCTGGCCGAATACATGGAGCGTATCGGCGAGAGAATCGAGCTGGTGATTGCGCTTGAGGTACCAGAGTCGGAGATAATGAATCGACTCGAGAAGCGTGGACGCATGGAGGATACACCCGAGACGATTGCTCGGCGTATGACAATCTACCGTCAAAAGATGTATCCTGTTTTGGGGATATTTGCTGAAGACGGCGTCAAGATAATCCACCTTGATGGTACTGGTTCAGCTGGTGAAGTCCATGATCGTATTTATGACGAAGTGGCAAAGGTATGCCTAGTCTAATAACCGGACAAAAGTCGGCAGCACAAATCGAGGCTATGCGTGAGGGCGGGGCAATTATCGCCAAAATTTTTGATGATATCCGTCAATTTGTACATGCTGGCATGAGTGAAGTAGCAGTTGATCAATTTGTTGCTCAAAAAATTGCCGACTACGGCGCGATTGCTACCTATAAAACCGATGAGGTGAATTTTCCAGGGGTAATCTGTATTAGCACCAATGAAGAGATTGTTCATGGAATACCGACAGATTATGTATTTCAGCGCGGTGATGTCGCCAGCTTTGATCTAGTGATTACATATAAAGAGATGAAGACCGATGCTGCATTTACGATGGTGATCGATGAGGCGCCAAAAGGTGCGATAAAACATCTGATTACCACGACGGAGCGTAGTTTATTTGCTGGAATCGATGCCATAAAAGGTCCAATTTACACTGGTGATATTGGGGCGGCGATCGAACAGGTGTTAAATACAGGCAGACTTGGCATCGTGCGCGAACTTGTCGGTCATGGCGTTGGTTTAAAAATGCATATGCCACCAGATATTCCCAACTATGGTCATAAGGGCAGAGGTGTATTGTTAAAGCCAGGTGATACTGTAGCGATTGAGCCGATGGCGACTCTCGGTGGCGAGCGGATTGTGACGCTTGACGATGGTTGGACGATAGCAACTCGCGATGGCAGTATTAGTGCACATTTTGAGCATACTATTTTGATCACAGAAACTGGTGCCGAAATATTAACTCAAAAATAACTGAGCACTAGCAGTATGGTATACTATTTGTATGCAAGATAATTCTCGTTATGCTGTTGGGATAGACATCGGCACTTCAACGGTTCGCTGTGTTGTTGGCCATATTGATGGTAGCTCAGGCGTGCCAACGGTAGTTGGGGTTGGTGAAGCGCCAAATACAGGTATGCGTAAGGGTACTATTGTCCATTTGCAAGGTCCATCAGATGCCATTGACGTGGCGCTAGGTGATGCCGAACGCATGAGTGGCTATGAAATCAATGAAGCCAGTATGAGTATCAACGGTGCTCATATCTTGAGCACTAAAGCCGATGGTATGATCGCTGTCGGTTCACCAGATCACCAAATATCTCAGCATGATGTCACTAGAGTCGAAGAAGTAGCGACTATTGGTAAGATTCCAGCCAATCGCGAAGTGTTAGATATCGTACCATATGCCTTCAAACTCGACGGCCAGGACAATATTAAGGATCCGATTGGTATGACAGGCACGCGTCTCGAGATTAGCGCCAATGTTATTTCGGCCCTAACACCAAATATGGAAAATTTGCGTCGTAGTGCTGAAATTGCCAAAGTATTGCCCCGAGATATTATGCCTGCTGTACTTGGATCGGCGCGCGCGGTACTAACAGAATCTCAGCTTGAGAGCGGTGTAGCCGTGATTGATATGGGTAGTGCGACTACCAGTTTAGCGATTTTTGAAGAAGGCGACCTGCAATATGTTGCTATCGTGCCATTTGGCGGTATGCATATTACCAATGATTTGGCGATTGGTCTAAAGACTGACCCAGTTTTGGCCGAAGAGGTTAAACTAAAACACGGCTCGGCTATCGTTCGGACAGAGAGTGAGGGCGTTAGTGTTAAACAAGGTGACGAGATTATTTCGTTTGAAACCGATATTATTGATGATGTCGTGGGCGCGCGCCTAGAAGAGATTTTCGAGGCGGTACGTGATGAGCTAAAGAAGGCTGGCCGCGATGGTCGACTCCCTAGCGGTGTCGTTTTGACGGGCGGCGGATCTAACCTAGAGGGTATCACTAACTATGTTCGGGAATTTTTGGGCGTAGCTGCTCAAATTGGAAAACCACGCGGTTTTAGCGGTGTTGACGATAAGGTGACTACTCCAGAGTATGCTGCTGCGGTTGGTTTAATGTTTGCAGATATTGAAGCGGCGAACAAAACTAGTCAGCCTGGAAGACAGGCAGTAAGTCGACAATTTGGTAGTAATACAGTTAAGTCAGCCATAAATTCTATACAAAATGTATTCAAGAAATTTAAATCATAGATATGAAAGCGGTGCTCGTGTATACTATTAAGTATACGCGTGACTACCAAGTGAGGAGGGAAGATGCCTGAAGTAAAGCCGAGTGAGATTCAAACATTTGCCAGTATCAAAGTTGTTGGTGTTGGTGGTGCCGGCGGCTCTGCTGTCAATCGCATGAAAGATGCCGGATTGACGGGTGTACAGTTTATTGCGATGAACACTGATGCCCAGGCACTTCATAACTCTAAAGCTGACATCAAGATTCACTTAGGTCACAATACGACAAACGGACTTGGTGCAGGGGCTGATCCTGGCGTAGGCGAGGCAGCAGCACGTGAATCTGTCGATGAAATTCGTGATTCGTTGCAGGGTGCTGATATGATTTTTGTAACTATTGGTGCTGGTGGTGGTACGGGATCTGGTGCTGGCCATGTAGTTGCCGAAATTGCTAGAGACTTAGGCATACTTGTAGTCGGTGTTGCTACTAGACCGTTTAGTTTTGAAGGTGAAAAACGACGTCAAAACGCCGAATGGGCGATTCAAAACTTGGGGCGGCAAGTTGATACATTGATTACAATTCCGAATGACCGTTTGTTGCAGACGATTGATCGCCGTACGCCGCTGCTTGAAACCTTCAAGATTGCTGACGATGTGCTTCGTCAGGGTGTGCAAGGTATTTCAGAACTTATTACCGAACACGGTTTGATCAACTTAGACTTCGCTGATGTTAAAGCAATTATGAGTAATGCCGGCTCGGCTTTAATGGGTATTGGGCGAGCAAGTGGCGACAATCGTGCAGCCGAAGCTGCTCAGCAGGCTATCGAATCACCACTTATCGAAGTATCAATTGATGGTGCTAAGGGTGTACTATTTAACGTCACTGGTGGCTATGACATGTCAATGTCCGAGATTCAAGAAGCAGCTGAGATTATCACTAGTTCTGTTAGTCCTGACGCCAACATTATATTTGGTGCAACACTTAAACCAGAGCTTGAAGATGAGCTTATCATTACGGTGATTGGTACTGGTTTCGACAATCATGACGAGCAGACTGTTGCTCAAAGTTCTACTGTAGCCAGCAGTAAAAATGATAGTCCAATGTCACGTAGCTTAGATGATGCGGTCAATGAAATCGAGCATAGTTCTCATGATGAAGCCGCCAATCATTTTGCTGAAGAGTCAACAAATGATATCTGGAATCAACCAGCCGATGATGACGATGATGATACACCAGCATTCTTACGACGACGTAAGAAGCGACAACAAGAGGACTAAACATGGTTCGTATTATAAAAATAGGTGATAGTCGGGTTCTCGAGTCACGTGAGTCGGCCGATGGGCTTGTCATAAGACGCCGTCGTGAGTCGGCCGATGGTCATCGCTTTACGACCTATGAGCGTCTCGAGAGGCGTAATGTTATTGTCATCAAAAAAGACAATACTCGCGAGTTATTTGACCGCGATAAGCTCAGTAACTCGATCAATCGTTCAGTTGGAAAGTTTTTTGTATCGAAGCTCGAAGTCGACAAACTGGTCAGTGAGGTTGAAGATAGCGTTTATGAATTGGGTGAGGACGAAGTCGAATCTAAAGCAATTGGCGAAATTGTCCTCGATAAGTTGGCACAAACCAACGAAGTTGCTTACGTTCGATTTGCTAGTGTTTTTCATGATTTTAGAACCCTTGATGATTTTGTTAGAATTCTTGATGATAAACGCCGCCAGAAGAAAGAAAAAATCTAATGCGTACAGTTGTTGTTTACCGTGACAAAAGCGATCATGCTCGTGAAGTAATCGATTATTTACGCGATTTTAGTCATCAAACTGGCGGTACGATTGAAACAATCGATCCGGACACCCGCGACGGCATCGGTTTTTGTTCAACTTATGACATTGTTGAATACCCGACGATGGTCGCGCTAGCCGATGATGGCCAGTTGTTAAATCAATGGCGCGGTCGACCACTGCCAACAATCAGCGAAGTGAGTTTTTATGCTAACTAAGATAAGGCAATATTTTACTCACGAGCAAGCGACTCTTCGAGATAATCGCTGGATATTTGCTAGTATGTTAGTCGGCTCGATTATCAGTCTAATCGCGTCATTCGTGCTAAGCGTTGAAGCGATTGAACTAGCAAAGAATCCAAACGCAGCTTTAAGCTGCAGTATAAATGTTATCTTAAACTGTGCAACAGTCGGTACGCATTGGAGCGCTTCGCTTTTGGGTTTTCCAAATAGTTTTCTTGGTTTGATTGCCGAACCAGTTGTTATAACTGTCGCTGTCGCTGGACTGGCTGGGATTCGTTTTCCAAAACTTTTCATGAGCGTTGCACAATTTTTTTACAGTTTAGGATTTATCTTTGCACTTTATCTATTTTCGATGAGTTATTTCGTGATCGGCGCCTTGTGCCCATGGTGTCTTTTGGTGACGCTTACTACAACTTTGGTTTGGTTTGCGATCACTCGTTACAATATTCGTGAAGACAATTTGTACTTGCCAAGAAACATGCAAAAAACCTTACATAATTTTATTAAGAAAGACTACGACAAGCTAGTTATGTGGGGTTTTATCGTGCTAGTGATCGCATCGATCATTTTGAAATACGGCCGAGGACTATTTAGCAACTAAAAACATTACCATTTTGCCAGACCTAGGTGTATACTGAGGACATAAGGGGGAAAAATGGTAAAAACACATCCAACATATAAAAACGCCTGGACACTAATGGCGCTAGCTAGAGTCATGCTTGGCTTTATATTCTTGTGGGCATTCTTTGACAAGCTATTAGGTCTAGGTATCGCAACAGCTGCCGAAAAATCATGGCTAAGCGGCGCATCACCAACAACTGGCTTTTTGAAGATGGGTGTTAATCCTGATAGTCCGTTTGCAAGCTTTTTCAACAGCTTAGCGGGTCAAGGGTGGGTCGACTGGTTATTTATGGTTGGTTTACTCGGCATTGGTGTAGCCTTGGTTCTTGGTGTTGGCTTAAGATTAGCTGCCGGTACTGGTACTTTGTTACTCGTTATGATGTGGGCGGCAGAAATACCGCTCCAGAACAATCCGGTTATCGATGACCATTTGATCTATGCAGTCATGCTCTGGGTTTTTGCTTTTAGCCGACGCGAATGGAGCCTAACTAATTGGTGGCTCAGACAAGATTTCGTTAAAAACAACAAATGGTTGTGGTAACTATATTGAACCATTGAGTTATTATTGCGATTGTGCTAAGAGTCTGAGTATAGCTTACCAATAAAACATTACCTTGTAGGGTAACATGAAGCAAAAACTTATGTATGCATCTATGTTGGCCGTACTTGGTAGCGCGGTTGTTGGTGTGCCAGTTGCATATGCAGCAACGACTGCAAACTCTCAGCTAACACAGTCAATCGCTGCTGGGGCGCTTAATACGAGCATTTTAGAAGGATCTGGTGCGCCAGTGGCCTCACCGTCGTTTGCGATGACAGCCAAGACTGCCTCAACTACGCCGTACAGACATCAACTGGTACGTTTGGTGCAGCAACTCAACGAATTACAGTCGATAACCCTGGTGCATCTTCAACAGGCTGGACTTTGACACTTTCGCCAGGGAACTATGAGATTTGTGTTGAGCACATATTGCCAAGTAGCCAGGTACTAGCTGATGATACGACTCAAGAAATGCTGGTCTCTGCCTATACCACAGGAACGCCAAGCGTCAATAGTGTCAACTGGATTGGTGGCCAGCCGATTATAACAGGATGGTATGATGCCGAGAATACAGTTTATTTACGAGTTTTTGTGGTTGATAGGTGGTATGTGCTTGGTCAAGACAGTCAGCTGACAGTAAATGGCAACAGCTGGAAGCTCAACCTTAGCCAGCTCGATCCAGTGCTCAAAGTTGGTTCTTATACAGTGGTTGTTCAAGCGGCTAGTCGTGACGGCACAGTATTTGCTAGCGATTCATCGTCCAACTTAATCATCTCGCCGCTAAGCAATAAGCAAGTTTTTGCTAATCCATAGCGCAGCCCGCTAGCAGCTACAGGCTTAAATAGCTATAGGCTTCAGCTTACTGGATATTTATTGGTGGTGTGTGGCTTTATTATTTGGTTTGTTTTCAAGCACTCTTCGGCAAAAGTGACAAACACTATAGAGTAGGCAAATTTTGCTAAAAAATGTTACAATGATTTCATTGCGTTTTGTGTGAGCAAATGAACGGCTATCAACCGTGAATGCAAGTGGAAAGAACAGAACTAGTCTAAGTAGAATCCACCGTTATCGACACGACAGATCGAATAAACAAAGTGCGAATAAAGAGCAATCTCTTTTTCGAAACTGGATGGTACCTCCCGCAAAGAAGCGGGATCCAGTGGCGATGAAGGGATTTTTTATATGGAGACAATAATGAAAAGAGAGCAAAAATTGCATTTTACGATTTCAGAGATGCAGCTCGAAGATATTGAGCCAGCTACAGCCATGCGTTTGCAGTCATGGCTCGATACGTACGTCAACGAGGATCTGGGGGTAACTGCTGACTGGATTGAGAAGCGAAATAGAATGCAGCTCTCGGAAGAACTAAAGACCTCACGGCGAGAACGTTTCATAAAAGATAAGCAAAGCGGTATATTGCATGCTTGGGTTGCCAAAGATGCAGATGGAAAGATCATTGGATCGACAACACCATTCCGTGATGAAGACGGTACTTGGCAACTCGGCTCATTATATGTAGATAAAACATGGCATGGTACAGGAGTAGGCTCTGAGCTAATGCGCAAAGTTGTTGATACACTGAGAGGTCAGGATATATACCTCGGAGTCGTGTCTTATAACGAGCGAGCCAAAGCCTTTTATCGTAAGTGGGGTTTTGAGGTGATACCAGACTCAGAGTCATTGTTTGACAATAAGATGCCAGAAATAAAAATGGTGCGAAGGGAGAAAAAATGAAGTTTAAACACGGTACGCGACGTAGAGCGCTTGAGTATGAAACAGATTGGGTCAAGCGCTGGAAGCAGGATAAGACATTTGAGAAATCAGTCGAGAATCGGCCAAAAGATAGTTCGTATGTTTTTTATGATGGCCCGCCATTCATCTCGGGTGTGCCGCATCATGGGACTCTTCTTTCAAGCATCGTCAAAGACGCTGTGCCGCGTTACCAAACTATGAAAGGTAAGCGCGTCGAGCGTGTCTGGGGCTGGGACTGTCATGGTTTACCAGCCGAGCGTTTCACCGAGAAAAAACTTGGTATTCACAGCCGTCAAGAAGTTGTCGAATATGGTATCGAAAAATATATCAATGCCACACGCGAAAATATGGTTCAAACCAGCAGCGAATGGGAGACGACAGTTGACCGCATCGGTCGTTGGGTCGATTTCAAAGGCGCATACAAAACCATGGACAAAGATTACATGGAATCGATTTGGTGGGCTTTTAAAACCTTGTACGATAAGGGCAAAATCTATGAAGGCGAAAAAGTGCTGATGTACTGCACACTTGACGGTACGCCGCTTTCGAAAGCCGAAGTGACGATGGATGCCGGCGCCTACCAGGATGTGACTGATCCAAGCGTTTATGTTAAGTTCCGGCTTGAAGATGATAGCACTCTGCTTGCCTGGACGACGACACCATGGACTTTGCCAGCCAACACGGCGCTGGCTGTTAATACGGATCTTGATTATGTCGAGGTCATGGTGGGCGATGAGCAGTTTATCATCGCTAAAGACCTTGTCGAAAAAGTGCTGCAAGATGAGAAGCATCAACCACTGAAATATGAAGTTGTGCGCATGCTGAAAGGCGAAGACTTGGTTGGTCTTAGCTATGAGCCGCTGCTTGGTGTTGATCGCGGAAAAAATGCTCATAAAGTCTGGGCGGCTGATTATGTCAGTAGCGAAGACGGCACGGGAATTGTACACTTGGCGCCAACTTATGGTGAGGAAGACTTTGCATTGTCGCGCGAAAAAGGCTTTCCAGCTGTGCATGTGATTGACCAAAATGGTTACTTCACTGAGAGCGATTGGCAAGGAAAAAACGTTTGGGAAATCAATAAACAAATTGCCAAAGACCTGCACGAGCGAGGTATTGTCTGGAAGATCGACTACATCCGCCACAGCTATCCGCACTGTCACCGCTGTGGTACCAAGCTGATGTATCGAGCGCACCCGAGCTGGTTTATGGACGTCGAAGATCAGCGCACCTTGATGCTTGAGAAAAATGAGCCGATCAATTGGTTCCCACCGCACGTCAAGCACGGACGTTTCGAAAAGACTGTCGAACAAGCTCCAGATTGGAATATCTCGCGCGATCGTTTTTGGGCAACGGCCATGCCAGTTTGGAAGTCAGAATCAGGTAAAACGCATGTCGTTGGTAGCTACGCCGAACTGAAAGATCTAAGCGGCATCGAACTAGATGACTATCACAGACCATGGATTGATGATGTGAAGTTTACGATCGACGGCGAGGAGTATACTCGTATCGACAAGGTGATGGACAGCTGGTTTGAGGCAGGCAGCATGCCATTTGCGCAGTTCCATTATCCGTTCGAAAACAAAGAAAAATTCGAAGCCAATTTTCCAGGTGACTTCATCGTCGAATACATCGGCCAAGTCAGGGCGTGGTTTTACTACATGCACGCCATGAGCGTTGCTTTGTTCGGCGAAAACAGTTTCAAAAACGTTATCGTGACTGGCAATGTGGCTGGTAATGACGGTCGCAAGATGAGCAAGAGCTACGGTAATTACACTGATCCAAATGAGTTGATGGACAAATTTTCAGCCGATAGCTTGCGCTTCTTGCTGCTTAGTAGCCCGCTTCTCAACGGCGAAGATTTTGCCCTGCAAGACAAAGAAGTCGGCGATGTAGCGAGAAAGCTCAGCATGATTTGGAATATGTATGACTTCTTTACCATGTATGCGGAAGTTGATGGCTGGGAATATGATGGCAGCCTCAAGGATCCAATCGATCAATGCACCAACCCTCTCGATATCTGGATTATCAGTCGTATGCACCAGCTCGTTAGCGAAGTCGAAAAACATATGGACGTCTACAATATTCCTGACGCTCTCAGCCCGATATTGCCATTCTTAGATGATGCCAGCAACTGGTTCGTGCGTCGATCGCGTCGTCGTTTTTGGAAAAGTGAAGATGACGATGACAAAACCGAAGCGTATCAAACTTTGCACTATGTGCTCGTGCGTCTAGCGTATGTCTTGGCGCCGTTTACACCGTTTTTAGCCGAGGAATTGTACCATAATCTCACTGGTGACAAAACATCAATTCATCTCAAAGATTGGTTACCGGCGGGTCGCGTCAACGAGCTAGTGATGAATGATATGGAAACAGTACGCAGCTATGTCAACGAAGGCCTTAGTTTGCGCGCCAAAGCTGGCCTAAAAGTTCGTCAACCACTGGCGAGTGTGACTGTACCAAGCTTCGGTGAATTTGTTGATTTTGGACCAATTCTGACAGACGAACTAAACGTAAAAACTGTCAAAAGTGGTTCGGAAGTTGCTATTGACGAAACATTAACGCCAGAACTAAAACGCGAAGGCCTGATGCGCGAAGTCATCCGCCACGTCCAATCAGCACGCAAAAAAGCTGAGCTACAAGTCGATGACCGTATTGTTTTAGAACTTCAATCAAATGACAACGAACTACAGCAAGCGATCGATGAACACCAAGCGACTATTGCTGCAGAAACCTTAGCAAATTTTGCCGATTCGCGCGATGGGCACGAGTCAGCTGTATCGATTGATGGTGCTGAGATGACGATCTACCTCAATAAGGCTTGATCAAAGCATTAGCAATGATATAATACCTACAACAAATCTAAAGGAGGCAAGACAATGGCAAAACAACGCACGGAGGCTGAAGAAAGAGCTCACGTTGAGACTGAACGAGCAAAAATTGCCAATGGAGGTTTTTTCCATACAGCAGCTGTTTGGATTTTGAGTCGTTTTTGGCTAACTCGCAACAAATATCAAAACTGGACAAAAAGCCGCCGAATTTTGATTGGCTGGTTACTTTGGCTAGTCTGTTTGCCGATTATTCCAGCAGTTGCGATCGCTGTTTGGTACTTGAATGACCCAGAAGGATTCAAAAAGTCGCCTTGGGCAAAAGCTTTGATCGCCTTGTTTGTCGCTTGGTTAGGCTTCTTCGGTGTTGTCGCTACAGAACCAAGCCAGATCGATCAAAACGGTAAATACTCGCCAATTCAGACTAAGGCCGATGGTGAAACCGCTGTCGTAAATAGCAGTCCTGATGCTGTCGCCAGCGATGTCGCCAAAGAACGTGTCAAAAATCAGACCGAGAGCAAATCATCAAACGGTCGTAAGTTCGAAAACTGTACCGCTGCATTTGACGCTGGTGTCTTCAATATTCGTCGCAGTGATGCAAGCTACGAAAACCGCCTCGATCGAGACAACGATGGTATCGCTTGCGAAAAGTAGGTAGTTTTGATCGAAGTACCAACTGACGAAATATTTCGTGATCTAGTCCGAAAAGCCATGAGTGAATTGTCGACCGACCACATGGCCGAGCTAAAAGACGTGACGATTTTGGTAGCTGACTGGCCAACTGAGCTGCAAGCCGAGAAGATCAAACTGCGCGGTGATCAGTTGCTTCTCGGTCTTTATGAGGGCATTCCGAGGACGCAGCGCTCTGGCTACGAGTCGGGTATAATGGCCGATACAATCACTTTGTTCAAAGCGCCGCTAGCGACAATATCTAGAGATGAAGCTGACCTTTATCAGCAGATCAAGCAGACGGTTTGGCATGAAATTGCCCATTATTTTGGTATTAGCCATGCCGAAATGGACAAAAGAAAAAACCAATCTTAGCTGGCAAAATTTGTTCGGTTTTATGACGTCAAAATACAGCCCAAAGCGGACACTCTTCTTGACATTTTATAAGGTTTATGCTAATATGAGAGTATAAACTTAATTAAAATCAAAATATGCTTCAACTTAAAAAACATCAAATTTACCATTTTTTACCGCAAGTTGGCGTAAAATCGCTTCGATTTAGTCCTGTGGTGAGTGATGATGATGAACTGATTCAAGAAATCGATCAGCAAAACCAAGCAAATGACGACAACTGGACACTCGACAGTATGCCAGATGTTAATGGCGTTGAACAGTTTTGGACAGATGTTCAAACTGACCTCCACAAAGATCCTGACTGGTATACCTTTAGCGACGATTAGTTTGCTACAATAGTTGGTATGAATAAACTCAATATTACCAAAGCGATCATTCCAGTTGCAGGCTGGGGCACGCGCATGTTGCCGATTACCAAAGCAATCGAAAAGTCGATGCTACCGGTTGGTACGCGTCCGGTCATAGATTATGTAGTTCAAGATGTTATCAAAGCTGGCATCAAGGATTTATATTTCGTAGTGGGCGAGCAGAGTTCACAGATTCAGAGTTATTATCGAAGCAATATTCCGTTGAATGATTATCTGAAAAGAGCCGGAAAAGAAGATAAGCTGCCTCTTGTTGCTCCGCTTTCTGGTGTGAATATACATTTTATAACTCAGCCGAGCACAGGAGCGTATGGTACCAGTGTCCCAGTGGGGCTTTGTAGCGAGTACATAGACGATGACGAGTCTGCAATTGTCATCATGGGCGATCAGTTTTTTTGGCGCCAGGATGGCGGCTCCAATGCTGCTGACTTGATCGATCTAGTACGTAAGTCTGGTGTGACGAGTGGCTTGTTTGGTAATCCTGTTCCAGAGGAAGAGATACCAAAATACGGTATTATCGAAAAAGACGACCAAGATCTTTTTGTGCGTATCGTTGAAAAACCATCTATCGAAGCAGCACCAAGCAACCTGAATAACTCAAGCTTTTACATTTTTGATAAAAAAATCTTTGATTTAGCCAAAACTCTGCCAGCCAATCCAGAGCGTGGTGAGTACGAAATCACGGATGCCATCAATGCTTATGTATCGAGTGGTCAAAAGATTATCGTCGGCGCCATCCGCGGCGAATACATGGAATGCGGTAGTGTTGACGGTTGGCTGAGAGCAAATAACACAGTCGCGTCTTGAGCTAGCTACTTGATATATGATCAGAGTGAGATTCTATGCAGGAAGATACGATATAGATCATTTGTTTTTACTGGGATGAGTTGAGAGGGTCTTGCATGGGTATGGGGCTAGCGTACATCAGTTTTTGCATGTAGACTAATTGATGAGATCCAGAAAAGGTGTGCGAGTCGATGGAATTTGGTCATGCTATAGCTTGGTAGTGGGCAGAAGACTATGTATCCAGCCGTTCTTAACGACCACTAAGCGCAACCGCTGTTGCAAAGTATACATTTAGACATTGAAATGAATATAATGCTATTGCTTTTTTAGCAAAATTTTGGTATAATCAAAATATGATGAATAACACCTCACCTGGTTTTACAGATCATGGGATAAACCCTGGTCCATATCAAGAACAGTTAGACAAGATCACCTCTAGAAAGCTTACACCCAGAAATCTAAATGTGTATGCGGAAAATGCATTAAATGATCTAATCGCTCTGATAGAGAGTGCTCTAGAGAAAAATAGTGCATACAATGACTCAAACACAACCACAAGAGAAAGAGAAGATGCTGCGCTTAGTTATGTAGGCTTGGATCGAAACACGGTAGAGCAGACTCTAGATCACATTGCATCTGTGACAGATCGTATTAGGCGTCTAGATGGACTTATCGCTAGAAAGACTATGAGTACTGACCATGTAGTCGTGCCGACTACCGGGCGATTGGATGAACCTATATCTCCAGGCGACGGAAGTTTTGAGCTACCAAAGGAAAGAATACCCAAGCTTAAAACGCTACTACTGCTGCTAGAAACGGGTCTAGACGTTCAGATAGAAAGTGAGGATGTCGCTATCACTATCGGAGTAGTTCTCCCTAATATGATGCGTCGATCTAGCTACACCTCGGTAGAGATCCGTAGTCTTAACAGGTTAGTGATGGTGTGTGATGAGGTAGGAAATACGACGTACATCTTTGATATGGACGTATGCAAAGAGTATGTTATCGATGTAGACTTTTTGAGCAGGTTGACGAAGGAAGAGATAGGTGAACTGATCAAAGGTGATGATAGAATCGGTCGACGCATAGACTATTCGAGCAAGTACGTTGATAATCTGACTCAGTATCTCACTGGTGAAATGAGCCAAGACCAAGACGGGACATTGCAATCAGTTGATATATTGAAGCCAAAAGCTCCTCCCGCTCCAGAGGGCTACTTATCTTTAAATGGTATTTGGCGCGAATACGGCATAACTCAGAAAACTACCCAAAAAGCCGTAGACGAGCTTGGATCAGAGCTCGG
>Ga0209480_10001013_pt1 | contig 21109 bp, 17 predicted proteins | sample JI61114C2DNA_FD_187501 | JGI IMG/M metagenome (GOLD analysis project Ga0209480, IMG submission 187501) | Wastewater effluent complex algal communities from Wisconsin, to seasonally profile nutrient transformation and Carbon sequestration -... | ecosystem: Engineered > WWTP > Effluent > Algae... | reverse complement strand
AAAAAATTAACGATGCTCAACAACGTAAAATAACCCAATACATTGGCGAAGGCACAACATTCTTAGCCCTAATTTTAATAGGAGCAGTATTTGTTTATAGAGCAGCACGTAAGCAAATTAAATTATCGGCTCAGCAACAAAATTTTATGATGGCCGTAACGCATGAACTTAAAACACCCATTGCCATTACGCAACTTAATTTAGAAACTTTACAAAAGCGTAAATTAGAAGAAGATAAACAACAAAAATTAATTGCCAATACATTACAAGAAGCCAATCGGTTAAATAGTTTGTGCAACAATATTTTATTGGCTGCACAATTAGATGGTGGTGCATACAATAGCTCCAAACACGAAGTAAATTTTACCGATTTAATTGAAGGTTGCATAGACAATTGTATCAGCCGTTTTCCGCAAAGAAATTTTCATTACAATATTCAAGAACGTATTTATATAATTGGAGAAGAATTGTTGCTACAAATGTTGGTGAACAATTTAATAGAAAATGCCATTAAGTATTCGCCTAAAACTGCAACAATTGGTATTGCATTAACTCAGCAAAATAAACAAGCCATATTTGCTGTTACAGATGAAGGTTTTGGTATTGCCAATGAAGAAAAGAAAAAAATATTTGAAAAATTTTATAGAGCAGGAAACGAAAATACTAGAGCAGCAAAAGGAACAGGCTTAGGACTTTACTTGTGTAAGAAAATTGTAGAAGACCACAATGGCTACATTTCTGTGACAGATAATTTGCCACAAGGAAGTATTTTTACAGCTACATTTAAGATAGAACATGAGTAATAACAAAGCCAATATATTGTTAGTAGAAGATGAGGAAAATTTGCACGAACCATTGAAGCTAAATCTTGAAATGGAAGGCTATACAGTTACCAGTGCATACGATGGAACTGAAGCTTTGAAGCATATTGCCAATGAATATTTTGATTTAATTATTTTAGATGTAATGCTGCCAGAAATTGATGGCGTAACAGTAGCCGAAACTGTTAGAGTAAACAACAACAATGTTCCTATTTTAATGTTAAGTGCTAAAAATGCAAGTGCCGATAGAGTGTTGGGTTTAAAAAAAGGAGCCGACGATTATTTAACCAAGCCATTTAATTTAGAAGAACTGTTGTTAAGAGTTGAGAAACTAATCAACAAAAATAAAAAATTGTTAGATAAAGAAAATATTGGCGATACATACACGTTTGGAAACAATTTGGTAGATTTTAAGGCACAAGATGCCATAACCTTTGATGGTAAAAAAGTTGAATTAAGCAAAAAAGAAGCACAGCTTTTAAAGTTATTGTTCGAGAATAAAAATGAAGTTGTAACCAGAGAAAAAATATTGCAAATGGTTTGGGGTTACAACGTTTATCCTACTACAAGAACCATCGATAATTTTATTCTCAACTTTAGAAAATATTTTGAAGAAGATAGCCGAAATCCAAAATACTTTCATAGTGTAAGAGGCGTTGGTTATAAGTACACCATTTAGCAATTTTGCTATGGTTCGTGTCTATTACTAAGTTTTGTGTCCTCACGAAACATAGAAAAAACATTCAACCAAACTCATCCAACTATACATTTTAATTGATGTATCATAAAATGTTTATCTAAAGTATCGTTTCCTGCATACAACGCAGTATTGCATTGTTGAACAATAGTTGCAGCAATTGTTTTAGAAGATTCACTTACATGATTTGTTGCTAGAATTTCAGTAGCAATTTGTTTGGCTTTAGTAAAAAAAACAGCATCATCAATTAAATTCCATTCTAGGGTTTGTACTTGTTCTGCAAGAGAAGTTTTAGATTGATGTGTTGTTGAAATAGTTGGTTCACTTAATTTTTCAATAGTTTCAGCAGTTGCTTTGTGTGTAGTTTTCTTGCCAAAACGCAACCACCAACCAATGCCTGCAAGCAATGCAATTGCAGGTACAATCCAAAAGTATTTTTTATTGGTAATGTCTTTTTGTAACTTACTTTCATCAAAAGCAGTAGTTAACGCAGGCAAAACAGTTATAGATAAACTATCTGTTTTTTGTGTAATGTAGTTTTTGGTTGCAACATCAAAATAGACAAACTCAATTGCAGGAATTGTATAATTGCCTTTTTGAATAACGGTAAACGGCACATTAAATTCTTTAACACCCGTATTAGGGAAAACAAATTTATTTACAGATTCATTGTTGTTGGTTTCATAAGCTGTAAACTCTTTTGGCCAGTTTATGGTTGGGCAATGAATACTTGCAAAATTTCCACTACCAGCAATACTAATTTTTAATGTATTGGTTTCGTTGGCGGTGTCTGTTTTTTTGTTAAGTGTAGCAACAATTGCAAACTGTCCAATTGCACCTGTAAACAAAGAATTTTGTGCGTTGTTGTTGGGCAACGCTGTAACAGTTATATTAACAGGTGTACTGTTTGTAATAAAAACCTCATCGTGAGAAAAGGCTTTTTGTTGCTTAATTTGTTCTTCTGTAACACCTTTATCGTACACAGCGAAAATATTTTCTACGCTAGCGGTATCTAATAAAATATTGCCTTCGTGTAAAGGAATTAATTGTACTTTTCTTATAGCAGTTACTCTAAACAATTTTCCATTGTGCCGTTCAACCTCAGGTACAATGTCGTTGTTTGTCATTTCTTGTACACTGCAGCCAGTAAAAATGGGCATTTTAATTACTTTACTTTGTGCTTGTACGCAAGTATAAAATTTATACGTAACTAAAATTGGTTCACCAACAAAAGCATTTAATGTAGAGGCTTCGGTTTTTATAAAAACATTTTTATTTACAACCGATGCAGGTAATTGGCCATTGTTTTTAAATGCAGCATAATCCAACTCATTTAAAGGTTGTGTAAATGCAGCCAATGGAAACAATAAAATAAAAATAAGTGTACAATTTTTCATGCAGTTTCAACCAATTGTTTGTTGCCAATACTTTATAAACAATAAAGAAAAGAAGATAAATATACACTTGTGTTTTTTGCCACTACATATTTTGTTAATTTGCTGTAATATCTTGCTTTATGGCATTAAACATTGAAACTTTTAAAACCCGAGCATTAACAGCACTTGTGTTTGTTGTAATTATGTTAGGTGGCTTGTTGTACAACCAATGGAGTTTTTTGGCATTGTTTACACTTGTACATTTTGGTTGTTGGGTAGAGTATCAAAAACTGGTAGGGTTAATTGATAAAGAGTATCAACAAGTGAACAGCTTTCATCAATATGGTGTAATGTTAGCTGGCTTTGGTTTTGTTTTGTTTATGCTAAACGATACCTACAATATTGGCAATTTTAAATTGCATGAACTGGGTTGGTGGATGATTGTTCTTGCTGCCATTGCATTGCCAATTGTAGAAGTTTTATTTAGTAAAAAACCCAATGCCAAATTAATTGTTCATTCTTTTTTAGGATTGGTATATATTTCTTTAAGTTGGGGATTGATGATGAATTTACGAGATATGCCAACAGGCTTAATTGTTCCATTGGTATTAATCGCATCTATTTGGATTAACGATACAATGGCTTACATTGTTGGTTCTTTTATTGGCAAAACGCCACTTTCCAAAATATCACCCAAAAAAACTTGGGAAGGCACAATTGGTGGTGCAGTATTGGCAATTGTTGTTGTAGGAATTGTGATGAGCAATATTGATACATCAACCATAAATTCTTCAGTTAAATTACCCAATTATCATTGGTATGTAATTGCTGCAATTGGTGCAATTGTGGGTACTTTGGGCGATTTGTTAGAAAGCAAATTAAAGCGATTGGCCAACGTAAAAGATAGTGGTAGTTTTATGCCAGGGCATGGAGGTTTTTTAGATAGATTTGATTCGTTAATATTGGCTACACCTTTTGTTTGGTTATATTTAAGGTTGGTATTGTAGAAAGGATGAGAAAAGCTCACCCAAGTTATAGTTGTTGAAGAGTGCGACGCCGAGGGTGATGAACTATATTCTTTTGCTGGCTACAAAAACTTCCTGCTTTCAACGTTCAGCATTACATTTGCCGTTCAATTTTTATTACATGACAATACATAGAGAAGGTTATCAAACAATTGGCATTACAGCATTAATTTTTGGATTGGCAAACGTGGCTTCCTTTTATTTTTTAAGTGCATCTATGCCTTGGTTGGCGTTGGTAATATTTATAGTTACGTTGTTTTTGTTTTTATTTATTATTTCTTTTTTTAGAATACCCAATAGACAATTAACGATTGATGATAATAAAATTATTTGTCCTGCCGATGGCAAGGTTGTGGTAATTGAAGAAATAGTTGACGTAGAATATTTTAACGATAAAAGAATACAAGTAAGTGTTTTTATGAGCCCTGCAAATGTGCATGTAAATAGAAACCCTATGAGTGGAGAAGTATTGTACAACAAATATCACAAAGGAAAATACTTAGTTGCTTGGCACCCAAAAAGTTCTACAGAAAACGAACGCTGGAGTGTAGTTGTAAAAAACAATTTTGGTACAATATTGTACAAACAAATTGCTGGAGCATTGGCTAAAAGAATTTGTAATTATACCGTGGTTGGAGAGCAAGTAGAACAGTGTAACGAATATGGATTTATAAAATTTGGTAGTCGTGTAGATATTTTATTGCCTGTTGGAACTAAGGTGAATGTGGCACTAAATGAAGTTGTAAAAGGCGGAGTTACTGTTTTAGCAACTTGGAAATAGTTGATAATCAGCAAAGTTTTTTGATGAAATAACTTTAACAGGGTGGTTATTATTTTAATCTGTTTTTAATTGTATCTTTACAATAGATTTTTAAAACTCAAAAAATACAAGTATGAAAAAATTATTTTTAATTGCTGCTGCTGCATTCTTATTTACAGGTGTTGCTTTTGCAAATGATGGTGGTGGAAAAAAGAAATGTGCAAAAGGTGAAGCATGTTGCAAGAAAGATGCAAAAAAAGAAGATTGTAAAAAAGATAGCAAGGAAAAAGCATGTTGCAATAAAGATGCAAAAAAAACTACAGCTAAAGTAGAACCTAAAAAAGCTTAATTCATTTAATTTAATGAATGCCTCAGGCTTATTACGAAAGTGATAAGCCTGTTTTTTATTGTTTCAATGCCACTAATAAATTGGGATAATCTGAAATAATTCCATCAACGCCCCAATCAATTAAACGTTTCATTGTACTGGTATCATTTACTGTCCAGGGTATAATTTGCATGCCTTTTGAATGACATTTTTTAACAAGTTGTTGAGTTACCAATTGATAAGCAGGAGAATAAATGGTTGGCTTAAAACCCAATGTTTCTAACTTATTGTCTAAAGTAGTTAAAGAAATATTTTCTATTAAATAAGCCGTTTTAATGTTAGGATATTGTTTCTGAATTATTTGTAATGTTCTACTATCAAACGATTGTACAATGGTTCTTGCTTCAATATTGTGTTTAACAATTACATCCATCAACAATTCAACAAATTTTTCTGGTACTGGATGAAAAATATTATCTGTACTGGGCTTGCATTTCGTTTCAATATTGTATTGTACCGCAGGTAAATTATTGGCCTTTGTGTATATTTCTATCAATTCAATAACATCGATTAACAAAGGTTTTACTGCAGCTACTTTATGTTGATTGGGGAATTTTGGATGAGGGATTAAACCAACATCATACTGCAATATGTCTGTATAATTCATTCCATAAATATTCAATCTCTTTTCTTCATCTTTGGTAATTGCAACTCCTTTTTTTGAAGTAATTTCATGGCTAAAAAATGGATCGTGGCTTACTACAACCTGACCATCTTTTGTAATTACAACATCCATTTCTAAAGTTGTAACACCAATATCAACTGCTTTTGTAAATCCAATAATTGTATTTTCTGGCATTAAACCTCGGCAGCCTCTATGCCCTTGAATATCAAAAAAAGGAGAGTTCATTTTCGTATTTTTTGTTGTTACACAACCAGCCAACACAATTAAGCTAAATATGCTGGTAAGTAAAGAAAACGTTGTATTTAAAAACTTCATTCTTTAAAAAATTGCTTGTAGTGCAAATGTACTTTCAAATAGAAAGTGGTCATGTAAAATAACGATTATCATTTTCCCTTACTTTTGTTGCCCTTTATAAAGTATAAAGTGTTGGTCCCGTAGTTCAATGGATAGAATAGGAGTTTCCTAAACTCTAGATCCAAGTTCGATTCTTGGCGGGACCACAAAATCTTTCTCTTAATTCTGTAATTTCTACAGCTGTTTTTTTCTTATGTGACATTAGTTACAGTTAACGTTTACTGCGAAATATACTTTCGCAAAAATGTTACGAATGATAAAGTTATATGTAAGCATTGGTTTTCTATTGATTATGCACGGAACCATTGCAGCTCAAACAACACAACCTTTAACCTTACAAAAAGCTATTAAAACGGCAGTTGCCAACAATCGATCTGTTGGTATTGCTAAATTAGATGAGCAAATTGCTACAGCAAAATACAAGGAAACCAATGCCATTTATTTGCCACAACTTTCATTTTCTTACACTGCATTAACTACCAACAATCCTTTAAATGCTTTTGGGTTTAAGCTACAACAAAAAACAATTGGTGCTGCCGATTTTGATCCCAATCAATTAAACCATCCAACAGCAACGCCAGATTTTGTTACCAAAATTGATTTGCATCAACCATTAATTAATATGGATATGGTGTACATGCGTAATGCAGCAAAAAAGCAAACAGAAATATATAAATACAAAACACAACGAACAGAAGAATATATAAGTTTTGAAGTAGAAAAAGCATACTTACAATTGTCGTTTGCATATAAAGCAATGGCTGTTTTAAATGAATCATTGGCAACTGCAAAACAAATTAATGAATTTACCACCAACAATTTTAAACAAGGATTGGTACAAAAATCGGATGTATTAAACACAGAAGTTTATATAGCAAAAGTAGAATCTAATATTCTAAAAACACAAAGCAATATTGCTACTGCATCAGATTTCTTAAGCATTTTAATGGGAGCAAAAACTAGTACTCTGTACACTGTAGAAGATGCCAATAACAGTATCCATAATTCAAGCAAAACAATATCGGTACAACGAGCAGATTTTATGGCCATGCAAAAAGCCATTGAAGCAAGCGATATAATGATACAGTCTTCAAAAAAATCTTATTTGCCTAAGCTAAATGCGTTTGGATCTTATCAATTTAACGATGCAAGTATGTTTGGTTTTAGTGCCAACGCATATTTAGCAGGAATACAACTTTCGTGGAATATTTTTAAAGGCAATAAAACAAAAAATACAATTGCCACACAAACTATTGAACGCAATAAAATTACCCAAGAATTAGAGCAACAAAAAGAACAAAGTACACTTGAAGTAGCTAAAAATTTAAGAGATATTGACGTAGCAAATGCTACCATACTGCAACACAATAAAGCCATTGAAAAAGCAACCGAAGCACTAAGAATAGTACAAGATCGGTACAAGCAAGGCTTGGTAAATACAATAGATGTACTAACAGCTTCGAATCAATTGTCACAGCAAAAATTAAATCTTCAACAAACCACTCTTGAGCTACATGTAGCACAAGCATATTTACAATTATTAACTGCATCAAACACAAAATAAATTTCGTTACAATGAATACAATTCAAAAAATAATTTCATCGGTAGTATTGGTAAGTGTTATTACTGGTTGTTCTTCTAAAGAAGAAAATAAAAATGAAACTGCTCAAACAAATACACCGATTGAAGTAACAGTAGGAAAGCCTAGTGAAAACAATGACAATAGTTTGGCCGTTAGCGGACAAATTGAATCTTCTCAAACGGTGAATATTAGCACAAGAATTATGGGTTATATAACCAAGCTAAATGTTAAAGTAGGCGATTATGTAAAAGCAGGACAACTATTGGCAAGCATAAATAGTACAGATATTGTTGCAAAAAGAGCACAAGTAGATGCAATGATTGGCGAAGCTGATGCTGCATTTCAAAATGCTCAAAAAGATTTAGACAGATTTACAATTTTAAATAAACAGCAAAGTGCAACAGCAAAAGAGTTAGACAATGTAACCTTACAATACAACTCAGTAAAAGCAAAATTAGAAGCTGCAAAACAAATGCGTAACGAGATAAATGCATCATTGGCATACACACAATTAACAGCACCATTTGCTGGTATTGTTACACAAAAATTTGCTGAAGTTGGCAGTATGGCAAACCCAGGAATGCCCATTGTAACAATAGAACAATCTGGTAGTTTACAAATAAGTGCCAATATTCCTGAAACAGAAATACAACACATTCATATGAATGACGCAACTGTTGTTACCGTTAAATCTTTAAACAAAACCTTTCAATCAAAAATTGTACAAATTAATCCATCATCTCAATTTACTGGAGGGCAATACGTAGTTAAAATGCAAATACCCGATGCCGATAAAAAGCAAGTGTACGCTGGCATGTACGTAAATATTTCTATTCCATTAAAAGGGAAAAATGTACAAAAAACAACTTCAACAAATAGCATCACCGTACCTACAACAAGTATTGTAAATAGAGATCAATTAACTGGCTTATATGTAGTAAATAACAACACTGCTTTTTTACGTTGGGTGCGTTTAGGTAAACTATATGGTAACAATATCGAAGTGTTATCTGGTTTATCTGCAAATGATGAATATGTAGTAGACGCAAAAGGAAAGCTCTACAATGGAGCTACAATTACCATTAAAAAATAAAACCAATACAGGTTACTGTAATAGATTATTCAAGAAGAAAATTTTAAATAATGAAAGAAGGATTTGCAGGTAATATAGCCAAGGCGTTTATTAAATCTAAACTTACCATACTGTTAATGGTTGCCTTTTTATTAATTGGTGGATATAGTACTTTTTTAATACCAAGAGAAGAAGAGCCACAAATAGAAGTTCCCATTGCCGACATTATGATTGGTTATCCTGGAGCTACGCCTAAAGAAGTAGAAACAAAAGTAGTTGCTCCGTTAGAAAAAATTATTTCTAACATTAAAGGTGTGGAGTATGTATACTCTACCACCATGCAAGAAAAAGCCATGTTAATTGTGCAGTTTTATGTTGGCGAAGATGTAGAACGTTCTTTAGTAAAACTCTACAATGAGTTAATGAAGAATATGAATAAAATGCCACAAGGCGTTACGTTGCCATTGGTTAAAACAAGAGCAATAGACGATGTGCCAGTTTTAGGTATTACTTTATGGAGTGAACAATACAGCGACTTTCAGCTGAAGCAAATGGGCGAAGCCTTAACCAATGAAGTTAAAAAAATACCCAATGTTGCAGCCATCAATATTTTGGGTGGAAGAAATAGAGAAGTAAAAGTACTGTTGGATAAAAATAAAATGGCAGAAAACAATGTAGATTTTCTTACCATTTCAAAACAAATACAAGCCAGCAATTTACAAATGGTAAGTGGTACATTTTTGCAAAATGATACTGCCTTTGCAGTACAAACAGGAAATTTTTTAGCAACTGCCGACGAAGTTGCCAATTTAATTGTTGGTATAAACAATCAAAAACCAGTTTACTTAAAACAAATTGCAACTGTTGAAGATGGTGCCGAAACGCCTAGCCAATATGTATTGTATGGAAAAGGAAAAGCAGACACTTCTAAAGATTTTCGAAATATATATCCTGCAATTACATTGGCCATTGCAAAGAAAAAAGGTGCTGACGCAATGCACTTGTCTGAACAAATTTTAAATAAAGTAGAGCATTTAAAAAAAGAATTAATTCCTAACGAAGTACACATTGCCCATACACGTAATTATGGAGAAACTGCTTCAGAAAAAGTATCAGAATTGTTGTTTCATTTATTTATTGCCATTATTGTAGTTACCTTGTTTGTAATGTTGGCAATGGGTTGGCGTGGAGGATTGGTGGTATTTTTATCTGTACCAGTAACTTTTGCATTAACCTTATTTGCATATTATTCTCTTGATTATACTTTAAATAGAATTACACTTTTTGCACTGGTATTTATTACAGGAATTGTGGTAGATGATTCTATCATTATTGCTGAGAATATGCATCGGCATTTTAAAATGAAAAAATTGCCATTTCATCAAGCTGCAATTTTTGCAATTAATGAAGTAGGTAACCCAACCATTTTGGCAACTTTTACAGTAATTGCTGCAGTATTGCCAATGGCTTTTGTATCTGGTTTAATGGGACCTTATATGAGCCCAATGCCAATAGGGGCAAGTATTGCAATGATGCTTTCATTAATTGTAGCATTAACCCTAACGCCCTATTTAGGATATATCTTTTTAAGAGAAAAAGAAAACCATAAAAATCAAAAGCCTCCAGTTAGTTTAGAAAATACAGGCATTTATAAAATTTATAAAGCTTCTATTTTACCTATGTTAGAAACACGTTGGAAGCGTTGGACTTTTATTATTTCTACAGTGGTTATTTTACTTGGTTCTTTGATGTTGTTTTATACAAAATCTGTTGCTGTTAAAATGTTGCCTTTTGATAATAAAAACGAGTTTCAGGTAATTATTGATATGCCTGAAGGAAGTACATTAGAAAAAACTGCAGCACTTACCAACGAAATTGCAAACTATGTATCAAAGCAAACGTTGGTAAAAGATTATCAAGCATATATTGGTACAGCAGGACCAATTAGTTTTAATGGTTTGGTAAGACATTATGATTTGAGAAGTGGCGATAATGTTGCCGATATTCAAGTAAATCTTGTAAACAAAACAGATCGTAAACAACAAAGCCATGATATTGTAAAGAGCATGCGAGAAAGTGTACATGCCATTGCAAAAAAGTATGACGCAAATGTTAAGTTGGTTGAAGTGCCTCCTGGCCCTCCTGTTTTATCAACCATTGTTGCAGAAGTGTATGGCCCAGATTTTAATCAACAATTGACTATTGCAGAGCAAGTAAAAAATAGATTGCAAAAAACTACCGATGTAGTTGATGTTGATTGGAGAGTAGAAAAAGATCAACCAGAATATAATTTTGAAGTAGACAAAGAAAAAGCCATGCAATATGGTGTTGCTCCTGCACAAATTGTTGCATTTATGAATGCAGCTTTATCTGGAAAAAATGTAGGCATTCTTCATACAAAAAATTCATACAACCAAGTAAATATAAAGTTGCAATTGCCCGATGCCGATAAAACCAATATTGAAGATTTAAAAAGCTTAAAAATTGTAAATCAACAAGGTGTTGCAATACCGATTGGTGACTTGGTACAAATCAATAAAACCATTAAAGAAAAAAGTATTTATCGTAAAAATCAAAAACGTGTTATTTATGTAACAGCAGAAATGGCGGGAGCTTTAGAAAGTCCTTTTTATGCTATTAGTTCAATTTCGGATAGTGTTCAAAATATAAAAGTTCCTAGTGGTTATTCAATTAAAGAAGAATATACACAACAACCGGAATTAGAAGATAATTACTCAATTAAGTGGGATGGAGAATGGCAAATTACGTATGAAGTTTTTAGAGATTTAGGCGTTGCGTTTTTAGTAGTCATCCTTATTATTTATATGCTAATTGTAGGTTGGTTTCAAAACTTTACTGTGCCAATTATTATGTTGGCTGCAATTCCATTGTCATTAATTGGTATTGTAATAGGGCACTGGATAATGGGAGCTTATTTTACTGCAACTTCTATGATTGGTTTTATTGCATTGGCAGGCGTAATGGTTAGAAACTCTGTATTGCTAATAGACTTTATTAATATTCGTTTGGCCGAAGGTGTTCCTTTAAAGCAATCTATTTTAGAAGCAGGTGCTGTACGAACAACTCCAATTTTATTAACTGCAGGAGCAGTTGCATTGGGTGCAGTTGTAATTCTATTTGATCCAATTTTTCAGGGATTGGCCATTTCTTTAATGGGAGGTACAGTTACGTCAACCTTCTTAACATTAATTGTAGTTCCATTATTGTATTATAAAATGATGCGTAATAAATATAAATAATCAACTAAAAATAATTATATGAAAATGCTAATTGTAAATAGTATAAAAGAAGATTTACAGGCTGTGCAGCAGCTTTTTGAAGAAGCAAAAATTCCTGTATTCAGTGTGTCTGAAACGGTAGGGCACAAAACAGAACATTCCAATGATTTGCTAAACAATTGGTTTGCAAAAGGTGATGTTTCTACAGAATCTTTATTTTTTTTCAGCTTTACCAGCGATATAAAAGCAAATGAAGGACTTCAATTAATTAAAATATACAATCAAAACAACCCAAGTAATTTTCCACTAAGAGCATTTTTGCTACCAGTAGAAGATTGCAGTTATTAAAACTTAACATTATGAAAGAAAGAATTGTAAGAGTTACAGCAGGTACATTTATTATCAGCAGTATTTTATTGGCACAATTTGTACATCCTAATTGGATATGGTTAGCAGCATTTGTTGGTGTTAACTTATTTCAATCGTCTATTACAAAATTTTGCCCTTTAGAAACCATTTTAAAAAAAGTTGGCGTCAAATAAAAATGTTCATACAACAGTAATTTATTGCTGCTTAAAAAAATTAAACGATATTTGTGTCCCCCTTTACTAAGGCTTCTAAATTGAAGCCTTTTTTTAATAAAATATTTGTATGAAGTTTTATAACATTATTATTAAGTATCGATTTTGGTTAAGCTTGTTTGCAGTAGCATTGGCCATCTTATTAAATGTAACTGGCAAAGCAGGTTTTTGGCCAACTTTTCCATTGTATTTTTTAGGTGTAATTGGCATTGCCAGTCATTTTTTTATTGGTCCATTGCGTTTAATACAAGAGCCTATGGAAGCAGGCAATATTGAAGAAGTGAAGAAAATTTTGGCCGGAGTTTGGTATCCTAATTTATTGTACAAACCAGTACGATCAACTTTTTACACCATTAAAGGCAATATTGCAATGATGGATCAAGATTTTGATTCTGCTGAAAAGCATTTGAAAAAAAGCAATGAATTGGGAAGTCCAATGCCCGAAGCTGAAGGTGCCAATAAATTACAATTGGGTATGATGGCAATGCAAAAAGGCGACATGCGTCAAGGAGAAAGTTATATCAGATCTGCCATACGCTTAGGCATTCCTGATAAAGAAAGTGAAGCAGTTGCTTATTTACAAATGTGTCAAATATTTATGAACAAAAGAGAGTTTAGAGCTGCTAAAGATTATTTTAGAAAAGCCAAAGCCTTAAAGCCTAAAACTGCTCAAGTGGTTGATCAAATAAAAGAAATTGAAAAATACATTTCACGTATTCCTGGATAAAATATTAACCCTGCAAATTTGCAGGGTTTGTTTTTTGTAACCAGCGGCAGAACAAATATTTAATACCTGTGGCGTCGTTGCAAAATCCTGCTTTAGTTGTGCACTCTTCAACAAAATAACTTTACTCAACTATGTTACGCATACAACAAATTACAACAGAAGGATTAGAGCTAAATGCTTGTATTGGTTTGTTTCAAGAATATGCCAACGAATTAAATGAAGATTTATGCTTTCAAAGATTTGACGATGAGTTAGAAAATCCATTAAAAAAATATGGACTTCCGTTAGGCTCTTTATTATTGGCATATTGGAACAACGAACCAGTTGGTTGTGTTGCATTAACCAACATTACAACCAATCAGCATAAAGAAGAAAATGTTGTACTTACTTGCGAAATGAAAAGATTGTATGTAAAACCTCAATACAGAAAATATAAAATTGGCGAAGCATTGGTCAACGAAATATTGTTACAAGCCAAGCAACTAAATTATACTGTAATGAAATTAGATACTTTAGAAAGGTTACAAGCCGCCATTCAATTGTATCTTAAAAAAGGGTTTGTTATTAGTAACGCTTATTATGAAAATCCACTACCCAATGTGGTATATATGGAAAAGCAGTTAACGTAGTTTTTATGTACAGCAATGAAGGATGTTGGAGTGCAAAAAAATGACTTTGATATCTTGGCTCTTAGAAGATTGTAGTTTCAAAAAAAATATTCTATCGTCTTGTTCGGCTCTTTGAAACTTGAAGTTTCAAAAGCAATATTCTATCGCCTTGGGCGATTAAATAATTTCCTTTACAATCACCTCTTCAATTACCCTAGCAAAATGTGCATGTTCAAGTGCATGAATTTTAGAGGCTAAACTTTCAGGCGTATCTTTTTCATCAACTGTACAAGTGGCTTTAAAGATGTGTTGGCCTTCATCAAAATGTTCGTTTACATAATGTATGGTAATGCCACTTTCTTTTTCTTTATTGGCTATTACAGCTGCATGTACAAAGTTCCCATACATGCCTTTTCCACCATAATTGGGCAACAATGCTGGGTGAATATTTACAATAGAATTTGGATAAGCTTGAATTAGTTTTTCTGAAACCTTCCATAAAAAGCCAGCTAAAACAATAAAATCTATTTTACATTTTTTTAATTCTTCAACATAGGCATCGCCTCTAAAGAATTGATCTTTTTCTATTAATAAACTAGGAATTGCATGTTTATTTGCAATGTTTAAAACGCCTGCATTGGGCTTGTTGCATACAATTAATGAAATTTGTATTAAAGAAGAAGTATTAAAATATTCAATAATTTTTGCTGCATTGCTACCTGCTCCACTTGCAAAAATGGCAACTCTTTTCACTATTCTAATCCTCCTTTAATTTTACTCCATATTCTTTTTAAATAATTACTAAAAAATTTAAATTGACCCAATGGTATACTAATCAGTAATACACAAATAGGCCATAATAAGGTAACCAATGGAACATAGATTATCCAATACAATACACTTTTTTCGGTAAGCATGTAGCTAAGTAACCAACTGCCAAGCTTTGCACAAGAACTGCCCCCTAAAGCAAATGTGCAAAAAATAAGTACAAATTGCAACCAGCCGACTTGCCATTTTTGTTTTAGTTTTACAAACATAAATCGAAGATGAAGTATTTTTTTTAGTTACGCCTACACAAAAAAGAAAATTAAATTATTGGCCAATTCCTTTACAAAAAAATGACAATAATCCGCTGCCTAAATGGCAAAATCGCTGAAACCCTTACCCATCATGGCTAAAAAAATTTTTTTAACATTGTGTTTTTGTCAACGTGGTGTCATATTTTTGCATCCGTTCAAGGATATTTTTCCACACTTAGAACCACAGTTTGTGAATATGATTAGTCACAGAAGTATAGCCAAATCTATTTTTATTAGTACACTCATCTTTTTGAGTATTTCTTTCGGTAATAATGCCAATGCCCAAGACGGTAAAAGCTTATTCAATACCAATTGTGCCAGCTGCCACAAAATGGACCAGAAACTTACTGGCCCAGCTTTGTTGGGCGTTGAAGAACGTTGGGGAGGAGACCGTAAGAAATTAACTGCATGGATTAAAAATTCAGCAGCATTTCTTAAAACAGGCGATAAGTATGCAAACGATTTGTACAATTCGTACAACAAGGCTGCAATGAATAACTTCGAAGGTTTATCCGACGGAGAAATTACAGCAGTTTTAGATTACATTAGAGATTGGAAACCTGCAGTTGCAGTAACTCCAGGTGGTGATACACAAACAGCAAATGCCGGTAGCGATAACACACTATTGTTTGGTATTCTTACTCTAATACTTGCATTGGTTGCACTTACATTATTACAAGTAAATAGCAATTTAAGGAAAATTTCTAACGAAAAAGTTGGTATACCTACATCAGAGCCTGTTCCTTTTTGGAAGAACAAATCTTACATTGCCATGCTTACGGTAATTTTATTTGTTATGGGTGGATATTTAACCACCAAGGGAGCCATTGGCTTAGGAAGAAATAAAGATTATCAGCCCGATCAACCCATTTATTATTCTCATAAAGTACATGCTGGTACCAATCAAATTAACTGTTTGTACTGTCATGGTGGTGCTGAGCAAGGTAAACATGCCAATATTCCTTCAGTAAATGTTTGTATGAATTGTCATAAAGCAATTAATGAATACAAAGGCGATAAATTATATACTGAGGATGGGAAAGAAGTAGATGGAACTGCAGAAATTCATAAATTATATGAGTATGCGGGTGCTGATAAAGACAATTTAGGAGCTTGGGATCCAACAAAAGCAAAATCTATTGAGTGGGTTAAAATTCACAATTTACCAGATCACGTTTACTTCAATCATAGCCAACACGTAAAAGCTGGTAAAGTACAATGTCAAACTTGCCATGGCGAAATCAATAAAATGGATGAAGTAAAACAATTTGCTGATTTAAGTATGGGTTGGTGTATAAATTGTCATAGAGAAACCAAAGTTCAATTTAAAGAAAATGGTTTCTACAGCATTTACGAAAAGTTCCATGATGAAATGAAAAATGGAAAACTAGATAGCACAAAAGGTATTACTGTTGAAAAAATTGGTGGTACCGAGTGTCAAAAATGTCACTATTAAGCTTTTAATTTAATAAAATTAAAGGCGGTTGAAATAAAATTATATTCTTAATTTAAAATAATCTCCCCCTTTTGGGGACTGGGGCTTATGGAAAAAAAGTACTGGCAAAGTTTTGGCGAACTGAACAATTCTGAGGCTTTTCAGAAATCAGCAAAAGACGAGTTTCAAGAAGAACTTCCTTTTGAATCTAACGACAAGGGTTTGTTAGATGCAAAAACTCCACGCCGTGATTTTCTTAAATATTTAGGATTTACAACAGCTGCTGCAGCTGTTGCTGCAAGTTGTGAAGTGCCTGTAAAAAAGGCCATTCCTTTTGCAAATAAACCAGAAGATATTGTACCTGGCGTTTCAAACTATTATGCAACTACTTATGTACAAGATGGCGATGCTGTAAGCATTGTAGCTAAAGTACGTGATGGTCGCCCAATAAAAATTGAAGGAAATGAGCTTTGCCCAATAACACAAGGTGGAACAAGTGCAAGAGTACAAGCTAGTGTGTTAGATTTGTATGATGGTGCAAGATTGCGTTTTCCTACAATCGATGGAAAAGAAACAACTTTTGAAGCAATAGATAAAGCCGTTGCAGAAGCCATTACTGGTAAAACTGGAATTGTTTTATTAAGTAGCACTGTTAATTCTCCATCTTCATTAACTGTTATTCAACAGTTTTTAGCAAAATATCCAGGCAGCAAGCATGTAACTTATGATGCAATTTCTTACTCTGGTATTTTATTGGCTAACGAAGCCAACTATGGTAAAAAAGCAATTCCTTCTTATAAATTCGATAACGCTAAAGTAATTGTTAGTGTTGGTGCCGATTTTTTAGGTACTTGGATCAGTCCAATTGAATTTGCAAAGCAATATGCTACAGGTAGAAAAATCAACGAAGCAAATCCTGAAATGAACAAACACATTCAGTTTGAAAGTGTTGCAAGTTTAACAGGAAGTAATGCCGATGAAAGATTTTTACACCGTCCATCTGAAACAGGAGCAATTGTTGCTGCGTTATTAAGTGCTGTAAATGGTGCAGGTGCAATAGGAATTAACAATGCCGAATTAAAAGCTGGTATTGAAAAAACTGCAAAAACTTTAGTTGAAAATAAAGGAGCATCATTGGTAGTTTGTGGTAGCAACGATGTAAGTATTCAAATAGCAGTAAATGCAATTAACGAAGCTTTACAAGCTGGTGGAAAAACTATCGATTGGAGTACAACTTATAATGTTAAAACAGGTGTAGATGCTGATTTTGCCAAATTGGTAGATGAAATGAATGCAGGATCTGTTGGAGCATTGTTGGTTATAGGTGCCAATCCAGTTTACTCTTGGTTCGATTCGGCTAAGCTAAAAACTGGATTAGAAAAAGTAAGTGTAAAAATTTCGTTTAACTCAAAGCCTGATGAAACTACACAGGTTTGTAAATATGTAATTCCCGATCATCACTTTTTAGAAAGTTGGGGCGATGCTGAAGCAAAAACGGGTCATTTTTCTTTTATTCAGCCAACAATTTATCCTTTATTCAAAACTCGTCAATGGCAAGATAGCTTATTGAAATGGAGTGGTGCAACAACTGATTATTTAGGGTTCTTAAAATCTTTTTGGTCCACTAAATTGGTTGGTTCAAATGCATGGGATAAAGCATTGCAAGATGGTGTTACAGGTACGCCTTCATCTACTTTAATGGCTTCAATTTTTAATGGAGCTGCTGTTCAACCAGCATTAGCAAAAATTTCTGCAATTAAAATTGGAACTAAAACTGAGTTACAATTATATCAAAAAATAGCTATTGGTGCAGGTCAGGGTGCTGCAAATCCTTGGCTACAAGAAATGCCAGATCCTGTTACTAGAGCAACATGGGATAACTATTTAGTCGTTTCTCCAGCAATGGCAAAAACGCTATTAAACATTGATTTAAACAACAATGGTCAAGCTGATAATTATGAAGTTCAACCACCAAAAAAAGTTGTTGAAATTAAAGTTAATGGAAAAACAATTAAGTTACCAGCCTTAATTATTCCAGGTACTCATAAAGATACTGTTGGTATTGCTGTGGGTTATGGTAGAGATAAAAAAGTTGGTCGTACAGTTGTAGACAATAATGGACAATTGGTTGGTGCTAATGTGTTTCCTTTTGCAGCAATTGCAGATGGTTCTGTAAGCTTTGATATTACAGAAGTTGATTTAAAGTTAACTGATGAAAAATATCCAGTTGCATTAACACAAACTCACAATATTTACAATACCGATCAAGGAAATCGTATTGAGGTGATGAAGGAATTAACCTTTGCTCAATACAAAAAAAATCCAAAAGAAGTACTAGAAGAAAGAGAACATGAATTAAAGCCTTATGGTGGGTTAGAAAATTTTAAAGAAGAAGGTACAATTTACAAGCCAATTGATAAGCCTGGTATTAAATGGGGTATGAGCATTGACTTAAATGCTTGTAATGGTTGTGGTGCTTGCGTTGTAGCTTGTACTGCAGAAAACAATGTTGCTGTTGTTGGTAAACCAGAGGTATTGCGTTTTCACGATATGCAATGGTTAAGAATCGATCGTTATTATACCGGCAATTTAGAAAATCCAACAGTAGTTTTTCAACCATTAATGTGTCAACATTGTGATAACGCACCTTGTGAAAACGTTTGTCCTGTTGCTGCAACTAACCATAGTAGTGAGGGTTTAAATCAAATGACCTACAATCGTTGTATTGGTACAAGATATTGTGCTAACAACTGTCCTTATAAAGTAAGAAGATTTAACTGGGCTGATTATAGTGGAGCCGATAGCTTTAAACACAATCAAGACGAATTGAATGACACTGTTCATTACATGAATGATGATTTAACACGTATGGTATTAAATCCAGATGTTACAGTTCGTTCTCGTGGTGTAATTGAAAAATGTTCTTTCTGTGTTCAGCGTTTACAAGATGGAAAATTGAAAGCCAAGAAAGAGAGTCGTCCTTTAGAAACTGGTGGAGAAGGAAAACAATGGGATTTAAAAGTTGCTTGTCAACAATCTTGTCCAACCAATGCAATTGTATTTGGTAATGCCAATGATAGCAAGAGTGCAGTAAGTGTACATAGAACTAGCAATAACAATAGAATTTTCTATTCATTAGAGCAATTGCATGTATTACCAAATGTAAGTTACTTAGCTAAAGTAAGAAATTTAGAAGGTGAGCATAAGGTAGCAGATATTAGTAAGAATGTGTAATTAGAAGCACATTTTAATTTAAGAATTGAATATTGATACTTAAAATAAAACCACAGTTTGCAGCAATGTAAACTGCTAAATAACCAAGACCAGATGAGCGTAAAGTACGAATCGCAATTAAGGGAACCGTTGGTGTACGGTAACAAAACTTACCATCAGGTAACTGAAGACATTATACGCCCTATTGAAGCCAAGCCAACTAAGCTATGGTATGTGGGTTTCTTCATTTCTGTATGTTTATTAATGTTTGGTGTTTATAGCGTTTATCGTGAGGTAACTTACGGTATTGGCGAGTGGAACTTAAACAAAACCATTGGTTGGGGTTGGGATATTACCAACTTCGTTTGGTGGGTTGGTATTGGTCATGCTGGTACACTAATTTCTGCCATCTTATTGTTATTTAGACAAGGTTGGAGAACTGGTGTAAACAGAGCTGCAGAGGCAATGACAATTTTTGCTGTAATGTGTGCTGGTCAGTTTCCAATATTCCATATGGGTCGTGTTTGGATGGGTTTCTTTGTATTGCCTTATGCAAATAGTCGTGGTCCACTATGGGTTAACTTTAACTCTCCATTGTTGTGGGATGTATTTGCAATTTCTACCTATTTTACAGTATCCTTATTATTTTGGTACAGTGGTTTAATACCAGATTTTGCAACTGTACGGGATAGGGCAAAAACAAAATTACGTAAGCATTTATATGGTATTGCTTCTTTTGGTTGGACAGGTTCTACCAAACATTGGCAACGCCACGAGAGTTTATCATTGGTATTGGCAGGCTTGTCTACACCATTGGTACTTTCGGTACATACAATTGTATCTTTTGACTTTGCAACTTCAGTAATTCCTGGTTGGCATACAACCATTTTCCCACCATACTTCGTTGCTGGTGCCATTTTCTCTGGATTTGCAATGGTACAATCGTTAATGTTGGTAGTAAGAAAAGTATTTGGATTACAAGATTATGTTACGATTGGTCATATTGAAGCAATGAATAAAGTAATTGTACTTACTGGTTCTATTGTAGGTATTGCTTACTTAACAGAATTATTTATGGGCTGGTATTCTGGAAATAAATATGAAGGATACACATTCTGGTACAGTCGTGCAAACTTATTCAGCCCTTATGGATGGAGTTATTGGGGTATGATGGCTTGTAACGTATTAAGTCCGCAAATTTTCTGGTTTAGAAAAATGCGTAGAAATTTATTCGTAACATTCTTTATGAGTGTGTTGGTAAATATTGGTATGTGGTTCGAGCGTTTTGTAATTATTGTAACTTCTGTTTATCGTGATTACTTACCAAGTAGCTGGAGCGTTTATTATAGCCCTTCAACTTGGGAAATTGGTTTCTACTTAGGTACGTTTGGATTGTTCTTTACATGCTTCTTCCTTTTTGCAAAATATTTCCCAACAATTGCTGTTGCAGAAATTAAATATGTATTGAAAACAACTGGAGAAAGTTATAAAGAGAACATGGGTGGCATTGAGCAAAAGTCTGTTGA
>Ga0209480_10001012_pt1 | contig 21130 bp, 20 predicted proteins | sample JI61114C2DNA_FD_187501 | JGI IMG/M metagenome (GOLD analysis project Ga0209480, IMG submission 187501) | Wastewater effluent complex algal communities from Wisconsin, to seasonally profile nutrient transformation and Carbon sequestration -... | ecosystem: Engineered > WWTP > Effluent > Algae... | reverse complement strand
ATATTGCCAAAGTGATTATGCCCATGTATAGAACCAAGTTCTTGTATGAAAATGATTGGACCGTCGATTTCAAAGGCAGTGCCAATTTAGGCAACTGGTATTTTGATTTCACCGTAATTAAAGAACCTACCAATAAATTGGGCTTCGACCTTTTTTTAATTGATATCAATGGGTTATTAGATCGACAGAAAATATATGGCTATGATGACGATGCAGAGCGTTTTACCGCTTTCCAAATAGCAGTAGTGAGTTGGATCAGTAGTTGGGAGCATCAGCCTGATGTAGTGCATTGTCACGATCACCATACGGCATTGATTCCGTTCATGATGAAATATTGTTACGACTTTCAACACTTGGCAGCTGTTTCAACCGTGGTAACCATCCACAACGGTCAGTACCAAGGTTGGATGGGGTGGGATAAAAGCCTCTATATACCACGGTGGGATCTATGGAAGCGCGGAATGCTCGACTGGGCAGGCCGCATTAATCCCCTTGCATCTGGCGTAAAATGTGCCGATAAAGTAACCACGGTAAGTTGGAGTTATATGGATGAGCTAAGAGAAAATGCCAATGGATTAGAAGCTTTGTTTGAGTTTGAAAAAGGCAAATGTGTGGGCATTCTAAATGGCATAGACAATGAGGTTTGGAATCCATCAACCGACACTTATATAGAGAACCGCTTTACAGTTAAAACAGTTACCAAGGGTAAAGAACAAAACAAGAAAATACTTTGCGATCAATTTGGTTTAGATATCACCAAACCGCTCTTTGTTTTTATTGGAAGATTGGTGGGCGAAAAAGCGGCAGATATTTTGCCTGATGCCATTAGAACAGCCATATATCAAACTCAAGGGAATGCCTGTTTTTTAATTTTAGGAAGTGGTGAAACCAGCATTGAATGGGAGCTGCAACAAATGACCAATGAATACCAAGGTATTTACAATGCTTATATAGGATACAATGAACAATTGAGCCATTTAATTTATGCCGGTGCCGATTTCTTGTTGATGCCAAGTAGGGTAGAACCCTGTGGACTCAATCAGATGTATGCCATGCGTTATGGAACAGTACCTGTTGTAAGAAGTACTGGCGGTTTAAAAGATACGGTAACCGATATGGGCGATACAGATGGGTTTGGTATTCGATTTAACAATGCCACCATTGATGATTTGGCTTATTCTATTGGAAGGGGCGTATCGGTTTACCAAGACAAAAAACATATGGAGTGGATGCGCAAATACATGATGCAGATAGATCATAGTTGGGAGAGTACTGTGTCTGAGTATAGACAAGTTTACCAAAGTTTAAAATAAATAAGTTAATTTCAAATCAATATCAAATAAGCTATCAGTTATATGAAAACATTTTCGCAATCCGTTTTGGCAGTAATATTAGGGGGTGGAGCAGGTACGCGACTTTTTCCACTAACAGCAAGCAGGTCTAAGCCAGCCGTACCTATTGCAGGTAAATACAGATTAGTTGATATCCCCATTAGTAACTGTATCAACAGTGGCATCAACCGCATGTTTGTATTAACCCAGTTTAATTCTGCTTCATTAAATAAGCATATTAAAAACACGTATCACTTTAGTGCGTTCAGTACTGGCTTTGTAGATATATTGGCGGCAGAGCAAACGCCTGATAACCCGGGATGGTTTCAGGGAACAGCAGATGCGGTAAGACAATCGCTGAGACATATTTCTAATTTAGAGTATGATTATATTTTGATTTTGAGTGGTGATCAATTGTACCAAATGGATTTTGGTGATATGTTGAAGAATCATATAAGTAGTCAAACCGATATTTCCATTGCCACGATTCCCGTAGATGATAGAGATGCACCTGAATTTGGTATTTTAAAAACCAATGATGAGAATGTAATCACTTCATTTATTGAAAAGCCTAAGAAAGATGTTTTACCAGACTGGGTAAGTGATACCGGTGCCGATATGCAAGGGCAGGGTAGAAACTATTTAGCATCTATGGGTATTTATATTTTCAATAAAAAGATCCTAGATAAATTATTGAATGAAGCGCATCCTACTGCTACCGATTTTGGAAAAGAAATTATTCCAGACTCTATAGAAAATTACAAAGTATCGAGCTTTCAATACGATGGTTATTGGACCGATATTGGTAATATTTATTCTTTCTATGAAGCCAACCTTGCTTTAACACAGGAAGTACCTCTTTTTAACTTATTTGATAATAATAAAACAGTTTACAGTAGAGCAAGAATGTTGCCCCCGGCTAAAATCAGTGGCACTACTTTAGAGAAAACCATTATTGCAGAAGGCTCTATTATTCATGCTAGTAGAATAGAACAAAGTGTAGTAGGTATCCGTTCCAGAATTGGGCATGGTACCACCGTAGTCAGCACTTATATTATTGGTAATGATTATTATGAAACACTTGAAGAGATGGAGCTAAATACCAGCAAGGGTCTCCCTAAAATTGGAATAGGAGAGCGTTGCTATATCAAAGACGCCATCATCGATAAAAACTGTAGAATAGGCAACGATGTAAGAATTAATGGTGGCAGTCATTTAGCCAATACCGATCATCCACTCTACACCGTTAAAGATGGTATTGTAGTGGTTAAAAAGACGGCGATATTGCCTGATGGGTTTGTGATTTAAATTGAAATTAATTTAATAGGGTGAGTAGTCCCGGTTGCCTCAGGTAGCCGGGATTTTTTATTGCGTCATAATTCTTAAAGAGGTTAAAATTGAACCAATCAAGACCAACCTCACTAAATTACAAGTGCGAGCAACGAAGTATTTTAGCTATACAAAAGATCTTCCAACTGCTCAACAGCTTTTTGTGTTCTTTTTACCACACCTCTTGGGTATGGAAGATTACTATTGGTAAACATCTTTACGATGAGCTACATTAATAACGGTGATGATGAGTTTGTTATCGATTATATCATATATAGCTCTATAATCTCCGATGCGTATGCGGTAGGCATTGCGTCCTTTAAGTTTTTTACAACCCGATGGCCTTGGTTCAGATTCAAGTTCCATCATTTTATCTTCTATGCGAGTGGCTGTATTATTAGGTAGTTTATCGAGTTGCTTCTGCACAGAAGGTAAGATGAGAACGGTATACTTAGGCTTTTGCTTTTTTTCTTCTTTGTTGTATGGCATCTCTTAAAAGGATGGGTTTTTCTTTTTTTGCTTTTGCTTTATCGTAGGCCCGTATATCTTCTAGCTCCTCTAGTTCTTCGAGCAGTTGCTTGTAAGCTTTAATAGGCAGCACAGCAGATATTTTTTTCCCCTTCTGGTCAGTAATAAAAGTGGTAGTTGTCATAACGTAACAAATTTAATAAGAAATAATTTTGTCCGAGCCCATATATGAATAAAGATTTTCAATGTAGTTACTCAATATTGTCATTAAAATTAGATACAATTAGGGATAAAATATAGGGTGCAGATGAGACAATGTACTAAAAGGCCCCGAAAATTAGATGCTTAACGGGGTTTTTATTATTTACTTTTTCCATTCATTCACTTTAAATGAAATTATTACAGAATCTTTCGAAATAGTAAAATTAAGTGTCTTAGTATAAATAGGGTCAACATCTGAATCATAATTAATAATAATATCATAGCCGAAAGAAGCAGTGGCGCTATCCTGAAAATTAGGCGCTCCCAAAAGTCTGATAATTTCTAAATATTTCAGCCCTACTAATTTGTGGTTAGTAGTTAAGTCCTTAAGCATTTTTTTACGATAAGGTGGCGTAAAGACTAAATCAGGCTTTTCATCCCATTTCACTTTGTCAAACTTTATTTCATTATTACATGAACTAAAAAATGAAATCAATAGAGCAAAAAAGATTGGTTTGAAAATATATTTTTGGTATTTCATTTTTTGTTATTTAATAATATGACCCTGTTCTTTTCTTGCTTCTTCATTTCGCTTCGCTTGCTCTTCTGGTCTAAAGCCATCATTATTTAATTTTTGGAAAACCGCTTTTAAGGCATTGTATTGTTCATCTGCTATTTTGGTGCTAGTGATTTTAAAAGTACCGTCCTTCTGTTTTGTGGCAGTCCAAAACCCACCTTCTTTAAAACTATCCAATACTTTTAATGCCACATCTTTCATACCTAATCCATTACTTATTTTCCCAATAGCTCTGCCGATAATGTTATTAGCTAAATCAATTGATTCGTCTGCTTCTGCAAGTGTCTTGTAAGTTGTATTATTTAAAGCACTAAACGACTTACCGTCTATAGCATTGGGATTTTCTTCATGAGCTTTACCAATTTGATTGGCTATTTCGCCACCAAATTCTTTTGTTATTGTCGCTTGCCATAAAATATGTCTAAAGGCATTTACTTAGTCGCCTTCTTTTGCATTACTGCTTTTCAAAATAGATTCTCTGGCACTTGCAGATGCTCCTCTAGTTGAAAAACTCATTGCATTGGAAGATATATTTGTTGCGCTAGCATCAACATATCCAATAGTAGCTGCAACCAACGGATGTCGCATAGTAAATTTCGTTGTTCGCCACCATGTAGGTCCGGGGCCCTCCGTAGGAGCCATCCCATCAGGGTCTATAAATCGTATTGGATTGTCATAAGCATATGTGTAAGGTGACCATCTAGGCATTTCATCTGCAAGTGGGTCAAGAACATGCCACCTCCCAATCTGCGCGTCATACATCCTTGCACCATAGTCTAACCAATCAAGTCCGCTTCCATCTGTAAACTCTTTGCGTTGTTCTTCTTTACCGTTGTACTTGAACTTATTTTCTGGAGTGCTATTCAGCGCCTTGGAACTTATCCCACCCATTATTAACCCAAACGGATAGTAATGGGTTTCTTCGAGTAGGGGCCCAGCTTGATGGGTCAGGTTAAAATTATCAAAGAACACATCAACATTAGGTCTAGCATTGCTGACTAAGGTATAAAGATAACAATTTTTTGTAACGGGTAATTCCGTCGGTATGTGTTAGCTCCATTTATCTTGCATTAACTCCTCGACAGTAAATAGTAACTGTCACCTGCCATTAATTTAAGTACAATAATAGCTTCCACGTTGGTGTTATTTCCATTTAATCTCTGCACAAAATCATTGAGATACTTATTGATACAAGTAGGTTCGAAAATGACTTATTATCTAAACTAGTTTCAATGCAAAAAGTAATTGATTTTTGGTCACTTTTTAAATATGAAAAAATCTTGCATTTTTAAGTAACTTTAAACTAGATATAACAATTGTGTAATGAAAGTATTATTAGATATAAAAGATAATAAAGCACTGCATTTAATGGAAGTGCTTAAAAGTTTGCCATATGTAAAGGCCAAAACAATTTCAGAAGAAAAGGCTTTGCTGATTGAAGAGATAAAAGAAGCGGTAGAAGAACTAAAATTGATAAGACAAGGTAAACTCAAAGGTATACCTGCAAAGCAATTATTAGATGAGTTATAACATTGTAGTACTGACTTTATCGGTGAGTTGAGATTGCGACCAGGCTTTGGTTTTGCTGGAGATTATGATGTGGTCACCGAGTTTATTTTTATGCGACATATTTTAGCATTTGACCACACAAAATTAGCTAATAACTGGTATTGAATTGGGTTTTATACGGCATGATGTGAATAAAAAGCTATTTCTGGGTAAGACAATTTGCTTTTAATGCCTCCTCAAATTATATTATATAACAAGGAATAAATAAAAATTCATTAAGCTGTTTTAGCTATAGCATTTTATGTATATTGAGATGTGTATTCAATACACAATCTTATACAATAAAACGATTGCTATGTCTACTAACCCTAAAGCGGTATTGCCTAAACTGAGTTTTTGGCAAATCTGGAATATGTGTTTCGGATTCTTTGGAATTCAGTTTGGTTGGAGTTTGCAAATGGGCAATATGAGTGCCATTTATGAATACTTAGGTGCTAGCCCTGAACAAATTCCTGGCCTATGGCTAGCTGCTCCTATGACGGGTTTAATTGTACAACCCATTATTGGTTATATGAGTGATAGAACCTGGCATCCTAAGCTAGGTAGAAGAAGACCTTATTTTTTGGTAGGGGCTATTTTAAGTTCATTGGCATTATTCATCATGCCCAATTCATCGGCTATTTGGATGGCTGCTGGTGTGCTCTGGATTTTAGATTCTTCTATCAATATTAGCATGGAACCTTTCCGTGCATTTGTTGCAGACAACTTAGATAAAAAGCAACAGCCCATGGGCTTTGCTATGCAGAGTATGTTTATTGGATTGGCTTCTTTTGTTGCAGGTTATTTGCCACAAAAATTGGTACAATGGTTTGGGGTGTCTAGAGATAAAACAGCTGGTGGCATTCCTGAAAATATTATGTATTCTTTTTACATAGGGGGAGCTGTTTTTTTATTGGCTGTTTTGTACACCGTTATTAAGAGCAAAGAATATCCGCCTGCTGATCCTGATTGGAAAAATAAATTGGATGCAGAGGGCAAAGGATTTATGGGTGGAGTAAAAGAAATTTTTAGTTCAGTTACCAATATGCCCGATCAAATGAAACGATTGGCCTTGGTGAATTTTTTAACCTGGCCAGGATTATTTTTGATGTGGTTCTATTACAGTACCGGTGTTGCTTCGGATATTTTTGGAGGCAATACCACTACTTCAAGTGATGTGTATACCCAGGGTTTAGAATACGCTAATACCACATCTGCTATTTTAAATTTAGTCACATTCGGGTTTTCTTTTACCCTTCCTTTCTGGGTAAATAAATTGGGTAAAAAATATACGCATACCATTTGTTTGTTATTGGGTGGTGCAGGATTGATATCGGTAAACTATGTTACTGAGCCGTCTTACTTGTATTTATCGATGGGCTTGGTTGGTATTGCTTGGGCTTCTATTTTATCCATGCCGTATTCTATGTTAGCGGGTTGTATTCCCCCACATAAAATGGGTATTTATATGGGTATCTTTAATTTCTTTATTGTACTTCCAGAAATTATTGCTTCTTTGTTTTTTGGAAATGTAATGGAAACAGTATTACACAACGATCGCTTATTGGCGGTACAAGTTGGCGGCGGTTTACTAATTGCTGCTGCAATTGTATGTGCCATTGTGGTTAAAGAAAATGAATAATTTCAAACGTATCATATGTATCAAATTGTAAAAATAATTGGGTGCTTATTGTTGGCCTTTAAATTACAGGCGCAAAGCAATATTGAATTATATCCTACTAGTTGGTTTGTTGGAATGAAATGGAATAAAGTACAGTTGATTGTACGCAATACAACAACTGATTTCTCCAATGCAAAACTAAGTGTAAACTATGCAGGTGTTCAATTAATCAAAGTACATGCATTTGAAAATAAAAAATATATAGCCCTAGATTTAGTGATTAGTCCTACTGCTAAACCAGGTAAAGTCAAGATTAAAATAGCTGATTCAGATAGTGCAGTTTCAATTGCTTGGGAATTAAAACCAAGAAGAACAGGAATGGGAAAAACCTTTGCAAAAGGAGTGACTGCTAAAGACTTTATTTATTTATTAATGCCAGATCGATTTAGTAATGGCAATGCTTTGAATGATGTTGTTCCTGGCTATAAAGACAATTTAGTGAATCGGAAAGATCCCATCAAAAGACATGGTGGAGATTTAGAAGGGGTAGCAAATAATTTAAATTATTTGCAGGATCTAGGTGTAACCGCAATTTGGATGACCCCTGTATTAGAGAATGATATGCCTTTGCAAAGCGAGCAAGCAGGTATGATGGCTGGCTATCATGGGTATTGGTTTACCAATCATTATGCTATTGACAAAAGACTAGGGGGTGAAAATGCGTATAAAAAATTGATTGATGCCGCTCATGCAAAAGGCATTAAAATTATTCAGGATGCAGTGTACAACCATGTAGGAAATGAACATTGGATGTACAAAGATGCTCCCGCTAAAGATTGGATTAATCAATGGCCTGCTTATACCAATACCAATCATAGAGACGAAGCCATTTTTGATCCAATGGGGAATGCTGCAGATAAAAAAGTAATGTTAGATGGTTGGTTTGTTCCGCATTTGCCTGATATTAATCAACGCAACCCATTTGTGGCTAATTTTTTAATTCAACATGCATTGTGGACAGTGGAAGAATTTGGGATTGACGGTTGGAGAGTGGATACTTATAAATATTGTGACGAGCAATTCTTGAATAACGTGAATACTGCTTTAGAAAAAGACTTTCCTACCATCAGTATTTTTGGAGAAGCAGTGGCCAATACCGTTGCGGGTAGTGCGTATTTTACCAAGAACAATATGCAAACCAGATTTAAGCATAATGCGCCTGGTACTACTGACTTCCCTTTGAGTTATGCTATGATGGATGCCATTAATAAACCATTTGGTTGGACGGAAGGAGTGAATAAATTATACATGACCTTGTCTCAAGATTTATTGTACCAAGCCCCTGAGAAAAATTGCATTTTTTTAGACAATCATGATATGGAAAGGTTTGTATCAATGATTGGATCAGACATGAATAAATACAAAATGGGAATGAATTTATTATTCACTCTAAGAGGTATTCCTCAGTTGTATTATGGTACCGAATTGTGGATGAAGAATTTTAAAGATCCGAATGATGGAATGGTTCGATTGGATTTTCCTGGGGGCTTCCCAAATGATGAAAAAGACAAACGAATGGTCAGCGGCCGTGATCAAACCGAAAATACTGCATTCAATTATGTAAAAACATTGGCTAATTTTAGAAAAACCAATACTGCCTTACAAACGGGTAAAATGATGCAGTGGTTACCCAGTGATGGGCTTTATGTTTACTTTAGGTACGATAAAGGTTCAACAGTAATGATTGTATTGAATACATCAAATAAAACGAAGTCGGTTTTGTTGGCCAATTATGGGGAAAGAACCAATGGATTCAAGGGTTTCAAAGATGTGGTGACCGGTGTAATTGGTGCAAATCAGATCGACCTTGTACCTATGGAGTCTAGGGTAGTTTTGTTAACCAAATAAATATAATATGTTTAACTTTGTGCAAAGCCGACTGAAGAGATGAAGAATAATGGACCCATTGAGACAGGTTGTATGCATTGTAATGTGAGGCTAAACTCTGTTTTCAATGTATTAGACGAAGATCAAGTAAAGGATTTATGCATTCATAAATCTTGTGCAGTGTACAAGAAGGGACAATATGTGTTTACAGAGAATGGCTTACCTGCAGGATTATTTTGTATCAATAGCGGTAAAATCAAATTAACCACTACTGGTTACGATGGCAAAGAGCAAATTTTACGTTTGGTAAAATCGGGCGATATAGTAGGATATAGGGCGCTATTGTCTAATGAGCGCTATCATTGCTCTGCTGTTACTTTAGAAGATGCTTCTATTTGCATTATTGATAAAAAGTATTTTTTTGAAGCCATTGAGTCTTCCCCCAAACTCATGTTTGAAGTGGTGAGGAAAATGAGCCAAGATTTAAAAGTGGCCGAAGATCATATTGTATCGCTCTCTCAAAAAAATGTGCGTGAAAGAATGGCCGAAGCTTTGTTATTCTTAAAAGCCACTTATGGTTTTGAAGAAGATAACCAAACCATTAATGTGAGTTTAAGCAGAGAAGAAATAGCCGATTATGTTGGAACTTCTACGGAAAGCTGTATCCGTTTATTGTCAGAATTTAATAATGATAAATTAATTTCATTAAAGGGTAAAAAAATCAGTATTGTCAATCTACAAAAACTGATTCAAACAGCCAATATTGAAGACTAGAAAAATTATATGATTTAAATCATATAATGCCACAGCAAATCTCATTCATTCCCCGTTGATCTCAATACATCTTTGTAGGGTAAAAATCTACAAATGTGTAAACACGCAGACCAAACAGAAGAATTCATTCACCATCTCTTGGAGAATGTTTATCCCTGCTTAGAATTAAAGCTGCAAAACGCCATCCATTGCGTTTATTTAAAAGAGTACGACGAAGAGCATAAAGACTATTTATTAGAATTAATGCAAAATCTACGTAACGATTTTAGTTCCTTAGTTACCTGCGAACAAAAGCTGGTATTCCCCTCTGTAATAAAGGTATTTAATGCAAAATCGGCCAAGGAAGTTCCACTTCCTAACTTATTCGATTTAATGCAATTGACCAGAAGCAAGGAACATAAAATAATGAGTCATGTGCATAATTTGACCAGTTTATTAGACACCAATACATTTAAAAACGGGGCAATTAAGCAACATGATTTAGCCGATTCTTTCAATACCAATTTTGTAAAGGAAAAATATCGTTGGAATAAAATGATTGAGGATCGGTTGAATTCTTGCAGTTGTTTCAGGTCGAATGTTTTCAAAGGATTGGGTTTAGATCCTAAAACAAACCCCTTACCCAAACAAGTTTAGCTTTTTTGTAATTTGTTCAAATTGCATTAACTTTTAACAACTATTTAAGACCATGCTCAATAAAACCATCGAATCAACCAAATGCTTTCACTGCGGAGACGCTTGTGCAGGTGAGCCGGTGGTATTTGATGAAAAAGCATTTTGTTGCAAGGGCTGCAGTTCTGTTTATCAGATTTTAAATAAGAGTAATCTTTGTGAGTATTACAATATTCATGATGCTTCAGGAGTAAAACTCCCTGAATTGCAAGACCAACAGAAGTTTGGTTTTTTAGATAATGCAACCATTGCGGCTGCTTATATTGTTTTTTCTAAACCCAATCAAATCGCGGTTAAATTTTATTTGCCCCAAATACATTGTAGTTCTTGTATATGGTTATTAGAAAACTTGCAAAAAGTAAATGAGGGGATTTATTTTTCTACTGTTCATTTCCCAACCAAAGAAGTGACTGTTTATTTTAATCCGGATGCTATAACTATTAGAGCTATTGCAGAGTTATTGGCTTCTATTGGATACGAACCTTATATCACTTTAGACGATGGTCAAGGTGCAAAAAGACAAGATAAAATGGTGTCTCGTAGGGCTATGGTGAAAATTGGTATTGCTGGTTTTTGTTTTGCCAATATCATGATGTTGAGCTTTCCTGAGTATTTGGGATTAGAGACCATTACAGTTGATGGCTTAACTGCCAACCTGTTCCGTTACGTCAATTTACTATTGGCTTTACCTGTATTACTTTATAGTGGGTCAGAATTTTTTATTAATTCTTGGTTTAGTGTAAAACAAAGAAGGCTCAATATAGATGCGCCCATCGCTTTAGCGTTGGCAGTAACATTTGGTAGAAGCGTATATGAAATTATTTCTGGAACTGGGGGTGGATATCTAGATAGCATGTCTGGTATTATTTTCTTCATGTTATTAGGAAGATCTTTTCAAACAAAAACATTTGCTGATCTTTCTTTTAATCGAGATTTTAAATCTTATTTCCCTGTTGCTGTTTGTTTAGTAGACAAAAATGGAACAGAGTCTTATATTCCTGTTCAGGAAGTTAAGGTAGATGATACTATTCGCATTAGGAGTAATGAAGTGATTCCTGTAGATGGTATGCATTTATTAGGAAAGGGGGAGATTGATTATAGTTTCGTTACTGGTGAGAACGAACCCACTTCTGTAGCAATAGGAGACTTGGTATATGCGGGTGGTAAACAATTAAACGGTTCCATTGACTTATTAGTTGTTAAGCCTTTTTCTCAAAGTAATTTCACTCGTTTATGGAATAATGATGCCTTTAAGAAAACAGATAAAAATGTTTATTCGTTCACTACTGTTATTAGTAATTATTTTTCTTTAGCCGTATTAACCGTTGCCTTTAGCAGTTTTGCATATTGGTATCCTACTAATATTGCCAATGCTTGGCAGGCAATGACTGCTGTATTAATTGTTGCTTGTCCTTGTGCGTTGTTAATTACCGCCACTTTTACGGAGGGCTTTGTTTTGAATATTTTTAGCAAGCACGGTCTATTCCTTAAAAATGCACAAGTATTACAAACCATTGCTACCATTGACCAGGTGGTTTTTGATAAAACAGGCACACTTACTTATCCGCATGCTTCTTCTGTTGAATACAATGGTGAACCAATTGCTATAAATCATTTGCAAATTATTGCATCAATGGCTGGGCAATCATTGCATCCATTGAGTAAAGCAATCGCACATAAAATTAATGCTACTCCACGCTATTTGGAACATATTAAAGAAGTTGCTGGAGCTGGTATTGAAGCTTGGGAAAATGAAACCCATTATAAATTAGGCTCAGCAAGTTTTGTAGGCAATGAATCTGCAGCACCAGTGGCTTCTGAAGTTTGGGTATCTATTGATAACAAAATATTGGGCAAGTTCATCATTCAAAATATTTTAAGGGCGCATGTAGATCGCCTGATTCATGAATTGCCTTATCCAGTATCTGTATTAAGTGGAGACAACAATAATGCGGAGCATTATTTAAAACAACAACTACAAAGACCTATTGCTTATCATTTTAATCAATCCCCTCAAGCTAAGTTGGCTTATATAGAATCATTACAATTAAGTGGCAAAGAAGTGATGATGGTAGGGGATGGTTTGAATGATGCAGGTGCTTTAAGTAAGAGTAATGTGGGTATTGCGGTAGTGGATAATACCATTCAGTTTTCGCCCGCTAGTGATGCCATTATGTTATCTGATCAATTGCCTTTATTAGACCAATATTTAAAAGCGGCTAAATGGTCTAAGAATTTAATTAAAACCACTTTTGTTATTTCTACTTTATATAATGCAGTAGGATTGTATTTTTCTGTAACCGCTCAAATGTCTCCCTTAGTAGCGGCTATCTTAATGCCATCCAGCACTTTCACCATTGTGATTTCAACCATGTTGGGTGCTGCACTCATTGAAAAGTTTTGTTTTAAAAATATTGCTGATCTTAAAAATATCCATCAATGATTGTAATTGTTTTTTTACTCATCATTAGCCTCTTAGTGGCATCAGGCTTTCTGATTGCATTTATATGGGGTTCTAAAACAGGGCAGTTTGATGACCATTTTACGCCAGCAAATAAAATTTTATTTGATCAAACCAATCAACCAACAGAGAATAAATAGAAAACCATGCAGTTAGAAAAATTCAGTTTCGACAATTCCATCGTCCGGAAATTCGCTTTTGCCACTGTTTTGTGGGCAATAGTAGGGATGCTGGTTGGGGTAATTATTGCTTTTCAGCTTGCTTACCCTGCACTCAATTTAGGTATATCCTATACCAGTTTTGGACGATTAAGACCCTTGCATACCAATGCAGTCATTTTTGCATTTGTGGGTAACGGTATTTACACCGGCGTGTATTATATGATGCCCCGGTTACTCAAAACCAGTATGTGGAGTAAAGCACTCGGATTAGTCCATTTCTGGGGATGGCAGCTAATCATTGTTGCGGCAGCAGTCACACTTCCTTTAGGATTAACGCAAGGAAAGGAATATGCTGAGCTCATTTGGCCTATTGATATTGCCATTACGCTTATTTGGGTAGTATTTGGTATCAATATGTTTGCAACCATTTTAACTAGAAGAGAAAGGCATTTATATGTGGCTATCTGGTTTATTATTGGTACTTGGGTAACTGTTGCTTTATTGCATATTGTAAACTCTTTTTCATTGCCTACTTCTATGACGCATAGTTATAGTTGGTATGCAGGGGTGCAAGATGCATTGGTACAATGGTGGTATGGTCATAATGCGGTTGCATTTTTCTTGACCACCCCTATGTTGGGTATCATGTATTATTTTGTTCCTAAAGCGGCTGGAAGACCAGTCTATTCGTATAAGTGGAGTATCATTCACTTCTGGGCCTTGATCTTTATCTATATTTGGGCAGGTCCTCACCACTTGTTGTATACAGCATTACCAGATTGGGCACAATCATTGGCTGTAGTATTTAGTATCATGCTGATACTTCCAAGTTGGGGTGGTATGTTAAATGGAATTTTCACTTTACGTGGTGCTTGGGATAAGGTAAAAGAAGATCCCATTTTGAAAATGTTTATTGTAGCATTGACTTGTTATGGTATGAGCACTTTTGAAGGTCCCATGCTTTCACTTAAGAACGTGAATGGATTTGCACACTATACCGATTGGATTGTTGCACACGTTCACGTAGGAGCACTTGGATGGAATGGCTTCTTGATTTTTGGTATGTTATATTGGTTGGTTCCTAGAATTTACAATACCAAATTGCATTCTGTTAAAATGGCCAATACCCATTTCTTAATTGGAACCGTAGGTATATTACTTTACGCAATTCCTATGTATTGGGCAGCTATTTCACAAGCTTTGATGTGGAAACAATTTACTCCAGAAGGACAGTTGAAGTTCCAGTTTTTAGAAACAGTGACCCGCATCATTCCAATGTATATTCTAAGAGGATTGGGTGGAACCATCTATTTAACAGGGGTTATCATCATGGTAGTCAATTTAATTAGAACTGCAAAAGCTGGATCATTTGTTCCAGAAGAACATGGGGAAGCACCTGCACTAGCAGCACAACCATTACCAGAAGGAAAAGCTTACTGGCACTCAATCATAGAAAGAAGGCCAGTTCAAATGTTGGTGATGAGTTTAATAGTTGTTTCTGTAGGAGGCGCTATTGAAATAATTCCCACATTTATTGTAAAAGAGAATGTTCCTACCATCAGCACTGTTAAGCCATACACACCGCTTGAATTGCAGGGTAGAGATATTTATATCAGAGAAGGTTGTTATACTTGTCACTCACAAATGGTTCGTCCATTTAGAGATGAAGTAGCTAGATATGGAGATTATTCTAAAGCAGGAGAATCTGTGTACGATCATCCATTCCAGTGGGGAAGTAAGCGTACCGGTCCAGATTTGGCTCGTCAAGGAAATAAGTATCCGAACAGCTGGCATTATAGACATATGAATGACCCTGAAGAAATTTCTCAAGGTTCTATCATGCCTCCATATCCTTGGTTATTAGATAATGATTTGGATATCAGTACTACTCCTGGTAAAATCAGGGCCATGCAAACTTTAGGCGTTCCTTATCCTGAAGGCTACGATCAAAAAGCAAACAATGATTTAAAGATGCAAGCAGATGAAATTGCTGCAGATTTAAATGCCAATAGAATCAAAGCAAAAAGTGGAAAAGAGATTATTGCATTGATTGCTTATTTGCAAAGATTGGGTGCCGATTTAAAGAAAGCGCCTGAAGCAGAAATTAAAACATTACACTAAAATTCATCTGTATGAAGTTTAAAAATTATGTAACCAGTATTGAAAACGTCAATATATATCCAATGGTTTCCTTGGTGATATTCACGGTATTTTTTGCAGTGGTTACTTGGTATGTTTTATCTGCCAATAAAGAAAAAATGGAAAAGAATAGCCAAATTCCGATCAATGACTGATAAAAAAATGTATATGTTAACTACTATATCTTACTTCAACAAACAAAAAGCATTGATGCAAAAACTGCTTCTGCTTTTACTAGCCAGCTTAGCTGCAAATATTATCTGGGCCCAGGATGCCGCAAAAGAAGCCGCACCTGTAGCCAAAGATGTGTTTTATGATTCCACAGTTGCTTATGTATTAATCACGGTGATTGGCTTATTGGCCATGGTGATTTTTATGTTGGGCAATGTATTTATCCTAGCTATTAAAAATAAAATAGAGCAAGAAAAACAAAGTGGTGCTTCAAAAGCTGCTGTGTTAACTGGTTTATTTATATTGATTTCTGCTGGATCATTGTTTGCGCAATCTGCCAATGTTCCTGCAGGAACTAAAACAGTAGTATCTGAAACCATCATACAAATGTTGGCATTTATAGTGGTGTTAGAAATGATCATCATTATTTATTTTGCCAACGGCATTAGAAGCTTTTTGAAAAAAGAAGCCCTTCAAACTGCAGCTGCAGCTGGTGTTGCACCTGTGGTTGAAAAAGAAAAAATCGCTTGGTTTGATCGATTGTACAATAGAAATACCAAAGAAGATATTGCACGTTTAGATTTAGGACATGACTACGATGGCATTAAAGAATTAGACAATGAAGTGCCTGTATGGTGGAGATGGGGATTTGTGCTGAGCTTGATTTTTGGTGTTGTTTATATATACAATTATCATATTGCTGAAACAAAACCTTTGCAACAAGCAGAATTAGCCATGGATATGGAACAGGCCGCTATTCAACAAGCTGCCTATTTAGAAAAATCTGCCAACAATGTAGATGAGAACACCGTTAAAATGATGGGAGCAGATGATATTGCAAAAGGGAAGGAATTGTATATTAAGCCCGGCGCTTGTGCAACTTGTCATGCCGAAAATGGAAGTGCAATAGTAAACGGTGCGCCTGGAATTGGACCGAATTTAACAGATGATTATTGGTTGCATAAGGGAGATATCAAAGCCGTATTCTATTCAATCAAATATGGTTGGCCAGAAAAAGGAATGAAGAGTTGGAAGGATGATTATTCACCCATTCAAATTGCACAGATAGCCAGTTATGTTAAATCTTTGCAGGGTACTAATCCACAACCAGCCAAAGAAAAACAAGGAGAATTGTTTGTTGAAACAGGAGCCGCACCAGCTGCTGCTGATACAACAACAGCACCTGCAATGAAGTAGGTGGTATAAATGATTATTATGAGTGAGTCGAAGCAAGCAGATTTTAGGAGTTTACATTCTACAGTAGATAGTAAGGGAAAAAGAAATTGGGTGCATGCCCTTCAGCCCAAAGGCAAATTATACCAATACAGAACCTATTTGAGTTATGTGTATGTTGTTTTGTTTTTTTCGATGCCATTTATTCGAATAGATGGCAATCCCTTGTTTCAGTTTAATATTCCGCAAGGAGAATTTACTTTTTTCGGCTCACTCTTTACTCCACAAGATTTTATCATGTTCGGGTTGGGCATGATTATCTTCATGCTCTTCATAGTCATCTTCACGTTGATTTATGGTCGTTTCTTTTGCGGATGGGTTTGTCCGCAAACCATATTCATGGAAATGATTTTCAGAAAAATTGAGTACTTCATTGAAGGGGATGGCAATAAGCAAAAAATCAATAATGGGAAAAAATGGACCACTGAATTATATGTCAGAAAAACCATTAAACATATTGTTTTTTTAGTGCTCAGTTTTGCTATATCCAATACTTTTCTTGCCTATATTATTGGAACAGAGCAACTGTTTAAAATCATCACAGACCCTTTGTCTGAACATATTGGAGGCTTTATTGGCATCATCTTTTTTACCTTGGTTTTTTATACTGTGTATGCTTTTGTACGAGAAATTGTGTGTACCGTTATTTGTCCTTATGGAAGATTACAAGGGGTTTTATTGGATAAAAATTCTATTGTAGTTGCTTATGATTATTTAAGGGGGGAACCTAGAAATAAAAAGAAAGCAACAGAAGGTGCAGGGGATTGTATTGATTGTGGTATGTGTGTAAATGTATGCCCTACTAATATAGATATTCGGAATGGTACCCAGTTAGAATGTGTGAACTGTACCGCTTGTATTGACGCTTGTAATATGATGATGAAGAAAGTGAACAAGCCTGAAAATCTGATCACTTTCGCTTCTGAAAATCAAATCGCATCTGGTAAGAAGTTTGAGTTTACTTATCGCATTAAAGCTTACTCAGGGGTGTTGGTTATATTAATGGTGTTATTGGGCGTTTTAATTGTAACCAGAACTACTTTTGATGCAACTATTTTGCGTGTACCAGGTCAAGGTATGCAGGAAAACAAAGACGGAACCATTAGCAACTTATTTAGAATTAAAGTGACCAATAAGAGCAATAGAGATCTTCCTTATCGATTGGTTGCTACAGACCCTGATGTGCAAATTGAAAGAATAGGTCAAACCTTAGATACCTTGAAAGGCAGACAGTTGGCCGAGGAAACTTTTTTCATTAAGGTAGACAGTAATAAAATCAAGAATAGGAAAGAGGAATATGAAATAAAATTACTCAGTGGCGATAAAGTGATTACTACTAAGAAAGCCGTATTTATTAGCGACCTTTAATACAAAAAAATGAATTGGGGATATAGAATTGTTGTAGCATTTGGATTGGGCGTAGCATTTATTTTATTTCTTGTTTGGAAAACTATGCAAGTTGATATTGAAATGGTAGAGTCTAATTATTACGAGAAAGAAATGGCTTTTAATGGGAAGTTACAAGCTACAGCCAATGCAAATGCACTACCTACAAAAGTTAGTGTAGTGAAACAAGACCAGCAAATTCTTTTAAAAATTGACTCTACAACTGCCGCTGCTATTACCAATGCAGAAGTTCATTTTTATAATCCAGCATCAGAAAAATCGGATAAGAAATTGAACATAGCAGCCTCTAGTAATGGACTTTATATTTTTCCTGTTGCACAGTTCAATAAAGGGAAGTATATTGCTAAAATCAGTTTTACCAGTGCAGGTAAAAACTACTATGCCGAAGAAGTGATTTTTATTCCTTAATTATGGAAGTACTGCTGATATCTGCTTTTGTACTAGGCTTTGGGGGCAGTGTTCATTGTATTGGTATGTGTGGTCCATTGGCCTTGTCTTTACCCTTTCAAGCTTTTAATGGTCTGTACAAATGGCTGGCCGTAATCTTCTATAATATCGGAAGAGTGAGTACCTACATTGGAATTGGTATTGCAGCTGGTTTATTGGGAAGGGGAGTAAATTGGTTTGGGGTTACCCAAATTGTTTCAATTGTGCTTGGCCTTGTTATTGTTTTTTCAGTTTTATTACCCAGACTATTTCCACAAACAACATTGCCTTTTTTAAAAGGGTTTAAGCAATGGCAAATCAACGCCATGCAAAAACTCATGCAGAAACAATCTGCTGGTTGGATGTATATTTTTGGTTTGTTAAATGGACTCTTACCCTGCGGATTGGTTTATACTGCAGTAGCTGCTTCATTGGTTGCGCATAATATATATGAGTCGATGTTGTTTATGGGATTCTTTGGTTTGGGCACCATACCTGCCATGGTTTTATTGGTAGCTGCAGCACATAAATTACCCAACCAGATCCGTCAGCAATTTAGAAAGTTGGTACCTATTTTTACTTTTATCATTGGCTGTTTATTGATACTCCGCGGTTTAAATTTAGACATACCTTTTGTTAGTCCCTATTTAAATGCAGCCATACAAGGAACAGATGCTATGGAATGCACACACTGAGTATTTTACATGGCATCACTATATTTCATCATCCTAATTAACATTAAAGCTGCGCAACCCACATTTTTCTAGCTCCTTCCTTGCCCCAATCTTTTAAAGCTTTTGACAATTCGGTAGTTAATTGTGAGCGGCCAATTTGTTTTCCTTTTTGCTTTACATTTAATTCATTCGGGGTAGGGGAAACCAATTCTAGTTTTGTTGCAAACCAGGTGGTATTCAATCTGGGTACTGCAAGCCCTAAGATCATCCCTGGAAGTCCACCAAAACTTTCTGGGCCTGCACTTACTGGAATTTGATCAGTATAAAAAGCGACTACATAAACCGAATCACAAATTTTAGTAACGGCTTTTCTGCATTCAAAGCCAGCAATTTCTCTGGTTTCATCTGCAATTTTCCATTCCCAAGTTCTACTACTGTCTTTAATTAAATAGGTATTTTCAAATACTTCTTTTTGACTGATGGAAATGCCTTTTTTTAAATCTTGCATGCTTACATCTGTATCAACAGGTTTGGTACCCCACATGTATTTATTATTGGGATTTTCCTTGGCTAATTTGAATACAGATTTGTCTGAAGTAAATTTAAGTTCATAAATATCTGATACAAATTTTGGAATCTGTTTGAGTATTTCTACATTCCACATATTTTCTCCTTCATCCAATATGGGCGCGTGTTGATTCACTCTTTTTTCAAACTCTATTCTGCCAGATTGTATGAATTGTACTTGTGCATTTAAATAAGTGCTACAAAATAAAATTGTACAAATGATGATTGTCTTTTTCATATTAAAATCCTTCATTAGGTTTACCATTTTTACTAAAATTCCAAATTAAAGAAAATAAGAAATAGCGTTGTATGGTTTGATTAGTTGTTTCAGTAATAAAGTTGCTAGATGCATTTCTGTTGATGCCCAAGTTTTGGTTAAATAAGTCATTAACAGAAGCTTTGATTTCCCATTGGTCATTCTTAGAAATTACTTTTCTTGCAGAAGCATTAACTATATACACATCTCTTTGATCGGCAAATACAGCAGTCTTTTCATAAATATTGGCATTTAAATCAAAATCGATATAGGTCTTGATTTTTTTCAATTTAAACTGCAGATTGGCGTAAGCATTGTACGACCAGAACTTGGTACTGATATCTGGGCGTATAGAAGTAGTGGAGTTATTACGAACCGCGCTTCCATAAGCATAAAAATTAATCCATTTATCTCCCCAGTACCCCATGTTTATACTAAAGTCAGTTGATCTATTTTTAGTAATATTATCAATCCCGTTTACTCTGTTTGCAAATTGGTTGATTCTCGGACCAATATCAAGCCCAACATTAAATGATGGAATTATTTCAAAACCATAACCCACTCTTCCGCTTAAACTGTAATTGCCTGCAACGTTAATGGCCTGGTTAATTCTTCTACCTTGGTTGTCTACAAAGCTTGAATTGGAAATGGCATTTTCCGTTTTAGAAAAATTGACGTTAAAGCTGATTCTTCTGCTTTTTAATACCTTGTAATCTGAACCTCCTAAATTAAATTGGTGAACAAAGGATTGCTTTAAGTTGGGGTTACCAATGGTTAAATTCAATGGGTCAATATTATCAATAATGGGTTGGATTTGCGAAAGCGACGGGTTTCTAGTAGATCCGTTATAAGAAAAATTAAATCTTCGTTGTTGTTTGGGAGTATAATTGAAAGTAACAGCAGGAATAAAGTTGTTGAAAATCACGTTTCGGTCTGTTTTTTTCACCAAATCATTTAAGCGATAATTTACTGTTCCCAAGCCTGTACCAATGGAGAAATTAAATTTCTTCACATTGTATCTAATATTCACACTTCCATTGTGTCCGGTGGTATTAAATATAAAATGGTTGCTTAATGTGTCTACCAAATTTTCATATTTATTGTTGGCTGCATTTTTTGCAAAGGTGTTTCGTTCTGCATCATTTCTACTTACACTTAATTTATAGTTCAACACTAAAAAAGTATTTTTCCAAAGCGGTTCAGTATAATTGATGGTAGAGTTGATGG
>Ga0209480_10001011_pt1 | contig 21131 bp, 11 predicted proteins | sample JI61114C2DNA_FD_187501 | JGI IMG/M metagenome (GOLD analysis project Ga0209480, IMG submission 187501) | Wastewater effluent complex algal communities from Wisconsin, to seasonally profile nutrient transformation and Carbon sequestration -... | ecosystem: Engineered > WWTP > Effluent > Algae... | reverse complement strand
TTGACCCAAAGTTGGTGTAAAAGTATAAGTCGTCGTTGCAGTGTTGTTCATTGCTGGCGACCAAGTTCCAGTTACTCCATTGTCAGATGTGGTTGGTAAAGGATTTAAAGTTTGACCTGAACAAATTGGTGCTACTTGTGTAAAAACAGCCGCAATAGGATTGACCACAATCGTCATTGTAACAGGAGTTACAGTACATTGACCCAAAGTTGGTGAAAAAGTATAAGTCGTCGTTGCAGTGTTATTTATGGTTGGTGACCAAGTTCCAGTGACTCCATTGTCAGAAGTGTTTGGTAAAGGGTTTAAAGTTTGACCGGAACAAATTGGTGCTACTTGTGTAAATAAAGCTTCAATCGGATTGACTACAATCGTCATCGTAAAGGGAGTAACAGTACATTGTCCCACAGTTGGTGTAAAAGTATAAGTCGTCGTTGCCGTATTTTTCATTGCTGGCGACCAAGTTCCAGTTACTCCATTGTCAGAAGTGGTTGGTAAAGGAGCTAATGTTTCACCGGAGCAAATAGGAGCTATTTGTGTGAAAACGGCTGTAATTGGATTTATAATTACAGTCATTGTAGCTGTAGCTGTTGTTGGTGCGCATTGTCCAGCATTTGGAGTAAAAGTATAGGTGCTAGTTGAAGTATTGTTAAAAGCGGGCGACCAAGTTCCAGTAATACCATTAGTAGAAGTTGTAGGCAATGGAGAAGTAGTTTCTCCTGAGCAAATGTTTTGTAAAGCAGGAATAAAAACAGGTGCCAATGGATTTATGACAATATTTACAGTAGCTACTGTAGCACATTGTCCAGCCGAAGGGGTGAAAACATAGGAGCCTGAAGTGATGTTGCTAACTACAGAAGGATTCCAGATTCCAACAATTCCATTATTTGAAACGTTTGGCAAGATAGGTGGAGTATCACCACTACAAATGGATGATGGTAAGGTGAACTTTGGATCAACATTATTTAAAACAAAAATGGTAAATGATAATGAATTGGCACACTGACCAGAGTCTGGTGTAAAAACATAGGTAGTTGTTGTGTTGTTATTTACAATTGCTGGTGACCAAGTTCCTGTAATTCCATTAGTTGAAGTTGTTGATAAAATAGGAGCAAATCCGCCTCTGCAAATTGCTGGAAGTGTTGCATCAAACTCAGGGTCAATTTTTGAATTTACAATTATTGCAGCGGTACTTTGAATAACAGAAGTAGCATTAGTAAAATCAGTTACTACGAGAGAATAAACGCCTGCCGCCGCTGGACTAATGTTATTTATCACTGGATTTTCGTCAGTTGAAACAAAGCCATTTGGACCAGTCCAACTATAAGTGTAAGGGGCAACCCCTCCGCTTGGATTTGCTATTAGTGTTAAACTTTCACCTTCACACAATGACGATACAGAAGCAGTCGGATTTGATATTGGATCTGCTAAACTTGTTTTTGGATTACTTATGAGTTTGGAAGACTCAGAATTTAAAAATATAGAAAAAGCATTAATTTTTAAGCTAATTGCTGAAGAATTGAAAGAAAAAAAACTAAAAAATATGGCGATTAACAAGTATTTTTTTTTCATTGACAACAAAGGTATTGGTTAATATATACATGAAAAAGAATGCTTTTTTGAGTAGTTAAATAGTGACCCAACATTACGAATTTGTAAAAACAAACTCAATTAGTATCAAAAATACAATAAATTTTCAAAATAACTATAGCGAATTTGCTAAAATATACCCACTCGTCCAAGCATTTTGAAAGTTAAATCCTCCAGTTATAGCATCAATGTCCAAAATTTCTCCCGCAAAATACAGGTTTTTGTGCAATTTGCTTTCCATAGTTTTGAAATTGATTTGCTTTAAATCAATACCGCCCGCTGTTACAAATTCTTCTTTGAAGGTGCTTTTTCCATTGACTTGAAAACTCGAATTCGTCAATTGATTGGCTAAATTTTGCAATTGAATTTTGGATAAATCGGCCCATTTGGTTTCTGCTGAAATATTGGAAGCCAATACCAAACTTTCCCATAATCGATTTGGGAAGTCAAAAGGAGATTTCTTGGACACCGCTTTTTTGGCATGTTCTTGTTTTAAATCTTTAAGGATTTTTTCGGCATCATCGGTATCAATTTCATTCAACCAATTGACAAAAATGGTAAATTGATAATTTTTTTCAAATAAAATACGTGCGCCCCAAGCCGATAATTTCAAAATCGCCGGGCCACTCATTCCCCAATGGGTGATTAGCAAAGAGCCAGTTGAGGTAAGTTTAGTGTCTTTCACTTTTACCGAAACCTGAGCCGAAACTCCTGGAAGTTCTTTTATTCTTGAATCTTTGATGTTAAAAGTAAATAGGGAAGGAACAGGATTCACAATGGCGTGACCAAAAGTTTGTAGCATTTCCCAAATTTTCGGGTTGCTTCCTGTGGCGAGAACTAGTTTTTCGGCAATGTAATTTTTGGTTTGGGTTTCAATTTTCCAAAGGTTGTCTTTTTTGAAAATTGATTGAACGCTTTGTCCTGTCAACACTGTAATTCCGAGTTTTTGAGTCGCTTCGAGAAAGCAATCAATAATAGTTTGGGAGGAATTCGAAACTGGAAACATTCTTCCATCGTCTTCAATTTTGAGTTCCACGCCGTGATTGCTGAACCATTCTACAGTGTCGCCAGAACAAAATTGATGAAAAGGCCCACGCAATTCTTTTTCGCCTCGCGGATAAAATTTTACCAGTTCATTGGGTTCAAAACAAGCGTGAGTCACGTTGCATCTTCCTCCACCAGAAACTCTAACTTTAGACAATACTTCGCTGCCACGTTCGAGAATAGCTACCTTTAGCTTCCGATTTTTCTCAACAATATTGATAGCTGTAAAAAATCCTGCAGCGCCACCGCCTACAATTATGATATCAAAATTCTGGTTCATATTTTTTATTTAGATACAAATTTCACAAATTTTCACAGATTCAGAATGGTTTTGAATAGGATGATGGAATGAAATTTATATTTTGCTATTGTCGTGTTTGTTTAAAAAACAACTTAATGGTTTTAAAATCATATTCTATCAAGAAAATCGGAAATAATTCCGTTTACGTTGAATGATTTTATTTTTTGAATATCTTCTGTTGAATTCACAGTCCAAGGATAAACTTCGAGTCCATTTTCTCGCATCAAAGCTACATTTTCTTTGGCTAACAATCGATAATTGGGATGAATGGAAAAGGCTTTTGTTTTTTTGGCGAAAGCCAAAGCTTCATCAACATTTTCTTCGGTTAAAACCCCAATTCGGATTTTCGGATTTAACAAATGAATTTCTTCGAGCATTTTCCAATCGAAACTTGAAGCCAAAAAATCATTATAATTCCAGTTTTTCTCTGAAATATAATGTGTTATTAAGTCGACAACAGGTTTAGCAGTTCCAATTCCTTTGAGTTCGATATTGATAAAGCATTTTTGGTTTACCAGGTCTAAAACTTCGATTAGTGTAGGGATTTTATATTTTTTTAGTTCTAATGCAGTAAACAGATTTACAAAACCTTTTCTATCGGTAGTTCTGTCTATGGTTTCGTCGTGAATTACCATTAACACTCCATCTGAACTCAAATGGACGTCGAGTTCAATCCCGTCAACTTTCAAATCAATCGCTTTTTCGAAAGAAATCAAAGTATTTTCAGGTTCGTAGCCTTTCGCGCCGCGATGTCCAATTTTCAGAATGGAATTCATTTGCAACAATTTTACCGCAAAGATAATTAAGAAAAAACGCAAAGTTCCCAAAGCATTAATTTACTTTGGGAACTTTGCGAATAATTTTGAGAATTCGGTGGTCGAATTATTTTTCCAACAAAACAATGTCAAATTCAGTGTTGATACTTACTTTTCCATTTGAAACTACGACTTGTTTTCCGGAATACCCATCTTTCAATTTGGTTCCGTTTTCGAAAATAGTTCCAACTGAAATTTCTTTTTGTCCTTTCGGTAAATCAAGTCCAATAACCACTTTGTCAGTGAAATTATCTTTGATAAAAGTTCGGCTAAAAACATAAGGACTTGCAGAAATTTCTAGGTGAATTCCGGCGCCAATCGCAGGATGGTTTTTTCTGAAATCACCTAATTTTTGCCAATGCAAAAGTAATTTTTGAGTTTCGGAATTTGTTTTTATCTCCTCCCAATTCATCATCGAACGCAAGGTGGCATCGCCTATAGTTCCCGGAATGTCTAGCGGACGAGCGCTTTCGTCGCCATAATACACTTGAGAAATTCCTGGAGCAAGCAATAATTTTGTTCCGCTTTCGAATGTTTTTTCTCGTTTTTTGTCATAAGGATAACTATCGTCGTGCGAAGAAACATAGTTCATCACCGTATTTCCTTTTAAGTCATTTTGAAGAATCGAGTTGTATTTAGAAAACAAAGGTTCATAATCCATCTTGGCTTCGTTTCTAAAGTCAAAATTGATTAAACTGGTAAAACCGTTTTCAAAATAGTTTATTTTTTTATCTCCAAAATCATAAAGTTTTTTGCTGCCAATGTTGTAACCATACACTTCTCCAACCGTGAAAAATGAATTATTATCCAATACTTTTGTTGGGTTATTTTTTTTGAAATCGGCGAAAGCTCCATCACAAACTTTCTTGAAATCTGCCCAAACATCTTCATAAGTGTGTTTTGCAGTATCCACTCGGTAACCATCAATTCCATAATCGGTGATGTAATCGGACAACCATTTCATAATATAATATTTTGGTGCACGAGGATAACCTGTTTTGGCGAAAAAGGCATCCAATTCGGCTACTTCTTGTTCGTAACGACCTTCTTTTTTCCATTTTTCGATTAAGAAAGGCGGCAAAGCTACAGCGTCGTTGCTTTCGGTTTTTACGTCTGGAAGGTTTTCGACTAACGTACAATTAATATAAGTGTCATACGAACTGTAGGTGCACTTTGGAGACGTTCTCACCCAATCATTTGGATACGCAGGATCTTCGGCAGTAACCGGTCCCGTGTGATTGATAACGGCATCAAGCATAATTCGAATCCCTTTGGCGTGTGCTTTTTGCACCAATTCAGCCAAGTCTTTTTTAGTTCCAAAACTTGGATCCAATGCCGACCAATCTCTTGCCCAATATCCGTGAAATCCATACGAAAAACCAGTTCCCTCATCGACTCCATCGTGAATTTGCTCGACAACCGGCGTCATCCAAATCGCAGTTATTCCTAATTTTTCAAAATACCCTTCGTCCAGTTTTTGAATCACGCCTCGAATATCGCCACCTTCAAAACCGCGCAATTTCCCGGTTGGTTTGTTTCGGTTGTATGTTTGGTCGTTCGTTTTATCTCCATTGTTGAATCGGTCGATTAAAAGAAAATACACGTTGGCATTTTCCCAAACAAAAGGAGTTTTAGATGTTGTTGTCGCTGTTTTTGTTGAGGAACAACCGGTGAAAAGCAGCGAAAATAATGCGATTGAAAATAAGATGTTTTTTTTCATTGTTTTTTATTTCATACCTGACAGGTTTTAAAAACCTGTCAGGTATCGTTACATTTGTATTTTGATTTCTACTTTGTTTCCTTTTTTCCAGGTAACAGGAATTTCTAAATTGTTTTTAACGGTTTTGAAAGCAGTAGTTTTTCCATTTATGGTCACTGATTTTGCTTTTATATTGTGGACAATCAGCGAAACATTTTTATCCGATAATTGAAAGTTTTTTCCAATTTCAGAATTTAATTTGACAACTACTACTTTGTCATTGGCATCGCCATTGAAATTCAAAAGCTCATATTCTCCTTTTTCAAAAGCGTTTGCCGTTGCTCCATCGTCATTGTATAATTTTCCAGAACTTTGAGCCGTTTTCGCATCAAAATAATAATGCAAATCGAAATCAGCCAACGAATATTTTGATGTGTTTTGAATGGTTTTAATCATTGGAATAAAAGCTCCTCCACGAACAAAAACAGGAATATGGTCTTCGGCAACCGCAATGTTTGAAGTTGTTCCAGCCAATTGTTCTTCATCGGAATAAAAATCAAACCAATTGTTCTTTTTTGGAAAATAAACGGAAGTTGAAGTCACGCCAGCTTTCGTAATTGGAGTGACCAAAAAGTCATTTCCCCAAAGATAGGTTTCGCAAACGGTCAATAATTTCGAATTATTTGGTTCTTCAAAAAGCAATGGACGCATTAACGGCGTTCCTTTTTGGTTGTTTTCGAAAGCCAAAGTGTAATTATATGGCATTAATTGGTAACGCAATTCCACCTGTTTCTTGGCTTTTGCTTTGGTCACGATATCTTTGTAAACCGGTTCTGCTGCAACATCTTCGTGAGCGTGCGGACGGAAAATCGGATTGAAAACACCGTATTGCAACCAACGAATGTATAATTCATTGTCGAAATAATCTCCTGCAAAACCACCTAAATCCGAGTGCATATAACCCATTCCCTGCATTCCCATTTGCAAGGAAATTTCCATTTGCGATTGCAATCCACCCCAAGAACGGCTCACGTCGCCAGACCAAGGCGTCATCCCGAAACGTTGTGAACCGGAATATCCAGCACGCATTAGGATAAACGGACGTTGATTAGGAAAATCTTTTTTGTAACCATCGGCAATTAGTTTTGCCCAATTATGTCCGTAAACATTATGGACTTCATCGGCTTTTCCGCCAGCAGTTATAGCTTCGGAAGGGAAAACTTCGGGTTCGCCCAAATCTCCCCAAAGTCCGCCAACACCTTGATTGATTAATCGTTTGTATACATTCCAAAACCAAGCTGAACCATCGGGTTTGAAAATGTCGATGATTCCGGTATTTCCAAAATAGAAATCATAGGTAAAAGGTTTTCCAACTTTATCTGTTGCCACTACTTTTTTATCTACAACTTCTTGCCATTTCTTAGAAGTGGTCAATACAAAAGGTTCGGTAATCAGGATGGTTTTTATGCCTTTTGCATTCAAATCGGACATCATTTTTTCGGGATTTGGGAAGGTTTCTTTTTCCCAATCCAAGTTTCCCATTGTGCCTTTCATATCTTTCCCAAACCAATACAAATCCAGAATTATCGCATCGACAGGAATTTTATCATCTTCAAATTTCTTGATGGTTTTTTCCACTTCTTCTTGTGAATGATAGCCAAAACGTGAGGAAAAATTACCTAAAGTCCATCGTGCTGGCAAAGGTTGTTTTCCGGTTAAATCAGTGTAATTCGAAATCAAATCTGTCCAAGAATCGCCAATAATCACTTGGTAGGTTTTTCTACCTGAAATCGTTTCGTAAGCCAAAGTATTGTCTTTTTTGCTGTCTAAATCCAAGTAGCCAATAGCAGGATTATCAAAATGAACGGCATACATTTTCGAGGACATCACTACTGGAATGCAGAAATTCATCAACTTAGAATAGGTCTCGTAGCCATAGTCTGCTCTATTGTACAAAGCTAATTTGTTGCCGCGACGGTTCATTCCCAAGGCACGAGCACCACCACCATACAGCATTTCGTCAGTTGAAATACTAAATTCCAAAACTTCGGTTGAATCTGATTTTATGTTGCCTTTTACATTTTCCAACGGAATATGTTTTTGTTTGAAATAACCGTTTTTCTCTGAAAGTAAAAGTTTTTGTTGATTGAAATAAGAGATTTGAAAAGGTGATTTTTGGACAGTTACGACAATTCCTTTTGTGTAAAGGCTTATAGCGCTTGGAGTTTTAATTATTTTTGAAATCCCTTTTTTTGGAGCTAAAACGACGGCTTCCGAAATTGGATTATAATTTTCTCCTTTTGGAATAAAAGAAGTTTCCACAATTTTTTCAGAATAGGCTTTGATGATATATTTACCATCGGAAGTGTTGATTTCTAAGCTGCTGTTGACTTCTTTGAAGCTTTCGAATTTCCTGTTTGCATTTTGTGCAAAGGAAAGCGAACTTATAAATAGTAAGAAAAGTATTTTTTTCATAGTTGTTTTTTTGCGCCATATAAGACATTTAAGTCCATTTAAGTTTTTCTTATATGACTTTAAATGCCTTATATGTTTAATTTTTTATTTCAATTCCAATATCAAAACTGATTTTGGTTCTATCGTAATTTCTTTTGTTAGGTCAATTATTTTGTCGGTAATGATATCTTTCCCTGTTTTATAATTTCCAATATTTTCGGCGAAACGATTTGTTTTTAGCGTTTTAGTTTCACTGCTATTGTTAAATAAAACCATTACACTTTCATCAGCATTGTATCTAAAATAGACATAAGTATTGTCTTCGGGAATATAATGTGTCATTTTTCCAAAATGAATAACCGATTTATTTTTCCTCCAATTGAACAACTTGGAAGTGAAATCAAAATATTCGTTTTGTCCGAGTGTTCTTCCTTCTTTTGTGAACGCATTGTTGTCATCACCTTCCCATCCGCCAGGAAAATCTTGACGAATTGCGGCATCTCCTCCATCTTCTTTGTTCCCTGCCATTCCAATTTCGGAACCATAATAAATTTGAGGAATTCCTCGAACTGTGGCCAGAATAGCCATCGCCATTTTGTATTTTCGGATGTCGTTGTTATAAACGTGATTCAGACGTTGCGTATCGTGATTTTCGGCAAAAATAAGCAAGTTGTTGATGTTTGGATACAGAAAATCATTGGCAAAATTATCGTAGATTTTTACCATTCCTTTGTCCCAACTGCCATCGTCTTCGTTGAAAACACTTCCCAATGCACCAAGTAATGTAAAATCCATCACGCTAGGTAAGTGGGAATTGTAATTTTGAATAGCGGCAATTTTACTGTCTTTTTGCCAATAAGCAATTTGAGCCTGATTTTGCATCCAAACTTCTCCAACGATGTTGAAATTGGGATACTCATTGGTTATGGCTTTTGTCCATTTTGCAATTCCTTCAGGATCTGAATAGTTGTAAGTATCTACTCTGAAGCCATCTAAGTCAGCATATTCAATCCACCAAATCGCATTTTGAATAAGATAATTCAGCATCAAAGGATTGGACTGGTTTAAATCTGGCATCGTTGGAGCAAACCATCCATCCATACAAATTTTGGTGTCTATTTTTGATGCGTTTATGTCGTTTATGGTGGTTCGTTTGTGATTGGTTTGGGTAAAATTTTCAAATTGATGAATCCAATCGTGAGTGGGTAAATCTTTCATCATCCAATGTGCTGCACCCCAATGATTCGTAACGTAGTCCATTACTAATTTCATTTTTCTTTTGTGCAATTCTGAAGCTAATCGAGCATAATCTTCGTTGGTTCCATAACGAGGATCAATTTTATAAACGTCAGATTGTGCGTAAGTATGATAGGAATATTTTTCTTCATTATCCTCGCAAAGTGGTGTGTTCCAAACGGTAGTAACGCCTAATTCCTGCAAATAATCCAAGTGGTTGATGATGCCTTCAATGTCGCCGCCGTGTCTTCCTCCCGGCAAATCTCGGTTGAATTTTTCGTGGGTTAAATCATTGGAATCATTGTTTTTTTTGCCATTCGAAAATCGATCCGGCATTATCAAATACATCATATCCGTGGCATCGTAACTTTTACGTTGCGCTGAATTTTCTCTTCGCTTTTTTAAGGAATAGTTTTGTGTAAATGTTATTTTATTGTTGTCTTTGAAAGTGAAAACAAGGTCTTTTGCAGGACTGTTTTTAGTGTTGATGGTGACGAAAATGTAGTTGGGATTTTCAGTTCTTTTTACGTTTGTAATTTTAATCGAATTAGAAACCGAAATCTGGAATTGTGCAATGTTTTTTCCGTAAAACATAATTTGTAATTCGGGATTTTGCATTCCGGCGTACCAAAAAGGAGGCTCTATTTTTTCGATTTGTGCAAACATAGAAGATGTTGTAAAAATGAGGAGTAAAAGTATTTTTTTCATTTGACAAATAATTAATTTTTCAACATTTTTATTTAACTAAATAAGACAAATAAGAAAATTCAAGAAAATCTTAAATGAACTTAAATGCCTTATATAGTTATTTAATTTTAAACTGTAACCAAACTATTTGGTTCCACTAAAACTGCCTTGCCATTTACAAAAACAGTCAATTGTTTAGAACCTTCAAGTGTAAGTTGTGTATCGTCGTGATTAACGGCAACCTTCAAAATCTGGTTTCTAAAATTAATTTTAAAGGAATAGCCTGACCATTCTTTCGGGATTTTTGGAGAAAAATGAAGTGAATCATCTTTTACTCGCATTCCGCCAAAACCTTCTACAATACTCATCCAAGTTCCCGCCATTGAGGTGATGTGACAGCCTTCTTCAACTTCCTTGTTGTAGTCGTCAAGATCCAGTCTTGAAGTTCTTAAATAGAAAGTATAGGCCATATCCATTTTGTCCAATTTGGCTGCTTGAATCGAATGGACGCAAGGAGAAAGGGAACTTTCGTGAACGGTAAAGGGTTCGTAAAAATCGAAATGTTTTTCTAATTGTTCTCTCGTAAAGTGGTCTTCAAAGAAGTAAAACCCTTGTAAAGTATCGGCTTGTTTGATGTATGGCGAACGTAAAACTCTGTCCCAAGACCATTTTTGATTGATTGGTCGCTGTGATTTGTCCAAATCTTTTACCAAAACCAATTCTTTGTCCAAAAATCCATCTTGTTGTAAATAAACTCCGTGTTTTTCGGAATATGGAAAGTACATATTGCCCGAAACTTTTTTCCAATCTTGCAATTCAGCATCCGATAATTTTACTTTTTCGATGATGCGTTTATGGTCTGATGGATATTCTAATGATGCTTTCAGGATTTGTTCGTGTGCATAATCAATACACCATTTGGCAATATAATTAGTGTAGAAATTATTATTTACATTGTTTTCATATTCATTTGGACCAGTAACTCCAAGAATTACATATTGGTTTTTGTCTGTCGAAAAATTAGCTCTTTGATGCCAAAAACGGGCAATTCCAATTAATACTTCCAATCCTTTTTCGGGAATATAACTGTAATCGCCAGTAAAACGATAGTAATTGAAAATCGCAAAAGCAATCGCTCCATTTCGGTGGATTTCTTCGTGAGTGATTTCCCATTCGTTATGACATTCTTCGCCATTCATGGTCACCATTGGATACAAAGCTGCTCCGTTTTTGAAACCCAAATTGTCTTTGGCATTTTCAATCGCTTTATCCAATTGATTGTAGCGATAGGTCAATAAATTTCTAGCTACTTGTTGATCTTTGGTCGCCATATAAAACGGAATGCAATAGGCTTCCGTGTCCCAATAAGTAGAACCACCATATTTTTCGCCAGTGAACCCTTTTGGGCCAATATTCAAACGAGAATCTTTGCCTGAATACGTTTGATTGAGTTGAAAAATATTAAAACGAATACCTTGTTGCGCTTTCACATCACCATCAATGGTGATGTCTGACATTTCCCAAATTTTTGCCCACGCTTCGATTTGTTCGGCTAATAATTGGTCATATCCTTTTGCTAAAGCTGCTTTTATTGCATCTTCTGCCGCAGAAACAGTATTTTCGTGGTTCAAAGAAACAGTATAACCACCAATTTTTTGAATAGAGGATTTTTGTCCTTTTGCAATGATAACATCGAATGAAAATTGAATTTTGTCGGTGCCTGTTTTAATATTCGAGGGGGTGATATTACCGTTTTTATCATTTACAAAAATGTTGTTTTGCATAAAAGTGGTAGCCTTGAAATGGGTTTTGAAGGTTTGAGCGGTTACAAATGCTGCATTTCCATTTCTTTTTACTTCAAGGGGTTCCCAAAATTTCTCTTCCCAGTTGGCGTCTTCATTGGTGACACCAGCATCAACATAAGGTTTGTAAACAATTTTTGTATCTTTGTTTATAGCAGTGATTTCATAATTGATAACACCTACTTCGTCTAAATTCATACATAAAAATCGACGAATGTTCACGCCAATTTCGGTTCCGTTTTGCAAAGTAGCTTCAAAAGAACGATTGTACCAACCTTCTTTCATGTTCAATTCGCGGCGGAAGTTTTTTATTTGTGTACAGGTGTTTAAATCAAGATTTTCATCGTTGATTTCAATGTCAATTCCGATCCAATTTGGTGCGTTTAGTACTTTGGCAAAATATTTTGGATACCCATTTTTCCACCAACCCACTTTGGTTTTATCAGGATAATAAATTCCTGCGATGTAACTTCCTTGAAAAGTTTCTCCGGTGTAATTTTCTTCAAAATTCGCGCGTTGTCCCATCGCACCGTTGCCAATGCTGAAAAGACTTTCGGACGATTTTACGCTCTCTGCATCAAATCCTTCTTCAATGATAGACCAATTATCTGCTTTTATATAATCTTGGTTCATTTCTTTTTTTGTTTAAAAGGTTAAAGGTTTAAAGTTGTTTACTAAACCTAAAATCTTAATTTCATTTTTTTTGTATTCTATTTTTTATCAATCAAAGCATCAATAAAGGCTTTATCCATTTGGGTAAAATCTTTAAATAAATATTTTGCTTCGTGTAATGTTGAAGCTTCTCCAATTCCTACGCTAACCATTCCGCCAATATTTGCCGCTTGAATTCCAGCAACTGAATCTTCAAATACAATAGAATCTTCGGGTTTTGTATTCAATAATTTGGCGGCAAGCAAGAAAACTTCGGGGTCGGGTTTGGCGTTCGAAACATCGTTTCCATCAACAATAGCGTCAAAAAAGGCAAGCGTTCCCGTTTTTTCAAGAATAGGTCTGGCGTTTTTACTGGCTGAACCTAAGGCTATTAGTTGGTTTCGTTCTTTCAAATAGTTTAAAATAGGCATCACTCCCGGCAAGATTTCGCTTTCGTCCATATCGACTAAATAGGATAAATAATCCTCATTTTTTTGAATGAGCCATCTGTTTTTGTCTTCTTGCGAAGCATTAACTTTTCCTATTTCCAGAATGATATCAAGCGAGCGCACGCGGCTTACTCCTTTTAATAATTCGTTGTTTTCGTGAGTAAATTCGAAACCTAATTCATTGGCAATTTTTTTCCAAGCTAGAAAATGATATTTTGCCGTGTCCACAATTACGCCGTCAAGGTCGAATATAAATGCTTTTGTATTCATTATAATTTTTAATTTATTTAGCTGTTGAAGTTTTTTCTTTGACAAAAAATACTGCCAAGCCGGCTATCAACATTGAAACTCCTGCGATTACAATAATTGCCATAGGAAAACCTCCAAACAAAGCAATAATTGTACTTCCTAATAATCCTGCTGCAATTTGTGGAATTGTGATGGTTGCGTTAAATAATCCCATATAAACACCCATTTTATCGGCTGGTAAGGAGCCAGAAAGCATGGCGTAAGGCATTGCCAAAATAGCTGCCCAAGCTAATCCTACTCCTGAAATAGAAAGTAATAAAATGGTTTTGTCGTGTACAAAATACATCGATGCTAATCCAATTCCTCCCATTAAAAGTGAAAAACTATAGGTTTTTTTTCTGCCAATAGATTTTGCAATTGATGGGATAAGTAATGAAAATAATGCTGCAACCGCACTGTAAAAAGCAAACATAACGCCTGTCCAATCTCCAGCTTCGTTGAAACCAATCGATTTTGGGTCTAAAGCTTCTGGCCCCCAAACCTGATTGGCGATAGCTCTTGTGGTGTAAACCCACATTAAAAATAAGGCGAACCAAGAAAAGAATTGTACAATTCCTAATTGCCAAAATATTTTTGGAGCGTTTGAAATTAATTTGATAATGCTTGTTTTTTCGGTTACAGTTTCGGATTCTAAATCAATGTCGTTGTATAATGCATGTTCTTTTGGTGCATATTCTTTGGTTTTAAAAACAGTCCAAAGAACGGTTGCTAGTAAAATAGCTCCTCCAATGTAGAAAGACCAGATTACAGAAGCAGCTACTTTTTCACCAGCTTCGGGGACGTTTGCAACGCCAACTTTGGCAAGAATCCAAGGCAATAAAGAACCGAAAACAGCTCCAAAATTGATTAAAGCACTTTGTAAAGAATAGCCCAAATTTTTCTGTTCGTCATTCACCATATCGCCAACAAGCGCTCTAAATGGCTGCATTGTAACATTAAAGGAAGTGTCCATTAAGAGAAGCATTACGGCACCAAAAATTAGTGGTGGTAGCAAATAGGCAAAGTATTCTGCATTGGGCATGAAAAACATAGCCAAAGCCGAAACAATTGCGCCAAAAAAGATAAATGGAATTCGTCTTCCTAGCTTAGTCCAAGTTTTATCGCTTGAAAGTCCTATAATAGGCTGAACAATTAGACCTGCAAGAGGTGCTGCTAACCAAAAATAGCCAATGCTGTGAACATCGGCACCAAGAGCTTCTAATATTCTGCTGGTATTGCCATTTTGAAGTGAATAACCGATTTGTACTCCTAGGAATCCAAAGCTTAGATTCCAGATTTGCCAAAAACTTAATTTGGGTTTTTTCATTATCGTATATTGTTTTAAATGTACGATAAGCACCTTGCTTATCAAAACGTAACTTATGTTTCGAAGTAAAAGTAACAGTTTTGAATTCTGTAAATATAAAAAAGATTTTAGACTTTAGATTTTAGATTTTAGAATAAAGTTATTTGTCTAAAACTACAACGTAATAGTGTGAATAAGTTTTAGTTAGAAAGTCAGTAGGAATGACAAAAAATCTAGAACAATATCAATAACAATGACAAATACAAAGGCAATGGGATTGAAAATGTCAAAGACATTCTAAATTACTTGAATATTGAAATTGTTATTGAAATTGATTCTTTAAAGTGTCGATTCTCTCTCTATTAAATGGGTTTCAATAACAACAGTTTTATAAACTTCGTCATTTTCTTCAATTTCTGTTCCTTCTTCTTCGGCTTCCAATCTTTCGATAAGTATTTTTGCCGCCACACTGCCCATTTCTAATCCGTTTTGGCTTACTGTTGTAATGGTTGGGGTTGAATATTTTGAAATGATTCCATCCGTAAAAGCAATAACGGCTAAGTCTTCGGGAACTTTTATTCCTCTTTTATTGGCCATTTTGATAATGATTACTGCAAATAATTCGTTTACTGCAAAAATGGCATCGAAGGCTTTGTCCTCTAAAAGTTGAGCTATTGTGATTTCGCAATTTTCGACATTTTCAATTTTAATTATTAAATTTTCCTCGAAAGGCAATCCGTTATCTCGTAAGGCTTTGGTATAGCCATCGGTTCTGAATTTCCCAACACTCACATAATCGACAGTGGTGACGAGGGCAATTTTTTTCTTTCCTTTATCAATTAAACTTTGAACGGCTTCGTAAGCGGCCAATTCGTCGTTGATGATTACTTTATCACAAAGAATATCATTGGTTACTCTATCAAACATAACTACAGGCATACCTTGATTGATGACCTCTGTAATATGATGAAAATCGCCTTTGAACTGGGTTTCTTTCGAAAGCGACATGATGAATCCGTCGATGCTACCATTGGCTAGCATTTCCATATTAAGGACTTCTTTGTCAAAGGAATCGTCTGATAAACATATAATTACGCTGTATCCATTTTCGTTGGCTACATGTTCAATCCCATTGATGACAGTGGAAAAGAAATAATGCACAATTTCGGGAATGATAATTCCAATGGTTTTTGTTTTTCTATTTTTTAAACTAAGCGCAATATTATTGGGTTTATAGTGGTAAAATTTGGCGAAAGCCTGAACTTTTAGTCTGGTTTCTTCGCCTATTTCAAGACTGTTTCTCAACGATTTAGAAACGGTCGAAATCGATACATCTAGTTCTTTTGCAATTTGTTTTAGAGTTACTTTCTTTTTCATACTTGTAAGTTGATAAAAATCATTTTCTCAATAAAGATAATTTTTTATTTAGATTATGGCAATTTTACACCTTTAAAATTACAAAAAATCAAAAACTTTTCAACACTATCACGTTTTCGTAACGGTTTTAAACTTTACCTTTGTTGTGCGTGTTAATAATTATCTAATTTTACTACTCGAAGTAAAGGTAATTACAAACAAAAACCAAATTAATTTAAACTAAAAGTATGAAAACAATTTACAAAAAGTTGTTATTTTTATTACTATTCTTACCCTTTAGTGTTCTTGCACAAGAAACATTGAGTGGTACGGTTGTAGATTCAAAATCGAATCAACCCATTCCGGGTGTAAATGTAGTAATTGAGGGTTCCAGTACAGGGACACAAACTGATTTTGACGGGAAATTCAAATTAGCTAAATTAAACAAAGGCGATAAAATCGTTTTTTCTTTTATTGGATACTCTAGTCAAACGGTTGTTTTTAACAATCAACAAATACTAAATGTAAGTCTTGTTGAAGAGTCTAATCAATTAAAAGAAGTTGTAGTTCAAGTAGGTTATGGATCTATAAAGAAAAAAGATGCTACAGGTTCAGTTGCGTTGGTAACAGCAAAAGATTTTAATAAAGGAGCGATTTTTTCTACAGATCAATTATTAGCAGGAAAAGCTGCTGGTGTTAGAATTACTAACAGTGGTGGTGCGCCAGATTCTGGACCAATTATCAGAATTAGAGGTGGTGCTTCATTAAATGCTTCGAATGATCCTTTGATTATTATTGATGGTGTACCAATTAGTGATGCAGGAACTAATCCATGGAGTCTTATTAATCCTAACGATGTTGAGAGTTTTTCCATATTAAAAGATGCTTCTGCAACCGCAATTTACGGTGTAAGAGCTTCAAACGGGGTAATCCTTATTACTACCAAAAAAGGAACTTCAGGTGAGCCACAATTTAATTATTCTTCTAATGTAACTATAGGAGAAGCAAGTAAAACATTGGGTGTAATGAATGCGTCAGATTTTACAAGATTTATTCAAGAATACCATCCTGGAAGGACAAATCAATTAGGGGTTGATGATCCTGCAACTACAGCAGTTGATGATCTTTCTACACCTCAAATTGAAGGTAGAATATTATATGATACTAATTGGCAAAAAGAAATTATGAGAACCTCAATATCTACAGATCATAATTTTAGTGCAAGAGCTAATTTGTATAAAAAAATACCTTTTAGAGCTTCTATTGGTTATACTGATGTTCAAGGTATTGTAAAAACAAGTGAGTATAAAAGACTTTCATATTCATTTAAGATGACTCCAAAATTTTTAAATGATGATTTAAAGATAGATATTAATGCCAAAGGAACGTATTCAAATAAAAACAATGTTGATGAGGGCGGTGCATTTGGTGGAGCAGCAGTTATGGACCCTACTAAACCATTATATGGCGACTCATTTAACAATAAGTTTGTAGGCTATTATCAACAAACTAGTATAAGTGGGAATAGAGATCAAAAAGTGGGGCCAACAAATCCTTTAGCTATATTAGATCAAAGAAGAGGAGTTGATAATGCAATACGATTTTTAGGAAACATTGAGCTTGATTATAAAATCCCTTTTTTACGCGATCTTAGAGCAGTAGTAAATATGGGTTTAGATGCTACTACAAGAGATTATAAAGAAACTTATACAGATAATTCACTTGCCACTTACACATTTAATCAAGGAACTGACCCTGCAACGAATTATCTTTTTAATCCAGGTCAAGCAAGCTTTTTTAAAGCTACCGCAACAAATAAAACAATGGATGCTTATTTAGCTTATTCAAAAACACTCACTGGGTTTGTGAATAAAGTGGATGCTCAAGCGGGATATTCCTACCAAGATTTTAAAACAGACGGAAATTCACTTTCTTATAGAAATAATGTAGATACAGGAATTAGAGAACAATATATTAGCGATATTAATAATCCAAACAACAGAGAATATAGACCTCGAAATTTGCAAGCTTTTTTTGCAAGAGGAAACGTTGATTTGGGGGGTAAATATTTATTAACTGCCACCTTAAGAGCTGATGGAACATCAGTTTTTGCTGAAAATCAAAGGTGGGGTTATTTTCCAGCTGTGGGTGCAGCATGGAAACTAAAGGAAGAATCATTTTTGAAAGAATCTAATTTTGTTCAGGATTTGAAATTGAGATTAGGTTGGGGAAAAACGGGACAAGCAGCTCTTCCGGGAGGTAATATTCAAAGAGAGTATTTTCCTTATTTGCCTACTTTTATTCCAGGAGATGTTGCCAGTCAATACTTACCTAATGTAACTCCGTATACGGTAGGTCCTTATGAAGCAGATTTAACTTGGGAAAAAACGACTACATACAATTTAGGATTAGATTTCGAATTATTTAAAAACAATATTCTATCAGGTAGTGTGGATTATTATCAAAGAAAGACAAATGACTTATTAGCGGTTGTGCCATTGGCTGCAGGTAGTACTGGTGGAACTGAATATTTGCAAAACATTGGGTCTTTAGATAGTGATGGATATGAATTAAGTTTAAATGTTAATGCAATTCAAACAGATGATTACTCTTTAAGTTTTGGAGGTAATATTGCGTACAATTATAGTACTATTTCAGAACTAAAAGGAATAACTAGAACTAGTGCTGGAGGAGGTATTGGAGGTACTGGGAATAATTTAGCGTATCATGCTGTGGGGCAACAACCTTATTCAGCTTTTGTTTATGAACAAGTTTATGATGCAAGTGGTGAACCTGTTGTTGGCGCTTATAAAGACAGAAATGGAGATGGTATTATAAATGATTCAGATGAGTATTATGTTGTATTGAGACCTAACTGGACATATGGTTTTAATATGACTTTTGGATATAAAAACTTTGATTTGACAGCCAATTTTAGAGGCCAAATAGGAGGTCAAGTTTACAATCTTAAAAAACAACAAAATGGTTATATACAAGCAGCAATTCCATCACAAAGTACAGAATACGTACAGAATGTATTGAATTTTTATGACGGTACTGCTAGCCCTCTTTTTGATACCTATCTTGGTAATGCAGAACGTTCTGATTATTTACTAGAAGACGCTACTTTTTTACGTTGTGATAACATTTCTTTAGGATATAAATTTGCTAAATTTGTTGGTAAATCTTCCTTAAGAGTGAGTGGTGCTGTTAATAATGCATTTTTAGTAACCAAATATACTGGTCAAGATCCAGAAAATTTTGATGCAATTGACGGGAATTTTTATCCAAGACCAAGAACATACACTCTAGGAGTAAGTCTTGACTTTTAATTAATAAAATAATAGTATGAAAAATTTTAAAAAGTATACTTTAGGATTAGGTTTAGTCCTATTGCTAACAAGCAGTTGCATTGATGATTTAAACACGGAGCCAAAAGGTTCTGCTAAATCTTTAGATCAATTACTTCAAGAACAACCAACTTTAGCGGGACTTGTATCTAAAGTTTATGGATCTTATGCGTTATCAGGACCATCAGGACCAGGAAGCACAGACACACCAGGTGATGATGCAGGAGAATCTCCATTCTTGAGAGGAATTATTAATTTACAGGATTTTACTGCTGATGATATGAAAAACCGTTGGGGTGATAATGGTCTTGACCAATTAACCACTGCTAATAATTGGGATTCAAATAATAAGTTTATGCGATATATGTATAATCGTATTTATTATACAGTGCCTCAAGCGAATCAAGTGATTGGACAATTTAATAATTTTACTGTTTCAAATAAAGACCAAGTAATAAGCGAAATGCGATTTTTGAGAGCATTAGCCTACTTCTATTTGATTGATTGTTTTGGGAAAGGACCTTTATTGACTGAAGCTGATTTAGGAAGCAATGAGCTTAAAGGAGAATCTACCAGAAAGCAATTGTATGATTTCGTTGAATCTGAACTCTTAGATATCGAAAATAAATTACCTCAAAGAATTGGATATGGTCAAACAAGCCAGCCAGCTGTGAGAATGTTATTGGCAAAACTATATTTAAATTCTGAAGTTTATATAGGACAAAACAAATATGCTCAAGCTTATAAATATTCAAAATTAGTAATAGATGAAGGAGGTTATACTTTAGCACCAAATTTCAGAAGTTTATTTTGTAGAGACAATGATGTTACAGCAGCCAAAGATGAAATTATCTATGCCTTAATAGCTGATCCAATTGTAAGTCAAAGCTACGGAAATACTACCTATTTAATTAATGGTAGTTTAAACGATGCAACAATGACAGCACTTGATTATGGAAACCCTGGTGGGGGAACTAATGCTTGGGCAGGTCATCGCGCTACAAAATCTTGGTATGGTTTATTCGGAAATAGTCCTGCTGCTTTAGAAGCTTCACCAGATGATAGAGCTCATTTATTTTGGACAAATTATTTAGATGCAGACCTTACAAAAAGACATAGTTATGAGATGACTAATTATAAAACATGGACAGATGGTTATCCTTCAATAAAATTTACAAATGCAAATTTTATTGGAACTGTAAGTCCTAATTCTTTTGCTGGCACTGATTTTCCTTTGTATAGATTAGCTGATGCGTATTTAATGCTAGCAGAAAGTATATTAAGAGGAGGCGGCGGTTCAAATGCTGACGCTTTAAATTATGTAAACTTAGTTAGAGTAAGATCTCATGCCACTCCAATTACTTCTAGTGAATTAACTCTTGATTTTATTCTGGATGAAAGAGCTAGAGAACTCAATTTTGAAGGTCATAGAAGAACAGATTTGATTCGTTACGGTAAATTTACTGGTGGTAGTTATTTATGGCCTTGGAAAGGAAATGTTAAGGACGGAACTTCAATTCCTGCCCATTATAATTTATTTCCAATTCCTATAAAAGCGCTCGAAGCTAATCCAAAATTAACCCAAAACCCAGGGTATTAATATTAAATTTTGTATAAATGAAAAATATTTTAAAAATAACATTTTTTGCATTTTTGCTTATTTCGATAGGCTCATGCACAAACGATAAAGATCCTGTGGTAGCAGCAAATGGATTGAATCTTAAGTCAATAACGCCAGCTAGTTCTATCGTTTTATCTCCTGTAAACGGCGATAATGATGCGGCTACTATCAGTTGGGACGCTGTTGACAATGGTGTTCCAACCAATCCATCAGTCTATGTAGTAGAAATAGCAAAAGGAGGAACTAATTTTGCAGAACCAATTATTGCAAGTCCTAGCTCTACTGAAACAACGTTTGTATGGAAAGAAGGATACTTAAATTCATTATTGTTAGAGAATGGTTTTTTACCGGAATTAGCTGCTGACATAGACGTAAGAGTAAAATCTACACTAGGCATCGAATTTAATCCTTTTGTTCAATATTCTAATGTAATTGCTATCAAAGTGACTCCATTTTCACAGTCTGCTTTTGCTTTTACAAAAGTA
>Ga0209480_10001010_pt1 | contig 21136 bp, 19 predicted proteins | sample JI61114C2DNA_FD_187501 | JGI IMG/M metagenome (GOLD analysis project Ga0209480, IMG submission 187501) | Wastewater effluent complex algal communities from Wisconsin, to seasonally profile nutrient transformation and Carbon sequestration -... | ecosystem: Engineered > WWTP > Effluent > Algae... | reverse complement strand
GGCGGGTCAGGACAAAAAGGCGGGTCAGGACAAAAAGGCGGGTCAGGACAAAAAGGCGGGTCAGGACAAAAAGGCGGGTCAGGACAAAAAGGCGGGTCAGAGTCGAGTTTCGTTTGCGAAACTCGACTCTGACCCGCCTTTTTGCGCCTTTTTGCTGACCCGCCTTTTTGACCCGCCTTTTCTGTGTTTCGGTCACTTGCCGGGCACCGCCAGCGCGTCGGTCTTGTAGATCGCCACGTGCGGCACGCCGTCACTGCCGATCCAGCCGCGGTACATGCCGCCGGTGTTGAACGGAAACGCCACGCTGCCGTCCGCGCCGAGCGCGATCGCGCCGCCGTCGCCACCGGCCTTGGGGATGTCGCGGTTGATGACGCGATCCGCGGCACGGGCGAGCGGGTCGCCGGCCAGGCGCACGCGCGCGCAGATCTCGTGGGCGGCGGCGCTGCGGATGTAGAACTCGCCCCAGCCAGTGCCAGACACCGCGCAGCGGTCGTCGGCCCAGGTGCCGGCGCCGATGATCGGCGAGTCGCCGACCCGGCCATAGCGCTTGTTGGTCATGCCGCCGGTCGAGGTGCCGCCGGCCAGCCGTCCCTGCGCGTCCAGGGCCAGCGCGCCGACGGTGCCGAAGTAAGCCTTGCCCGGCAGTTCCAGCGGCGTGTTCGACGCCTGCGCCTTCTTCTCCTCGTCGAGCGCCTTCTGCAATTGCTGCCAGCGCTTTTCGACGCGGAAATACGCCGGATCCACCAACGCGATCCCCTGCTCCTTCGCGAACGTTTCGGCGCCGTCGCCGACCATCATCACGTGCTTCGATTTGTCCATGATCGCGCGCGCCAGCAGGATCGGATTCTTCACCCGATGCAGGCCCGCCGCCGCGCCGGCCTTGCCGCTGGCGCCATCCATCAGCGAGGTGTCCAGCTCGTTGCGGCCGTCGTGGGTGAACACCGCGCCGCGACCGGCGTTGAACTGCGGGGCGTCCTCCAGCACGGTGATCGCGGCGGTCACCGCATCGACCGACGACGCACCCGCCTGCAGCTTCGCGTAACCGGCCTTGAGCGCGTCGCGCAGGGCGGCGCGCGCGGCGTCCTCTTCGGCCGGGGTGAGGTCGCCGGGCTCCACGCCGGCACCACCGTGGAGTACCAGCAGCGGCTGGTCCAGCGCGACCAGCACGCCAGCGCGCACCGCGTAATGGCGCTGCGCCAGCGGCTTCTCGACGCGACCGTCGGGCAGGTGCAGCACCGAGTCCCACGCCGGCACCACCGTGGAGTACCAGCAGCGGCTGGTCGAGCGCGACCAGCACGCCAGCGCGCACCGCGTAATGGCGCTGCGCCAGCGGCTTCTCGACGCGGCCGTCGGGCAGGTGCAGCACCGAGTCCACGCCGGCGACCACGGTGTCGACGCGGTCGAGGTTCATCGCCGAGTCTTCTTCCTGCTTCTGGGCGAAGCCACCCTTGACCACGATCGCGCCGGCACCCGGCGCGGTGGCATAGACGCGCGCGCGTCCATCCGCCTCGACCGCGACCGCGGCGTCCTCGTCCACGCCGAGGCCGATCAACGGCTTGCCGGCGATGTGCTCGCCCTTGGCGACGAAGGCGATCAGCCGACCCAGCCGCGCGCGCTCGCTGAAGTGGGTGTCGGTGATGACGCCCTTGAGCTGGGCGATGTGCAGGAAGTCGGTTTCGATGGTGTTGCCGTCGCCGAGCGGATCGGCCAGCGCCGCCGGGGTGGCCTGGCTGCCGCCGTCCATCGCGCCATACAGGTACTCGCCCTGCATCGCCAGGCCGGCACTGGTGCCACCGAGCGGCTTGCCCGCTCGCACGTGCGCGTCCAGTGCCTCGGCGATCGCGGTCCCGCGCCAGAAGCGCACGTAGCGCGACTGGTCGCCACCGGCCAGGAAGATGCCGTCCGCGCGCTTCAGCGCGGCCAGGATCTTCGGGTCGGTGGACGCCTCGCGATCATTGAACACGAAGGTCTCGACCGATTTGATGCCACCGACCTCGTTGAAGAATTCCTCGCCGATCTCGCCGGCCTGCGACGCCCGCAACACCACGATGTGGCCGTTGCCGGCCTGCTTCATGAACCAGCGCATGGCATCGAAGTTGCGGTCGCCGCCGCCCATCAGCAGCAGCCCGGGCTGGACCTTGCCCGGCGTCTTCGCCGCCAGGTCGCCGATCACGTAGTGGCCGACATCGGCCGCCAGCGCGCCGCCAGCCAACAACAGGCCAAGCGCTGCAACGAGGAATTTCGAAACGCCGGCACGTCGCATCATCGTGTGTCCCTGTTCGCCGTCATCGGCCGCCACATTGGAAGACGAACGGCGACGCGGTTTCCCCCGTTCGGCTATGGTGCCGCGATGCAGGCCGAGCTCGACCGCTGGTTCATCGACGAAATCCTCGTCCACGAGGATGCGCTGGTGCGCTACCTGCAGCGCTGCTGGTCGCGCCGCGACGAGATCCACGACCTGCGCCAGGAAGTCTACGCACGTGTCTACGAGGCCGCCGCCAGGTCGCTGCCGACCCAGCCGAAGTCGTTCCTGTTCGCCAGCGCGCGGCACCTCATGACCGATCGGTTGCGGCGCAGCCGGGTGGTCTCGATCGAGCCGATGGGTGATTTCGAGCCCTCGCACGTCTTGGTGGATGACGTGTCGCCGGAGCGCTGGTGCGGCGGCAGGCAGGGATTGCTGCGGCTGGCCGAGGCCTTCGACCGCCTGCCCGACCGCTGCCGCGAGGTGGTCTGGCTGCGCCGCGTCGAGGACCTGTCGCAGAAGGAAGTCGCCGTGCGCCTTGGGATCAGCGAGAAGACCGTGGAAAAGCACATCGCCAAGGGCATGCGCCTGCTCGCCGATCATCTGCACGGCAGCGATGGCGTGCGCACACCACAAGCCGCCGCCGTGGACCGTCGTGATGGACAGCAGCGCGCCGACTGACCACGCGCCCGGCGACAGCCGGAGCATCGAGCAATGCGCGGCCGAATGGCTGGCGCGTCGCGAGTTCAAGGCGTGGACGGACACCGACGAAGCGGCGTTGCAGGCCTGGCTGGGCGCCGACACCACGCACCGGGTCGCCTTCCTACGCCTGCAGGCGGCCTGGTCGGAAAGCGACCGGCTGCAGGCACTGGCCGCGGGCTGGAAACAATCGGGGCCGCCGCCACGCGGCTACTGGACAACGCCTGCCGGCGAACGCATCGAACTGACGCCGCGCCAGCCGGCACGGCGTCAGCGCTTACCGCGTTTCGCCGCCGCCGCGGTGCTGTTGATCGCGTGCACGCTGGTCACCGGGCTGGGCTGGCGCGCGTACAACCGCGTCGACAGCGCGCACCTGCAGACGGCACTGGGGGCCACCGGGACCTTGCCAATGGCCGACGGCTCGCAGGCGATCCTGGCCAGCGACAGCCGCATCGACGTGCGCCTCTCTCGCCGCCAGCGGCATGTCGCGCTGGAACAGGGCGAGGCCTTCTTCAGCGTGGCCAAGGATCCCGGCCGCCCGTTCGTGGTCGCCGCCGGCGGGCACGACGTGGTCGCGGTCGGCACCCGGTTCTCGGTGCGCCGCGACGGCCCCGACCTGCGGGTGGTGGTGACCGAAGGCACCGTGCGCCTGGAATCCCGGGCCACCGGTGCCGCCGCGCGGCCGGCCTCGCTGTTGCCTGCGGGCAGCATCGCGATCGTCCACGGCGAGGACGTGCTGCTGCGCAGCGTGGCGCTGGAGGACGCCGAGCGCCTGCTCGACTGGCGCCAGGGCCTGCTGGCCTTCCGCGATACCACGCTGGCCGAGGCCGCCGCCGAGTTCAACCGCTACAACGCGCGCAAGCTGGTGATCGGCGATGCCGAGGCCGGCGCGCTGCGGATCGGCGGCAGCTTCCGCGCCGACAACGCCACCGGCTTCGTGCGCCTGCTCGAACAGGGCTTCCCGGTCCGCGCCGAGGAGCGCGGCGAGCGCATCGTGCTGCACAGCCGTTGACGATGCCTTGCATGCCGGCGGGGGGATTTCGCCGGCTCGTTCGTCCTGATCATCGAAGCGCCGCAGACAAGGCGCATGGGGAACCGTCTTGAAACCATCACGTCCGTTGCGTGCCTTGCTGCTGTCCCTGGCCTGTACCGCCGCGCTTGCCGCGCAGGCGCAGACCGCCCCCCGCGTGGACATCCCCGCCGGCGACCTCGCCGCCGCGCTGGATGCCTACGCCCGCCAGTCCGGCACCCAACTGGTGTATCGCGCCGACCAACTCCGTGGCGCGCGCAGCCCCGGCGTGCAGGGCCAGCCGGCATCGCCGCAGGCGCTCGACGCCCTGCTCAAGGGCAGCGGCTACCGCGCCCAGCGCGATGGCTCCGGCGCCGTGGTCATCGTGCCGCAGGCGGCTGCGAAACCGGCAGCGGCCGCACCCGCCCGGCCGCGCGCCGCGCAGGCGGCCCCGCCGCCATCGACGCCCGCGGATACGCCGGTGACCGACCTGCAGACCGTGCAGGTCACCGGTTCGCGCATCCCGCGTGCGCAGGTCGAAGGCCCGGCGCCGATCACCCTGATCACCGCCGAGCAGATCCAGGCCGCGGGCCTGACCTCCGTGCCGGACGTGCTGCGCTCGCTCAGCCAGAACAGCGGCAGCGTGCAGGGCCAGCAGAACACCACCAGCGCGCAGTCCACGCCGGGCGCGCAAGCCGTCGACCTGCGCGGCCTCGGCCCGAACCACACCCTGGTGCTGATCAACGGCCGCCGCATCGCCGACTTCCCGCTGCCGCTCAACAGCCGCAGCAACTTCACCGACATCGGCAACATCCCGCTGGGCATGATCGACCGGGTCGAAGTGCTCACCGGCAGCGCCTCGGCGGTGTACGGCTCGGACGCGATGGCCGGCGTGATCAACTTCATCCTGAAGAAGTCCACCGACGGCACCATCATCGACTACCGCTACGGCGACACCCAGCGCGGCGGCGGCGAATCGCACCGGCTGTCGCTCACCACCGGCTTCGAGCGCGGCGACTTCAGCGGCATCGTCGGCCTGGAATTGCTCGACAAGCGCCCGCTGTGGGGCTACGACCGCGACATCCAGGACTCGACGCTGGACGCGCCGACCTCGCGCCGGCGCCTGCCGCGCCTGGTCGCGCAGCGCTACGACTGGGACGACGACGTCAACATCGGCCCGGCCGACGATTGCGCGGCGATGTCGGGCCTCAACGAAGGCACCACCGTGCTTTCCGAAGACCGCTGGGGCGAACCACTGTGCGGCAGCGAGCGCGCGATCGCGTATCGCACCATCCAGAACCAGCGCAAGGGCGCGAATGTCTATGGCGCGCTGGAGTACCGCTTTTCCAGCGGGCTGGCGTGGTTCGCGGATTTCCAGCTGGGCCGGCAGACGGTCAAGCTGCTGACCGGCACCAATGGCAACGACGTGGCCAGCGACCACATGGGCTGGGAATTCCACGACCCCAACTCGACCGACAACAACGACAAGATCTTCTTCAATGCGAACACCGGCCACTACGAGATCTGGTCGCGGCAGTTCGCGCCGGAGGAAGTCGGCGGCCTCGAAAACCGCATGAACAGCACCACCCAGAAAACGTTCGCGATCACCACCGGCTTCAACGGCACGATGGGCGAGGACTGGACCTGGGAAGCGGCCTACAACCACTCCGAATACAAGGCCGTGGTGAAGATGCCGCGCATCAACGCCGCCGCGGCCAATCGCTACTTCCTGGGCGAACGGCTGGGTTACGACGATGACGGCTATGCGATCTACCGCCCCGACCCGACGCGCCTGTTCACCCCGCTGACCCCGGGCGATTTCGCCAGCATCGGCGCGATGTCCACCTGGCACCCGGTCGCCAAGAACGACAACGTCAGCTTCACCGCCAACACGCCGTCGCTGTTCACCATGCCCGCCGGCGACGTCGGCTTCGCCGGCGCGATCGAGTACGGCAACCAGTCGTACCGGATCAACCCGGATCCGCTCGCACTCACCGCGGACGCCTACTACGGGCCGCGCTACGGCGACGGTCGCGGCAGCCGCGACCACTGGAGCGCGGCGGGCGAATTGCGCGTGCCGCTGCTGCAATCGCTGCAGGCGAGCGTGGCCGGCCGCTACGACATGTACAGCTACGGCGACAAGGATCCGGGCAAGTTCACCTACAGCCTGGGCCTGGAATGGCGTCCGCTGGACACCCTGCTGGTGCGTGGCTCCTACGGCACCGGCTTCCGCGCGCCCGACATGCACTACCTGTTCGCCGGCAACGACTACTACCGCACGGTCTCCACCGACTACTACCAGTGCCGCACCGAGGAACCCGGCTACAGCGATGCCGACTGCTACGACGACGGCAGCTGGGACGTGAACACCTTCGACGTCTACAAGGGCAACATGCAGCTGGACGTGGAAACCAGCAAGTCGTTCACCGCCGGCTTCGTCTGGTCGCCCTCGCCGAACTTCGACCTGGCGGTGGACTACTACCAGATCCGCATCGCCAACCAGGTGCAGTCGCAGAGCCGCGAACTGTTGCGGGCGACGGAAGCGAACTGCCTGCTCGGCGTGACCGATGGCGGCGTCGCCGTGGACATCAATTCGCCGACCTGCGTGGATGCGCTGGCGCGCGTGGTCCGCGAGGATCCCAACGATCCCTTCAGCACGATCACCAGCGTCCTGTTCGCCCCGATCAACATCGCCAACGAGGAAACGTCGGGCATCGACGTGACCGCCAACTACCGCCTGCAGACCGCCAGCGCCGGCGATTTCCGCTTCACCGGCAACTACACCTGGGCGCACCGCCACAACCGCGTGCTCTACCCGGGCGATCCGGAAGAAGACATGCTGGACCTGAGCTTCAGCGCCACCACCCTGCCGCGCACCAAGGGCAACGTGGGCGTGGACTGGGACAAGGGCGCGTGGGGTGCCGGCCTGTTCGGCAACTACGTGGGCCGCGTGGCCAACTACAACAACGATGCGTGGACCGGCGCCACCTGGCGTTTCAACGGCAGCGCGCGCTACGACATCAGCGACCACCTGCGGGTCTCGCTGTCGGTCAACAACCTGCTCGACAAGATGCCGCCCCGGGACGCGACCTGGGCCAACTACCCGTACTACGACACCTCGTGGTTCGACAGCATGGGTCGCAGCTACTACCTGCAGCTCACCTGGAAGCTCGGCGGCAAGCCCCTCTGAACACCCCCCGCGTCGTGACACTTGGAGCCCCGGCATGCCGGGGCTTTTTTTTCAGTCGGCGGGCTGCTGCACGTCGTGGTTGCGGCCCTTGTAGGGCTTGTACCAGCGCTGGATGCGGGCGATGTCGGCGTGCATGTCGTCGGTCAGTTCGAACAGCGGGCCGATGCCGACCACCTTGTTGGCGTAATCGAAATACGCCGCCACCACCGGCACGCCGGCGGCGCGGGCGATATGCCAGAAGCCCGGCTTCCAGCGGTCGACCGGTTTGCGCGTGCCTTCCGGGGCGATGGTGAACCACATGCGGTCGGCATTGCGGATCGCCATCACCGCCTGTTCCACCACGCCATGGGCGGCGCTGCGATCGACCCCGATCACGCCCTGCCACTTGGCGAGCGGCCCGAACAGCGGCGCCTTCACCAGCGCCTCCTTGCCCAGGATCGACAGCTTCACGCCCATCGCCAGCTTCACCGCGGCACCCCACACGCCGTCCCAGTTGGACGAATGCGGCGCGGCGATCAGCACGAACTTCGGCAGGTCGGGAAACGTACCGACCATGCGCCAGCCGCCAAGCCGCAACACGGCGCGGCCCAGCCCTTCCACGAATCGGTTGCGCGGCATCCGCGGCGCACTGGGCGGCAATGCCACCACCACGTCGTCATGTGCTTGCGCGTTCAATCCCAACCCCGTCCCGTGCGGCCCTGCTTGATCGTCGCACGCCCGCGCTTCTCGCCCAACCGGCGTTCCTTCGCCCCGCGCGATGGCTTGGTGGCGATGCGCGGCTTGGGCGCATGCAGCCCGCCTTCGATGAAATGCGCCAGCCGCTCGCGTGCATCCTGTCGGTTGCGCTCCTGGGTGCGGAAGCGCTGCGCGGCGAGCACCAGCACGCCCTCGTTGGTCATGCGCCGGTCGCGCTTGGCCAGCAGGCGCTCGCGCACCGGCTCCGGGAGCGAGGGCGACTGCGCCACGTCGAAGCGCAATTCGACCGCGGTGGCGACCTTGTTGACGTTCTGCCCACCCGGCCCCGACGCCCGCACGAAGCGTTCGATGAGTTCGTCGTCGTCGATGGAAAGGTGGCCGACCTGCATGGCGCAATTGTAGGGCGGTTGCCATTCGCCGACCGGGTTGGGACGATGCCGCACCTTTTCCCCCGGAACCCGCCATGCGCCTGCTCGGCCTTGCCTTCGCCCTTGCCCTGTCCACCGCGTTCGCCACGCCGGCCTTCGCCGCCGATCCGGCACCCGCGCCGCAACAACAGGCCTCCGCCGCCGACATCGACCGCCTGCTGGAGGTGATGGACATGGAGACGATGATGGCCGGCATGATGGCGCAGATGTCCAACGTGCAGGCGCAGATGGTCGACGAGGCCTTCGGCAAGGAACTGTCCGACGCCGACCGTGCGCGCATGCAATCGGTCACCGCGCGCACCCAGGCCTTGGTGGAGAAGAGCATGTCCTGGACCGCCATCGAACCGATCATCCGCAAGGTCTACCTGCAGCTTTTCAGCAAGCCGGAAGTGGACGCGATGATCGCGTTCTACGGCAGCACCGAAGGCGCCTCGATCCTGCGCAAGTCGCCGCAGGCGATGACCCTGACCATGCAGGAAATGCAGCCGCTGATGATGCGCTTGATGGAAGACATCAAGGTCGACATCGACAACGAAGTGAAGGCGCGCAAGGACTGACGGCGGCGCCGTAGCCGGCTTCAACGCGGCGCGGCGTCGAACAGCGCCAGCGCCTTGGCGAATTCCGCATCCACCGGCGCATGCGTTTCGATGCGTTCGCCGGTGTGCGGGTGCACGAACGCCAGCCGCCGTGCATGCAGCAGCATGCGATGGATGCCGAGCATGCGGAAGTTGCGGTTGTGGCGGCCATCGCCGTGGCTGCTGTCGCCGATCAGGTGATGGAACTGGTGCTTGAGATGGCGGCGGATCTGGCGGAAACGGCCGGTCCGTGGCGAGGCGCGCAACCAGGCATAGCGCGAGGTGTCGAAGCCGGCGGAGGGCATCGACAGCTCGCAGCGGCCCAGCACCTCGAAGTCGGTGATCGCCGCCTTCTTCTGCGGCTTGCCGGGTCCGCCATCGAGCGGATGATCGATGGTGAACACCTGCTCCGCCGGCCAGCCGCGGCAGACCGCCCAGTAGTCCTTCTCGACCTCATGCGACATCAGCGTCTTGCCGAGCGCGGAAGCGGTTTCGCGGTCGAAGGCCAGCAACAGGCAGCCGCTGGTGGCGCGATCCAGCCGATGCACCAGGAAGATCGGCTTGCCGAATTGCTCGCGCAGGCGGTCGGCGGCGAAGTCGGTTTCGCCGCGTGCCAGCGCACTGTCATGGACCATCAGCCCGGCCGGCTTGCACACCACCGCGAGTGCGTCGTCGCGGAACAGCACCGGCAAGTCGAGGGTGATGCCGATGTCGGCGAGCGGGGCATCGGGCGCGAGGTCGGTCATGCGCCATTGTCCCGCATCGCGCCAGCACCGAGGCGTTCGCTCAGGCGTGCAGGTCGCCGCCGCAATGCCGGCGTTCCACCTGCAGGGTGGCGTGGTCGATGTCGAAGCGCTCGTGCAGCATCGTCGCCATCGCGTTGCGCACCGCATCCGCATCGGCGTCCTCGTTCGCCAGCAACACATGCGCGGTGAGGATCGGCTCCTTCGACCCCAACGCCCAGACATGCAGGTCGTGCACCGTGGCGACGTCGGGTTGCCAGGACATGGCATCGCGGATCTCGTCCAGGTCCAGGCCGGAAGGCACGCCCTGCATCAGCACGTGGCCGGCGGCGCGCAGCAGCGTCCACGTGCGTGGCAAGACCCACAACCCGATCAACACCGCGATGACCGGATCGACCACGGTCCAGCCGGTGTAACGGATCAGCAACGCGCCGGCGATCACGCCGAGCGAACCGAGCATGTCGCTCCACACTTCCAGGTAGGCACCCTTCATGTTCAGGCTTTCGCCCGCGCCGGCCTGGAGCAACTTCATCGAGACCAGGTTGACGACCAGGCCCAGCACGGCCACCAGCAACATGCCATTCGACTCGACATGCGGCGGCTGGCTGAAGCGGCCGATCGCTTCCCAGAGGATGTAGCCGGCGACCAGGAACAGCAGGCCACCATTGATCAGCGCACCGATCGCTTCCATCCGCGCATAGCCGTAGGTGCGCTTCGCGTCCGCCGGCCTGCGCGCCATCCGCACCGCGAACAGCGAGATCCCCAGCGCCAGCACGTCGGTCATCATGTGCGCGGCATCGGACAGCAGGGCCAGGCTGTTGGTCAGCAGGCCGCCGACCACTTCCACCACCAGGAAGAACAGGGTCAGGCCGAACGCGATCCACAGCGGCCGCTCGAACTTGATCTCGCTGGGCACATGGCTGTGCCCGGCGCCGCCGTGGTGGTGCCGCTCGTGATCGTGATCGTGATCGTGCTTGTGGTCGTGGCCTGCGCCCATCCGCCTGCAACCGTGCTTCGCCAGGCCGAACCCTAGCGATGGATGCGCGGGTTACACAATCTCACTTCGCCGGTGCGGCCTCGTCCGCACCCAGCAACGGCAGCACCTGTTGCAGCAATTTCGCCGTGATCTGGTGCGGCTGGCGCTCGTTGTAGTTGGTGGTGGTCACCACCACGACCACGCGCTGATCCGGGAACACCTGCACGCTGTTGCCGCCGGTGCCGTTCATCGAATACGAGCCCCACGTCGCCTGCCCCACCTTCCAGCGCATCAGCCACCACAGGTAGCCATAGTCCATGTCGTCGTTGGCCTTCGCATGCGGCGCCACCGAGGCCGCCACCCACGCCGCCGGGACGATGCGCTTGCCGTCGTGCATGCCGCCGTCGAGGTACAGCTGCCCCAGGGCAAGCAGGTCGCGGCTGCGCAGGCCCAGGCCACCACCCGTCTGGGCGATGCCCACCGGCGAGAACTGCCATTCCGGCGCCTCGATGCCGAGCGGCGCGAACAGGCGCCGTTGCGCATAGTCCTGCAATGGTTCGCCCACCGCGGACTGGATCACCGCACCCAACGTGGTGCTGCCAGCAGTGCAGTAGCGGAAGCTTCGTCCGTACGGCGAATCCTTCGGCTTCGGCATCCACGCGGGGAAGCCCTGGATCGGCAGGTCGAGGTAGAACTTCACCCAATCCTCGACCAGGTACATGCGCTCCTCGTTGCCGCGCGAGAACTGGTTCTCGTCGTCGCATTCCAGCAACGAGGACATCGTCATCAGGTCCTCGACGGTGATCGCGTCCTTGCGCGGGTCGGGGTTCTGCAGCGGGAGCTTGTCGCGCAGGTACGGCAGGATCGGTGCCTGCGCGCCCGCCAGCTTGCGATCGGCGATGGCGATGCCGGCCAGCATGCCGGCCACGGTCTTGGTCGCCGAGCGCGTGTTGCGACGGGCCTGCGCGCCGCCCTCGTCGAAGTAGGCTTCGTACACCAGCTTGCCGTCGCGGGCGACCAGCACACTGGTGACCTGCTTGTAGTCGCCGGCGCGGATCGCCTTGTCGACGGGTTCGAAGCGCGGGTCGTTGGCGGCGATCGCCGGAACGACGGCGATTGCGATGGCAGCGAACAGCAAGCGACGGATCATGCGGGAAGTTCTCGTTGAGCGAAGACGGCAGCATGCGCGCCACGGCGACGCCGTTCTTGCAGATTCGCAACCTGCAGCCTGCTCAAGCGTCGCAGTTGCAGGGGACTCAGGCCGACTGCGCGTTGCAGCGCATGGCTCATGTGGCTCTGGTCGGCGAAGCCGCAGTCGCCAGCGACCTCGGCAAGCGGACGCGTGCCGCCGCACAGGCCCGCGATGGCCAAGTCGATCCGCCGCTGGCGCAGATAGTCGCCAGGGGAACAGCCGAAGGCACGCCGGAACGCGCGGGCGAAATACACCGGGTGCAGGCCGGCTTTGCGGGCCAGCTCTGCGATGCCCGGCACGTTGCCACATCATCCTGCAAACGCGCACGGGCCCGTGCCATCCATGCGCTGCCCGATGCTTCCGCCGCCACTTCGCTGACGCCGGCGCTGCGCGCCAGCAAGGCCTGCACCTCGGCTTCGATCGCGAGTGCAGAGGTGTCGTCGAACTCGATCAGCCGGCGCCACAGGCGATACGCCTCCGGCAACGCCAGCGCAGGCAAACGTGATGCATGCGATGGCACGGCGGCACCCGCCGTCGCCTGCTCCCACAGCGCGCTGTCCAGCGACACGGTCAGGAAGCGCGCGTCGTCGAGCGAATCGAAACAGTCGCGATGGTGCGTGCCCGGCGGATTGAGCAACACGACCGGCTCGTTGCAGACCGCCGGCATCCCACGCGCCGTACTCAGGTAGGTACCGCGATGCAGCACCAGCAGGTGCGCGTCGTCATGCGTGTGGGTGTGCACATCGTGGCGTGGCACGGTGGGCCGCATGTCGGCCAGCTCGATGCCGCCCACGCGTCGACGCGACTGGCGATCGCCGAGGAACTGACCCGCCATGAAGCGCATCGCTCAGCGCCGGGGCCAAGCCGCCAACAGCGCCCAGGCACCGCCGATGCCGGCCACCCACGTGGACACCGGAACCCCCAGCAGTTGCGGGCCACCGGCCTCCAGCGCGTACAGCACCGCGGCCACGATCAGCAGGCCCGACCCCAGCACCGCCGCGACCACGCGCTTCTGCGCGGCGTGCGCGATGCGGGTGAGTTCGGCCAGGTCGCGCGACCGCATCGACAGTTCATGCTTGCCCTCGACCTGCTGCTGCAGCCACGCATGCAGCAGGCGCGGCACGTCGGGCGCGCGGGTGATCATCTCCGGCAGGCGCTTGCGGAACTCACCGGCCAGCCGCTGCGGGCTGTAGCGCTCGACCAGGATCTTCTCGAGCACCGGCTTGGCCACCGCCCAGATGTCGATCTCCGGATCCAGCTGGCGGCCCACGCCCTCGATGTTGAGCAGGGTCTTCTGCAGCAGGATCAATTGCGGTTGCAACGTGAGCTCATAACGCTGCGCGGTGCGGAACAGCTTGACCAGCACTTCGGCCAGCGAGATCTCGCTGAGCGGACGGGTGAAATACGGCTCGCAGACCGCGCGCGCCGCGGCTTCCAGTTCATCGATGCGGATGTGCGCCGGCATCCAGCCCGCCTGCACGTGCAACTCGGCGATGCGTCGGTAATCGCGGTTGAAGATCGCCATGAAATTCTCGGCGAGGTAGTACTGATCCTCGCTGGAGAGCTGGCCCATGATCCCGAAGTCCAGCGCGATGAAGCGCGGGTTCTGCTTGCGCGTCGCGTCCACCCAGATGTTGCCGGCATGCGCATCGGCGTGGAAGAAATTGTCGCGGAACACCTGCTGGTAGAACACGCGCACGCCCTTCGCCGCCAGCGCCTTGCGGTCGATGCCGGCGGCATCCAGCGCGGCGATGTCGTCGGACGGGATGCCGCGCACGCGCTCCATCGTCATCGCGCGCTCGGCGGTATGCGACCAGATCACCTCCGGCACGTACAGGTCCGGCGAATCGATCCAGTTGCGACGCAGTACGCTGGCATTGCCGGCTTCGCGCTGCAGGTCGAGTTCGGCAGCAAGCGTGGTCTCGATCTCGGCGACGATCTCGCGCGGACGGATCTTGTCGGCGGCGGGATGGGTGCGTTCGACGATCGCCGCCACGCCGTTGAGCAGCGCCACGTCGGCCGCGATCTGCCGCTTGATCTCCGGGCGCAGCACCTTGACCACGACCTCGCGGCCGCCGTGCAGCGTCGCCGCATGCACCTGGGCGATGCTGGCCGAGGCCAGCGGCGTGGTGTCGAAACTCTCGTAGGCCGCGGCCACGTCGCGGCCTAGCGCCTGCTGGACGATGTCGCGCGCGCGCACGCCGTCGAACGGCGCCACCCGATCCTGCAGGTGGGTGAGTTCCTCGGCGATGTCCGGCGGTACCAGGTCGCGCCGGGTCGAGAGGATCTGCCCGAACTTGACGAAGATCGGGCCGAGTTCCTGCAACGCCAACCGCAGGCGTTCGCCGCGCGACAACGAGGCCACCTGCGGCGAGGCGCGCGGCACGAACGGCCGCATCAGCTTCAGCCAGCGCTCGGCCGGGGTGTCGTCCAGCAGGTCGTCCAGCCGGTAGCGCAACAGCACCCGGCCGATCCGCAACGCGCGCAGGGCCGACTTCATGCGTCCAACCCGCGTTCGCGGCGGAGCCGCGCGACCTTCGCGGCGATGCGTTCGACGTCGTCGCGCAGCGCGTCGACATCGTCGTGGAAGGCGTCGAGCTCGGCGCGCGGCACCACGTCGCGGCTTTCCTCGGTGACGAATTCGGCGGCGGTCTCGGCCAGGTTCCTGCCCACGACCTGCGCCTGCCTCAATCCGGCCGACACCGCTTTCGCGATCTGCACGCCCAGCACGTCGCCGAACACGCGGGTGAAGGGCAGCGCCCAGTCGGGATCGAAACGCTGCGCCAGTTGCTGCAGGCGGCGCGCGAGTTCGGCATCGCCCTCGATGCGCAGCTTGCCGACCGGCGGGGCGTCGTCGCGACGGAAGATCGGGATCTGGCCGAGCAAACCAGCCAGCGTGGTGCGCACGCCCAGGTCCGGCTCGTGTTCGGCATCGACCGGTCCCACGCGCAGCGCATCACCGTCCACGCGCACCTGCAACGCCAGCGGGGGCGAGGTCAGTTGCAGCGCGACGCGCTGTCCATCCAGCCCGCGCAACGCCGCCTGGGTTTCGGCATCCAGCGCCAGCGCGCGATTGAGCGCGACTTCCAGCGCCTTGCCGGCGGGTTGCTTCCAGTTGAAGGCGGATTCGGTCATGCGGGCATTGTATGGGCGTTGGGTGAATACACCGGTGAGTTGCGCGTCCGCTGGGCGACTACCCGTTTCCGTTCGTGGTGAGCCTGTCGAACCATGAATGGCATGCGCTGGCCGCTACACGCGAGCAGCCACGCGCTCAGCCCGCCAACGACCCCCGCAACCGCTCCAGCCCTTCCGCCATCGTCACCTTCGGCACGTAGGCGAAATCGCGCGTGGCCGGCGCCATCGAATACCAATGCGATGTCGACAACTGTTCCGCCAGGAACCGCGTCATCGGCGGCTCGCCCTTCAGCGGCAACGCCAACCACAACCCTTCGCAGATCACGCCGACCGCATACGCCACGCGGAACGGCAGGCGCTTGCTCACGATCGGCGCGCCGGCCGCGCGAAGCAGGCCGTTGAGGACGTCGCGCATCGGCCACGGTTCGCCGTTGCTGATGAAGTAGGCCTTGCCGGCGCAGGCCGCGCCCGGGGCGAGATGATCGAACGCATCCAGGTGCGCCTGCGCGGCGTTGTCGATGTAGGTGGTGTCCACCTTGTTGCCGCCGTCGCCGACGATGCGCAGGCGACCGGCGTTCGCGCGTTCCACCAGGCGCGGCAGGATCTGGTTGTCGCCCGGACCCCAGATCAGGCGCGGGCGCAACGCGATGGTCGCCAGGCTCGCATCGTTCGCGGCCAGTACCGCTTTCTCGGCGATGGTCTTGGTGGTCGCGTAGTGCGCCTGGAAATGCTCGCCGTAGGGCACGGTCTCCGCCGTACCGCCTTCCACCGGATGCGTGGCCCGATGGGTAACACTCGGCGTGGAGGTGTAGACCAGCTTGCCGATGCCATGTGCGCGGCAGGCATCGAGCACGTTCTGCGTGCCGACGACATTCGCCTGGTGGTAGCTGTCGTAGCTGCCCCATGCGCCGGCTTTCGCGGCGTTGTGGAAGACCGCATCGAAGCCGCCCGCGAACGCCGCCATTACAGCGTCGCGATCGGCAAGATCGCCCGCGACCTGGCGCACGCCGATGGCATCCAGCGCCGGGTAATGCCCACGGTTGAAACTGTTGACCTCGTGCCCGCGCGCGACCAGCCCGCGGCACAGCGCCTGCCCGAGGAAACCGCCACCGCCGGTCACGAGGATCTTCATTCGCTTTCGCCTTTTGCCCCCTCCCCTGCTTGCAGGGGAGGGCTGGGGAGGGGTTCGAGTTGACGATGAATTTCGTCAAGCACAGCCTGAGTCTGCAACAACACGTCATCGTTCCAGAATCGCAACACGCGATAGCCATTGATGGCCAGCTTGCGAGCACGTTCCTGATCGTAGTCATGATGATCGAGATGCTGGCCACCATCCAGTTCGATCACGACACCTGCCTCGATACAGGCGAAGTCGGCGATGTAGCCGGCTATCGGCAGTTGTCGCCTGAACTTGAGTCCATGCAACTGGCGTCCACGCAGGTAGTGCCACAACTTGCGTTCCGCTTCGGTCGCGCCTGTCCTGAGTGCGCGTGCATTCTTGTGGATCTGTCGCAAGGGATTACCCCCTCCCAGCCTCCCCTGCAGGCAGGGGGAGGAGCTAAACGCGCTGTCGTTCCGCCCAGGCCGCCAAGGTTTCGCGCCCGATCTTGGCGTTATGGCGGATGTCGACAGGAAAGGGTTTCGGATAGCGCAGGAAGGCTTTGACCTTGGCGGTGTGCACGAAGCCTTCGCCGATGTGGCGCAATTCGTCGTTCACTTCCGCGACATCGGCCGCCACCCCAGGCTTCAATTCGTACACCAGCACCGGGGTCTGCGCACCCTTCGCACCGATCCCGACCAGTGCACTGCGCAACACCGACGGATGGGTGTTGAACACCGGCTCGACCTGCTCGGTGCACAGGGTGGTGAGAGCGTCGACGACCACGCGTTGCGACTTGCGCCCGCAGAACCACAGCCGGCCTTCGCCATCGAACCAGCCCAGGTCGCCCATGCGGTGGACGATCCGCTCGCTGCCGTCGGGCAGGGCTTCGCGGATCTTCGCCAGCGCGGTCTGCGCATCGCGGTTGAAGTAGCGGTCGGTCGCGCTGGGGCCAGCCACGGTGATTTCGCCGACCTGCCCCGCGCCGACCAGCAACGCATCGTCCCAGTCGCCAATCGCGTCGTCGCCGATGCGGATGATGCGCACCGTGTTGCCTGCGACGGGACGGCCCACGCAGGTACCGGCACCGGTTTCGGTGCGCGCGCGCAGGGTCAGCAGTTCGCGGCCCTCGATCACCGCGACCGGCAGGCATTCGGTCGCGCCGTACGGCGTCCACAGCTGCGCATCGGCCGGCAGCAGTTCGAACATGCGCTGCACGACCGCCGGCGGCACTGGTGCGCCGGCGCTGGTGACGCGCTTCACCGTGGGCAATTTTTCGCCGTGCAAGGCGAGCACCTGCATCAACGCGGGCGAACCGAACAACTGGGTGATGCCGAAGCGCGCGATCGCCGCATGCAGCTTGCGCGGGTCGGCGCGCGCGGGTTGGGTCGGATCCATGTCGGGGATGATCGAGGTCAGCCCCAGCGCGGGATCGAACAAGGCGAACGGGGGGAACGTGGGCAGGTCGATGCCGCCGGGCGCGATCCCGAAGGCCGTGCGCAGCATCTCGATCTGCGCCACGAAATGCCGATGCCGATAGACCACGCCCTTGGGCACGCCGGTACTTCCGCTGGTGAACAGGATGCCGGCCACGTCGTCCGGTTGCGTGCCCGCCAGTTGCGGCGGTGCGTTGGCACCGTCGCGCTCGACGGCGGCCAGGGTGGCATCGGCCAGCCATGCGCGCGCGCCGGTGGTGATGCGCACGCGCGCGGATCGCGCCCATCCGAGCAGGGCCTTCGCCAGCATCGCCAGCGGAATGCCGATGAAGGCCTCGGGCTTCGCTTCGTCCAGGCACTGCTTCAGCGCGCGCTTGTCGATGCCGGGATCAACCAGCACCGGCACCGCGCCGGCCTTGAACAGGGCGAACATCAGCAGGAAGAACTCCGGCGTGGGCCGCACCATCACCACCGTGCGGGTGCCGCGGGCGACGCCCCGCTTGGCCAGCCCGGCGGCGATGGCGTCGCTGCGCGCATCGAGTTGCGCGTAGGTCAGCGCGACCTCGTAGCGGCCGTTGCGGCCGGGGCAGCGTATCGCCACCTGGTCCGGGCGCTCGCGGGCGAGCCCTGGCAGCGCGGCCGCGATGTTGCAGGTCTCGGGTGGCATCTCGCTCATGCGCGCATTGTCGCCGACAATGGCGCATGCCCGCCGACCATCCCTGCCTCAGTTGCGGTGCCTGCTGCGCGTTCTTCCGGGTCAGTTTCCACTGGTCGGAGGCCGATCCCGCGCTGGGCGGCCAGGTCCCCTTCGAGTTGACGGAGCCGCTGCGCACGCACGAGCGGGTGATGCGCGGCACCTCGCAGAAAGACCCGCGCTGCATCGCGCTGGATGCCGACATCGGCCGCTATTCGCGCTGCACGATCCACGACCGCCGGCCGTCGGTGTGCGCACTGGTGCCGGCAAGCTGGGAGTTCGGCGCGGCCAGCGCGCAATGCGACAAGTCGCGGATCGCGCACGGCCTGCCTGCGTTGACGCCGGCCGACTGGGTCGGCGTGGACGAGGCCGAGAAGAATCCGCTGCCCGAACCCTGATCGCCTCAGTCGAACTGCTGCCAGAGTTTTTCGAACTGCAGGCCGAACACGCGCACCAGGTTGGCGTCGTCGGTCACCACCAGGTTCTCGTCGTTCTTCTCGGTCGCGCTGCGGGTCCAGTTGAAGCTGCCATTGGCCAGCAGGCGCCCGTCGACCAGCGCGAACTTGTGGTGCATGTGGTACGGGCTGTCGTCCAGCCGCACCGCCACGCCGCCCGCGCGCAGGCGGGCGATGTCGCTGCCGCTGTCGTGCTGCTTGTCGTCGTCGCTGACCACCCGGACCTGCACGCCGCGCGCGTGGCATTCGAGGATCGCCTCGGTGAGGCGATCGTCGGCGATGGTGAACACGCAGATGTCCAGCGTGGCCTTGCAGCTTCGCATGAGGTCGCGGAGCCGGCGCAGGCAGGTGTCGCCCGGCGAGAAGTAGGCGCTGGACACGACTGGCGCGGCCTCGTTCGCCGCGTCCAGCGTCTTCACCACCTGCTCGAGCCAGCGCAGCACGTCCAGCGTGTCCGCAGGCGTGGCCAGCATGGCTTCGCGGGCGATGTCGAACGCGCGGTTGCGCAGGAAGCGCACGCGCGGCGCGTCCAGTTGCGCGCCGAGCTCGCGCAGTTGCACCTTCTCGTCCGCATCCAGGGTGAAGTCCTGCGCGGACTCGCGCAGGCTGCGGTCCAGCGCGTCGAAATCCATCACGCGGTACCGACCAGCGGATGCGCGTCCAGGAAGCGACGGATCGCCGGCACCAGCACCTCGTGCTTGTCCTCCAGCACGTAATGCCCGGCATCGTCGAATTCGCTCACCAGGGCGCGCGGCAGCGCCTTGCGGAAGCCGGCCAGGAAATGCTGGTCGAACACGAAGTCCTGCAGGCCCCAGCCGATGAAGGCGGGACGATCCGCGTAGCTTGGCAACGCCGCGGCGGCGGCCTGCACGATCGGCATCGCGCGGTCGCCGGGATCCAGCGGGATGTCCTGCATGAAGCGCAGGGTGCTGATCGCCTGGTCCCAACCGTCGTACACCCCGGCATAGGCGGCGCGCACGTCCTTCGGCAAGGACCGGCTGGTACCGAACCAGGCCGCGCCGCGTGCGAACAGGTTGAAGCGGCGGATCAGCCAGCCGCCCGGCCTCGAATCGCGGCCCATCGCCAGTCGCTTCGGGAAGCGCTTGCTCGCGGGCAGCGGGAACGACGCAGTATTGGTGATCACCAGCCGCCTCACCCGCGCCGGATCGCGCAGCGCCCAGCCGAAGCCGATCATCCCGCCCCAGTCGTGCACCGCCAGGGTCACCGGGCCATCGATGCCGAGATGCCGCAGCAGGGCATCCAGGTCGTCGATCCGCGACTGCAGGGTGTAGTCGTAGCGCGGCGACGCGGACGCGGCATCGTCCGGCCGATCCGACAGGCCCATGCCCACGTGGTCGGGCACGATGCAGCGGTAGCGATCCTTCAGTCCGTTGACCAGGTGCCGCCAGTAGAAGCTCCATGACGGATTGCCGTGGAGCATGACGATCACCTCGCCATCGCGCGGGCCTTCGTCCAGGTACGACATGGCGATGCCGGGTCGCACCTCGAAGCGTTGCGGGGCGAAGGGGTAGTCGGGGAACTGCATGCGCGGCCGGATCCTGCGCGGCGCGGGCCGCATGGCCGCAAAGGATACCGGCGCAGGCCACTGCGACCAATTCCCGATGGCGAGCCACGGTCCACGCGGCGAGAATCCCCGCATGGCCTTCGACGCATTCGCCCTGATCCTGACCATGCTCGGCATCGGGATGCTGTTCGCGCGGCTGCGCGTGCTGCCGGACAACGCCGCCGAAGTCCTCAACCGCATCGTCCTGGTCGTCTGCCTGCCGGCGGCGGTGCTGACCTACGTGCCACGGTTGCACATGCAGGCCTCCCTGCTGGGCATCGTGGCTACCCCGTGGCTGCTGGCCGCGGCCACCCTCGGCCTGGTGACCCTGGCCAGCCACTGGCTGCGCTTCCGCCGCGACGAACACGCCGTGCTGCTGCTGTGCGTGGCGCTGGGCAACAGCAGCTTCATCGGCTACCCGATGGTGCAGGCGCTGCTGGGCGAACACGCCCTGCCGTATGCCGTGGTCTACGACCAGTTCGGCATCTTCGTGCTGCTGTCCACCTTCGGCCTGTACGTGCTCGCGCGCTACGGCGGCGATGCGCCGCCGACCTTGCGCACGGTCGCGGTGCGGATGCTGCGCTTCCCGCCGCTGTGGGCGCTGCTGCTGGGCCTGACGTTGATGCCGGCCACGCCCCCCGCGTGGATCGCCGGCGGCCTGCAGCGGCTGGCCGATGCCCTGCTGCCGCTGGTGATGCTGGCGGTGGGCCTGACCATCCAGCTGAGGCTGCCGCGCGACGAGGTCAAGCCGCTCGCGGTGGGCCTGGCCTTGCGCCTGCTGGTACTGCCGGCGCTGGCCCTGCCACTGTCACTGGCGTTCGGCCTGCGCGGCGACATGCTGCGGGCGAACGTGCTGGAATCCGCGATGCCCAGCATGATCACCGCCGCCGCGCTGGCGATCTCCCACCAGCTGGCGCCGCGGTTGGCGGCCGCGCTGGTGGGTTACGGGATCCTGTTATCGCTGCTGACCCTGCCGGCGTGGGCGTGGCTGCTGCAGCGCTTC
>Ga0209480_10001009_pt1 | contig 21157 bp, 17 predicted proteins | sample JI61114C2DNA_FD_187501 | JGI IMG/M metagenome (GOLD analysis project Ga0209480, IMG submission 187501) | Wastewater effluent complex algal communities from Wisconsin, to seasonally profile nutrient transformation and Carbon sequestration -... | ecosystem: Engineered > WWTP > Effluent > Algae... | reverse complement strand
ATTTGCACTAAGGGAAGGGCTTAATTTTTGGTGCACCGAAAAGAATGCTTGATAACTAAACCTTGATAACTAAACGGGGATTAATCTATTTTTTTATGGTCAATACCCAGAACTCATCATAAGCAATCTGTGCAGCATCAACCATTTCGCGTACCACTTCAATAAATAATTCCTTTTCGGCAGGCTCAACAGCTGCCTCCAATTCTTCAACCGTCATAGATTTTTGTTTCAGTAAATACAAAATCTGTTGTTCATAATCCTTAAGCGCGGCAAGGTTTTCAGTTTTGCGTTTACTAATGCACACATCGCACATGCCACAGGTTTCATAGGTCACTTCATCAAAATATTCTTGTATTTCCTGCATCCGGCAGCGGTGAGTTTCTTCCGCATAACTTTTGATAGCTTCCATTTTGGCAAGGTGAAGATCGCGCCTACGATCAAATTCTTTTCTATCAATCGGCAAACGCTCGGCATCCTGGCGGGGCATTACAAAAGTAATCTTAGGGTTTTCATTAACAGGTTCATAAACGATTACCTGTAAATTATGCAACTGCTCTAATTCAATTTTCAATGTTGCTATAGATTGCTTCATCATTTTAGCTAGTTGTACTTCTGATATGGGTGTAAAATCAGTATACAACTCGCCACCATATAATCGCAGCATGGCTTTAATTAATATATCGAAGCGTGCATGCGCTACCTGAAACTCGTAAAGTTTCTTTTTCTCATAGGCAATATGTAACAGTGAGGGGCGATAAAAACTTTCGTTGAATTCGAGCAATCCAAACTCTTCCAATTTTTTTAAGGCTGGATACACTTGCGTGGATTTGAAATTGAATTTTGAACAAAATTCTTCCAGATTAAAATCATAACTCTCACCTTGGCTGCTGCCGATAGCTACCTGAAAATAATTGGCTAATGCCTGATAGATCTTTTTTAAGAAATCAATTTCGGGCTGCGATTGCAAGACTTTATTTTGTAATGCTTGAATATCAACTTCATGAATAATGATGGCGGCATAGGATCGCTTACCATCGCGGCCAGCCCGACCCGCTTCCTGATAATAGGATTCCAGATTTTCGGGTAAGTCCAAATGAACGACTACACGCACATCAGGTTTATCGATGCCCATTCCAAAAGCATTAGTAGCAACCATCACCCGCGTTTGATTACCTATCCACTCTTCCTGTCGGGCAGTTCGCTCCTGATGTGTTAATCCTGCATGATAATAGGTTGCCTTGATTCCATTCTTACTTAAAAGATTGGCAATTGCTTGGGTTGACTTTCGTGAGCGCACATAAATGATAGCAGCACCTGGCACTTTGCGCAACACCTCCAATAATTTCTTTTCCTTTGTCTCCGTCTTTCGCACAACAAATGAAAGATTTTCGCGTGCAAAACTTTTTTGGAAAAATTCTGGCTTTTCAAGTTTGAGTTTATCAGCAATGTCTTCTTTAACAATTTTTGTTGCAGAGGCCGTTAACGCAATAAATGAAACACCAGGCTTAACTTCCCGTAAGTCAGCAATTTGCAAGTAAGGTGGTCTGAAGTCATAACCCCATTGTGAAATGCAATGCGCCTCATCAATCGCCACCATGCAAACATTCATTTTTTTTACTCGTTCCCTAAATAAATCCGTTTGCAATCGTTCGGGTGATAAGTACAAAAATTTTTGATTTCCATACACGCAATTATCCAATGTAATATCAATTTCACGATGATGCATACCGGCATGCACCGCTACAGCAGCAATGCCGCGTTGTTTCAGTTGCTTCACCTGGTCTTGCATTAATGCAATCAACGGAGTAATCACTAGACAAATTCCCTCTTGCATCAACGCAGGAATCTGAAAGCAAATAGACTTGCCTCCTCCAGTTGGTAGTATCGCAACCACATCGCGTTTTTCTAAAACCGCTTGAATGATTTCTTCCTGCGGTGAGCGAAACTGAGAGTGTCCCCAATAATGTTTAAGTGTTTCGAGAGAATTCACAATTCAAAAATAATAGAATTAGCTACCACAACCCCTTGATTGTTTCCATATTCAAGATCAATTGCGACTTTGCGGTTGTTTTTTACCATCGCAACTCTTGCTTATTTAAGAAAGCCTCAATTCCTTTCTTGCAATCATCCGTGCCCCTCGCTTTAGCATTCATAGTGGCAGCCAAATTAAGAGCATCCTCTAAAGGCAAACCTTGCACATCTGAAATAAGTTGCTTCGTTAATTCCATAGATTGGGCAGAGTTCGAACTAATCAATCCCTGCGCAAAATCGAAAACAGAAGTTTGCAGACTATCTGAATTAACGACATACGAAATCATTCCTCGAATCAAAGCCTCTTCTGCTTTAATAATTTCACCTGTGAGTAACAATTGTCTTGCCTTTTGCTCGCCAATTTTTCTTACCAGAAAAACAGCCACCAATGCCGGGATAAATCCGATCTTAACTTCTGTATATCCAAACTTGGCCTCAGGAACAGCGAACACAAAATCACAAACAGTTGCTAACCCACAACCGCCCGCCAACGCATGACCTTGTACCTGGGCAATCACTACTTTCTTTAAGGAGTATATTTTTAGAAACAACTCCTTTAAATGATTGGAGTCTGCAAGATTTTCCTCGTAAGAGAAATTTTGAAGTTGCTGAAGATAAGCCAGATCGGCACCTGCGCAAAAAGATTCGCCATTGGCTTTTAATACAACTACTTTCACAGCTGAATCACCTTCTGCCATTTTAAAATTCAACATTAGTTCTTCCACTAACTCATGACTTAAGGCATTGCGTTTATCTGGCCTGTTTAAGGTGATGTACCCTATTCTTTCCTTTACTTCATATTCAACTAAACTCATACTCTATTTGGTTAACACAAATGCTCCATCCTCTAAAACTGAATGAATTTTATTCTTATCCATGATTACACGTTTCCATTTATTAACATAACTTCTCGAATTACTTCCATCCAATATTATCTTCTTGACAGATTGTAAATCGAGCTGATCTGGTGCGATTGAATTATGCGCCACAACAAGGTAATCGATTTCTGCTGATTGAGGTAATTGCGTTTCTTTATTTTGAATAAATACGATTTTATCTCCTTGCCAGGAAAAAACTTGCAACCCTTGTATTGATTTAGCAAAAGGAATATTCGTTTCTGTTGTGGTGATCCCATGCTGTAGTCGGTTTGGGCGAATATGAAATCGCATTCTTTCTTCATCAGCCTTTAAAGCAGAATCTGCCTGAAGATAACTTACACCTTTATCCAACCATTCCATAGCCGAATAACCTGAAACACTATAGACAACAAATTGCCGCTGATCAATCATCTGCCTGTAATGAGCAACCTGACTAAATATAAAAATAACAACAACTGAAAGAGATGCATACAACCATTGGATAGATCGATACTGAATCATGAAAATAATAAACATTAGCATACTAATGATTAACCAACATTGAAAGGTTGTCAGGTAAATCTCTTTAACCAAACTAAATGGCAATTCTTCGGTTTTAAAAACAAGCCAATTGAGAAGTTGAATTACGTATTCTAAAAGTTGTCCAATCCATCCAGCCACAAGAGACCAACCACCAACCGCTAACAACGCTACGCCACCAACCAGAATAATGGTTGACAACGGAATGACAAATAAATTCGAAACCAAAAAATAAACCGGAAATTGATGAAAGTACAACATGCTTAAAGCAAAAGTCGCTACTTGTGCAGCAATAGAAACACACGTGATCTGCCAAACCCAATCGCCTACCCTATTATCAATCGTCCAAAGATTATAAATGGGTCTCTGCAAAAATACAATGCCCAACACCGCGAGATATGAAAGCTGAAATCCAACTGACATGATCAAATAAGGATTGTAGCAAAGAAGAACAAAAGCAGAAGCTGCCAGCGTGTTATAAATATTGGTGCGCCAACCTAGTGGCCTGGCTATAGCAATGAATGAAAACATGGTTACTGCACGTAACACCGAAGGCGAAAGTCCGGTAACGAAAGCAAATGACCAAAGAAATAAAATACTTATTCCAGCAATTACCCATCGACTCCACGCAAATGATTTCAATGGCTTCAACAGTAAAAGGATAATTGCATAAATAATACCCACATGCAAACCTGAAACGGCTAACACATGCATAGCACCACTGGCTGCATACGCACTTTGTAAATCAGTATCAATACCTTCCGTTACCCCCAACACCAGCGCCATTGCTATACCTTGTTCTTTCTCACCTGAAATATTCTTTCTAATAATGTTTGATGCCCAGGCTCTTACCTTGTGAGAATAATAAATAAATCCTTTACGAGGTGCCGATTCCAGAAATTTAACCTGATCGGCTTGCACAAACTGTTGGTGATAAATATTTTTAAATGTAAGAAAGCGTTTGAAATCAAACTCGTTGGGATTAGCCGGAGGACTTAACTCATTGGGAGCACCTTTTATTAATAAGCGATCGCCATACAGAAATGTAATTTGATCGAATGATTTTTTAGAAAAGTAAACCAATACCTTTCCTACACCCTCTTTCCATTGATCGGTTTTTACTCTAACTATCTCAACTTGTACTTTCCACGATTTCGCTTTTAATTCCGGTGCACTGCGAACGATGGCTTCGTAGGCAACAATTGGTTCCGTTTGATAAAGTAAATGATTGGGCTGCGTGCGTGCTGTGTTTTGTTGCAGATGTAAATAACCAAACGCAAAAATGGCAAGCAATCCGATAATTCCAGTAACAACTTTAGCCGATCGATTAGCTTTAAAGATGAAATAAGAAATAAAATAGGCGAGCGAAAGAATTAAGAATGCGAAAAGTGCTACGCGCTCATTAATTGCATTGGGCTGATAGATTGCTACTAAAATTCCGCCACCAAAAAAGAGTGCAATACGCACCATAGCAAAAGGCACCCAACTTAGCATGAGTGAATTTAGCTAGTAAAGGATTGTAAAGCAATTGAGATCGTTAAACCTTCTATCCTTCAACCCCTTCCACCACAATCATCTTACTGCTGGCCGTGCGCTGGCGAAGGGCTTTTGCCGGTGCATATTCTTCGGATGCCCACCAGGCTTTTGCAAGCGCAACAGTTGGAAATTCCAATATGACAAAACGTTGTGGACTCCAATCTCCCTCAAGAGTTTCGGTCTTGCCTCCACGTACAATAAACTTCCCTTGATAATTCGTTAAAGAACCAGGTGTGAGTTTTTTGTAATCCTCATACTCGGCAGGATTGTGTAAAGTTACTTCTACAACAATGTATGCTGGCATAGTTTGTATTATTTATGATGGATTCATTTTACCGTAAGCCTCAATAATATCGCGAACCAATCGGTGACGAACTACATCGCGCTCATTCAGTTCTACAATTCCAATTCCCTTCACATCTTTCAAAATCCTAACCGCTTCGTTAAGACCCGACTTTTGATTATGCGGCAAATCAATTTGCGAAGTATCGCCCGTAACAATCATTTTAGAATCGGGCCCCATGCGGGTAAGAAACATCTTCATCTGCATAGGTGTTGTGTTCTGGGCTTCATCCAACAAAATAAAAGCATTGTTGAGTGTGCGGCCACGCATATAAGCAAGCGGAGCAATTTCAATGATCTCGCGCTCCATATAATATTTTAATTTTTCAAACGGCACCATGTCGTTCAACGCATCGTAGATCGGGCGCAAGTACGGATCAATTTTTTCTTTTAAGTCGCCCGGTAGAAAGCCAAGGTTCTCTCCGGCTTCCACGGCCGGCCTCGTAATAATAATTTTTTTTACTTGCTTATTCTTAAGTGCCTTTATCGCAAGCGCTACAGAAACAAAAGTCTTTCCTGTTCCTGCCGGACCGATTGCAAAAATAAGATCATGCTCCTTAGCGGCCTGCACCAATCGTTGTTGGTTAGGGGTTTTAGCTTTTATCGTGAGCCCTTTTGTTCCATAAAGTACCACCCCATCCGTAGAATCTTCTGAAACAAACTCCTTCCGCTCCTGGGTAATATAACCACGCACATTCTCTTCAGTAACTCTTCCATACTGGTGAAAGTGATCCATCAACGAATTCAAAACATCTGTGATTTGGAGAATATCTGGCGCTTCGCCCTTCACTAAAATCTCGTTGCCACGAGAAATAATCTTGCTCTTTGGAAACGCAGATGCTAACTCAGTAATGTTCCTATTCTCTATCCCCAGAAAGTCGGTAAGGGGAATATCTTCTAACGTGATCGTTTTCTCTATCAATGAAGTAAAATGGTTGAAATGAATTAATTTTGTTTTGTAAAAGTAAACAAATCCAATCCAAGCAAAAAGACTTGGTTAGGTATTAGGTTCGCACATGGCCATCATTACCTTCCTTACCGACAGCGGAGAAAGCGACCATTATGTGGCTGCTATGAAGGCCAAAATTCTGGGCATTAATCCTGGCCTCACTATAATTGACATTAGCAATAAAATTGAACCTTGCGATATTGCCCATGGTGCTTATGTGTTAAAGTCTGTTTACAGCGATTTCCCGAAAGGTACCGTGCATTTGGTTGGTGTCGATTCATCTGGAAATCGAGATGAAATTTACCTTGCTTTACAACTTGACGATCATTTTTTTGTTGGCGTTAATAATGGATTATTTGGTTTGATCTCGGACAAAACTCATCAACAGGTTGTTGAGCTAAATTCCATTAATCCCATTCAAACTACGTTTGCTGAGAAAGATATTCTTGCTCCGGCTGCGGCTAAACTTGCCAGCGGTGTTGCCATCACTACTTTGGGTAACCCGCTGCAGTCGTATCGCAAGATGATCAACCGCCAGGTTAAGGCAACCAGACGGATTATTGCAGGGCACGTGTTGCGCGTAGATAATTTTGGGAACCTAATCACCACCATTAACAAAGTTGATTTTGATATTCTGACAAAAGGAAGATCATACACTATTCAATTTGGTGGTGAAAAATTCAGGCGTATCCACACAAACTACAATCAGACTGAACAAGGCGAGTGCTTCTTGTTATTTAATAGTCAGGATTTATTGGAAATAGGAATTTATAAAGGCAATGCGAGCGAACTTTTAGGATTGCAATATGACAGCCCGGTTAATATTACGTTTGATGAATAAATTAAGACATAAGTATCCAGACTTAAGTAGTATGATTTTTGTTGTATGCATAACTTGTCTAGTGTCTAACTACTTATAACTTAAGTCTATAATGATAATCCGAATAGTACGAATGCATTTTACAGAAGCAGGGGTTGAAGAATTTCTGGAAATCTTTAGCCAGAATAAGACTTCCATTCGCAATTTTCCGGGTTGCTTGCATTTGCAATTATTGAAAGACATAAAATATCCAAATACCTACACAACTCTTAGCCATTGGCAAAGTGAGACCGATCTTGAAAAGTACCGCAAATCAGAATTATTTGGTAGCGTGTGGAGCCGGGTAAAAACCTTATTCTCAGAAAGAACCCAGGCCTTTTCGTTAGAGAAATTTATTGAACTCTGAATTGTTAGAAATTTAAAGTTTGCCCATATTTGTATCCCGTTTCATTTAAACCAATCTCTGAATAAGAGGAATGAGGGGTTTTATAGGTGGTTTCATCCAATGAAAAACCTTAAAAATTAATGCCTTAGTGGCGGAATTGGTAGACGCGCACGACTCAAAATCGTGTACCGTAAGGTGTGCCGGTTCGATTCCGGCCTGAGGTACAAAAAAATAAGGGTACAAGGTTCCCTGCCTGCGAGACGAAGTCAGGCAGGGATTCCGGCCTGAGGTACAAAAAAAGCGTGGGTTCCATATCTGCTTGATGTAGTCAGGTAGGGATTCCAGTTTGAGTATCTGTTGTTAAGGAGTTACCCAAAAGTAACTCCTTACTCATTTAATAAAAGTCAACAAGTAAACCAGTCATATTGATATTAAAACAACACTGACATGCAAATCTCTAAAAACAAAGTTGCCTCTATTCATTACACCCTTACCGACAATGAAGGAAACACCTTAGACTCTAGCTCAGGAAAAGATCCCTTGGTTTATATTCACGGAAATGGCAATTTAATTCCCGGTATGGAAAATGGCCTGGAAGGAAAATCAAAAGGTAATAAGTTCACGATTAAAGTGAGCCCTGAAAATGGGTACGGAGTAAAAAGTGATGAACTTATGCAACAGGTACCTCGCAGTGCTTTTGGAGATCAAAAAATAGATGTGGGCATGCAGTTTCAGACGAATCAAGGTCAAGTTGTTACGATCACCAAAATCGGACTTGATTCGGTTACGGTAGATGCGAACCATCCTTTGGCTGGCGTTGAATTAAATTTTGATGTTGAAGTAATGGAAATTCGCGAAGCTACTGCCGATGAACTTGCTCATGGCCATGTTCATGGACCAGGTGGTCATCATCACTAAATCGCTGCCTGTTATCAATAACTGAGAAATATATTTGCACGGCTTAGTTATCTGACACGTTAACCGTAGATAGTTTTTTCAAGGTTCCACCAAAGTTTTTCAATTTGGGGGTTCTGTGTTTTATATTAACAAAAACCGTTCAACCGTTTTAACTCACATTAGCTCCCGGGCTTACCACCTCACTCGGTGCAAGCAACTTAAGCGATCCATCTTTATCTGAAGCCATCAAAATCATACCCTGCGATTCAACACCCATAATTTTACGGGGCGCAAGGTTTACCAGTATCGTTACTTGTTTGCCTATTATTTCTTCGGGTGTAAAATGCTCGGCAATACCACTCACTACCGTGCGAGTATCAATGCCTGTATCTACTTTAAGTTTTAAAAGTTTTTTGGATTTCTCAACGCGCTCGGCAGTTAAAATTTTTCCTATGCGAATATCCATTTTAGAAAAATCATCGAATGAGATTTCTGCTTTCGCAGGAGTAGCGGGTTGATTTTCCAATTCTATAGCACGTTTTGAGTCTATCAGTTTTTTTATCTGATTTTCAATAACAACATCTTCAATTTTTTCAAACAACAAAGGAGCTTCCTTGAGCAGAGAACCAGCCTTCAGTACATTGGCATCACCCGCTTGCTGCCAGGTTAGTGTATCAACACTTAACAAACTTTTAAGCTTACCCGAAGTGAAGGGTAAAAATGGCTCACCAACAACAGAAAGGGTAGCTGCTATCTGCAATGAGATATTTAGAATTGTACCTACCCGATCTAAATCAGTCTTCGCCAATTTCCAGGGTTCTGTTTCCGCCAAGTACTTATTTCCTATTCGTGCCAGATCAATATAGTTAGCCGTAGCTTCTCTAAACCGAAACGACTCTATAGAAGCTGCAATCTTATTTGGCATTTCCCTTAGGTCAGCCAATGCCTTTTTATCTATATCTGTTAGTTCCTTTTGTTGAGGAACCTTGCCTTCAAAATATTTCTGTGTGAGTACTACAGCTCGGTTCACAAAATTTCCGAAGATGGCTACCAGTTCATTATTGTTCTTGGCCTGAAAATCTTTCCATGTAAACTCACTGTCCTTCGCTTCGGGTAAATTTGTTAATAGGGCATACCGCAGCACATCGGGTTTGTCTGGAAAGTCTTCGAGGTACTCATGCATTTCAATCGACCAACCGCGGCTAGTTGACATCTTGTCGCCTTCCAAGTTCATGAACTCATTGGCGGGCACATTATCAGGCACAATGTATTCACCTGTTGCGTGCAACATAACGGGAAAAATAATGCAGTGAAAAACAATATTGTCTTTACCAATGAAGTGAATCAATCGAGTATCATCATCCTGCCAATATTTTTTCCAATCGTCTTTATCTACTTTCTCAAATTTTCTTTGCGGAGTAGCAAATTTCAGTTTACCTGAATTCATTTCATCAAACAATGCGCGCGTAGCTGAAATGTAGCCGATGGGTGCATCGAACCATACATACAAAACCTTGCCTTCCGAATTTGGCAGCGGCACTTTTATTCCCCAATCCAAATCACGCGTCATAGCTCGTGGTTGCAAGCCAGCTTCAATCCACGACTTGCATTGACCATACACATTCGGTTTCCAATCATTCTGATGTGATTTCAAAATCCATTCCCGAAGCCAGGGTTCATAATTCTCTAAAGGTAAATACCAATGTTTTGTTAGCTTCAGTACAGGCGGTTTATCACTTAGTGTTGATCTTGGATTAATCAACTCTCGCGGACTAAGTGTTGAACCGCATTTCTCACATTGATCGCCATAGGCGTTGGTATGGCCACACGTTGGGCACGTGCCAACAATATATCGATCGGCTAAAAAAACTTTAGCTTCTTCATCATAATATTGTTCAGAAGTTTCTTCCGTAAACAACCCCTTGTTATAGAGATTAAGAAAAATCTCTTGCGAAGTCTGATGATGAATGGGCTCACTGGTGCGATGATAAATATCAAACGACATTCCCAACTTATTAAAGCAATCGCGAATCAACGCATCGTACTTATCAATGATAGCCTTCGGTGTTGTCTTTTCTTTTAAGGCCTGGTTTGGTATTGCCGTTCCATGCTCATCACTACCGCAAATAAAAACAACATCCTTACCCATCAACCGCAGGTACCGGGCATATACATCAGAAGGAATATAGGCTCCTGCCAAATGGCCAATATGCTTCGGACCATTTACATAAGGCAGCGCTGCTGTAACGGTATAACGTTTAAATATCTTTTCACTCATAAATAAAATTCCAGAATTCTAATCTGCAAAGATGCTAAAATGGAGGGGATTTAATGGACAACAAAGCTCTTTTACAACTAACTAAATAGTCCACTCTTCTTCGTTCTTATTGCGCTTCATTTCCTTTTCGCGCCTTTCTTTTTCTTTGAGCCGCTGAACTTCAAGTTCTTTTCGTTTCTCAATAATTGGTGTAATATCAGTGGGTAGCAAAACCATAAATATTGATCCACTTTCAGAACTACTAATCAACCGCACTTCACCACCCAGTTGTTGCGTAGCCAATCTGGAAAGATAGAGTCCGATTCCTCCATTTTCAGAGCGTTCCGAAGCGCGAACAAACAAATGGAAAATGAGGTTTTGATCACGTGTATTAACTCCAATTCCATTGTCTTCAATAATAATTTGAACTCGGCCAAGTTTGCTGCGCCCTATCTTTATGCGAACATAAGGTGTAACTCTATCGGATGTGTTATAAAACTTAATCGCGTTTTCAATAAGATTTTCAAATACAATTTTAATAAGATTTTTATCTGAAATTAAACTTACCGTTGCATCAATGTTCTGTTCAATTACCATTTTAGGTGGAATACCATGCCTACCAGCAACAGCTAATGCGCCATCAACTATTTCTTTGAAGTTAATTTTCGCTGGCTGAATTTCAACGTGGTTAATTTGATTAACTATTAATAATCGAGTTAGTATAGTGTTTAATTTCTCAGCGGTAATATCTAAACGCTTCAGATAGTCCTGGGCAAGTTGATCTTTCACATCAAGCATGGCCACATTGCAAACACCTTTAATTGTAACCAATGGCCCCCGAAGGTCATGCGAACTGCGATACACAAAATTATCAAGCTCTTCATTAACATTTTGCAGCGTCTCATTCGAATCAAATAAGTCCTGCGTTTTTTCCTGAACGCGTTTATCCAGCTCTTCGTTAGTGATAGTAAGTTGTTTATTCTGTTCCTCAATCACCCGCTTAGCTTCGCTGAGTGCTGCGTTATGCACATGTTGCCTTCGGTTAGCCCAAAGCAACACAAGGGCAAGCAAGATTATTAGTATAGCAACTAAGACAATGAAAAAATACTGTAAACGCTGACGCTTAAGTTGATCATCTTTAAGTTTTATGTTTTCAGTGTTTAATCTTATTGTTTTAATATTTTCTCTCTGCTCATAGTTTGTCTGGACTCTAGCCAAATTTTTGATCAGGTTTTCCCCATAAATACTATCCTTAAGCTGAATGTATTGACCTTGAAAAGCAGAAGCGGCTTCAAAATTTGAGATGAGCTTGTACGTCTTAGATAATTCCTTATAAATAGTTATAAGGAGCTCTGCATAACCAGAGCCTTGTGCCAAGGCATTTGCTTCGTTCAAGTATGTAATACTACTTGGAAACATTTTTAGTTCCCGCTCTATAATCCCCAATTTGATAAGGTTTTCTATTACATATTCAGTGTCATTTTGATCTCTTGATATTTTTAAAGAAGTGTTGAAAAAAAACATTGCCTTATCAAAGTCCTTCAACCTTAGATAGGCTCTACCTAAACCAAAATTAACTTCCTCAAGAACAGATTTAGAACAATTTTCTTTGCAATTTCCGAGCGCTTTATTGAAGGACTCAATCGCTTTGGCAGACTCCCCTAATTCATTATAGCATAGTCCAATGTTGCTTAATATTTTCTCAACATCCCTAAAGTCTTTCAATTCATTCTTAATTTCATAGGCTCGTAAATAATTATCGAGCGCTTTATCAATATTACGAAGCTTAAAATAGACAAGTCCAATGTTGTTCATCGCTGTGCCTACACCTCTTAAGTCATCCTCCATTTCTCTTATCTCTAAAGATTTATAATGATAGCTTAGAGAGGAGTCATATTTACCAAGATACATATAAGCAATAGCCGCATTGTTATATAGGAATTTAGATTTTGACTTAAGCGCAGGATACCTCAACTTATTTCGTTCAGCTATTTTAATTGCTTTATTAAGAGTCTTAACAACCTCATCATTTCTACCCAGGTCATCTAACGAATACGCGATCATTCGTCCGCCCTCCACCATCCTTACTGAATCGCCTATAGCTTCCGCCTGATCATAAGCGGCCTGAGCATACTTCAATGCTTGCTCAAAATCGGTGCGGTTGGTTGATTTGAAAAGTTCACTTAGAATATTGAATCTGGTAGTATCTCGCGATGATTTCAAAAGCAAACCGAGAGAATCAATCTTTGAGTTGTTTTGAGAAACTGAAGCATAAGATGCAAGCAAAAATCCAGGGAGTAGGACCGCTAAAGTTATGCGCTTTATATAATTAAGGTACTTGAACAAGGTCGAAGTTGTATTAGATAAAATTGATTTGTTTTTGATTTTGACTTTTGACTTACAATTTATGATTAAACAACCCAATTAAAAAAAACTAAAATTAATATTACTTATGAAAAAAATTATTTACTCCCTACTCCTCGCTGTCGTTTGTTTTTCAAGTTTCACTTCTTGCACTGAAGAAGAAGTAAAACCACAAACCGAAATTGATAATAGCGGTGGAAAACCAATTAAAGAATAATATAACAATCTTCAAACCTAATAAGCCCAAATGAAAAAATTCATCTACTCCCTAATCCTCGCTGTCGTTTGTTTTTCAAGCTTCACTTCTTGCACTGAAGAAGAAGTAAAACCACAAACCGAAATTGATAATAGCGGTGGAAAACCAATTAAAGAATAATATAACAATCTTCAAACCTATAAGCCCAAATGAAAAAATTCATCTACTCCCTAATCCTCGCTGTCGTTTGTTTTTCAAGCTTCACCTCTTGCACTGAAGAAGAAGTAAAACCACAAACCGAAATTGATAATAGCGGTGGAAAACCAATTAAAGAATAATATAAATCTCAACCTTAACTTTTAATATCATGAAAAAAAGAGCAATAGTTTTATTTGGCGCAGCAATAGTAATCTTATCTACAGCTTTTGCCTTTACTAGTAATAATTCCGCAACCAAAACTTCAGCGAAAGAGGAAAAAACAACATCTTCAAAGAACAGCGGTGGCTTTGTATTGGAAGATGCTGATCAGTGGAAATAATCTGTTCAGAGCCTTCTTTTAAAACCTTGATTTTGATCCTTATACCTAAGAATAAAGGTATAGATAGGTAACCATGTTTTTAAGTAGAATAATAACAAGTTACGCGTGTAGGTAAACAATGCGTTCAAACTTCGTTTAAGTTGTTGGATTAGTCGTCTAACGTCCTGATGATCTGATCAATTGCCTGATGATGCATTAAATCATCAGGTTTGATTTATTCCATTTTTGTAAAAAAGTTGCCCCTTTATTTCATTTTTGGATAAAATGTTACATCAACTTTTGTCGGTTTCTTTCTAGTTTATCGTCAATTCAAGGGGCATTCGCGCTTGGGCGCCTTGGTAAGATTTTAACTTTTTAAGCTGTTGATACGTGCCATAATGCGCACCTAAAGTTTCCTTCAACGCCTTTGTTTCAGCGTTTTCTTCCACGCCCGTTAGCCACTCCTGAAAGAAGTTTTTCTGCACCGGATAGAATCTCATTTTATAGTCGGCACTAACTCCAGCCTTCTCAGCAGCAATTGTTACTGCGTCTTCAAAATTGCCTAGCACATCCACCAACCCATTTTGTTTTCCTTGCGCACCAGTCCACACTCTGCCTGAAGCAATCTTCTTTAACGCTTCCACCGACATGCCCCTTCCATCTGCGGCCTTCTTTGTAAAAGATTCATAAATATCTTCTGTCTTCTTTTGCCAGATTGCTTTCTCAACAGAAGTCAGTGGCCTTGTTACTGTTACCATCTCACCGATTTCACCAGTCTTCACTTCTTCAAATGTGATTCCAAGTTTCGAGTCTAAGAAACTACTCATATCAAACAACACGCTAAACACACCGATTGAGCCAGTAATGGTTGTCGGTTGCGCCACAATAGTATCGCACGCCATCGCCAAATAGTACCCACCCGAAGCGGCATAATCGCTCATCGATGCAATCACTGGCTTTACGGCTGTGGTCAATTTAATTTCCCGCCACATTACATCCGAAGCCAAGGCACTTCCACCTGGTGAATTGATTCGAAGTACAATCGCTTTCACGTCATCATTCGTGCGCGCTTTTCGTAATTCTTCAGCAAACGTATCGGAACCAATTAAACCTTTCGATGCCTTACCTGGCATAATATCTCCATCGGCTACTATTACGGCAATTTCATTTTTAGAGGTTGAATAGGTTGAAAAACTTTTTTTGTATTTGCTATATTTTACAAAGTTGATGTCATCATCCTTGCCGATGCTTAGCCTGTTTCGCAATTCTGCTTGCACCTGATCATAATAATAAAGCGAATCAACCAACCCTAAGGCTAGTGCTGAGTTTGTATTGGTTACCAACATTTTATTTGAGATCTCGCGTAAGCGACTTAATTCAATATTTCGGCTTGCTGAAATATCATTCAGCATTGCGGAGTAAATGTCTGAGATCAATTCGTTGAGTTGCAGTTTATTTGCATCGCTCATATGATCAAGCATGAAGGGCTCTACCGCACTTTTAAAATCGCCAACTCTGAATATCTGAGGTTTGATATCGAGTTTGTCAAAAAGTTTTTTGAAGAATGACACTTCAATCGCCAAACCATTAAATTCAATTTCACCTTCGGGATTCAGAAATACTTTGTCAGCAGCCGAAACCACATAATAAGCTTGCTCTGTATAGAATTCGCTATACGCAACAATCCATTTTCCTGACGTTTTAAAATCTACCAATGCCTGCCTGATTTCGCGCGCTACCCCGTAGCCGGCCATAAACATGCTCATATCTAAATAGATTCCTTTTATGTTTGGGTCTGATTTGGCATGTTCAATCGTGCGCTTTAAAGGCAACAAACCAATGGAAGAAACTGCTCCTGGAATCGGCAATCCTTCGAAGGGATCTTCAATCTCATTTTCGGTAATCGGAATATCCAACTTAAGACGCAGAACTGAATTCTCCTTTACCGTAGTTAGCGTGTCGCTATTTGATAAACTGGAGGCTATGCCTATTACCAAAAAGACCGCAAGCAAACAAAAGATAATAAAAGCTGCCAGAGAGCCGAGGCATGAAGCCAGAAATGCTTTAAAGAAATTCATACATCAAAAATTAGGCTTCAAAATTACTGAAACGTTATCCGTAAAGAAACCCCTTCATTATCTTTCCACCTAGATGAAATCCAACACTGTAACACTGCTTTTAGGAAGTAACTTAGGAAACCGGCAAGCAATCCTTCAAAAGGCCTTTGTGCTTATTGAGAAGCGGATTGGAACTGTGTTATTACAATCATCTTATTATGAAAGTGAGCCCTGGGGAAAAACTGATCAACCTGATTTTCTAAATCAGGCTTTGGTGGCAAGCACTAAACTCTCACCTCAGAAAGTACTTACTGAAGCACTTTCCATCGAGCAACACTTAGGTAGGATAAGAAATGAAAAATGGGGTGCCCGCTCCATTGATATCGATTTGCTTTATGCAGAAACTCAGGTAATAAATTCTGAACATCTTGTTATACCACATCCGGGTATTGCACAGAGACGATTTGTTTTAGTGCCTTTGGTAGAAATCCTTCCTGATTTTTTTCACCCGGTTTTGAATAAGAATCAAAAGCAATTATTAGATGAATGTGAAGACCCTTTTAAAGTAAAAAAGATTTAGAGACTAGATACTTCTGCTTGTGGGGAAATTTTTTTCACCAATCCTTGCAGCACTTTACCCGGGCCACACTCTATAAAGTTAGTTCCCCCATCCTGCACCATCTTTTGCACCAACTGAGTCCAGCGCACAGGCGCAGTTAATTGATCAATCAGATTTTTCTTAATAACCAGAATATCTATTGACGGCAATGCATTAACATTTTGATAGACCGGGCATACCGGATTCATAAATTGCGTGGAGTCAATAGCGGCTGCTAATTCTTCGCGGGCAGGTTCCATTAACGGTGAATGAAAGGCTCCACCAACTTGCAAAGGCAATGCCCGCTTGGCGCCAGCGGCCTTCAGTTTTTCGCAGGCTATTTCAATTCCTTTCATAGAACCTGAAATAACTAATTGCCCCGGGCAATTATAATTTGCCGCTACTACAATTTCTTCTTTTATAGAAGCACAGATTTCCTCCACAACATGATCATCTAATCCTAAAATAGCAGCCATGGTTGAGGGGTTAATTTCACATGCCCTTTGCATAGCCATTGCTCTTTTATAAACAAGCTTTAGTCCATCTTCAAAGGAAAGAGTTTTGTTGGCCACCAAAGCTGAAAATTCGCCAAGTGAGTGACCGGCCACCATTTCGGGTTGAACCGCAGTTTGGGCTAATGCTGTAATTACAGAATGAATAAAGACTGCCGGCTGCGTAACCTTAGTTTGTTTCAATTCATCGGCTGTGCCATTAAACATGATTTCAGTTATTTTAAAACCGAGTATTGTATCTGCCTTTTCAAAAAGCGTTTTGGCTGCAGCGTTGGTATCAAAAAAATCTTTGCCCATGCCTACAAACTGAGCACCTTGACCAGGAAAAATAAAAGCCTTCATAGTTGAATTAATTTTCAAAAATCTAAGCGTGAGTTTACAAGTTGGAATGATAACATCAAAATTCTATAAAATAAATCACGCAATAAAGCGCGATTTCAATTCCGGAGTTGGAATCATGCACGCATCTTTTTTGCCAAACCATCGATAACGATTTTTTGCAATCCAATCGTAAACACCATTGCGGATAAAGAGTGGAATAATTTTGAAACCATAAAGCATTGGCCACAATCCATGCAAATGCCTTGCAATGTTTAATGCAGCATTACTTTTATTATAGAACCTGCCTTTGTCGATAAGCAAAACACTATTTAGTTCCGTATCGGGTAACTTAAACTCCTCCAACAAAGCCTTTCCTAATTCTGATTGCAGGGAAGCAAATTTAAATACCTCTTTGGAATCTCTTTTGATTATGAAGAGCACCGAGCTATTGCATAGATTGCAGACTCCATCAAATAAAATGAGCGGTTGAGTTAACGAATGAGATGCACCCATCCTTTAATTGTTTGCCTTTGGGCGGCAGGGTTTACTACATCAAAAGTAACGTCAGCACTATAATAATAAACACCTCCTGTTAATTCTTTTCCGTTGTCATCGCGGCCATCCCAATCAATGTATATGGAACGCTCGCCACCAGATGTGTAGCTGTAAACTTGTTTGCCCCATCTATTGTAAACCGCAAAATCGACACCTAATACAAACCGGGCGCAGCGGGTACGCAAGTTGTTAAAGTCCTGACCGCAAGGGCCAGTGCCCTCACCGCCTCCAATGTCAGCGCGGTCGCTATAGGCACTAAATAGATTGTTACATTCATCTCCGTTAGGTGTAAACACATTGGGTAATTCATAATATGGGCAGTTATCAAAACAAAACACTTCACTAAATTGGCTTGCGTTATTTGCCCTATCAAGCGCTCTGATTTTATAACACGCTGCAAAGGATGGCAGGTTAGTATCAACAAAAAACGTATCTGTAACCATCGCTATCAAAGTAAAATCATCATCTTTTGCTGCCGTGTTGATTGCTTTATAAATCTCATACTTTCTAATATCTTCCCTACAAGTTTCATCCGAGGGTCGTTTCCAAGTAAGTGTATTGCTATACAGATTTACACCACACGAAGATGTTTGTAAATAATCCTTGCAATCGCGGGCCTTTATTGCTAATTCTGGTGCACAAGGTGGATCAATATCATTAGGCTGCGCACAGATGACTTGAGAAAAATTAATTAAAGGTTCATTGATTTTTGGATTGCCATAAGCGCCCTTTGTCATAACTTTATAACAATAGACCTTAGCATTATCTAAAGCTATATTCATGTATTGACCAGAATCCACATAGTGAAATTGAAATTGATTAACATCCACCTCATCAATCAAAGTCAACCCACCTTCAACAGAATTTTCGGGGCCTCTATAAATTAAGTGTTTTGGATAATCCTGAGTTTGATTAGACCAGGGCACATCCGCATTCCACGAAAGTGCAATGCGTTTAAATTGTGGAGTAGGCTCCAATCTAACCGTAGAAGCTGTTGGAGAAACATCAACGCGGGTACCATTGCTTGCAAAGGCTGTAACACGGTAGTTATAAATTTTATTTTTTGTATCAATGCCTGAATCAACCCATGTGGTGTCGAGTCGTCTTCCCGGAAAGACAGTTGTGATACCAAGGTCACCTGAAAAACCTTCGGCCCGTTGCACTTCATAAACATAAGGTGGCGGAAATTGAATTACGCTTGCATCAAAAGGTGGTGTCCACCGCACCGTTACTTTGCCATCACTTGCATCTGTTAAATCAACTGTAACATTTGTAATTACTGGAGCATCGGCTAAAATAGGTGGCAGGCAGATTTCTTGTGATACATAACTTTCTCCGCCTCCAGGTTGGGGAAACAATGCAACCAGGCGATAACAATATTGGGCACCTACCGCTAAGCCGCGGCCATTATTTGTATCCGTAAAATTAGTTGTGCCTATGGCAACCTCCTTAATTAAGTTGTAGCCAATATCAGGCATGCCGGTTACACATTCCGGTGGGGTATAGACAAACGAGTCTACCCTTCGCCAAATTTGCATGGTAACGGCTTTAGTTTTACAGACGTAATCATTCCATTTTAATGCTACCGAGCGCGCCCCTAAATCAACTACGGGGGGTTGCCAAATCGGAGGCGGACCGACCACCCGAATATTCCATGTTTTAAATTGAACAAGGGTGGGTCCGTTTTTAGATTTATCACTGATTTTAAATACAACCTGGTAAGGCTGGTCTTTAATGTGTTCGCATGTAGTATTCCAGGTTAAGGTAAGTTTTGCATTTAACACCGGGCTTGTCTTTTGAAACCTTACTGGTTTAGGTGAGTATGCAGCTGGGGAAGGATTTATAGAAAATATTTCTGAGTATGCCTCAATCTTTACGCTATCATAGTCAGGATCAGTTCCGAACACATCAATAGAAATTGGAGTACCAGCCACCACACAAATATCCGGTGGCACTTGCAATTCCGGGCGTTTGTTCAGGCAGTCTTCAATGATAATTTGCATATCGCGAATCACATATCCAATCTGAACCCAATTGCCTCGCACTTTTCGCCACTCTTTAATTACAAAAGCAATATTATATTCGCCAGGGGCTCCGGGTGAATCCCAAAGTAAAGTTCCTGTTGTGGGATTTATTTTAAAGTCAGGCTTGCGCATTCCATCCTCGCTTGCCGTGCTATAATCAAGGCCAATACTTGAATAAAATTTTTGATTATTGGGATCCAAATAACCAAACACGGGAGTATCCTTTTCTCTTTTGGGAATTGTTAATTCAAATGAAATACTATCGCCATCAGGATCGTAAGCTCCCGGATTATGATAAAAAGCAGCCCCCGTGCATCCTTTGTCTATAGGCGGAACCAGCAACCTGGGGGTATTGCTACATCCCAGAAATGGATCAATGGTTATAGATGTTTCAATATAAAAACGAGTATCTACTGAGTTGGTCATATTCAGCACCCCAGCATTTCTATTTGCTTCCAGATAACTGATTACATACTTACCAGGGCCGCCAAACGTATGTGATATGGTATAAGCAACGTACCCGACTTCAGGCCCGAGGTCGGGTCTTAAGGTGTTATCAATATTAGGCGTGGTGATTTGTTTACTACCATCGCCAAAATCTAAAATTCCATCACCAAACTTTATGGGCGATCCGGTATCGGTATAAACTGTGATTGTAATTTTAAAGGTAAGGTCTGTACAGCTAACGCGCTCAAGTGTTATTTCACCGGCCCTAAGGTGCGTAGCCATTGTGTGCACATGCGCAACCAACGTTAGCACTGCAACCCCAATCACTTTCCACACCCAAAGCGTTAATCTTTTCTGTCTCTTGAAATTCATGCTACTCATTTACTACAACTCAAAAATCAGATTATGTTACAAGTAACGACAATTACCAATCTTGAAAAAGTCCTTTTCAGGTAGATCAACGTTCAATTTTTAAAAATATTTGATATCCAATCCTTTGGTGAAGTTAAGAATCGACCTATTGAACTAAAATATCTTAAATTTAACATTTAAGATATGAGAGTTGTTAAAGAGATTCTGCACCCAAACCTTAAAATCACCATTTTTAATTGGAATAATCGGTACCTGATTAAACTTGAGGCGGGTTCGTTCGAGCAAACCTATAAAATAAGTGAACTTGACGTGATAAGCGAGGCTGATGTAGTCAATCTTCTTGATGAGGATTTTCTTGCGCAGGCCCGCACCCGTTTTGATGAAATGGCCAAAAGCCTTTTGCTCGCCATTCGGAGACATGAATAATTTGATTTTTGTGTTTGAGCGCATACCGACTAACTTTGGCTTATTGCGCTGGCTATAATTTGGAAGATGGAAATACTGGAAGAAAAGAAGAATAAGAACAAAAAATATAAACCCATTCTCGATGGTATTCCAGATTGGCCTGTTTATCGACTTA
>Ga0209480_10001007_pt1 | contig 21159 bp, 11 predicted proteins | sample JI61114C2DNA_FD_187501 | JGI IMG/M metagenome (GOLD analysis project Ga0209480, IMG submission 187501) | Wastewater effluent complex algal communities from Wisconsin, to seasonally profile nutrient transformation and Carbon sequestration -... | ecosystem: Engineered > WWTP > Effluent > Algae... | reverse complement strand
CGGACTTCACCTTCTCCTTCTTCGGCTCCTCGAGCACTTCTTCAGCCTTTCGCTTGTTCATAGGCGTTCGGCGATTCTTAGGCGGGCGCTGCGTGCCCGCGGGTTTTTGGCTTGTTCCACGGGGGATGACTTAACCGCCTTTCCCACCGGCTTGAAGGGGCGTTCGCTGCGGCCGAAGAGGTCCTTCTTCTCCTCTCCGTGCAGGTCGCCACTGCGCATCCAATCCTTCACCAAGCGGTCTTCCAAAGAGTGGTAGCTCATCACCACCAAGCGGCCGCCCGGCTTGATGACCCGCGCACTTTCCAACAGCAAGCGTTCCAGCGAACCCAGCTCGTCGTTCACCGCGATGCGCAACGCCTGGAATACCTGCGCCAAATAGCTGTGCTCTTCGCCCCGGCGCGACAACGGACGCAGAATGTCCGCCAGTTCCTTGGTGGTTTCAATGGCCTTGCGACCGCGTGCATCCACTAAGGCCCGCGTGGCTTTGTGCGCGTTTTCCACCTCTCCGTACGTGCGCAGGAGTTCGGTGAGCGCGCGTTCGTCCAGGCTGTTCAACAGGTCCGCGGCGGTGCGCTGGGCGCGCTGGTCCATGCGCATGTCCAGCGGCGCATCAAAGCGGAAACTGAAGCCGCGGTCTGCTGTATCGAATTGATGGCTGCTTACGCCGAGATCGGCCAACAGCCCGTCCACCGGCAGTTTCCCGAGGTAGCGCAAGTGGTTGGCGATCCAACGGAAATCCGATTGCACCAAGGTGAAGCGGGCATCATCGGGCGCGTTGTTCCGTGCATCGGCATCGCGGTCGAAGGCTACCAATGCCCCTTCCGGTCCCAGCTTTTCCAAGATCGCGGCACTGTGGCCACCACCACCGAAGGTCACGTCAACATACACGCCGTCCGGCCGGATGGCCAGGGCGTCAATGCACTCTTGAAGAAGAACAGGCGCGTGATATGTCTCATGGGGCTGTGTCATTGCCCAGACTTCCCATTACATCCTCGGCCAGCGCGGAGAGATCCACTTTCTGCTTGCGCATTTGCGCGTAACCCGCCTTGCTCCACACTTCCACGCGATCGCCAAGACCCACCAGCTTGAGCTCCTTGCCCAGCTTGGGTTCGTCCATCAGCGCTTTCGGCAGGAGCAAACGCCCACTGCTGTCCAGTTCCAAATGCGTGGCCCCGGCGGTGAAGCGCCGAATGAAATCCATGTTCTTCTCCACGAAGCGGTTCAACCGGCTCAACATGCGATTGGTGCCGTCCCACACGCTCTGCGGATACAGCACCAAGCACGGCTTGAACACGTCGCGATTGATCACAAAGCCCTGCGAAAGCTGGTCCGCCAACTGCTTCTTCAGCCCGCTGGGCAGCACCAAACGCCCCTTGGCGTCCAGTCGCACATCGTATTCCCCGAGCAGGTTGAGCATTGGTTTTCATCAGCGGGCTTGCTGGCCGCGAAAGTAGGGCGACTGCCCCACTCTGCTCCCTTCTAACCCACTTTGTTCAAAACTATTGTCCGACAAAGCTAATGGATACCTCCAACTAAGCAAGGAATACCTTGATTTTCCTCTGAAATGAGCAGGTGGGAGAATGTGGGGGAGATTGAACACATTGTGGAAAACATACTCCGCCGAAAAAGGCTTCTCCACAGATGACACAGATTACACAGATGCTGCCGACAAGGGTTTCTCCACAGATTATCGGAGGCCGGTATTCATCTGTGTGATCTGTGGACCAAGCATCTGAGGCCGCTATTCATCTGTGTCCATTCCGCTATGGTGGAACAGGTCATGTGTCATTTGCGGACCAATCGTCGGAGGCCGGTATTCAATCTGCGAAATCTGTGAAATCTGCGGCTCCCCATATCGGAGGTCTGTATTCCAGTTACGTCCGATACGTATCCGACCGCAGGTCGCTTGGCGCTCTCCTTTGCGCATTCAACTGCCGTAGACATGTCTTAGCGGTAACCCTTCGCCAGTCGGCATTCCGACCGCAGGTCGCTTGGCGCTCTCCTTTGCGCATTGAACTGCTGTAGGCATGTCTTAGCGCCTTAGCAGTAATCCATCGGCAGTCTGCATTCTCTCCGCGACCTCTGCGCGCTCCGCGGTTCCTCACCGAAGACATTCTCCCTCCCAAATCCTCAGCGGTTTCCCAATTCAGTGGCCGATTTTCACGCGCTCACTTTCCCATACCCTACATTTGGGCATCCACGAGCAAGCATGGCGCAAGAGCTGAAGGAGGCGGGTGAATTCAAGTACATCGATGTGGGCGAAGGCCCGCCGCTGCTCTTTCTGCACGGCCTTTTCGGCGCGCTCAGCAACTTCGAGGAAACCATTGCGCACTTCTCCCCGAACTACCGGGTGATCATGCCGATCCTCCCGCTGTACTCCCTGCCGATGCTCAATACCAACGTAAAAGCATTGGCTTCCTTCCTCAACCGGTTCGTGAAAAAACTCGACTTGAAGGACATCAACCTCCTGGGGAATTCCTTAGGCGGACACGTAGCCCTGGTGTACTCCAGCAAGCATCCGGAAATGGTGCGTACGCTCATCCTCACCGGCAGCAGCGGTTTATACGAGAACGCATTCGGGGGCGGTTTCCCGCGCCGCGAAGACAAGGAATTCATCCGCCAGAAAGTGGCCGTCACCTTCTACGACCCCAAATTCGCTACCGACGCACTGGTGGATGAATGCTATGTAACGGTGAACGACCGCGCGAAGCTGATCCGCATCCTCTCCCTCGCCAAGAGCGCTATCCGCCATAACATGGCCGCCGAGCTGCCCAAACTGAAGATGCCCGTATGCCTCATCTGGGGCAAGCAGGACACCATTACCCCGCCGGAAGTGGCCGAGGAATTCCATGCACTGATCCCCCAAAGCGAGCTCTTCTGGATCGACCATTGCGGACATGCCGCCATGATGGAGCAGCCGGCGGAGTTCAATGGGATTTTGGAGGAGTGGTTGAAGGGGAAGCTGAAGGGTTAGGGTTAGTTATCAGGCTGCTGCTCACCAAAGTATTCTCTCCCACACGTTTACCTGGCCATCTCAACTTGGAGTTCCGACCAGCTCAGCCGGGATGACTTGTGGCACCTGTCTCATTGCGTGGTTCAATGACTTTGAAGTCTTCAGCCTTCTTCCAGATCTTCAAAACGGCTCCAATTTAGTCCGAAGACTTTCTGTGTAGCCGGCCCGAAATCTAACGCAAAGTATAGTGGCCACAAGTCGCTCCGGCCTATCCTAACTAAACGCACAGCTTTTGGGGCCGGAAAGACTTGCGGGAGTGTATGTTTTGGGAGAGTACTTCCAAAATTCAGCCGCTCACTTCCGCAAGCAGTATTTCCATAAATGGCAGTAAGCCTATTGCAGTTACACCGTTGTTCATTGGAAAAGCTGCTGGCCTTCCTCCGTGGATCAAATAGCTCCGCTCCGGTTTCAAGTCTTGGCAGGCCTGGTGAAACCCGCGCTCCAACTTCAACGTGGCCCCTTTCTTAATCTCGATGGCCCAACACTCCTTGGCGTTGAATTCGAGGACCAGGTCCACTTCGGCGCCATCACTGGTGCGGTAATAGAACATGCCGACATGAGGGGGCAACACCGATGCGATATTTTCAATTACGAAGCCTTCCCAGCTTTTACCTATTACGGGGTGACTGAGCAGGTCGTTAATGCCCATGATGTTGAGCAACGCATGCAGTACCCCACTGTCCCGCACGTATGTGCGCGGCGACCGGACCGTTCGTTTTTTTACGTTCGCGCTGAACGGGCGGATCGTTCGCACCAGCAACAAGTCCACGAACAGGTCCAAGTAGCGATTTATCGTTGTATGGCTCACGTCCAAATTAGCTGCGAGTTTGGATGCATTTACTGCAGTGCCTTGCCCATGCGCCAACATGGTCCAGAACCGGCGCAACGTTTCCGCTGGTATACGCGGGCCGAGCTGTGGTATGTCGCGCTCCAAATAGGTCGTGATAAAGTTCTTCCTCCAAGCCAGGCTCACCTTGTCATTTGTAGACAATAAACTGTCCGGAAAGCCGCCTCGGACCCAAAGCGTGTTCGCGTCTGTTTTGGGTCCTGCATGGTGCGCCAGTTCAAGAGCGTTTATAGGAAACAGTTCCAAATAGGCGATCCGACCAGCTAGTGATTCGCTGCTTTGCCGAAGCAAGTCCAATGATGCCGACCCAAGAAAAAGGAAATGGCCGGTGCGGTCGCCTTTGCGCCGTTGTTTGTCGATTAACCCACGGATGGGCGCAAATATCTCTGGCAACCGTTGGATTTCATCCAAGATCAAAGTGCTTCCTGCATTTTGCTCAAACAGGGCCTTGATCTGTTTGGCGAGTTCAAGATCATGCGGGTCCTCCAGGTCCAAATAAACCGCCTTGCGTAAACCGGCTATGGAATTGGCAAGTGTGGTTTTGCCCACCTGCCGTGGACCCACCAACGCCACCGCGGCATTCTGATCCAACGCCATCAGTAATTCCGCTTCTAACTTCCTGGTAATCATCCCCGCAAATTTAACACCCAATGTTCAATTTACGGGGTTGATTTTAGCATCGGTTCCTGCCGCAATCTTTTCAGGCCAACTCAACTTGGTATTCCGACCCGCTTAGCCGGGGCGACTTGTGGCATCTGTCTCATTGCGTGGTTCAATGTCTTTGAAGCCATTGGGCTGCTTCCTGATCTTCAAAACGGCTCCAATTTAGTCCGAAGACTTGCTGCGTGGCCAGCCCGAAATCTAACGCAAAGTATAGTGGCCACAAGTCGCTCCGGCCTATCCTAACTAAACGCACAGCTTTTGGGGCCGGAAAGACTTGCGGGAGTGGTGGGAACGACCGCGCGAAGCTGATCCGCATCCTCTCCCTCGCCAAGAGCGCCATCCGCCACAACATGGCCTCTGAGCTGCCCAAACTGAAGATGCCCGTATGCCTCATTTGGGGCAAACAGGACACCATTACCCCGCCGGAGTTGGCGGAGGAATTCCACACACTGATCCCCCAAAGCGAGCTTTTTTGGATCGACCATTGCGGACATGCCGCCATGATGGAGCAGCCGGCGGAGTTCAATGGGATTTTGGAGGAGTGGTTGGGAAAGACCTTAATTGGGTAGCTCCAGAAAGTTGGCCATATTTCGGTATTCTTTCTCGTTCTCTGCCCGGATAGCCACAAATTCAATAAGTCGTTCAAATCTTGAGCCTTTGGTGTAGTTGCAGCACCAATGTATTTGCCCGGTATCCTCAGAAGACTGTCGCTGCCAGTTTATAGTGGTTGGAGTATTGGTTCAGAAACTCAAAAGTTATCAACTATCCATTTGCGGCAATGCATTTAGGCCATACATTAGGCCCCAGAGGTAACTGTTAAGCTTTTTATCATGGCAAGGACACAAATTGCGTTAGCTTTTGGTCTGGTATCGGCAAATCTCAGTGTTACAGGCCAAGTGGTCTACCAATCTGAGATTACGGATGCGGTAATTAACAGCCGTACGATTGACGTTTCCAAGCCGGTAGGAGCCGTTTCCGGTGAAGCAGGCGTATCCGCGGTTGGGGCTGCGACATACACCATTCCTATAATTATTCCACCAGGCACTAACGGTATGCAACCTCAACTTGCCTTGGCCTATAACTCCAACGGTGGAGATGGGGTACTTGGCATTGGCTGGGGTATTGTGGGTCTTTCGCAAATTCAACGTGTGGGCTCGGACAATTACCATGATGGAGTTGCCGCACCAGTTTCATTTACCAGCGCAGATCATTATGCGCTTGATGGGCAACGGTTAGTCAATGTCAACAACTCCAACTATCAGTCCTCGTCGTACGACACGGAAGTGGCTCAATTCAAATTTTACAATAAGTTAGGGAATTACGGTAGCGGACCAGCCGGTTTCAGTGGTATTGGGAAAGATGGAATTACGAGTTATTATGGAATGGTGGACAGCGAAAGCGAGAGCGCACTGGTCAAGCGTTCTTCAAATAACGAGGCATTAGGCTGGCTCCTGTCGAAAATTGTGGACACCTACGGGAATGAAGTGCGGTACAACTATTCGACCGGACTTCTTAATGAAGCCAAGCGCCTCATTTCCATAAATTACACAAGCAACCCAGGTCAGGGAATAGCCGCCTATAACTCGATCGTATTCACCTACAACACCCGTATTGACAAGACCACACTATTCCAGTCTGGGTCTGAGATCAAGAATGAGTATTTATTGGAAAGGATTGATGTCAAAGCGGAAGGTGCGCTCATGATGTCTTATCCATTAATGTATGCTGTGCGACAAAACAACTCCTATTTATGCGAAATAGGCCAATTTATTGGTGGGAATTCGTTAAACACTACGATTATCAAATATGGGGAGTCTCCTAATTCCATAGAATCAACAAGTTCGTTATCGTCATTTTCAAATAACGCATCTTCTGATTTATTTACTTCCGATTTTGACGGAAACGGTAAATCGGATATTCTCTACTCAAACTATGTCACTACTAATGGACAAAAAAATCAAACCAGCTTTGACGTTTATATGAATGGCTCATCACAATCGACCTATAGCTATCAATTTAATTCCTCCGACTTTAACCAAATAGCGACGTATGGCGGCGGGGAGTCACTCATTGCGGCAGACTATAATGGAGATGGACGAGATGATATTATGATTACTAGAATGCATTGGCATTCACCTAAGCAAGTATATTTTTTTACTGGTGCCTTGCTATTTTTAAGCACATCTACTTCTAATGACGCAGAATTCTCTGTTTCCGACATCGGCAGGCCCGATTTAGGCGCATCAAATAACTCGTTTTCATTCTTCTCTCCGGACCAAGGACCTAATCTGGTTCCGGGCGATTATGATGGAGATGGACGAACAGAAGTGGTAATTTCCTTGGTTACCGCTAACGATCAAGGGGGGACGCCACATCTGTCCATGTGGGACTACAACGGAACCGTGGGAAGTTGGGTTGGTCAAACCATTGAACAAAGCCAGATTGATGGATTTAAACATGGTACACAAATTACTTCGCTTGACATAAATGGCGATGGGAAAGCCGAGCTAGCATATCTTTCACGATATTCTACCACCGTTCCCCCAACCCAAATATCAGCAATATCTACTTTATTCATCAATATGAGCAACCTGTGGTCCGGACCTGGTATTATTACATATAAAAATACATGGTCCTGTACTCTTTTTCCTGGCGATTTCAATGGTGATGGCGCGAGTGACCTTCTTACAAGAACCAACAATACTTGGTCCATTCACACATCTGATGGAGGTATTTTAGGTCCTGAAACTAACATTTCAATGAACGGCACTGACCCAGTGAGCGTCAAAATTGCAGACATTAATGGCGATGGACGAGCCGATATCCTTCAAGCTAACGCGACAAGTAATGGACCTCGGCTCAACGTACGTATTTCGTCGGGATTTAATAATAACCCACAGTTCCTGCTCAGTTATATCGACTATTTCGGTAATCAATATTTTAAAAATATGACAATTGGTGATTTCAATGGCGATGGCAAGTCAGATTTGTTGAATAGAAATGATCCAACCTTGGCTTCTGACCTTTATTTCTTTTTCGCCAATTCTCAAGAGCGGAGAGTAGATATTATTATGAACGGAATGAACGCGACAGTTAATTTCGACTGGAAATATATGACTGATAATAGTATTTATTCAGATTTAGTTTCGATTTATGAGTACCCCAAACATGACGTTCAATTCGCTTTGCCGCTTGTCAGCACGGTTTCCAGCTCCAATGGAACTGGTGGCACGAACTCAATAAATCACTCTTACGGAAATGCTTGGGGATGGTCTAATGGACCAGGATTTGTTGGATTTGAAAATCATGTCATGGTCAATCCTGTGGCCAATCGTATAAACTATGAAAAAAACACCCCTGCCAGCGCAGTTGCTACCATGCTTCCCGGAGAAAATTGGGAATACTTATTATCCCCAATATTCACTCCAATTAGTCATTCTGTGTTCTCCCCAGCGGTTAATTTGCTCCAAAATAACATGAAACGTTTTAGTATCCATATGTTAAACAAACTCGCTGTAGACCACCTTTCTGGTAGTCAAGTCTCCACGGTAAACACAGGGTGGGATGCAGCCGATAATTTGTTGCAATCAGTGGTCACTACAGCTGGAGTGGGTAGCCAGCAGACGAATATAACCTACGGTTCTTTAAGCTATTACTCCCTAGCGAAGCCGACCTTGGTTTCCGTATCCACCACACGCACAGGTTCACCTACCGAAATCACAGAGTCGGCTTATTCTTACAATTACGTTACTGGTGCTTTGACCCAAAAGATAGAATTCAATAACAAACCAATTAAAACTACTACCGATTACCTTTACTTTCCTACTGGAAACATCCAAAAATCCACCCTTTCTTATACTGGATTGCCAGTAAATGACCGGAGAATTGATAGCTGGACTTACGACCCAAAATATCGCTACCCGAGTACGTCTACCATGAAATGGAACAACAACGGGACGCTTGTGGATGTAACCGAAAGTTTTGAGTATGACAAGCGTTGGGGTAAAATAACGAAACACACTTCTACGGACCTACTTGTGTCGGATCATGTATTCGATGTGTTCGGCAGGGAGACTTCCGTTTCTGCTCCATATTTGGCCGGCACGCCTAGATATAATATTACCAAGCAATATACTTGGGATGTTACTGGGACGAAGGTTTGGTACGATACCACTACCGACCCCGGAGGACCCGATTCAAAGGTTTGGCATGATCTGCTCGGGCGTGAAGTGGAAACGCAGGTAGCGTCATTTACACCGACGTACTGGACCACCAGCAACCAAACATTTGATGCCGCAGGCCGAGTGCTAACAACTACTCTACCAAGACTTCAGTCTGAGACGGCTCAGATCATTACGAATAGCTATGACAATTTTGGGCGAATCGTATCAGCTACGAACAGCTTCAGTGGACCCACTACATACGATTACAGCTATGCGAACAATCAATTAACTACGGAAGTGACCCGTGCGAATCGCAGCACGAGTACCACTATGGATGCAGGCGGGAAAACCGTTTCAGCTCATGATGATGGAGGAACACTGACATATACGTATGATAGTTGGGGCAATGTGTTGACCGTAAAGCATGGTACCCAAACCATGGTGACAAACACGTACGATACGTATGGCCGACAGACCAAGTTGCAGGATGCTAGTGGTGGTCCCATGGAATATACCTACAACGCATTTGGCCTGTTGACCTCGCAGAAGAATGCGATGCAACAAATCACCACAATGGTTTACGACAACCTCGGACGGTTGAAAAGCCGCACGGAGCCGGAAGGTATTTCTACTTGGGAGTATTACTACGTTGGAGGAAAGTTCAACAATAACTTGGTAACTGAAACGAGCCCGAACAAGACCAGATCATATACGTACTACCCACTTGGCATGTTGGCTACGGATAATGATAGGTCCTATGCTTATGATCAGTATGATCGCATCATCAGCGTGCAAGCCGGTAGCCAACCTTTAGCGGTTCAGTTGGACTATACTTATTCCGCGCAGGGCTATCTCAATACGATCATGTCCGGTACTACTACATTGTTCGATGGCATTACAATGAATGGTTTTGGCAAGTACAAGAACTATATTCTAGCTGACGGTCAAATAACTAATGTTTCTTACGAACAGCAATATCCTACACGAATACGTGCAAATGGGATACAAGATCTCAATATGACCTATGACTATACCACCGGGAACTTGACCTCTCGTTGGGATAAAACCAAGGCATTAAAGGAAACTTTTGACTATGATGCTTTGGACCGTTTGACCAGTGCTCAGGTCGATCAAGTAAATGGGAGTGGAAATTTTGTTTCCAGCGTAAGCACGAATACGTACAGCTATGATGGCACAATTGGTAATTTGACTAAGGGGAATTTAACCCAGCGAAGCGACATTGGCAAGTTCGGGTACAATACTTTGAATAGGGTCATAGCAGCGAATGGATCGCTCTATCCATTTCCGTCCAATGACCCTCCAGCAGCGATAAGTCAGAATACCCAGGACATTACGTATACATCCTATTACCAACCCAAGACTGTTACAGAGACAGTTGGAGGTGCGGCAAAGCTGTTGCAGTATAGCTATGATGCCAATCATCAACGGTGTTATTCCAAGTTGAGCGATCCTGACGATCCAAGTGAGCCACCTATTGAGGAAAGGTGGTACGAAAATGGTATCGAGCGCCAACGATTCGAGGCTGATATAAGCACCGACCAAGTTGTACTCTATGTGCAAGGCGGTGATGGCATCTGCGCTATGATCGTGGCCAATGGTGACGGCCAAACCATTTATGCGGTACACAAGGACCATCTCGGTAGTATTGTTTCCGTGGTGAAGAAAGTTGGCACTGTAACCACCATTGTAGCGGAACAAAACTTCGATCCTTGGGGTAGGCGTAGAAATGCAACCAACTGGACATATGCTAGTATTGGCTCTGTGCCCAATTGGCTCTTCAGGGGTTACACAGGGCATGAACATGTGGAGCCTTTCGCTTTGATCAATATGAACGGGCGAATTTATGACCCGCTCAATGGGAGGATGCTCAGTGTGGACAATTTTGTGCAAGGCGGTACACAGGGATATAACCGGTACAGTTATGCGCTAAATAACCCTTTGAAGTATACGGATCCGAGCGGGGAATTCCTCACGTGGAGTTTCGGAAAAGGCGGATTCAGTATAGGATTCAACCTGACACCGATTGGAATACCAGTCGGTGCTGGTTTAAATTTTGGGTATGGGAGTGGATTTTCACTGGGAGTATACGGAGAAGTAGGATTTCGAGTAGGAGGAAGCGGGTTTGGTATGGGCGCGACAGCAATGCAAAATCTTGATTACAATTTTGCACATCGGAATTGGAGTGCTACAGGTTCTCTATCAGCGTTTGCTTCATTCGGACCCGCGTATGGTGGCGGAGGAATTTACGTACATCAAGATATTACAAACGATTTAACTACTACCGGTTGGAATGTAGGCGGAGGAATCGGTATTGGGAATGCCAAAAATGGAATCGGAATCTATATTGGATATGGTTCAAATGGATTTAATTTTGGCCTGAATGGTTACTACAACCCTACCGTATCATTTTCGAGATATAAAATCATACTAACGGCCAAAGAAGATGGAACTTACGATGAACAAATGGCACAGTCTGACTTTCGCGGGGGAAACAGCCCTAAAGAAAATCAACATGCCACGAATTTAATTGACAATCCTAATGCTTCAGAAATTTTAAATTCTGACGGGACGTATACTTACAGGATTAAACTTCCCAGAAATCGACACATCGACTATGTTTATATTGACGAAACCAATACTCCCATAGGTTATTCACACGAAAATAGAGAATTTTCCTTTACCACGGTGAATAGGACTTCTAACGTTACCATGTTAACCAGCATACCTTATCCAGGTAATATTTTAAATTTCAAGAATTACATGCCATATCCATCAACCTTCGATTTTAATACAATGTTCGCGAAATGAGAAAAAAATCCTGTTTGTTTGCTTTTGTTTTTATACTAATCAGCAACAATCTGTATTGCCAAAATTTGATAAATATATTTTTCTCGGCTCGAACACAAGGAATGCTTCAGAAGGGCTATGGAATTACAATTACTATCATGAATGATGAATCGAGGATGGAATACACATCAAAGTCGCTTGGTGTTCTATCAGCGCATTCTGTTATCAAGGATGTTCCATCTGGTCATTATGTTGTTACCAACATGGAGGTGCCTTTAGGAGGAATAATTTATTATGTTCAGTCAGATTTATTGAAAACCTATTTTGACATAATTACTGTAAAATCAGAAAACACGTACTATTTGGGTAATTTTTATGGCATTAGAGGGCACGGTAAAAATTCCGAATTTTTTCTGAGAACAAAAACGAATGAAATACCGAATAAATTATTTCGTATTGCTTCTAATAAGAAATTGATATCGGAAAATCCTAATTGGATAATCTGCTCTCCTCCGAAGGAGAAGCACTTAATTATATATTCACGGAATTAGTGTCTACTGAAAAATGTTGAGCCGCACCGACATCTGTAAAATCACCACCAACTATTCCCAGCGAATCACCGCCGCCAGCGGTCTGCTCTATCCCTTCCATCCGACGATTCGCCACAGGCCATCAGCTAGAACACACAGGACATTATCTACACCTCCTTTACCAACCTGCCACCATCAACGAAACGGTGGGCGGTAATGCCTTTAGGCTCGAATACACCTACGGGCCCGATCAGTAGCCCCATGCTCCCGCAAGTCTTCCCGGCCCAATAGGGAGGTGAGTTTCAAGAAAAACAGGCCGGGTGGACTTGTGGAATTGCTCACCTTCAAGTTCCACGATAATACGCACAAAGCACAGAAACGTCGAGTAGGCATATTTCCTACCTTCAAATGAACCGCAAGCAAGAATATTCTACTGCACCACAAACCCCTTAACCAAGCGCTCCATTCCGCGAACAATACTGAAGTGATATTGGCCCGGTGCAAGCGAACGGATGTCAACTATTTGGCTATTGCCGGAAATGCTGCCGGAGAATAGAATTTTCCCCTGCATATCCATGATGAAGTAGTCGGCTTTGTCCAATGGTAAGGAAAGCATTACGGTGGTTTGGTCGTGGGCAGGGTTTGGAGCAAGGGATATGCTCATGCTTTCCAAGGGTCGGTCGGCAATTTCTTCCGGTGCTTGGGGTGTGGATTTTTGAGAAACTTCGGTTGTGTCGTTCGGGTTCATCAAGGAGACACCCCAGCAATACCAATAACGGCTAGTGCGGTTGCCCGCTGCATCGTAATCATACCGGATTTGGCAACCAGTTTCTGGCTCACCAGGACCAACTTGTGCTTTGGACGCACTTGACATGACAGAAAAAAGTGAGGCCAGACCCATGAACGTAAGGAGTTGCTTGCTGCGCATTTGGGGTGAATTTGGAACGAAGTTAATCGAGTTTCAACTTACTGGACATAAAAATGGCCACCTGCAAGGATGGCCATTTTCAAAAGAAGAGATCGTGGATCAACGCACCACCTGTATACCAAAGGCCTTAACGAGCTTAGCGCTGCGCAGGGTAAGGTGGTAGAAGCCGGTGGCCATGGAAGCCATTTCCAGCTCGCCGCGAGCGCCGGTAAAGGTGCCGGTTTGCAGGGTGCGGCCTTGAAGGTCGGTGAGCGTGTACAGCACGTTGCTGTTAGCGGCTTGGCCGAGGTTAACCGTGAGCTGGTCCGTGGCCGGGTTGGGGCCTACCTGCACGGTGGCGAGCACGCCTGCGTCGGCAATGCTGCTGGCGATCTCCACATCGCTGGCCATGCGTGGCTGGATGGCATATTCATCGAAGCCGAAACTTACTATGCCCGTTACGTTATAGGCTTGTCCCAAAATTGGAGCAGGGGTGGTAGTATACATCTCCTTTCCGATAATGGCATCACCACTGCCATCATCTGCATTCCACTTGCCGAAAGTGGCCCCGCTTGGAATTACAGTGCAGTTCGCATTCTGCACTTGGACAAGGACGCTTTCCAATGCTTCACTGGAAAGCTCCCCTGTCAAGATGTCCAACGGAGCATGCGGTGTAAGACCACTTTGCACAATTTGAAAGCTGGCGATACTGCTCAATTCCGTAATGCCGAAATACTCGGAAACGGCGGCGCTCATAACAATGGAGTCCCCGATCTGTGGGTGGTTCGGGGAATCCGGATAGTCATACACGTAAATGCCGTTCCAGGCTCCTGGTGCATCCTGGACGTAATATACATTTTGTGGTGCAGGGTTAGTACCAGAGGTCAAGGTATCCACGGCGCTAACGATCCCGCCGATCAAAACGGTCTGGCCCGCAAGTGGTGAGTCACCACTGGGATCGGTGGTGTATTGGATTGAATAGATGGAGATCGGAACAGCAGCACCATTCTCCGTGATCGTGACATCATCCACCACCACGTCCGCAGGTGTGGTCGCAGTGCCTTTGGTGGAAATGAGGAACTCGGCTAGGGCGTAATCGTTGTCCGCGAGGATGTTTTGCGTTACCAATGCCCAAGATGAACCGGCTTCCACATAACCAGCGTATGCGTATCCAGAGGCAGTAAGGCGGTTATCGAAAAGTCCGGCACGAATGCTTCCTGAGCCACGCACCCAAAAGGAAACCGTGTATTGGTTGCCACTTACCACAGTGAGTGGCTGTGTGCTCAAGCGCTGGTGGCTCGCATCCGCCACGTGTATGCTAGCTGCACTTGTTCCCCCGTGCGGATCGGTCGTGGTTTCCGTATAAGTAAATGTGGGAGTGGTGCTGGTCTTGGAGCCGCCCCAGCCTTCCGGCACACCGGCGTTCCAGGTTTCGAATCCACTTTGAAAAAGCTGTGCTTGGCTTGCACCGGCCGTGAGTGCCAGTGCTAAGAGTAATGCGTTCTTCATGTTCTACGGTTTTTTTCCGCCTGTTTCAGCGGAGTTGGGTCAAGGGTTTACTGTACGGAGACGTTGTCTATGCGGTAGCGCGTGGCCTGGGTTGCGGGATTCCCGCTGTATTTGAATGCGACCACAAAATTAGTGCCAGCGGTAAGGTAAGGAGTTAGATCAATGTTACCAGATGGCACCCATGAACCTATGGTTGTCAATGTGCCAACGGGTGTGGTACTTCCTGCAAGGGTCGCACCGGTGACATTCTGCCAAGGTGCCGCCAATACGGAAGCAGCCGTGGTGAGGTTGATGTCCGTGCTTATGAGTACCTCCACGCCATCGTGTTGCCAAACACTGCCCAACGAGCTGATGAAGCTGAGCTGCATACCCGCACTGTACTGAAGAGGTGCCGAAATGAGCCAACTTACCGACGACGCATCGAAGCTTGGAGGAGCCACTTCAACGAATGATTCACTTCCAATGATCTTTCCTTTCCATTTGCCGGTACCGGTCGTGAACAGGTCCAACCAGCATTCTGTATTAACGTCCGCGTTGTTCAATACTCCATCGAAATTTTCATTCAGCGAATTGGCCGGATCACAGGATGCCAAGCCGCAACGCGGCCCGTCCAATTGCACTTCGTTGATGTCGCGCACATAGAGCTGTGCCGCACTGCCGAACCAGCTTGCAATGCCCGTGAAGGTGCCTTTGCCCGTGGGCAAGTGCGTGCCTGCGAAATTGCCGTAGCCGCTGCTGCGCACAACGGCGGTATCACCGCTGCAATTTTCCAACGTGCGGTTCAATGTGAGCTGGTTTACGGGGTCCGCATAAGTAAGACCGGTGTCCCCGGGAATGAATTCAACGCCGCTGAGGGTGATCAATTTGCTTTGCAAGCTGCCACCTAGGCCCGCTTGTGTGGCCAGTTCCGTCATGGTGGTTGGCGTGGGCGCTACATAAACACCGGTGGCCTGCTTCACAATGTTGTTGTCCACGTTCACGCTGTCGATCTGCATCAGGCCGTTGTAAGGGCTGAGCACGGTGCCAGGCAGGTAGATGCGGATGGAATCGCCTTGGTACAGCCCGCCGGAGAAGAGCAGGCGCACTGCGATGGCGCCAGTGTTGTCCTGCACGTAGACGTTCTTGTAGAGGTTGCCGTTCTGCTCATCGGCGGTAACAACGGCGTACACGGTGTTCACCGCATTGGCGCTGTCGCTGAAGTGGACGGGCGAGCCTTGGTACATCGCTTTCAATTGGGCGATGGTCACCACGTTGCCGGAGCCAAGGGTGCGCACGGGCGGCGTGTCGTACTCCTTTTTACAGCCGATGGCCGTGGCTACGAGCAGGGGCAATGCCAGCAACAACGTGCGGCTAACGGGGGAAAGGGATCTCATGGGTGTGGGGATCAAAAGCTGAAGGTGACCATGCCGAAGAAGGTGCGGCCGTACATGTAGCTGAGCTTGGGCGGGAATTTGCCGATCTGTGTAGGGTCGTACCGGAGCTGCTCATACCCGCCGGTAACGAGGTCCGTATTGTCCAACAAGTTGCTTACGGAAAGGTTGAAGCCGATGCGGTACTTTTTCTTCAAGCGCCAGCTCTTGGTGAAGTAGATGTCCACGGTGACACCGTCGTCCAATTTAGTCTGCTCCAGCAGTTGGTCCCACTGCGGGTCTTCGCTTACGAAATTGCCGAGCGCTTCCGCCGTGCGGCGGTCCGGGTTGGGGTCCAAGTAGATGTTGCCGAAGTAATTGGCGTTGGCACCGATGCTCCAGTACTTAGGATTACTGTAGCGGAAGCCGATGCTGGCTGCGCGCTGGGGCATGCCGCCCACGCGGTAGCCTTTCCAATACACGGTACGGTCCACGGCGATGGCGGTATCGCTGTTGTCGCGGGTCACCGTGGCGTTTGGCCGGCTGTTGTAAGTGAAGAGGCCGTCCGCATACACGGCGGTGAGCTGCCAGGTCGGGCTGAGCTTCACTTCGGCGGCCAGTTCAATACCGGCGTTCTCAATGCTCACACCGGTCATGGAATAGTTCACGAAGGTCTGGTACACGTCGTGGTAGAAACTGCGGCTCCAAACCCCGTCGGTGGTGCTGATGTAGTACAGCGTGGCGCGGCCTTTTACGCGGGACATGCGCACTTCGTAACCGATGTCTCCGCCGAGGGATTTTTCCGTGGTGAGGCCCGGAAGTAAGGCATCGCGGGTGCGTGGGCTCAGGTAGGCACTGCGTGCGGTAGGCGCGTCACTGAGAAAGGCCGCGTTGGCGGTGATGTAATGGCGGCCGCTGATCTTGTAAACCGCCCCGGCCTTGATGCCGCCGTGGATGAAGGACTGCACATCGCTCTTGCCCAAGGAATTATCAGGGAACAACGCCTTTTGGTAGTTGCCCTCGCGGAAGAAGCTGGTGCTGGAAACGCTGACCCCTGCATAGCCTTCCACTTTCCGCCAGCGCTTTTCAACTTGCCCGAAGGCGTTGATCACGTTGGTCTTGATGTCATAGTCGTAGCCGAACTCGTCACCCACTTTCACCACGTGGTTGGGCGTGGCCAAGTTGTTCTGCGCGGCGTTGGGGTCGTCGCTGTCGCGGGCGGCGAACTGGTCCAGATCCACCCAGAAATCGCCACCGAGCAAGTCTTCGATCACTTTGAAGTAGTGCGTTTTCTGGCTGTTGTAACTGGCACCGACGGTGAGGTCGGTGTTGTCGTTCAATTTCCGTTCCAAGACACTGTTCACCGCGATGCGCGTGGGGTCCTGTCGGCGGTCTTCCACAATGTACTTGCTGCGGTTCCCGGTGATGTCATTCCCGCTGATGCCTTCCGCATCCTTCACCGTGTAAAGGTTTTTGCCGTTTGCGAAATAAAGCTGCGCCCAATCGAGCTGACTGGTGTTGGTGCTGTTTTGCCATGCACTGGTGAGGTCGCCAGCGATGCTCGGGTCCGTATCACTGTAGTAGCTGGGCAGGTAGCGGTAGTAGTCCGGGCGCGGGTCGGGCGCATCGTACCAGTTCAGCGCTGTGTAACCGTCGCGGCCGAAGCTGTAGAGCAAGCTGGTGTTCACTTTCGTGCGCTCGTCGGGCTTCCAATAGTCGCTGAGGATGAAGAGCGGCTTGTGGTCGTTGCTCACGTTGGCGTTGCGCTTCTCTCCGTCCTGGTAACCCCAGTTCGGATTGTAATAGTGGTCGTCGGTGAGGGTTTGTGCTTCTTCCACGGCCAAACCTTGGCGACCGCTGATGATGGGTGCGCCCAAGCCGACGAAGCCGATGCTGTGCTGTGCGTTTATCTTTTTCTCCACTGAAAGAAAGTAGGCACCGGCATCATAGAAGGTGCCCGGTACATAACCTTCGTCGCTCCATCGGCGCGAGCCGCTCGCGCTGAACGCCCAGCCATTGGCCTGCATGCCCGTGTTGTAGGTGGCCATCGCCCGGTTGCGGTAGGTGCGGTTGGTAAGCGCGTAAGAAACCCGGAGCCCCTTACGCAGTTGCGAAGCCCGTAAGTCGATGTTGCTCCAGCCGCCCAGGCCGCCGAAGCCAAATCGAGAGCTGCTTACACCGGTGCGGCTTTCACTCCAACGCGTCACATCGTTCAAACCGCCCCAATTGCTCCAGCTGGCGTAACCATTCTCCAAATCGTTCACCACGATGCCGTTCAAACTCACCGGACTGTTTTCGCCCCCGAGGCCACGGATGCGGAATCGCGCTGCGCCGAAGGTGTAGCCCGCCGTTGAGTTGAACACATCACGTGAGGAGCGCAGGATCCCGGAGACGTCCTGACCTGCGATCTCCGCATCCAAGTCGCTGCTGCTAACGGTGAAGCCTGCCGCTTGTATGTCCTGGTGAAGGGTGGAGGTATCAGGCCGGGAGATCAAGAATGAGCTGTCCGCAGGGGCGAGGGTGCTGTCCTGTTGGGCAAAGGCTGCAAGGGTGCAAAGTGAAGCCGACAGCAGCACTGCGGACAAGCGTAGGGTCACAAAGGGCTTGGGTAAGGGTCTGCTCATCGGCCGGTGCCCACCACGGCTTGTTCCGGGTGAAGGGGGCCAAATGTAGGGCGGCGGCGGGAACTTGGGACGTTATCGCTTTTTTACCCGTGAGATACCCTTTGCCCCGGTACCTATCCGGGTAGTTCCGAGTAAAATGAAGAATACCCCGCGGTTCCGATATTCACCGGAGGCAACGATGGGGAAGAAGACACTTCCTGAGGCTGCTAAGGCATCCTAGGAGCAATTGACGATCGGGAATGCGGACGCTTACCATGGACCGGGCTCCGCCCAACCAGGAAATTACCGGACTGTGACGGTGCTGGTGCCGCCGGAGCGGTGTGTAGGTGCCAATCCGGCGCCCCGGGCAGCTGGGTCTACAAGCCTTGTCCGGCAACCATCCGGGGAAATCGTCCGTCTTATGTGGATGGATTTACATATTTTTGAAGATTAGGTGCGCCTAGCCGATCCATTTTTCACCATGACCATCTACCACCGGATGTTGAAACCACTGTTGCGCTTTGTCGCGGCAGCATTGGTTTTCGCTTCGGTGACGGAGACACGTGCTTCGCACTATTTGGGCGGCAATATCACTTGGGAATGTCAAGGCGGCAACGATTATCTCGTTACCATGGACCTGTTCTTCGATTGCACTTCGGGGGCCGTGGCATTTCCGCAAACGCTGCATATTTCCAGCGCCTGCGCCAGTTTTGACACGATAATCCAACCGCCGCCTTTGATAGAGGTAAGCCAAGTATGCGCCGCCCAAATGGCCAATACCGTCTGTAACGGCGGATCGATCATGGGCGTGTGGCAGGGCAGTTACCAGGTGGTCCTTAACCTGCCACCATGCCCCGGCGGTTATCGCATGTGGTGGGCCCTTTGCTGCAGACCCGGTACCGTGGACCTGACCGGAGCGCCTGGCATTTACGTGGAGGGCTTGTTGCGCAACGACCTCACGCCTTGCAACGACTCACCGGTATTTGGGCAGAACCAAGTGCCCACCGTTTGCATCGGGCAGCCGGTGAACTACAACTTCGGCGTAACGGACCCGGAAGGCGATTCATTGGCCTACTCCCTGATCGGTGCGCGCGGTTTTGCCAATTCATCCGCCCCGATCGGCTACATCGCGGGCCACACTGCGATCGAACCCGTTTCGGGCACCATATTCAATCCTGTTACGGGCCAGCTGCAGTTTACGCCCACGGCGATCGGCACGGTGGTTTTCGTGGTGGCCGTACAGCAGTTCGATGCAGCCGGAAACTACATCGGCACGGTGATGCGCGACATCGCCTTCATCTGCATTCCTTGCACCGGCACCCCGCCACAGCCCAATGATGCCACGCTGAACGGACCCGGCGGCCCCGGATCACCCGCCCCGCCCGGCTCATTGATCACCGCTCCCAATACCATCGAGGTATGTAACGGCCTGCCTGTCTGCTTCAGCTTGGTGTTTAATGATCCAGACCCGGCCACAACGCTGGCCGTGCAAACCCAAGCCGCTACCCTGCTGCCCGGATCCATCGTGAACGTTACGGGCACCAACCCGCTCATCATCACCGTGTGCTGGACCGGCAACGTGGCAAACAGCCCGGTGAACGTGGTTTTCCAAGTGAACGACGGTGCCTGCCCCATCCCGAACAATTCAAGCGCGGCGTTGAACATCACCTCGGTGATCCCACCCACGACCGTTGACGCCGGGACGAATGCCGTTTTATCCGTATGTACCGGAAGTGCCGTGTTCAACTTGATCGATCAGCTCGGCGGCACGCCGCAGACGAACGGCAATTGGAAAGCACCCGACGGCACGAACCACGGTGATCAGTTCGACCCCGCCACGGACCCGGCCGGCGTGTACACATACCGTGTGGGGAACGCTTGCGTGAACGCTACGTCAACGGTTACGATCTCCTTCATCCCACAGCCCGTGGCCGGAACAAGCGGCACCTTGAACGTGTGCTCCAACAGTGCTCCGGTAGCCTTGGCTACCGGCCTAGGAGGCACACCGGATGCTGGTGGAACATGGACCTTATTGGGCAGCGGCGTGGCAGCCATGTATGATCCAGCCACGCAGGCTTCAGGCGTTTATGTATACACCGTCACTGGAGGTGTGGGCTGCACTACCGCAACGGCCAATGTCACCGTTACCGAGAATGCAGCACCCAACGCCGGCGTTGATGCTTCAACTTCGATCTGTGCCAACGGTACGCCCGTAAACCTCTTCGGAATTCTCGGCGGAACACCTGCGGCTGGCGGAACGTGGAGCGGTGGGATCGTAGGCGGGATGTACGACCCCGCCGTGAACGCGCCCGGAAGCTTCATCTACACCGTGAACGGAACAGCGCCTTGCGCAAATGCAACGGCCACGATCACCGTGACAGAACCTGCGCCGCCAAATGCCGGTACCGATGCTTCAACTTCGATCTGCGCCAACGGTGCGGCTGTGAACCTTTTCGGAATTCTCGGTGGAACGCCAACGGTTGGCGGAACGTGGAGCGGTGGATTGATCGGCGGGATGTACGACCCCGCCGTGATCGCGCCCGGAAGCTTCGTTTACACCGTGAACGGAACAGCCCCTTGCGCGAATGCAACGGCAACGATCACTGTGACAGAACCAGCGCCGCCAAATGCCGGAACTGATGCCTCTGTCGCGATTTGCGCCAACGGTGCGCCAGTGAACCTCTTCGGCATCCTCGGCGGAACGCCAACTGCCGGCGGAACTTGGAGCGGCGGAATTGCAGGCGGGATGTATGACCCCGCCGTGAAC
>Ga0209480_10001006_pt1 | contig 21188 bp, 21 predicted proteins | sample JI61114C2DNA_FD_187501 | JGI IMG/M metagenome (GOLD analysis project Ga0209480, IMG submission 187501) | Wastewater effluent complex algal communities from Wisconsin, to seasonally profile nutrient transformation and Carbon sequestration -... | ecosystem: Engineered > WWTP > Effluent > Algae... | reverse complement strand
ATTAACCCTGCGGTACCTGCAGACATTAAGGGAAATTGCCACGGAGAATAATTCCACCACGATATTCCCCGTGCCGATTGATTTGCTGAAACCATTTTTGAATAGCGGGGGGAAGAAGCTGGAGGAATTACAAAGCTAGAAGCGAGAGGCTAGAGGCGAGAAGGGAAACAGCCCCTTCTTAGTAAGACTCATCTGATGTTAGGTATTGTGGCTGCTATTTCGGGCGCCCCTCCGTAGTGAAACGCAGGAAGGGCGCTCGAAATACCAGTAAGAGACGATACTTTACATAAACCTTCTCAGGAGGGGCTGTTTCCCTTCTAGCCTCTAGCTTCTAGCCTCTAGCTTCTCTTTGAAGCCATACTTCTCCGACTTACTGTTAAACGTATCAACGATGGCTTCTTCCAGCGATATATTCAATAAGGACGCCAGCAGGTCAAGGTAAATCGCGATGCCGCCAATCTCTTCTTTGAGCATTTCTTTGGTGATATCTTTAGCAGTATAGCTGCTGCCGCCATCCACGCCGCCTCTTTCCACGCGCTGCATTTTCTTGATCATATTGCAGAGTTCACCTACTTCACCGGCGAGCGCGGTGGTCCAGTAGGTGAGCGGTTGGTTGTCATAGCATTTAAATCCTTCGGTGGCTCTTTGAACATTGATGGGGCGGAAGGCGGCGAGATCAAGTTTCATTTTTATGCAGTTTTTATCAGTTTTGTTTCATCCATTACTTTCAGTTTGGTCACCATCAACGTAATCAATAATCCGAAAATGGCCACTACACCAAAGGAAGTGCGCAGGCTGAACAGTTGTGCGATATAGCCGATCAGCGGCGGACCAAAAAGAAAGCCAAGAAAACCAATACTGGAAACACCGGCTAAGGCCATACCGGGTGATTTTTTAGAAGCACTCGCGGCCGTACTGTAAATAGTAGGAATCACCGATGAGGCACCTAATCCCACAATCATAAAGCCGATGGCTGCAGTCACTACCCAGGGAAAAAGTACCGAGATTGTTAAACCGGTGAACACAAGAATACCACTTATCTGGAGTGTTTTCTTTCTTCCGATTTTGGCAATCAGCTGATCGCCCATAAAACGCCCGGCGGTCATCATGATCATAAAACTGGTGTAGCCCAGGATGACCATGGACACCGGTGCTTTCACCACTTCCCGGAAATAAACGCCGCTCCAGTCAAACATCGCTCCTTCGGCGGCCATACTGCAAAAGGCGATGATACCGAGTTTTATCAGTACACCTTCAGGTTTAGAGAATAGTTTACTATTTCCGGCTGGAGATGAGGTTCCGGTAATCAGGTATTTCCAGGCAATGAAGACGGTGATCAGTACTAAACCGGCTACAATGAAGAAGTGTGGTCTCGGGGGAACTTTCAGATTGACCATCAGCCAACCCACGAGTGCGCCGGTAAGGCCGGACAAACTCCAGATACCATGGAACGTGGTCATAATAGGACGACCATAAATATTCTGGGCCAGCACTCCCTGCGTATTGACGGAGATATTGGACATATTCCCAACGATGCCGAATATGAAAAGGGCCAGGCCGAGCTGCCACATTTCGGTAGCCCAACCGATATTGGTCAGTTCAAGCGTATATAAAACAATAGCAAAGGAGAGGATTTTTTTACTGCCGTATTTCGTGACCAGTCGCCCCGAGAAGGGCATCATCAGTAATTGTCCGACCGGGAGGCAAAGCAGCACTGTACCCAACGCTGCTTCATTCATGTGAAGTTTCGTTTTGATATCCGGAATCCGGCTTGCCCATGAGGCGAAACTGAAACCCATGCAGAAATAAAAGGCCGATACGGCAATGCGCATTTTCCGTTTGGCAATGTCAGTGGCAGACGCTGTATGAAGTTCCGGGGTATTCAATGATAATAGTGTGGGTAAAGCACAAAGATAATCAGTCGGGAACGGATGCTGCAGGCAACTATACACAGCTGGCCACCCGATTCTATACCCGGGAAGGAGCCATTTATCTTCGTCCCCTCCGTTTTTACCGCACCCGCCGCTGATGGAATAATCACGGGCAGCCCTCAGGAATTTCTTAAATTAACAGTCTAAACCGTTTGCCATGCTTTTACTTTATATCGTTCTCGGCTTATTTGCTGTGTTACTGATCGCTGCCTCCCTGCTTCCCAAATCCTACAATGTAGAGAAGAATATTATTATCAAACGACCAGCCGATTACGTGATGCAACGCATAAGCGACCTCAATTATTACAGTCAATGGAACCCCTGGCAGCAATCCGATCCTAGCGCTAAAAGTACCATAACCGGCACAGCAGGACAATCCGGACATAAATATGCCTGGGAGGGGAAGAAAGTCGGTATTGGGAGTCTTACGCTGCTGAGTATGGATGCAAAGCATATAAATTTCGATCTGCAGTTTATCAAACCCATGAACAGCAAGGCCAGCGATAACTGGCTCTTTGAATCCTGGGGCGACGGAAACGAAACCAAGGTTACCTGGCAAAACAGCGGCGAACTGCCCTTCCCCATCGGCCGCCTGATGGGTCCGATGATCAGCGGTCAGCTGAATAAGCAGTTTGTACAGGGGCTGGAGAGTTTGAAGGCGCTTTGCGAGAAGTAGTCTTTAAGCAGGAGTCGGGAGTCAACAGCCCCACCTGAGAGAAGGTGTTTGTTGTTAGCTGTTAGGTGTTAGGAAACAGCCCCTTCTGAGAAATCCACGTTTATCATGCTTCGGCACGCTCAGCATGACAAGAGCATCGGCTCAGCATGACAAGAGCAGCCCGTTGTCACCCTGAGTAGCTGCAAACAGTACTTGAGGGCAGGAGATAATTTTACACCGGCGTACCGAAGGGTGGCCAACAATAACACCAACAAAAAGTATGTAATCTCCCGGTTTCGTTCATCTCACTCCTGAACCAAACCGGTTTTTATGTCAAAACATGCTGTTCTCCTGCTGGGGGTCTTTTTATTTTTTTCCTGTGCCCAGGTAAAGAAAGCCCAGCAAAACGAGCCCTTGCCCTCGGCGATTCCTGCTATGCGTATCCTGAATGATTCAGCCGCAACAGCAATGAAGATCAGCAGTCTGCATATTAATGTTGAAGTGGCTGCCAATATTGCTACCACCACTTTTGATATCGTATTTTATAATCCCAATGACCGGATCCTGGAAGGGGAATTTGAATTTCCCCTGGCTGATGGGCAACATATTGTGCGGTATGCCCTTGATATTGAAGGCAAACTCCGTGAAGGTGTAGTTGCAGAAAAAGCTAAAGCCCGTCAGGCATTTGAGAATACAATCCGCCGGCAGATCGATCCGGGACTGGTGGAAAAAACAGTGGGGAATAATTTCCGCACCCGCATTTATCCTTTACCGGCCAAAGGGAGTCGTCATATCCTGATTGCAGTGGAGCAGCTGCTGCCACAGGAGGCGCTCAGTCAGCTTTACCAGTTGCCTTTGTATACCAAAGAACCAATTGCTGACTTTTCGCTTAAAACCATAGTGTATAAGAGCACTGTACGTCCGGAAATCGAAAACAATCCTTTATCCAATTTCAGTTTTAAAAAATGGAAGGAAGCCTGGGTGGCTGAATACAGTCAGAAAAATTATACCGCCAGTCAGACGATCCGATTTACTGTACCGAGAACGGATAGCAATGAGACTATTTATCTCGCGGAGCAATACAAAGGGCGGACTTATTTCTACCTCAATCAGTTTATGGAAGGAAAAGGAAAGGAACGGACCCTTGATCAGCAGCTGGGTATTTTCTGGGATGTATCCGCGTCAGCTGCAAAAAGAGATAAGTCCAAAGAGAAGGAATTGCTGAAATCCTATCTCCGTGCATTGGGAAATCCAAAGGTCAGCCTGGTACCTTTTCATGTTACAGCAGAACAACCCCAGGTATATGATGTACGGGATGGAAACTGTGAGGCTTTAATGGAGGCGATTGACAAACTGGTCTATGATGGGGGTACCCGTTTTGGTGCCCTTGCTATGCTCCGGTATAATTTTGACCAGGCCCTGTTGTTTACCGACGGACTCGCCAGTTTCGGCGAAAAGGAGATTGATTTTTCAGATATGCCCATAACCACAATCAATACCTCTCCCTCCGCTGACTTTGCCCATTTGAAATATGTTGCCCAACAGTCGAAAGGCAAATGGATCGACCTCAGCAGTACAACACCGGATGAAGCGCTTCGTACATTACTCGAGGATCAGTTGCAGGTGATAAGCGTGGACTATGACCCGGCGGCCATTGATGAACTGACATTACCCGTACCCGCTGTAGTGACCCGCGGACTTTCATTTGCCGGTATACTGAATGTACCGGAGGCAGAAGTAAAGGTATCGCTGGGGTATGGTACTACCATTACGCAAACAAAAACATTCACCCTGCGGCAAAATGAAACTACGGATTACGACCAGGTAAAACGAATCTGGGCCACGATGCGGATCAGTGAACTGGAGCTGCAGTTTGACAAGAACAAAGATGCGATCACCAGCCTGGGTAAGGAATTTTCGGTGGTCACGCAAAACACTTCATTGATCGTGCTGGACCGGGTGGAGGATTATGTAGAACAGGAGATCCTGCCACCGGTGGAATTGCAGAAGGAATATTATGTGTTGCTCGGTCAACGGAAACGGAACGAAAAAGAAGAAAAGGATATCGTGCTTCAATCGGCCCTGGATGCGATGGCCAATATGAAACATTGGTGGAATCAGCAGCGTAAGCCAGGCAAGAAAAATGTGAGTGATTCATCACCAGAAGGTGTACTTATGAATAGTACAATAAGTGTGCAGCAGTCTGAAGGAATGGCCATGGTGGATTCCGCAGTAGTCAGCTATCACTTTACCGCTCCGATCATTCGGGGTGACGATGTGGAGGAAAAACCCATGCCTCTTGCTGCAGATGGAGTGTCGGACCAGCAGTTGATGGAAGCACGTATATCGGTTTCTGATGAAGGAAAGAAATTGGCGGACATGAAGGATAAGGACGGACCCGTTTCAACAATTCAGATTAAGGAATGGAAACCGGATGCACCCTACCTCGCTGAAATGGAGAAAGCCGGGGAGGCAAAATACCGGGAGACCTACTTCGCATTGAAAAAGAAATATGCCGATCAACCTTCGTTTTATCTGGATATTGCCCGTTTACTTTTTCAGAATAAAGAGAGCAGTTTTGCCATCCAGGTCCTCAGCAATGTGGCGGAGATGAAACTGGAAGAAGCCTCACTGCTACGGATGATGGCCAATCAGTTACTCGAAGCCGGGGAGAAAGAACTGGCTGTTGAAACCTACAGGGATATTTTAAAAATGCGGGAAGAAGAGCCGCAGTCCTACCGTGACCTGGCCCTTGCACTGAATGAGACCGGAGCGTATAATGAAGCTGTGCAGCTGATGTATAAACTGCTATTAGGGACCTGGCATGGTCGTTTCAGTGATGTGAAGTCGATTACCTTAAATGAAATGAATGCGATCATCAGTGCGCACCCGGGTCGTATTGACTTAGCTGGCATCGATCCGCGCCTTGTGTTTGCCATGCCGGTGGATGTACGGATCGTTATCAGCTGGAATGCCGATAACAGCGATATTGATCTCTGGGTCACGGATCCGCTCAAAGAAAAATGTTTTTATCAAAACTCAGCTACTTCATTGGGTGGACGTATTTCACAGGATGTAACGGGAGGTTATGGTCCGGAGGAGTTTATGCTGAAGAAAGCCGTGAACGGAAAGTATAAAGTGGAAGTGAATTTATATGGGGATAATCGCCAGACCCTTGGAGGACCCATTGCGATCAAGGCCGATATGTTTACCGATTATGGTAAACCAACTCAGAAAAGAGAGACGATCAATTTCCGGGTCACGACCGGTAAGGAAGTGGTGGAGCTGGGGGCGTTGAGCTTTGCTGCTGTTATCACCAGCAAATGACTGCCGCAAACTGATCAGATTTTTTTTAAATCCTTTACGGTAAAATCATTTTCAGTATTCCCGGTATTCAGCGTGGAAGCGGGTTCAAAAAGCAGGATCTCGACTTCCTCATGGGCAATCGGCTTATGTTCCACTCCACGCGGCATAATGATAAATTCACCCTGGTTGATGGTAACGATTTTATCACGCATATGCATATCAAATGAACCTTTGACTACATAAAACAGTTCATCTTCATTATCATGATGGTGCCAGATGAATTCCCCCTGGAATTTGACCAGCTTAACCTGTTGTCCGTTCAGTTCACCTGCGACATGGGGATTGAAATAGTCACTGAAGAGTGACATCTTTTCTGCAATATTTACTTTTTCTATATTCATATCAGTAGGTTGTAGTGTTGGTGTTATCACCAGCAATTTTCATCGCTCAGTCCACCCGAATCATATCCGCTACCTCTTTCGCCTTCTTCCGTAGTGTATCCATATCAGCCCCCGGCTGATCATATACCAAGGCCACCGCCATGCGCCGGTAGGGTCGCGTGGATGGTTTTCCGAATATACGGATATCTGTATCCGGTTGTGCCAGGGCATTGTCGATTCCATGAATGGTAAACTGTTCAGCTGATTTATTGGCCAGCACCACGGCACTGGCACCAGCTCTTTCCAGTTTGATCTCCGGGATCGGTAAGCCAAGTATGGCCCGGGCATGCAGTTCAAACTCGGAAAGGTTTTGGGTACCGGCCAGGGTCACCATGCCAGTATCATGCGGACGAGGACTGAGTTCAGAGAAATAAACACCTTTATCCGTTAAGAAAAATTCCACGCCCCAGATACCGGAGCCGGTTAAGGCCGTTGTTACTTTTTCAGCCATAGCACAGGCGTCAGTATAGTCTTTATCACTGATCGCCACCGGCTGCCAGCTTTCCTGGTAATCGCCGCGTTCCTGTCGGTGGCCGATGGGCGGACAAAATAAAGTGGGTCCGTTTTGTTGCGTCACGGTGAGCAAGGTGATCTCGGTATGAAAAGCAATAAACTCCTCGATGATCACTTCTTTGATATCACCTCTTGAATTATTAATTGCATAGTCCCATACTTTCTGCCGGTCTTCATCGGATTTGAGCACGGATTGTCCTTTGCCACTGGAGGACATAAGGGGCTTCACCACACAGGGCAGTCCGATAGAATCGACGGCTTTATTAAATTCTTCAAATTGTGTAGCATAGAAATAATTGGCCGTACGTAATCCCAGTTCTTTTGCGGCCAGATCCCGGATCAGTTTGCGGTTCATGGTGAAGTTTGCGGCTTTGGCACTGGGGATGACCTTTATTCCCTTTTTTTCGTATTCATAAAAACGCTCTGTGCGGATCGCTTCAATCTCCGGAACAATCAGGTCGGGTTTATAATCAAATACCAGTTTATCCAACTCCTGCCCATTGAGCATATCAATCACTTCATAGCCATCGGCCACCTGCATGGCGGGAGCGCCGGCATAACTATCCACGGCAATCACGGTTTGACCAAGCCGTTTTAACGCAATCACTAATTCTTTACCGAGTTCACCAGAGCCGAGGAGGAGGATTTTTTTGTGCATGGGGCGAAGATACTTGTTGGTCAGAAGACCAACAAGGGGGTACAGATACTTGTTGGTGTTATCACCAACAAGTACATGTTGGTGATAACACCAACATGCATGCGGTATCACCGCTTCATCTGTTTAAAACCGTGCTTACATTTTTTCAAATAGCGGAAATGGCTTTTGAGCATCTGAAGGCCTTCTTTCAGACTCATCCAGCTGGTCTTGGTTTGTTTTTTGTTTTCCATGCTGATAATCCAGAGCAGTTTCCAATGCCGGATAATTTCTTTCCAGGCAAAAAACAGCGAGTGTCCCGGGTCGTAGATATGTGTTGGTTCACTGCCGGCACCATTCAATTCAATTATACTGAAGTCCTGCCCTTTCTCCAGTGATGCCCAGCTCTTATAGCGGATATCCAGTCTGCCGAAATAAAATCCTTCAATCTGGTTACAGACCTGATTAAAGCGTTGAATCAATGCGGGGCTGATCAGCCGGCTTTCGTCCAGGAACAAGGCACCGCGGGCATGATTGCCATAAGGTACAAGCAGTTCTGTTATTCCGTCAGGAATAATCTGCTCCAGTTTATCAACCAGTAATTTTTCAAGAGCTGACAATTGGAGCAGGTACCGGTCATTAGCCATTAGTAAAGAACGGACGGTTTGTTTCCCATCACCCGTTACTTGCAAAAATTCTTTCCGGACAATACCCGTTATGGTGCCTGTTTCCTGGCCCGGAAGTCGTGCCCAGAATAAACCAATTTCAAGTGGCAGATCAATAAATGGCTGCACCAGGTAAGGAACCGGAAAATGACTGATTACGTCGGCTAAGTGCCTGGCATTTTCCACTTTTATAACGCCCATTCCTTTTCCCCCGATATCTGGTTTTACAATCACCGGATACGACAACTGATGATTATACAATGCAGATTCGACTGTACTAAATGCAGTACCTGGTTCAAAATACAAGGAGTGGGGCCGGTATTCAGCGGGTACAACCGCATCGATACTGTATTTACTTTCCATCATCAGCCCCCCATGCTGTATACCCGGATTGGAAGCGGTGGTAAAGAAAAAACTCCGGGCTCTCAGGCAGTACCAAAGGAATACCGGGAATATGGGTCCATATACCAGTTCGGTTGGCCAGTACTCCCAGTGACTGATTTTAATCCGGAATCTTTTTAGTACTGCTTTCATAAAATTATTTTATTACCCAGCTTTCTGTTTCGATAATCAGTGAAGTAAGAGCGGCAACGCAAACAGCAATGGCCGTGAATTTATGGATCATCGGGTGACGGACTTTCAGGACGGCAATCAGTAAGATTACCAAAAAAAACATGAGCAGGTGTACCTGTGCAAGCAAGGGCTCCCTGAGCAGCCAGATATTAAAAATAACAGAAAGCAGGATGCTGACCGCCATGACCGCAAAAAGCACGGGATACTGGCTCATATAATAGGACTTCATTTGGCGGCTTTCTTCTTTATCATTTGAAGGCAGCAAGAGTTTGGCGGCCATGAAGAGCGAAACCGGGTAAAGCAAAATAAAGACAAGCTCCGCGAAATGCCATTCCGGTTTATCTTTTAATTGATAGGTGATAAACCAGTCCTGTATATGCAGGAAAAGAATAAAGACCAGCCATAGTGTTTGTGGCCAGTAGAATGACACTTTTTTATAATTGTATAATAAATCCGAGAAAGCCGAGAGTAACTGTGTAATACCCAGTCCCAATATTATGGAAACCAGGATGCTGCTGTATTCAAACGGGTTGATGAGCGAAGGAGGCATAAATTATTTTTTACAAGGCGCAATCGATGCATTTGAAAAAAGAACGGAGAGGTCGGGGGAATAGCCCGAGGTATGGATGATTTGTTCATCCGTCAAGGAGCCTGAAAAGTCGTCGTAATGGTAAATTGCCTGAACGGATGGCTGTAATTCAATAAAAGAGTAGCTGAGGGTTCTCAGTGATGCTGACCGGTGCATCAGGAAACCATTTTCATAGTCTTTAAAAGACTGGAAGAATTTCATAACCGTTTTATGGTCAATAAAAGGCTGATCATGTACCCACTGATCAAATAACTGGCTGCGCTTTTCTTTTGCCTCAGGGGTATAAAGTGTAGCGGAAGACCAGATGGCGGGTTGCTGGGTATCCAGGAGCATCCGGTGTTTGCTATGGCCATCCCAAACCAGCTGAAACAGGTTATTTTCAGACCAGGTGATCAGTGTGTACGGTTCAATTCCCCCCATATCCATCAACGACCATTCCACTACCGGGTATACGGATTGCAACAATTCTTTTACGATGAGCCCCCGGCTTTTCCGATACTGACCAGCCGGTTTATGTTTTTCAAACCCGCCATTCAGGAGGATCATCACATTCCCATAGCTGTTGATCCCGGCCCAGGTACCTCCAGCCTTCGGATCTACCGGGGCCAGGTATCGGTAATTCTCTCCTTCATAGATCTGCGGGTTATTGGCCTTTGCCCGGAACGGATCTTCATCCCTGAGTGAAACAAATAAATAACGGCCATTGGAAGGAATAAATAAGACTGTACACATTTTCAGTTTATTTTGATGATACCATCATGCAGCAACTATCCCTTGGCAATGGATTTCCTGTACAGCATAGTTGAATAGGCGATGCCAAAGGTTTCATCAGCCAGCGACAACTCCATTTCAGTCAGGGCTACTTTGATCAGGGCCAGGTGGTGAACGGTATGCTCTATCGAGTAGATGATCTCCCTCAGATAGGTTGTCAACGGACTGTTCTGAAGAACGCCAGTTGCTGTTTCCACAAACAATTCCAGGGACCTGTCTGTTTTATTCAGCATTCTTTCAACTTCCTGAATCAGTTGGATCGCTGCTGACCGGTTCATTTCCAGTTCAGTATTTCTGTAACGGTGTATATAGTCCACGCGGCCCGTCTCATATCCGGATAATACGCATTGAACGATTTCAATAATGTGCCGGCTGTGTCCGCCAATGGTGGCTTGCCCCAGGTGCCTGATCTTACGGGTATATTGTTCATCGGTAAGTTGTTGTAATAGCCTGACCAACCCTTGTAGCTGGTCTTGAAGTTGATACTGTATCATGCAGTGTTTATTTCAGGGTTACCCTTTTTTAGATATGATCGGTTTCATTGATTGCAACAGGGATTTTCCTTGTGGCAGAAAAAGCAGCAGTAAGATCAGGCAGATGACCCAAACAAGGATCGCCATAATAAACAATTGCCCCCCGTCATCTCCGGAGCTGATACCGATTATAGTGAGATGAGAAAGGATAGCGCCGGACATCAATCCAATTCCCAGGAAAGCCCCGATAAAAACGGTAGCTGGTAAAAGCAGGAGTATGCCTGCTACGAGTTCTATCACGCCGGTACCGATCCGGCCCCAGGGTTCCACACCCAGTTTAGTGAATAAAGCCACTGATTCAGGGTGTCCGGTAAATTTAAAATAAAGTGTCTGGAGTAAGATAACGGCTGCTACAATCCGGAGCAACCAGGTAACTGCATTTTTAATAGTCATGTTGATTGATTTATTACTTATATAAAAGCTGCCAGTTCCGGTCAGCCTTTGTTTTCAGGTTTATTTCATCCTTGTTCCATTTGGTGAGGGTATTATTGATCCAGGAGTGATAGAACAGAAACAATTTACCATTTACAATTTTAAAGGTGTCCGGATCGATTTCCACTTTTTCGCCCGATGCCCCCATGGCATAAGCACACCAGCCACCGTATTGTGGTTCGTATTTTCTGAAATCTTTCAGAAACAGATCCTTATTTGTCTGGCTGGAAAAATAATAGGTAGCTCCTTCTGCAAATACACTCAATTCCTTTTTACCCTTTACCGCTTTGTTCTGCGTAAAATAAGCTACCGGGTCATAGCCCTGTATGGCTATCCCTTTTTCCAGGTTAAAGGTCTTTGTCCGGAGTGCCGTTTGTGCGAAACCGGAAATGGTCAACAGCAGACAGGCTGCAAATAGATATTTTTTCATTTTACTTATTTTTCAGATTAGTGGTTCAATACCGGCCAGTGGATATCGGCATTTTTGATACGGGCTACAGTATCCTGAAGCCATACAACTCTTGTCCTGAGGTTGTAGTTCAGGTAGAGTTTGTTATTTATGATCGTCCAGGCTTCAGGGTCGGTGGGCGACAGGTGATTTTCACTGCATCCGTATGCACAATACCCTCCGTATTGCGGGGCATATTTTTCGGGGTGTTTTGAAAAGCTGTCCAGGTGTGCTTTAGTGGAGAATAACCAGGTGCTTCCGCTCCAGTTAAAAGATATTTCCGGCAGTCCTTTTACCGCTTTTCCGAGGGTGAAATAGGCCACCGGGTCAAAGCCTTTTATTGCTATTCCGTTTTTACTGTTGTACTTAACAGGCTGGCCGATTACCAGCCCTGTGAAAAGCAGGGTGACCAGGGTGCTGACTACTTTTTTTGTCATTTGTTTTATTTGCAGCAAAAATGCTTTTTGCACGGCTGCTAAGCAATTGACATATTTCCCTGTTTCAGGTATATTTTTCCCTATTTGCTGTTTATCAGGGATTTCCTGAGGTCAGAGGGATTGAGCGAGGTGTATTTTTTAAAGAACTTACTGAAATGGGAAACATCCTCAAAGCCCAGTTCGTTGGCGATTTCTTTGATGGGTTTATCCGTATAGGTAAACAAACGTCTTGCTTCCATAATCAGCCTGTCGTGTATGATCTGTAAGGGTTTCTTTTTGCTGTACAGGGAAAAATAGTTGGAGATCGTTTTTGGTGATTTATGTAACAGACCGGCATAAAACTGCACCTGGTGTTCCTTCCTGAAATGGATTTCGACATGCAGGTTGTATTGCCTGATCAGGTTGAATTTATCTTCGGTGGGCTCCGCCGTTCCCAGGTATTGTTTTTTTGCCAGGCGGGTGGTTTTGATAATCAGCTGCACGAGGAGCATCCGCAGCATTTCTCCTTTGATCTCTTCATCGGAGTCGAATTCCGTTTCAAACACCTGCATAAGTCGTGTATACTCTGTTGCATCGGCCGGATCCAGTCGTATAAACATGGTTGGCGAGGGGCCAAAAAAAATGAAACCTACACAACCCACTTCAGCATCATGGTTGACAATGCAATAAAATTCCCGGTTAAATTGCCAGGCTACAATGTCTGCCGGTCTTTCAAAACGGAATGTCTGGTTAAACATGATGGGTAAGACCGCATTTTCTTCAAAATCCCAGGCGACTTCGTCGATATAAATAAGTTGCTTTTTCCCCTTATTCCAGGCGATCGTATGAAAGGTGAACCCCGCTTGTTGTTTGTAAAAGTACTGCTGAAACGAATTTTCGTTTTTATTTAAAAGCAGCCGGCCATGGCCATCCGGATGGGTAAAAATGTATTTCATATTATTTCTTGCAGAACAATACCTACGGATAACAATTGCAGACAGTTTTAATCTGAATTGTTAAAAGGCGTCTGCCTTTTCCCGAAAATAGGAAACAAACGAATTCAGGCCTCAAATTACCGGCTGTAACCACTGCCGGCCAAACGTCTGAAAGCAGAAAAAGGGATAAAATTTTCTTTGATCAGGGTGTTATTCAGCCAGTATTCAGGTTGTTTCAGGGTGCCGCTTCTCCTGATCACAACAGGATCTGATTCATTTATGTCTAAGACAATTTTATTGCATTGAGGTAGCGAACGGATAAATAGCCCGTTTGCCGGATTTACCGGGTAGAGTCCCAAAGTGGCAAAAATATACCAGGCACTCATTTGACCACAATCATCATTCCCAATCATACCCGTTGGTTTGTCAGTATAAAATTCATTGCAAATGCGGGTAATGAGCCGGGAGGTAAGTTCGGGTTTGTCAGACCAGGCGTATAGCCAGGCTACATGATGACTGGGTTCATTTCCATGTGCGTATTGGCCAATCATGGCCTCCTGTCCCAGGTGTTTGTTTGGATTGAGTGATTTTATATTGAAAAAGCTATCCAGTTGTGAGGTGAATTGTTTTTTCCCCCCTAACAGAGCTGTTAGTCCTTTCACATCAAATTGGGCGGGCGTCCAGAAATACTGCCACGCATTGGCTTCTGTATAATCACCCGGGTTATTCATCGGGGAGGTGGCCATTAGTGGATCAAAGGGGGTACGCCAGTTACCGCGACTGTCTTTGCCCCGCAGTTGGCGGGTAACGGGGTCATATAAATTTTTATAATAGGCGGAACGTTTATAAAACTCCGCCGCAATATCTTTTTTACCCATTTTTTCAGCCATCAAGGCAATACAATAATCATCCACGCCATGTTCCAGTGTCCTTGATACGGCTTCATTATCGAGACTGTCAAAGGGGTAATATCCATATTTATTCAGCAGGGTCCAGTTACTGTTGATATGGTTTTCCCGGCTGCTTCTTACCATTTGTGTCAGGGCTTCTTCTGCATCAAATCCTGTAAAACCCTTCAGGTACGCATCTGCAATTACCGGAATAGCATGATTGCCGATCATACAGTAATTATCCTGTCCCCAAACGGTCCAGATGGGCAGGAATCCTGCAGTTTTAGCGTGTTCCACCAGGGTATTTACAAAACCGTTTACTCTTTCAGGTACAATCAGGGTGTAAAGCGGATGGGCTGCACGGTAAGAATCCCAGAGAGAAAGGGTGGAATAGTATTCTTTATTCAATGCAGTATGGATCTTATCATCCGGTCCGCGGTATTGCCCGTCAGTATCGCAGATATTGGAGGGTTGCAGCAATAACCGGTACAGGCAGGTATAAAAAATAGTTTTTTGTTTAACAGGTGCCTCAATTACGATCCGGCTTAAATACTTGTTCCAGGTTTTTTTTGCAAGACTTACAATTGTATTAAATTTCCAATGGGGCAGTTCGGTCTTCAGGTTTTCCTTTGCACCTTCCACACTCACCGTGGATAAGGCAATCTTTACCTTCAGTCGTTTGTCTTTGAGCATAAAACCCAACAGGAAGCGGGACGCATTTTCTTTTGCTTTTTTTGGCAATTCAAGGATGGTGGTAAACGGCAGACTGAACTCGATCGTAAAGTAGTATTTACGGTTAACCCAGTTTTGGGTATGACACCACCCGGACAACCGGCTGTTGTTTTCCACCTGCACATTGCTTTCCAGAACCAGGCTATCCGTCAAAAACCGCAAGCCATGCTGCAGGTCGATCAGCAGTTTCGCTTTATGGTCGGGATAAGTATATTGATGAAAGGCCACCCGTTCTGTAGCCGTCAGCTCTGTCTTTACCTTGTTTTTTAATTCAACTGTATAATAACCAGGAGAAGCTTTTTCCGTTTCTTTCCGGTAGGATATTGCGAAATCATCCATGCGTTCATCCGTAACCGGCTGAAGGAGGATATCGCCCAACTCACTGATGCCTGTACCATTGGCCCTCGTTTGTGAAAAGCCCATGATGAGGCTGTCTTTGTACTGATACCCACTGGTATAATCCCAGCCATTATCCCGGTTGTCTGGTCCGGGCTGCACTAGCCCAAAAGGCATGGATGGCCCCGGAAAAGTATGCCCTGTACCTTTAGTACCTATAAAAGTGTTCACAAAACGCGTATAGTCTGTAGCTTGTTTAAGCTGTGCAAGGCAGGTTACGTTCAACAACCAGAAAAAACAAAGAGGGATGACTTTGTTCATTGCCCTTTCATTTTAAAGGTAACCTGTCGCAGGGTGGTACCGGCCATTGGGACAAGGAGAATCACTTCGGGCTGATCGGTGTCGGCTGGTTTCATTTCAGCATGAAAATGATTTTTAACAGTTGCATCCTGCACGGGTAAAGCACCATTCAATTCAACAACCGTTTCCTTTAACGGAAGACAGTTGAAATCGGTTAAACCCGCAATGGTGTATGTTTTTGTAATTACTTCAGTACTGTTTAAAGGATGACAAAGCACCAGCGGACCATATTGAAAGTAATATTCATCTCCATTGGTTTGATTCTTTTGAATGGCTGCTTCAAAACGGATGATCAGTTCATCCTGTTGTTTCCAGCGCTTCTTAAACACCAGGAATCCATTCTCCTCTTCAAAGGGCAGAGAGGTAAATGCTACCACGGCCCATTCCGGTTTCCGGATCTTAATTGAAAACAGGTTTCCTTCCGTGGTTTTTATTCTGAAACGGAAATCAAAATCAAACGGGTAACCGGTGATGGATTCAATGCTTACTTTCTTTCCCTTAACAGTCGTGTTCAGCTCCGAAGGACCCAGCAGGGTGGCTACCAGTCCGTCTTCATCTTTCATCCATAGATGTTGTATATACCAGGGACCGATCCTGCCCGCATTCGGAACACAACAAACAGCGGCTTCCCGGTGAACGGGGGAGTAGCGGTACCGGGTCTGGTGTTTATCAGTGGTGTCACCGTGTTTTCCACCGGAGAGTATATAGGTGTTGTCGGTTTTGAGGTAGCAGATAGCACTTGTTTCAGGATGAGTGGCGCCAGCCGCCGCATTGAAAAGTATTTTTTCTGCACGGTCACCATATCCCGCTTCGCCTGATTTGGTTAATAAGCTGATCCAACCCGCCATCAGTTCATGAAGCGAGCAAAATTCGTAGCCGGTAGTGGTGGCATCCCCGGCTCTTCCGCCGGCAAATTCGTCACCCACCGGGGCACCAGATGGAGTAGTGGCCCGGTTGATCTTCCGGATGAAATGATCCAATGCGGATTTCAATACGGGATTGCCCGAAGCATAATAGGCCGCTGTTACGGAACGTAAATGTTCATAGGTATGTACGCCATGTCCTTTAAGCGGAAGATCAGCTTGCTGCAATTTTTTAAATTGGGCATCCTCGTTGAGCGTTTGTGTAGAAAAATCTTTGTATAGAAAGAGGCAGTAATCCAGGTACGCTTGTTTTTTGGTAAGCACGTATAATTGTTCAAGCACATCTGTAAATGCCAATCCATGTGTAAGTCCACCAGCATCCGGATTAACCGAGTAAAATGGATGGGACTGGTTCACCGGATAGTTGTCCATTACATTCTTTACGGCTTTTTCAATGGCTGTTAACAGGGCCGGGTCTTTTTTATAGTCATACCATCCCAGCAGGGCACGGTAAAGTGTGGCTTTTGACCAGAGCTCGCCGTTTTCATTATCAAACCTGTACCTCAGTTCTGGATCATAGATACCGATATATCCGTCTTTGTCCTGTGTTTGCAGTAAGCGCCTGATGAGTCGTTCGGCTTTTTCAAGTTGTGTTTTATCCTTGAGCAGGATGGCGGTACGGATAAATCCATCCAGCCAGTTACTCTGTGTTTCACTGTTCCACCAGAGAAACTGGGCCTGCCATTCACCGGCATCAGATACTGCCCCCAGGTTTTTGTTCTTTACTTTTTTACTGAGCCGGTCTTTTCCATAGATATCATCCTGCTGTATCAGGTCCGGAGCCAGGGTGTCAAGACGGCCAGTAAATCCATCCAGGTTACGCTTTAGTTCCGTTTTCAGCCAGCCGCCAGGAGTAATTGCAGATAAGGGCAATGCCTGGAACCGGAAGGCCAATGGCTTTATTTTTAAAAAGGGATGGGCACTGCTATCCTGTGCCGGTAAGTTGATGTTTTGAAGCATTGCCAGCGCTATTAACAACAGGGTTAAATAATTTTTTTTCATAGCAGCTTATTAAATCGTTCACTCAACCTGTCTTTCATCTTTTTATTGATTTCCCATTGATCACCGACCGGTTGTTGGGTAAAGGGTAAGACCGGCATATAGGGAACCGGTCCGAACTCAGGTGTTATGGTAAATTGTTTATCGCCAGCTTTTTTCCGGTATTGGAGGATGCGTTCCCACCAGCTGGTATATGTGTCCAGTGTAGGTGCCCATTCCGGTGCAAACGGATCATTTACCTGTGGAGCCTGTGAGAAACCGATCCGGGCATGCAGGTGGGCGATATGCGGGGTAATGGATTCCAGCTGCTCCTGCTGGTCTTCGAGGAGACTTTCACTGACTACGCAGAAGTGACTAAAGTCGCCGGTCAGTTTGATTTCAGGAAACTGTTTGAGATAAGGGAGCAGACCGGCCAGGTGAAAACTGAACCGTCCACGGTGTGTTTCATGAAACACTTTTATTCCGGATTGCTGACTGAAATTTAAAACAGCATCAATCACCCGGCAGTTATCATCAAAACTGAAATAGTCTTTGCCCGTATGGGCATTGATAAAATCAGGCTGCAGTAGTGCGATATCCCTCAGGCTACTAATCATCCGGCTGATATAATCGCTTACCGTTTCATGGGTAGCTGACAAAACCTGTTGGGCAACAAATACAAAACCGGGGTGGTCTCCCGCGATGATCTCCAGTTCGCTCAGCAGGGCTGCCCTGAATTTTTTATCATCGGGCAGGTGAATTTCAATACCATCGTAACCAGCCCCGATGGCCCGGTCAGTAAATACTGTTGCTTCAGCAGGGAATTGTCCCCAGTAAGGACAGAGCCATTTTATTTCCATCTGTTCAATGTTGATAGATGATTGGATTTATTTTACTATTGATCACTTCACCAATTTGTGCACCCGGGCACCAGGTATCCCAATCCAGTTGCTGGTTTTTATTTTCAGGGGCTTTCAGCCGCATATCCCGGTCCATGTAGATGATGGTCATAACTTTCCGCATATCCTGACTATTATTCGCACCCGCCCGATGAAAGACCCATCCGGAATGAAAACTCATTTCACCGAGGTCAAAGGGTTCAATCACATGGGCAAAATCCGTTACTTTCAAACGCTCCCGGATCATCGTTTCACTTTCATCGCCAATTTCCAGTTCCCGTCCTTCAATCACGGCATGGCTGTCGGCACTGAATTCGAGCGGACCCATTTCCAGTGGAGTGGGTTGAAGGGGGATCCAGGCAGTAATGGTTTTATCAGTTTGCAAGGGCCAGTAATACTGATCGGCATGCCAGGGTGTGAATCCTCCACCGGCCTCTTTGAACAGGGCCTGATCATGATACAATCTTACTCCTTCACATTGCATCAGTTCAGCCGCAATTTTTCCTAATCGCCTGCTTAATACCAACTCACTGACCTGCTCATCTTCGAGCCAGAGATTGAACAACTGCAGAAAGGCTTTGCCGTAGGTGTTTCTTTCATCCAATGAGCGGGTTTCCTTGTTCATAATACGGACCCGTTCTGTGATGACTTCATTGAGCCAGCTGAGTACCTCCTGGGAGAATACCTGTTTGAGTTTGATAAACCGGTTTTGCTGGTAGAAACTGATCTGTTCTTTTGAGAGTGCGTAGTCTTCCTTCAGGAAGGAGCTAACAAATGAGGGGATGGCAGACATATCGTGGTTTTAGACTACAAATTTCACTGCTCTTTCCTTTGTTTTCTGGTACAAAGAATCCAAATATTAGTACTATATTGACATTAATCTGCCTGATGTTACAGAAAACAGCAATATAGTATGCGGCCAAAGCTCGAAAAAGTCAGTGCCGGCAATGGATCCTTTCTCAGTTTTGAGGTAAGGCAATTGTCGTTTGATTTTTTCTGGCATTTCCATCCGGAATATGAGCTAACCTATATTGTATCCGGTCAGGGGAAACGATTGGTGGGAGACAGTGTCGAAACCTTCGGTCCGGGTGATTTTGTATTGATCGGTCCCGGCCTGCCCCATGTATGGGTAAGTGAGAAGAAGACCGACCAGCTTGCCGTGGCGTTAGTGGTACAGTTCAGTGCGGCATTTGTAGAATCGGTGCTGTCCTTTCCGGAACTATCGGCAGCAGACGGTTTGTTCAGAAAGGCACAACAGGGAATCTGTTTCCAGGTGGCAAGACATTGGAAACCGGAACGTAAAATGAAAGTCATTGCCGGAATACAACCCGGAAACCCTTTTACCGTTCTGCTGGAACTTTTGCAGGAGTTGACTGTTAAAAAGTCCAGGACACTTGCTTCCGCTCAGTATAAGTTGTTAAGGTCTGGAAACGACGGCCGAAGGATACATAAGGTTTTAAAGTTTGTGCAGGATCATTACCGGGAGCCAATTACTGTCAGCCAGGCGGCTGCCATGCTGCATTTATCCGACAGTGCATTTTGCAAATACTTTAAGCGCAGTATGGGTAAGACGTTCTCAGATTTTGTCAATGATATCCGGATCACCCAGGCCGCTTCGCTGCTTATGGAAACGGATCTCTCCATTGCCGCACTGGCGGCGGATTGCGGATTTGAGAACATCAGTTATTTCAACCGGGTCTTTCTGCGCAAAAAGGGGATCCAACCCTATAAGTTCAGGGAATCGAGAAGAGAAAACAGGAAATATAATATGCCGAATGACTGAACAATCAAACAAATGAAGTATACCATTATAGCCCTGTTATTGTTTTTATCGGCCTGCTCCGTCAGCAAAAATCCTTTGCGAAAGCAGGTGAAGCTCTTGCAAAAGGGCATCATTAAAGACGATACCAGTTATATCTATGCCCTGCCCTATGAAGAAGGCAAGACCTTCCGCGTGATCCAGGGTTATTTTAGTCGCTTTACCCATAAGGAAAGAGCCGCCCTTGATTTCAATATGAAAAGGGGTACGAAGATCTGTGCCGCCCGGGAGGGAGTGGTGGTACGGGTGAAAGAAGATGGGAAGAAAGGGGGACTCGATAAAAAATACCGGTCAGATGGCAACAATATCGTCATCCAGCATCCGGACGGATCAAGAGCCGGTTACTGGCACCTGCAATTCGATGGTGCATTGGTGAATGTAGGGGATACGGTGAAGAAGGGACAGGTGATTGCTTTAAGCGGCAAGACGGGATATGCGTTCAATCCGCACCTGCATTTCTTAGTCTGGCGATCGATTCCTGTTGGTGAAAACACCAACAGTAGGAGCGGGGGCTGGCAGCAGGTGCCGACACGGTTTATGACGTCGAAGGGGGTGAAGTACCTGAGGGGGTGGAGGCGGTATACTGTTGGTGAGAACACCAACAGTGAGCGGTGAGATACAGTTGGTGAAAACACCAACAGTAAGCGGTGAACAGTATGCGGTGAGAACACCAACAATTGGTGGTGAGAACACCAACAGTACGCTACAGTAAATAGGCATTATCTTTAGCCGGTAACAGGTTGAACAGTTATGACACTACAGGAATTCTTAGAAGCGTTTTTAACGGGTATGCAGAAAACGACCTGGCTGGAATACTTAGCTGTATTTGCAGGCATCGCCAGTGTGTGGTACAGCCGGAAAGAACATATCCTTGTCTACCCGGTCGGCCTGATCAATACGATTATCTATATCTACCTCAGTTTTAAATTCCATTTACCCGGTGAGGCCAGTGTGAACTTCTATTATACCGTCATGAGTATTTATGGCTGGTATATGTGGATGAAAAAAAACGAGCAACAGGATGTCGTACTGCATATCACCTGGTCCGGTAAACGGATGCTTTTGTACCAGGGCCTGTTCTTCCTGTTTTTTTATGTGACCATCTATTTTTCCCTGATCTATCTTAAAGAAAATTTCTTCGAAGGCGCCATTCCCTGGGCCGATGCTTTTGCCTCCGCCACCGCTTTTACCGGCATGTGGCTGATGACAAGGAAAAAAGTGGAAAGCTGGTACTGGTGGATTGCCACGAATATTACCTCGATCCCTCTTTATTTTACAAAAGGACTGGTATTCACCAGTGTTTATTATATTGTATTGCTGTTCATGGCTGTGTTTGGACTGGTGGAATGGATTAAACGGGCAAAAAAAAGGCATGCTTAAAAAAATCGTCATCATTGGTCCCGAAAGTAC
>Ga0209480_10001005_pt1 | contig 21189 bp, 16 predicted proteins | sample JI61114C2DNA_FD_187501 | JGI IMG/M metagenome (GOLD analysis project Ga0209480, IMG submission 187501) | Wastewater effluent complex algal communities from Wisconsin, to seasonally profile nutrient transformation and Carbon sequestration -... | ecosystem: Engineered > WWTP > Effluent > Algae... | reverse complement strand
CAGGGTGAGATACACATTGGCATACGCAACAGGAGCGTCACCTTCTTTCACGAAGCCTTTTATCGTGCCAGCGCTTTGCGCAAAAAGTAGGGAGCTTCCTCCAAATAATAACAGGATAATAAAAAAGTTACGCACTTAATAAGCTATTAATAGAAGAGAAAGTTATTAACTGATTTTCTTAGCCACATTAAATCGCTCGGCCACATTGTCCCAGTTGATGATAGGCAATAGATTGTCTACAAATTCTGCCCTGCGGTTTCTGTATTTTAAATAGTACGAATGTTCCCAGACATCAATTACCAAAATCGGGATAACTCCCCACTGGGTAAGCTTCTCGTGGTTCTCACATTGAAGAATCGTAAGCTTTTGGGTGGAGGGATGATAGCCCAATATTCCCCAGCCATTGCCATCTACTCCTTTGGAGGTTTTGGAGATAAGCAGCTTTAACTTATCATACGACCCAAAGTCTTTTTCAATTTGCTTTAAGAGTTCAGCCTTCGGGTCCGATTTTTTGTTGGTTAGATTGGTCCAGAAGATGGTGTGAAGAATATGGGATGAAAGATGATAGGAGAGTTTTCTCGTCCAGTAGTCAACCACCTCTACATTATTTTCATCCAACGCTTTTCTCACCATTTGAAGATCTTTGTTCGCTGCTTTTACCGCATCACCATGATGAAACGTATAATGAAGATGCACGGTCTCCTGGTCCATGCTTGGTTCAAGAAATGTTTCGCTATACGGCAATGGTTGCAAGGCAAAGTTTCCATCTTTATCTACAAGCCTGTCCATGCCAGTTTCATCAAGATTCCGAGAAAAGGCATTATTAGATGGAAGCAAGGTTGTTCCTCCTAAGATCATGGAAGTTTTAATAAAGTTCTTTCTGTTCATAATATTTGTTTTTTATAAGTAATCATCTTTTAGAAATGCTAAAATACAAATCTCCATACTAATTTTGCCGCACCTGTGTTTGTTCTTGGATAGCGAAGATCCAAATTGTTCAACTCACTGTAGCTTTGATTGAACACAAGGAAGAAATCGGTTCCAACTTTTGGTATCCAATGAAGTCGGAAATTTCCGGCCAGATAATCTTCCACAGAATTCCATTGAACGAAGTAAGTAATATTCAACTTCGTGTTGAACGCATAACTGATATACTGAGCAAGTTCTTGTGTACGAACATGACCTTCTGGCAAATTTATGCTATTGTAAGTGTATTCGGAGCTTAGGTTAATGTGCTTACTCACATTAATGCCCAACTCTGTTTCAATCGTACTTATTTTACCTGTATAAAAATCGCCCCATTGGTAGGCCGCGAAGGCCCAAACCCTTCTTCCTTGGAAGGTTCCGAATTGCAGTTCCTGACGAAACATCCAGTATTTTCCTGGCTCAATTGTAATTTCATCAGTAAGGTCAAATGCTTTATCAGGCCGGTCGAACTGTTGAATAAGATTGTATTCAAAATATTCTCCGCTTTTAAGAAAAAAACCGAGCGGCCTGCTTTCATTATTAAAAGATTCAAGTTCGCCAGTTGACCGTGTTTGATACAGATCAAAACCCCACGGCCTGAAATACATTTTTCTGACTCCGTACTTGGTAAACCAACGTGGCGTATAACGAAAAAAGCAACTATACAGCCTGTAATCATCACGATTAAGAAATCCTAAACCTGGATTAAAACCCTCCGTCACTTCGCTGATTGACGCAAATATGTCCATCAAGTCATTCGGGTAATCAACAAAGACGCGATAAGCATAACCATTTCCATTTAAGCCTGCTGGTGTTTCATCTTTGAATGATGTGTAGCTCTGTGCATAGTTTCCGTAGATAATCAGGTTTTTATCTTTCATAAATTCTGCTGTTCCATACGTTGCGTCTACACCAAAAACCTGATTGCTACTTTCCTCATTGACCTTGGAGGTAAAGATAAAGCCAGCATTTGATTGCTTTCCAATATCATGTCTGTATCGGAACACGGTATTATTGGTTGTAGGAATGGTATCCTCCTCAGCAGTTTGAATCGATAGAAAGCCAATATTACTCTTCCTTTCTTTACCAAAGAGTCTTACTCCAGCAATAACAGGAACGGGTTGACGATTCTCCAGTCCAATAGTTCGAGTATAAAAGGCCCGATTGTTACCAGCAAAATTGAATTCATAGTTCTGGTATCCTTCCAGAAAAAATTCCCGTTTCTCAGGGTAAAAAAGATTAAATCTTGTCAGGTTGACTGGAATTCTGTCAGCCTCTACTTGGGCAAAATCTGTATTGGTAGTTAAGTTAAGTTTCAGTGTAGGGGTGATGTTCACATTCAGATCAGCTCCAAGTTTATTGGTATACTTAGTGTCATTGTTTTTTGAACCGGAATAACCAGTAAGTCCATACGGTTTAAACTCGAATAGTTTTGAATAGCCAACATTCCGGATACCTTTCAATGTTCCTGCATTCACGATACTTTCGAAAGTAAAATCCCGCGACCAACCCTGCCAGCGCGAATGCTCATTCTTTGCCCGAATGTTGCGCTCAAAATTTATAGCCCACGTGTGCTCATCCGCTTTTTTAAATTTTAGAGATGTAAATGGAATTACAATCTCTGCAAACCAGCCTTCGTCATTTATAGTTGCTGAAGCATCCCACACCCCGTTCCAGTCAATGTTGCTACTCTCTTGCCCCGAAACTAATAAGTCGGCTCTCGCTCCTAGTGGGTTAATAATAAATTCATAACCGTTTCGTTTATCATTGAACGGACTTATGATAATTCGAAAGTTGTCATCGCTGCCAAAGTCAAAGTCTCTCTGCAAAAATTTAGCAACAATTTTCTCAGGCTCTTGCATATAACACCAGACACCAATATAAATGGCTGTTTTTGTGTAAACGATGGCTACTTCTGTTTTCTCAGATGAAGGCTCTCCGAAGTCAAGTTCACGTTGTGTGAAATTATTAATGTGAGTAGCGGTTTGCCATTCGGGTTCCACTAGTTTACCGTCAAGGTCAATTTTTGCTGCAATGAACTCAGCCGCAACAGTATCTGGATTACTATGTTGTGCTTGAAGATTCTGAGTAAGAGAAAGAAGAGAAACCAAACCGATTATTAAGAGTTTACGGGACATTATTACAATTTCATATTCTTAAAAATGTACTCACTCTTGTAGGAATAAGATATTATTTTCGATGGATACGAAGCTACAGATAGATATTGGAGGAAAAGTGGAGTTTTCATTCATTCAAAAGTCACTTTAAAGACATGTTCAGTTTCTTGAAACTTGTACTCTAACGTCCACCCGTTTAAGTCACAGATTTTCTTTGCGATAGCAAGACCAAGTCCCCAGCTATCCCTGTTTATAGATTGCTTTGAAAATCGTTGAAACAGTTTATCCGTTGAAAGAGCTGCACCGCCAGGACTATTGCGAATTTCAAAACTTGAATGAGTTGTTTTTATATGGATGATACCTTCCTTATGCGTATGCAGAAAGGCGTTTTTAATCAGGTTGGTTAATAGTACGTCAAGCATGGTTGCATTGGCTTCAATAGAAATATTTTCATTTAAAGTTAATGCAAGATCAATCTGCAAATTCTCTTGATGTCCTTCAAAGTAGGAAAGAATCTTCTCAACCAGTAATTTCAAATCATTATTCTCTTTGTCAGGAAATTGCTGATTATCAATCTTGGCGAGGAGCAGTAACGTCTTATTCAGTTTTGAAAGCCTTTGGATGGCATCCAGTAGCATCCTGATTTTTTCAGATTGCACCTCTGTCATTGCTGGATCACCAATCCACATCTCCAACTGACTCTGAATGACAGCCAACGGAGTTTGCATTTCGTGAGAAGCATTCTCAGTAAATTGTTTCTGATTCAGGAAAGCTTTTTGCGTGCGCTCTGTTAGTTCAAGAATTGATTTATTCAGGACGTTGAATTCTTCAACCGAAGAATCAGATAACATCAGCTTAGATGGCTTTTCAATTTCAAAGGCTTTTAACTTACCAAGTGTATCATGAAATGGTTGCCAGAGTTTGGCAGAAAAATATCTTGTGGTAAAATAGAATACGCCAAGTATCAACAGGAATGTTAAGACAAGGGACAGTACTATGGTACTTATGATTTCTTCTGTCTCAAGATGTGCCTTAACAATCTCAAGCCTGTATAATTGACCCTTAAATTCAAAGGCTGAAGTAAGCTTTCTATACTCATCAAACTCCATATCGGTTTTCTCAAAGATCAGTGTATCCGCGTACAAATCCTGGATTGCGGTACCTGTAGGTTTCATCATGAAATCGGTAAAACCGAATTCATCAGCAGGAACCTTTCCATCTTTCACCTTAAACAATTCAATGATATTATTTCTGCGGTTAGAGAGTATCTCATCGATGTTCTGCTCAACCGTAATGTGTAGAATAAAGTAGAAAACCCAAAAGAAAAGGACAAGTAACACAAAGAACACCACAAGGTAATTCCGCGAAGACAAAGACAGAAGGCTCCGCGTTTTCATAACTCCACAATTTGATAGCCCACTCCATACACATTCCTTATTTCAATTGTTGCATTAGCTTGTTTCAATTTCTTTTTAAGGTTTTTTAAATGAGTAGACAGGAGATCAAGAGAAAGCGAATTGTCCACATAATCTCCCCATATATATTCCACAATTGAATTCTTTGATACTACAATATTCCTGTTAGCAATAAGGTGCTGAAGTATGTCGAATTCTTTTTTTGTCAGGTTAACGGAAGTGCCATCAACTTTGAGAGCAATCTGAAACAAATCAATCTCAATATTAGCAAAGAGTATTCTACGGCCTGGGGCAAATTTCTTTCTTCGGATCACAGCCTGAATCCTGGCATTCAATTCAGATAGATGAAAAGGCTTCGTCAGGTAATCATCAGCGCCCAGATTAAGTCCTTTGATCTTATCGTCAATAGAATCACGAGCGGAGATGATAATAACGCCTTCGGTTTTGTTAATTTCTTTAAGCTCATCCAACAGTTTGAATCCGCTGGCATCCGGCAAGTTGATGTCTAACAGGATACAGTCATAGTTAAACAATGATATTTTCTCAGATGCATCCTTGTAAGTATTCACAGCATCAAAGGCATACTTCTCCTTAGACAGAAAATCCATCAGAACACGCTGCAGATTTGTTTCATCTTCTACGATCAGTACCTTCATTTAAAATATTACTTATCAAATTTAATTGCCACTCTTTCCTTAGCCTTTAATTCTTCAGTTCCCTTTATTACCAAAGTATCACCTTCCTTCAAACCTCCAAAAATTTCCGTTTTATCTGAAAGATTTAATCCTTGCGAAACATCAATCCAGTGTGTAGAATCTTTTGATACTTTTATCACAAACTTCTTTTCATGGGTTGTTACTACGGTAGAGAACGGGACGAGATATGAATCTTCAGCACGGAAAATATTCATAACTACATTGGTAAATGACCCTGGCTTAAGGTTGCCTTTTTCATTCTTAACTTCAAACTCCCAAATCTCTGTTCTTGTATTTGCATCAATACTTCCTGCCTTTCGCATCAGCAAAGCATCGAATAATTGATTTGGATTACTTTTGGCGGAAAACTTTACTTTGTTGTCTTTCAAAGATACTCCTGTCAATGCTTCTGGAACAGCTACGCGTAATCTCAACTTTGAATTATCCTCAATTATGAGAATAGGTTTTTCATTTGGTGATCCAACATAAGCTCCTTCATTCACATTTCGCTGCGTTATGATTCCATTGAAAGGAGCTTTGATAGCAAGGTAGTTACCAACCTGCTGATACGATGCGGCTGAATATCGTGCAGCATTGTAGTCTGCACTATCTGTTAGCATTTGATTCTTTGCTTTCTGTAACTCATTTGGGGAAACTACTCCTTCGGTTTTAGCTGCATCTTTAATGCGGTTGTAGGTATCCAGGCTGGTCTGGAATTTTGCTTTTGAAGCCTGAAGTTTTCCATTGGCTTCTCCAAGTCTGGATTGAATTTCAGGGGCATCAATTACCGCGAGTATTTGACCCTTTTTAACAACAGAACCAATATCAACCTTTAACTGCTTGATGTACCCCGTTACTTTCGGATGAATCTCAACATGCTCAAATGCAAGAAGTTCTCCAGGCAATGAAGTTTGTTTCTCCACTTTCCCCTTCTTTAAAGAAAACACTTTTAGTGTGTCTACTTTTTTTGTTTCGCCTGACGTAGTACGATCGTCATGTTGTTTATTGCAAGCAATGAGTAGTAAACCGGAAAGCGAAATGATTATAAGGAATTTCATGTATCTATTCAATTGAAGTTATATTATTGACCAAAGTTTTTACTTGCTTCATCATACGGATCAAGAGATGCACTGACATACTTTTTCTTTCCTATTCCTCTGCTGTACACCACTGGTAAAATGAACAACGTAGTTATTGTTGAAAAGAGTAAGCCTCCAATCACAGCGATACCCAATGGAGCGGTTTGTTCAGCGCCTTCACCAAATCCGATTGCCATTGGAATCATACCTGCGATCATGGCAATACTTGTCATCAGGATAGGACGTAGTCGATTCTTGGCTGCTTCCAGTCCTACGTTTATGTTCAGTACATTTTGTTTTCGTAGATATTCTGCGTTAGTGATCAGGAGTATTGCGTTGGATACTGAAACACCTATTGCCATGATCGTTCCCATGAACGATTGAATATTTAGTGTCTTACCTGTCAATAACAGCAAAAGAAATGATCCTGCTATTACTGCCGGAACGGTTGAGAGTATCGACCATGAAAGGTTAAAGGATTGAAAGTTAGTGGCCAGCAATAAGAAAATAATAACAATTGCAAGTATCAACCCAATTCCTAACTCACTCATGGTCTGATCCAGAATTTCGGACTGACCGCGTAAGTAGATTTTCATGCCGTGTGGTATTTCTCCAATATTTCTAATCGCTTTATTCGCGTCCTTAATAGCTGAACCTAAATCTTTATTATTAAGATTAGCTGTAACGGTAATGTAGCGTTGCTGATTAAGGCGATCATATTCACCCACCGTATTCATTTTCTTCCAGTCTGCTACATCACGCAGATAAATGTTTTGATCACCGTTTCCATCAATAGGTATTTGTTCAATCTGATCCGGGCTGTTCATTCTGAACTGCGGATATTCTACCTGAACCTGATAAGCATTTCCGGCAGCTTTATCCAGCCAGTAAATAGGTTGTGTTAGACGGCTTGAGGATGTTCCTGCCAATACCGATTTCGCAGCCTGCTCAACCGATACACCCATCTGTCCGGCTCGCACACGATCATAATTAATCTGAAGACTTGGATAATCCAAAGGAAGCCCATACTGCACATCTCTCAAATATGAAATCTTCTCCAATTGTTTTTTAACTTTCTCTGCGTACTCACGCCCTTGTGCCAGGTTCTTTCCTTGTACAGCAATTTCCAGTGGTGTATTCGTTCCAAGGCTCATCACCTGATCAACCAGGTCGGCAGGTTCAAACGAGATAAGTGCTGAAGGCATTTCTTTTTTTATACTATCGCGAAGCTGTTCCTTGAATTTCTCCAGCCGAATCCCAGAGTTGCTTTTAAATTTTACTTTCATCAATGCCTCATGGGGTCCGCTTGTCCATAAGAAAATCGAATTGATGGCATACGTCTGTGGTTGAAGACCAGCAAAAGAAGAAGTTATTTCAATGTTGTCCTTCCCTGCTATCTTATCAATGATCTTTAATACATCCTTTGTAGCGGTTTCTGTTCGTTCAATACGCGTACCGGTTGGAAGCCGTAGGCGAACCTGAAATTGCCCGGCATCAACCTTCGGAAATATCTCTGTACCAATAAACCGATAACACACCAGGGCAACTATTAAGGCAAAAATTAAAAACAATGGTGCGAAAATTCTTGAACGGGCATATTGCTTGTAGGAATAGTTAGTGTACCATTCTTTAAATCGCTCAAACCTTTTACTACTTGTGCCGACACCTTCTTTTAATAGCCAGTTGGAAACAACAGGTACAAAAGTCTGTGATAGCAAAAACGAAGCAATCATGGCGAAGCCTACGGCAAGTGAAAGCGGAAGGAACATGGCTTTGGGTACACCCGACATAAATAGCGAAGGCACGAATACTGCCAGGATGCTTAACAGGATTAGGAACTTAGGCAATGCTATTTCTTTACACGCATCAATGATTGCTCTTGCTTTTGACTTCCCTTTCTCCTGATGATGGTGAATATTTTCAACCGTAACGGTAGCCTCGTCTACAAGAATACCTACAGCAAGTGCAAGACCTCCCAACGTCATGATGTTGATGGACTGACCAAACAGATAAAGAAATACCACTGCTGAAAGTAAAGCAAGTGGTATGGTCAGTACCACGATAATTGCACTGCGTCTATCACCTAAAAACAAGAGCACCATAAGTCCGGTAAGGATGGCGCCTAATCCTCCTTCAAACAAAAGGCTCCGGAGCGAATTGATAACATAACCGGATTGATCGAGTTCATACGATACTTTAATATCATCGGGTACCGCTGCTTGCATTTCAGGCAATGCTTTCTTAATATTTTGTACTACATCCCATGTTGAAGCATCCGCTCTTTTCGTAACAGGAATATATACCGAACGTTTTCCATTGATCAGTGCGTAGCCTGATGTAATATCTGCTCCGTTGTCAACACTGGCTACATCCCGAACATAAATGGAAGCACCTGTTCCTGACTTGAGTGCAATGGATTCAAGCTCTTTGAAATTATCAACAACACTGTTGGAAGGTGTTATTAAGGAAAAATCCCCGACACGGATATTACCCGCAGGTGAGATCGAATTATTCTTTGCAATAGCGGTAACAAGATCATCAGGTGTAAGGCCATAGCTTCGCATTCTTTCCGGATCAGCTTTAATTAAAACGGTTCGTTGATTTCCACCCAAAGGAGGTGGTGCTGATACACCCGGTAATGAAGCAAACATGGGACGTACTTTAAACAAAGCCAAATCCTGAATCTCACTCAGTGATTTAGTTTCACTGCTAAATACTAATTGGCCAACAGGAACAGAACCTGCATCATAGCGCATGACAAAAGGAGGCAATGTGCCAGGAGGCATAAATGATCTTGATCGATTTACATACGACACCGTTTCAGCCATTGCCGTTGCCATATCTGTTCCTTCATGAAATTGTAACTTGATCAGGGTAACTCCCTGAACCGATTTACTTTCTACGAACTTAATTCCTGTGATGTATAGGAAATGATATTCATAATAAGAGGTTACAAACCCCTCCATTTGCTGAGGTGAAAGTCCACCATACGTTTGAGCAACATAAATAGTGGGAAGGCCTAACGTAGGGAAAATATCAATCTTCGAATTTCGTATTGCAACCGATGAGAAAATGAGTATGGCAATAATCGCTACAATTACCGTGATGGGTTTGCGTAAAGCACCTTGTATTAAGTTCATACCGCTTACTTAACTTGATTTAAAAATATACCAATATCTCCCTGAACTGCTGCCTTATAAAGCAGTGCCTTCCATGCCTCCAGATAGGATTTCTTCAACTCCGTTTCAGCTTTTACTAAACCGTATTGCGACTGAATAAGATCAGCATAATTGGCGAGACCTGAATTGTAACGGGTTGATAACGCACGGAATGAAAATTCAGCGGACTTATATAGTACCGGACTTTCATGAGCAATTTCAAGTGCATTTCGAAAAGTCAGTTCGGCAACTTTGTTTTGCTTATTCAATTCAAGTTTTACCTGATTGAGTCGTTCTTCCTGAGCACTGATCAATGCACTTTGTTGATTAAGCTGCGGTCGTACTTCAATAAATCGTAACAGCGGAACACTAAGCTGAAGGCCAACTCCATAGTTATACCTGCTGAATGACAAGCCATCATTTGAATTAACGACTCCATCATATCCTACACCAGAGCCACGTGCATAGCCGGTAGCCCATACAGAAAAATTAGGGTTAAGCGTTCGCCTGATTGAAGTTTGTTGCTGACGCTGATTCAGGAGATTACTTTCTGAAAGGGTTAGTAAGGGATGATTGGATGATACTGTGTCAGAAGGATCTGAAGGCAGTGCATGAAAGTAACTACTATCGGGAGTGTAGGTTGCTTCATCACTGGCCAGCAATTCCGACAAAGAAGCTTGTTGTGTTTCAAGGTATTTCTGATGATTAAGTAATTCTATTTTGGCGCGTGATAGTTCACCTTGAAACACAGCAGTGTCCACACCGGGATGTAATCCGCTTATGGTAAGTGTGCGCACCACTTTTAAATTTTCTTTCGAACGTTCCAGGTTCTTAGCATACACTTTAAGCAGTTCGTGCGCCATTAAAACATCGAGATATGTATTAATGAATGTGATCTGATGTTTGAATACTTCATTGCGTGCATCGGCTTCGTTATATCTGACTCCCGTTTTTGCAAGATCAATACGTGAGCTTCGTTGACCAAACGTAAACGGTTCCCACTTCAACAGTAAACTTCCAACACTTCCGAACACTCCACTGGAAGTATTATTAGATGAAGGTGGGCCGCTAATAGGAACGAAGTATTGCGGCATTGCCATGCCGGTAATATTATTAAAGGTGGCATAGTTAACCTGATAGGCTGCATCCAAAGAAGGAAGGGCAGTATTCTTAACCGAGGACACAGTACTTTGCCCCGCCTGCACTTCAAAGGCCTTGGCTTTTAGAAAGGGGTAACTGGATTCGGCCTGTTTCAGCAACTCATGAAGGGTCTGACTGTTTGCCGTTGAAACGGTCAGCAACCCGATTGCGAGCCAAAGTATTTTCATTGATTTTTTCGCTTAAAGTACAATTCAATAATGGAGGAAAAATGGAGTTTAAAAATACAATCGGTTGCCCTCCCGACTTAATTTATAGGATTAATTTCAGAACAATTCCGACCAGGAACTGTGGCTAATATAATATGGGGCTCCCGATGTTTCTTAAACTTAAACAGAATTGCAGCAGTAGGTATATCAATCAGAGTTCTTTGGCCTAAACCAGTATTGTCCAGCGATAGCTCCAATAGTCACCAAATACTTATGGCGGAAACCAGATACTTTTGAATTTGTTGCAGGAGTAACGGTAAACAAATAACAGGGAATGTACATAATGCAACAACAAATAGCATCTAGGCTTCATGCTACCTAGAAGCCAATTGTCACGCTGCCTTAAACATCTCCTCCACCTCAGACAACGAAACTCTAAACCGCTTAGGCATGCCAAATATCTTGAAGATAATAAGTACCTGGTTAATACTGTAAAAGTGTCCGGTCTTCTTTCCGATTTGGTCTTCATTCTTTTTCACCCATCTCTGAAACGTCAACCAACATACACCGTAGAAGTCGGCCAGTTGCTTGTGATTGTAGGGTCTCAAGACGAAAATTTCTGGTTTGTGTCCGGTTTCCTCGGTTTTTGTGATTTCACGCTTCATATACATTCTCTTTATAATTTTCTCAGCCAGTTTGCAATGTTAAGTAATGCTTACTAATATTGTCAAGTTTTACTAAACAAATAAATTTATGCTGACAAAGATTGTCTTAGGAAATCAAATTAAGGTCTTAAGGCTGGAAAAAGGGCTTTCTCAGGAGGAATTTGGCGCTCCCGTGGATTTGAGCCGTTCAGCCGTTTCGCAAATTGAAAGTGGCCAAATGTACCCTTCTCTGGAGTCTATTGATAAGATAGTTAAGTATTACTCAACAAGTTGGGATAATATAGTAGGACATACAAAGGGCAAAAAACCGGCAGAAATGACTGTCTCTCCGGTCAGGACTTTAGTCACCACGGTGGATAAAACCGGAAGAGATAATATTGTGCTGGTTCCGATTAAAGCACAAGCCGGATACCTCCAAGGAGCGCAACAACCAGAATACATTGAGCATCTTCCAACCTTTTGGCTTCCTGGTCTGAATCACGGAACGTACCGAGCTTTTGAAGTAAGCGGATACAGTATGTTAGCTGATCGCACCGGATTTTTTCCTGGAGATATTGTGGTGGGTGAATATGTTGAGAGACTGGAAGAAATTAAAGACGGATTCGTCTACATTTTGGTTAACAACGCGCAAGAAGTTGATAACATAGTTTTGAAACGTTGCCTGAATTACCTCGATAAAGGAGGCATGATTATTTGTAAATCCGATAACAAAGACCCACAGTATCCAACCTTCCCATTGCCTGTTGAGAATATTAAAGAGGTTTGGAAATTCAAGATTAAGCTTACCCGTCAGGCACCAGAACCATCTGGATTGTATGAGAGGATTAATGCCTTGGAGGGTGATATGGTGCTATTAAAAGAGCAACTCAAGAAAGCACCGCAAGGATAATTACCTCTGTGACTTAAATAATTCTTCAACATCATTAACTGTAACGTTAATCTGCTTTGGTATTCCGAAGAGTTGAAAAATTTTGCGCACTTGGGGTACGTGGTAAAAATGTCCTGTCTTTTTCCCTACTTCCTTTTCTACTTTCTTAATCCAGTTTTGAAACGTTAACCAACTGACCCCGTACATCTCTGCCAGTTGTTTGTGAGTGAGTGCCCTCAAAACAAAAAATTCTTCCTTCTTCTGCCCTGCCATTTGCCTTCCCTTTATATTTCTGCTTTGATAAAACGAACTTACGCGACAAACACACTACCCTTAAACGGTTATGAAGGATTGTAAAACATTATGAATGAATTTTAAGGAATTTCTTCTCTTCCATTAATTGGAACAGAATTCCAAGAGTTGAGGTAAAGTTAAAATCACGTTGAATTGCGATTGAAAAAAGTTAAAGAGGGTTGATTATAGTCATCTATAAACAAATAGAGTTCCAACTCTCACAATCAACGTTTAAAAGCGCTTAAAAACCGCTAAATTTTCATATTTTGCTTCATTTCACACAGAATGAAGCTAATCCAGCAGCAAACCATCCAGGAGTCCCTCTCGGTCTCTTATCAGATCGAAAAGATTGGGAAATCTGAATTAGACCTTTTTAAGAAAAATCTGGTTGAGTACCTCTCCAAAATTAATCCGGCTGAACACGAAGAAAACGCAAAAAACCTGGTGCGTGATTTCTTTCGCGACACCTTCTACAACGGAAAGAATGATATTAACACAAAGGGAAGGATTGACCTTGCCATTTATCAGGACGATCAGCCCGTAGTAATTTTTGAAACTAAAAAGCCATCAACAAAAACTGATCCCGACATGGTGCAGGCAGGCAACCTCAAAGCCAAGGCCATGTATCAATTGGTTCTTTATTTTCTCGAAGAGCGAATCCAACACAATAACATCAATATTAAATACCTCATCGCCACCAACATGCTTGAGTGGTTTATTTTTGATGCTGCCCTTTTTGATAAGCTAAATCGTAGTTTGATAATATCCGACAGCGTCCCTCTTATAAGTTCAAATGTGGAATTACCGGTTGAAGTAAGAGTAGAATATAAATCGATCGTATTAGAGCGATTTCTTCTTCTTCAAAAGGTGGACGAAGAAGTGCAGCCAAATTCAGTAATACCAAAGCGTTCAATTTATCCGATTCGATCACTGATCTCTTTTTCAAGGAACCCTGCCAACTCAACGATCGAATCACTATACATACAAATGGATAGTGCACCGGAGTTTCTCTATACGGAACCATTCAGGCTATCGGCCAAGGGAAATCATACCATAGTTATTAAGGCTCGAAGCCGCGAAGGGAATGAGATAATTTCAAAGCCAATTCATTTTAGTATACAGGTGCAGTGAAATGTTATACAATGGCCTGCAGCTTTTAGCTAATATGAAATCGCTATGGTTATAAAGCTTTGGCAGATCGAGTTGTTCGCTTTACAGTAGAATAGAATTATTAAATAAATTATATGATGCAATTAATTATGAAGAGGTGGTATTTTAGAAGAATAAAATTGTTCTTCTGTTTGCTTATTTTGATTTTGATAGGAATAGTGTTTGAGGTTTTATTTAGAAATTGAAGAGAAGATATCAAAAGTTGGGGCAGAGGGTAATCACTTTTTCAACCTTAACTCAAATACATCATTTCGTGCATAGTGGCCAATGGGATCAAAATCCATTTTAGCTTTTATTATTTCGCGATGATCAATCTGAGCTGTAAGAATTCCTTCTTTATCGTAAAGTGGTCCGGCCAAGCGCTTACCTAATGGCGAGATAATACAACTGCCACCACTGCTTGGTAATGAAGGATGGCCATCAGTAATGAGTGTTTGTAAATCTTCTGGATAGTGTTCTTTAGTTAAGTACTGATTACATCCTAAAACAAAACAGCGACCTTCGCACGCTATATGTTCCATACTCGCTTGCCAGGTGCTTCGGCAATCGGCAGTAGGAGCCATGTAGATTTCAATACCTTGCTGATACAAAGTTGTTCGCGCCAGAGGCATATAATTTTCCCAACAAATTAAGCCACCAATTTTTCCTAATGGTGTATCGAGCACGTGCAAATCGCTGCCATCGCCTTCACCCCAAATGATACGCTCGGCTGCGGTGGGTTTTAATTTTCTATGTTTATGAATCAGCTTTCCTTCTGGAGAAAAATAGAGCAACGTGCAATAAAGTGTGTCGCTGATTTTATCTTTCTCAGTAACACCAACAACAAGATAGACTTTGGCTTCTTTAGCTGCGCTTGCCAGTTGATCTGTTTCTTTGCCCGGCACTTCAATAGCATTTTCCCAATAGCGCAAAAACATCTCGCGCCCTTCAGGCAACCGGCCACCAATGGTTGTTCCGAAAATTAACCCGCGCGGGTAACCAGGAATAATTACTTCGGGAAATAAGATGAGTGAGGCTTTTTCTTTAGCTGCGTCATGGGTACGGCTAATTATTTTATCAACTGTTTGAGCTTTATTGAAAAAGACGGGTGCGGCCTGAACAACAGCTGCTGTAAAAGGAGGTGGTATTTCCATGTGTTAGAATTGTTAGAAACTAAAAGTAGTAAATACAGATGAAACGAGAACGTCATTTTCTTGGTTGGTAGCATTTACAAACGAAATTAGACTGCTGCCTTCAGTCTGTATCCATACAAACTAAGGACGGGCGAGCACAGCGCCTGCTATAAAGAGAATATTTTTCATGCCTGCACCAGTAAATCATAAATGTTGTACAGCAAGTTAAAAGCTATTCCCTATTCTTTCTCTTTCCCTTTTCTGCTTTACCAAATGAATCAAATTCGATCATGGTCTTTCCATCTTCACCCTGCGAAGCTCTGAGGAATACGCTTAACCCAACCTTTGCTTTGGTGCCGACATTTTGCGGAACAAAATCTTTGTCACGTTTCTTAAGATTACTTAGCGGAATCTGGATGCTTAAGTTTGTACTGTCTTTTAAGCTATACCGACCTTCCAGAAATAAAGTGAGCACGGAAGATTGAACTTCCATCCTGCTAATATCCAGCTCCGTTCCATGAACATGAAAGTCGGCCATGATTTCATCGAACCGGACATCCGTAAAGTCACGTTTTTTAAACAGGAAATTGCTCATGTTTTCAAGTGGTGGAAAATCACTGATCCGTCCCTGCTTAACGTTAAATACTACCTCACCTTTTAAGTGCGGCATCATAACGGAGAAATTATTATCAATGGCAGCCGTAACATCAATATTGGCATTAAGCCTTCCTTCCATTTGTTCAGAACGAATCGTATTCTGTTTGAAGTTCTTGAACATCTTGAAAAATTCTTTGATATCTGCATGACGAACAACCGCGTTCAGAGCGAAAGGATTTACATCTTCGCCTAGGTTATAAACGATAGATGAAAATTCTACTGCTCCGCCAGCCATTGACATCTTCATACTATTTGTTTGCAAGGTATTTCCACCAAGCAATACCTTCCCCGAAATTTCTGTTCCGTAGATGTCATTGCTTTTAAACTTATCGACTTTAAAGCTCAGGTCGAACTCTACCTTTTCGTAAATCTGATCGAGCAGATCAGAAACCTGCTTTTTGTCGCGAGCCATGTTGCCCGTATCAATTATTTTTGCTTTCTCTGCTAAAACTCCAGTAAAATCAAGTGACGGAGAATAAATGTTTAGCAAAACCTTGCCCTGCTTTTCAGGAAGCAGGAAGAATGGAATGAAGCCAGTCACTGATCCTGACAGGGTGATTGGATTTTTATTCATCCGCATCACAATTCCTTTAATTGTAAACTTCTTCTCTGTAAACATAAATGCCGCCTCAATACTATCGAGCACAATGTTTTTTGTCCGGTATGCGAGCTTGCCACCCCTAACAATTGTCTCGCCCTGAAGTTTACCGTGATAGCGTGTTACGGCATCATCAAAGTATTCATTCAGCTTGCCTTGAAATTTTACTTTGGAAATAAAATGTCCTGCAATGAATTTGATTCGTGTTGTATCAACATTTGCATTTACCTTTCTAAGGTCCGAATCAAACGTTACATTTAAATTTAAAAATGGATCGATGAGGTCATAAAAGTTAGCTGAACCCACAAAAGGTAGACCTTTTATTATTCCCTTAACCGAATCAAGCGTTACTTCCGAATTGCGATCATCAAACTTGATCGCATTGTTTTTGTGATTTGTGAAAGATCCCTTAAGCGAAGCTTTCTGCAATAACAGTTTGTTCCATGTTACATTGCAATTCTGTAATGCAAATAATACATCTGCGGAAGGTGTAACACCCGGACCCATATCGCCTTTCAGGCGCACATCAATAATAAGAGGTTTGCTGATCAGAAATTTACTTAGACTTGTTCGCAACTGTTCGTTAACTACCTCAAGCCCCTCCTGAAAGTCAAGCTTGTCGGATTGAATGTTGATTTCAAAATTTCCGCCCGGCAAGAAAAACTGCAACGCGCCTGTTAGGTTTATGGTTGATTTTTCCAGTGCGAGAGACGAAGCTTCAATAACCAGCCTTTTTGAAGGATAGAAAAATTCAACATTAAGATCAGCGTTGGTTTTCTTGTTTGCCAGAAAACTTCCTTTCGCGGCATCGAACATTAGCCCGACAAAATCAATTTCACCTTTCACCTGACAGTGCACAGATGTGTCTGTGCTGATTAGGCGATTACCGGCACGCACAAACGTTGCTCCAAACGACTTTCCCTTTAACGAATCCTGAAAGGCAACCTTCACGTTTCTGAAATTCATTTCATCAAAATTTATAAAACGAGGAGAATCACTTTCAGAGCGCACTGTGTCAGATGAAGTTTTGCTTTTGAAAACATCCAGGTTCATGTAGCCGTCTTTGGTACGGAAGATAAAAACTTCTCCATTGACTACTCTAATTGATTTAATGCTGACCTGCTTTTGCAACAGTCTGAACGGCCGCACATTTAAATCGATCACATCAGCTCGTAGAAATTCGCGCTTGTAATATTGATAACGAGGTCCGCGCAGGTAAATATCTTTGAGCGAAAGTGAAATATTAGGAAAGTCATGGAGCAACGTAATTTCAAGATCACCAATCTGCACTTCACCATTAACAGACTCTCTTATTGTCTCATTGACTTTGGCAAGAATTTCCACTTTATAGCTGACAATAATCCCATAGCCAATGAGGATTATTACCATAATGCTTACCAGCATCCATCCTATAATCTTGGCCAACTGCTTCATGAAAATTGTAAAGACTTAAGGTAGGTAGGAATTTTGACAGTACAAGCCATTCAAAAAAAAGGGCATTGAAATTTTGACGGGATTTTAAAATGCTTTTGATTACAGTTCCAACTCATTAGGCAAGCACATACCGAGCATCGGTAATTTGAAGCTGATCATTCATTGTATCTTAGCAATTATCGCAGTTGCTTAAGCTTCCAATAAAAACTTATCCTAAAAAAGATCCATTACCACGGTTAGTGCCCTCGAAGACCATTAGCTCGGTCTGAGTCTTCACAGACCGAAATTATATATGGGTTCTTTGAAACTCACCCACCATTCCGTTTACTATGTAAGCAAAGCACTTTTTAGTCATCACTAGAGTTAGTATCTTCAACCCTCATAACTTAAAATAATCCAACCTATGTTAAAGAAAATATTAATTGGAGTAGCCGTTTTGCTACTGGCTGTTATAGGCTTTTTTGGTTACGGCCTTCTATTTCCTAAAAGTCCAACTACCTCAACCTCATTCAGCAGCAATGGGCTTGATATTAAAGTAAACTACTCGCAGCCTTCTAAGCGTGGCCGAATAATTTTTGGTGACGAAAAGGACGGTGTCTTACAGCCTTATGGCAAATACTGGCGATTGGGCGCTAATGCATCAACTGAAATTACATTTAGCAAAAACGTTACGTTTGCTGGCAAGCCAGTAAATTCGGGGAGCTATCGCATGTATGCAGTGCCCGGACCAACTTCTTTTCAAATTTCACTTAACTCAGAGGTTGGTGTTTACTTTGGTGTGGCAGAGCCTGATTATAGTAAGGATATACTTAAAGTAGATATACCTGTTAGCGCGGCACCAAGCGAAACAGAAAAGTTTGTCATTCAATTCTCCGATGATTCGGCCGGTGTGAATATGGATTTTGTTTGGGATAAAATATTGGTGCGCGTTCCGATTACCATTCAATAAAATTTACTACATGGCCTTTTCAAAACGGAAGTGGCTTTTACTTCCCATTGCTACTCTTTTATTTTTAGGATTGGTGTATTGGATGATCGGCAAAATTCAATATCGCCTTAACGTTATGGATGTAGAGGAGTATGAACCCATCAGCACATTAAAAGTACCGGAACATAAACTCACACAATCAAAGTTTCCGTTCATTGATGTGCATAATCATCAATGGACCATGCCAGTGCAAGACCTTGATAAGTTGATTACTGAAATGGATTCACTCAACATGGGTGTGATGGTGAATCTCAGTGGCTTTCGGGGAAAGTATTTGGAGTGGTCGTTGGACAACGTAAACAAAAATTATCCGAACCGGTTTATTCTTTTTCTAAATATCAATTTTGAAAACCTGGATGATGCCGGTTGGCCAAATGAAACGCTGGCAATGATGGATGAAGCGGTGAAGCAAGGGGTGCGTGGTTTGAAAGTGTATAAAGGTCTCGGTTTAACCGATAAAGACAATGAAGGAAATAGAATTGCCATCGATGATCCACGTCTTGATCCTATTTGGGCGAAGTGTGGTGCCTTGGGTATTCCGGTGTTGATTCACTCCGGTGAACCTGCTTCATTCTGGAATCCTAAAGACAAACACAACGAACGTTGGCTTGAGTTAAAGCAGGAGCCAAGCCGGTACCGCGATCCTGCAAAGGTTCCGCCCTTTGAGCAAGTGATGAGCGAACAACATCATGTTTTTCGCAACCATCCGGAAACAAAATTTATCAATGCACACCTCGGGTGGTTTGGCAATGACCTTGATCGATTAGGAAAACTTTTTGATGAATTGCCGAATGTGTATTCAGAATTAGGCGCAGTGCTTGCTGAACTTGGTCGCCAACCAAAATCAGCGCGGAGTTTCTTAATTAAATATCAGGACCGGATTATGTTTGGTAAAGACACCTACAAGATGCAGGAATACTATACCTACTTTCGCGTGCTAGAAACTGGGGATGAATATTTTGATTACTACCGCAAGCGCCATGCACATTGGAAGATGTATGGCCTAGAGTTGCCCGACTCTGTGTTGCGCAAAGTCTATTATGAAAATGCATTGAAAGTAATACCGGGTATTGATAAGAGTTTATTTCCATCACATTAAAATTAAAATGTTCTATTACTTCTGTCTGTTTCCTCATAGTACATAGGTCTGTATCCTTACAGACCAAAATTATCAGTAAATAGTGTGTGGTCCGTGAGGACATAGACCAAGGGATAGTTAGATTAGATAAGTATTTTAAAACATAAAGACTACTATGAAAAGAAGAAAATTTGTAGCAACTGCGGTAGCAGCAATCCCTTTATCCATCAATCTTAGTCAGGCAGAGGCAATTCAACGAGATGATAAAGGCTTTAAGGTAAAAGCAGGTGAAGGAAGAATTCATGGGCATATTCAATTAAAGGGTGTTAATGTTAATATTCTTGATGTTAAAGTATCTGGCAAAGATACGAACGGTGATATAGCTATCTTTGAGCAAACAGGACTTTCGCCTAAACATGGAACACCCATGCATGTGCATCACTCGCAAGACGAAATCTTTTTTGTAACTGAAGGTGCCTACAATTTTGTAGTAGGGGGTGTAAGACACAAACTTTCTGTTGGTGATAGTATTTTTCTTCCAAGAAAGACTCCCCATTCTTGGGTACAAGTAAGTGAACGTGGAAAAATGATAGTTACCCTTCAGCCTGCAGGACAATTAGAAAACTTTTTTGTAACGGTTTCCAAATTGAAATCTCCACCAACAGATAAGGAGATGGCAAAAATTTTTGAAGACAATGGAATGACTGTGGTTGGGCCACCTATTAGCGCAGAATAAAACGGAGATCGAAGATTATAATGTTTTAAGTTAGCTTGTAATCATCTTCCTTAAATTAGCATAACCTATGTTCTCGAAAGTAACTAAAATAAAATTTATAATATTTCCACTTATGTGGATTGTTGTTGCCCTCGCAGGCGCTAATAATGCCCATTCGCAGCCTTTGGATTTGTCTGTTAAGTGGGGGCAGGAATTTAATGCCACGCGTAATTCAACGCTTGAAGATATTGTAGCATTTGATGCATCCGGCATCTATGCTATTAAAGGGCGTTATCGTAGTTCACTAATGGGCGGTAAATCAAATACCCTTGAGTATTTCAATAATCAATTGGCACCAACTAAATCGTTTGATCTTGAAATTAAAGAACAGGGAAATGATTGCGAAGTACAACAACTTTTACAATTGAATAATAAGCTTTATATCTTTTATTCTTTCTCCAATACCAATTTGAAAAAGAACTTACTCTATGTAAAAGAGGTAGACAAGAGTTCGCTTCAGCCGAAAGGCGAAAGTTTGAAACTTGCAGATATTGATTTTGCGGGAAAATCAAATTCTAACCATGGGGATTTTAACTTTCAAGTGTCGCGCGATAGTTCAAAGATACTGGTGGGCTACAGTTTGCCATATGAAAAAACAGAACCTCAAAAAATTGGATTCAGTGTGTTGGATGACAAAATGAATTTGCTCCGGCAGAAGAATATAACGTTACCCTATCAGGATAATCTATTTGACATCCAGACTTATAGGATTGACAATTCCGGTAATGTTTATCTGCTTGGATTAGTCTATAAGGATAAAAGAAAAAGCAAACGTAACGGCCTACCTAATTATAAATACGAAATTTTGGCTTG
>Ga0209480_10001004_pt1 | contig 21208 bp, 16 predicted proteins | sample JI61114C2DNA_FD_187501 | JGI IMG/M metagenome (GOLD analysis project Ga0209480, IMG submission 187501) | Wastewater effluent complex algal communities from Wisconsin, to seasonally profile nutrient transformation and Carbon sequestration -... | ecosystem: Engineered > WWTP > Effluent > Algae... | reverse complement strand
CCGGGCCAACCCTGCGATGCTCGACGACGTCCGGGTCGACAACTATGGCTCGATGATGCCGCTCAACCAGGTGGCCACCGTCAGCGTCGGCGACGCCCGCCTGCTGGTCGTCAAGCCCTGGGACCGCAACATGCTGAGCTCGGTCGAGAAGGCGATCAACGCCCAGAACCTCGGCCTCAACCCGCAGAGCGACGGCATCGTGATCCGCCTGGCGATCCCCCCGCTGACCGAGGAGCGCCGCAAGGGCCTCGTCAAGCAGGTCAAGGAGCACACCGAGGACGCCAAGGTGGCGATCCGCGGGACCCGGCGCGAGTGCAACGAGTTCCTCAAGGAGTCCGAGAAGGACCGCCAGATCTCCGAGGACCAGCTCAAGAAGGCGCTCGAGAAGGTCCAGGAGGTCCACGACCGCTACATCAAGCTGGTCGACGAGATCACGGCGAAGAAAGAAGCCGAGATCATGGAGGTCTGAGCGCGCTGGCGCGCCAGCGTGCCGCTGGCGCCACGCCGACGTGGCGGTGATAATCGCCGCCGCGGTGGCGAGCGAGGAGCACAGCCTGGGGCTCGACGAGACCGCCGCGGCGGTCGGCGAGCGCGGGCTGGATTCGACGCTGGTGGCGGTCGGCGAGCGCGGGCTGGATTCGACGCTGGTGGCGGTCGGCGAGCGTGGGCTCGATTCGACGCTGGTGGCGGTCGGCGAGCCGCGTGGGCTGGATTCGACGCTGGTGGCGGTCGGTAGGCCTACGGCGGTCGAGGCGAGTGCGGGCGCCCTCGATGCGACCCGGGTGTCGATGGGGGCCGCGAGTCCGCCGCTGCCCGTGGGGCTCGAGCGGGGCAGCAGCGTGGGTCGCTATGTCGTGCTCGGTGAGCTCGGCGCGGGCGGCATGGGCGTGGTGTATGCGGCCTACGATCCGGAGCTGGACCGCAAGGTCGCGGTCAAGCTGCTGCGGCCCGAGCTCGGGGCGCGGGCGAGGCCGCAGGCCGCCGAGCAGGCGCGTATGCGGCTGCTCCGCGAGGCCCAGGCGCTGGCGAAGCTGGGGCACCCGAACGTGGTGGCGATCCACGACGTCGGCGCGGTCGCGGACGGCGTGTGGCTGGCGATGGAATTCGTCGAGGGCGAGACGCTCGGCGCCTGGTCGACGGCGCGGCGTCGGAGCTGGCGTGAGGTGCTCGAGGTGATGCGAGCCGCCGCGCGCGGGCTGGTGGCGGCCCACGCGGCGGGCCTGATCCACCGCGACTTCAAGCCCGACAACGTGATGGTGTCGAGCGACGGGCGGGTGCGGGTGATGGACCTCGGCCTCGCGCGGCGTGGGGCCGAAGCCGAGGCGCCCGGTCCGGCGGGCGCGGCGTACTCGGACGATAGCCTGCCCCTGCGCCTCGGTCAGAGCGCGCTCAAGATCGATCTGACCCACGTCGGCGCGATCATGGGGACGCCGGCCTACATGGCTCCGGAGCAGCACAAGGGCGGTGAGGTCGGGCCGGCGGCGGACATCTTCGCGTTCTGCGTGAGCTTCTGGGAGGGGCTGTTCGGCGAGCGCCCGTTCGCCGGGGAGACCTATCCGGAGCTGGTCGTCAACGTGATGAATGGCGCCGTCCGCCCGCCGCCGAGGGGTCGGGTCGCGCCGCGATGGTTGCGGCGGATCCTCGAGCGCGGGCTCGCGGTCGATCCGGCGCAGCGCTGGCCGAGCGTCGAGCGCCTCGTCGCCGAGCTCGATCGCGGGCAGGCCCGGGTGCGAGGCACGATCGTCGGGATGACGCTGGCGATCGTCGTCGCGGCGGCCGGCGGCGGCTGGGCCTGGCAGATGGCGAAGCAGGCGGCGGCGGTGGCGAGCTGCGAGGCCGCGGGCGCGAGCATCGACGCGATCTGGAACGACGAGGCTCGCGCTCGCGTGCGCGACGGCCTGCTAGCGACGGGCCTCGGCCACGCGGCGACGACCGCCGAAAAAGTGATGCCGTGGCTCGACCGTCAGGCGGCGGCCTGGCGAGCGGCGCGGACCGATGCATGCATCGACGCGGAGATCCTCGGAGCGTGGGACGCCGACACGCGCGAGCGCGGCTATCAGTGCCTCGAGGAGCGGCGCCTGGCCCTGGCGTCGCTGGTCACGACCCTCACGCAGGCCGGCCCCGAGGCGGCGAAGCGGGCGGTGGGCGCGGCCGCGGCCCTCGAGCCGGTGGCGCCGTGCCGCGATCCCGGTCAGCTGGCGCGCACGCCCTCGTTGCCGGTCGAGGTCGCGGCGAAGGTGCAGCGGGTGCGCGAGGCGATCGTGCAGGTCGGCGACTTCCAGACCGCGGGTCGATTCGACGAGGGCGTCGCGGCGGCCCGGGCGGCGCTGGCCACCGCCGAGGCGGTCGGATGGCCGCCGATCGTCGCGGCGGCGCGGCTGAAGCTCGGGGTCCTGTTGGTGGATAAGGGTGACTTCGCCGCGGCCGAGGTGGCGCTGGTTGCGGCGTACTTCATGGCGATGGACGCGGGCGCGTCCGAAGTCGCGGCAGACGCGGCGCTGGGGCTCACCCACGTGATCGGCAAGCTGGGGCGGCACGAGGAGGGCAAGCGGTGGTCACGACACGCGGAGCTGGCGATCGCTCCGCTCGAGCCGAGCGCGGGCCTGCGCTCGGCGCGGCGACTCAATCAGCTGGCGAGCATCCTGGCGACGACGGCCGGGTACGCGGAGGCGGCCGAGCTGTACGCGTCGGCGCTGGCGATCCAGGAGTCGCTGCTCGGTCGCGGGCACCCCGAGCTCGTCGGCACGCTCAACGCGATCGCCAACCTCCGGATCACGATGGATGACAAGGCCGGCGCCGGGGAGCTGCTCGAGCGCGCGGTCGGGATCGCCGAGGAGGCGCTCGGGGCCGATCACCCCGCGCTCGCGGACAGCCTCCACAACCTCGCCAATCTGCGGATCGCCCTCAAGGCCCACGCGGAGGCGCTGGTGCTGGAGGAGCGGGCGCTGGCGATCCAGGAGAGGACCTACGGCCCCGAGCATGTCAACGTCGGCACCAGCCTGATCATGATCTCCGGGCTCCATCGGCAGCTCGGTGATCATGCGCGCTCGCTGGCGAGCAGCGAGCGGGCGCTCGAGATCTTCGAGGCGGCCCTCGGCCCCGAGCACCCGCGGGTGGCGGCCGCGCTGGCGACCCTGGCGAGCAACCGCAAGACCATGGGCGCCCACGCGGAGGCGAAGGCGCTCAACCGGCGGGCGCTCGAGATCTTCGAGCGCAGCCTGGGACCCGAGCACCCCGATGTCGCCAAGACCCTCAAGAACCTCGCCAACTCGCACAAGGCGCTCGAGGAGTTCGCGGAGGCGAAGCCGCTGCTCGAGCGGGCGCTGGCGATCCGTGAGAAGGTGCTGGGTCCGAGGCACCCGGTCGTCGCGCTCAGCTTGATCGATGTCGGCAGCGTCAACATGGACCTCGGCGACCCGGCGGCGGCGAAGCAGCCGTACGAGCGCGCGCTCGCGGTCGCCGAGCTGCAGGAGCCCCGCGACGACGCGCTGGTCGCCTCCGCGCTGGTCGGGCTGGTGGCGATCGCGGCGGCGCAGGGCCGCGTCGCCGACGTCACGCCCCTGAGTGAGCGGACCGAGGCCCTGCTCGCGCGCGGCTTGCCTCCTGGCGAGCACGGCTACGTCGCCTTCAAGCTGGCGAAGGCGCTGTGGCAGGCGAGCCCGAAGCATCACCCGCGGGCGCGAGAGCTGGCCGTCGGGGCCCGCGACGCGCTGCGAAGGATCCACGGCGACGCGACCTCGCTCGCCGAGATCGACGCGTGGATCGCCAGGCATCGGGCGAGGTGAGGCGGCGACGCGACCTCGCCGGCGAGGCCCTCGGGGGACTTTATCGGCCAGGTTCGGCTCACACGACGACGCGCAGGGGCGGGCGCTCGCGCAGCTCGGGGGCGACCTCGAGGAGGCGGGCCTGGGTGAGCTCGAGGTACTCGGTCTCGAGGTCGACGCCGATGTAGCTGTGGCCGAGCTGGACGGCGGCGACGCCGGTGGTGCCGCTGCCGTTGAAGGGGTCGAGGACGACGCCGCCCTGGGGGCAGGAGGCCATGAGGAGGCGCTCGAGCAGTGAGACGGGCTTCTGGGTGGGGTGGCGCCCGTGGGTCTTCTCGGACTTGCCGGGGGCGGTGAGGCGCCAGACGCTCTTCATCTGCTTGCCGCCGTTGAGCTCGCGCATCTTGTCGTAGTTGAAGTGGTGCTTGCTCTTGCGGTTACGGGCGGCCCACAGGATGGTCTCGGTGCTGTGGGTGAAGTAGCGGCAGGAGAGGTTGGGCGGCGGGTTCGGCTTCTCCCACACGATCTCGTTGAGCTGCTTGAAGCCCTGCTGCTGCATCGCGTAGCCGACCGAGTAGATCACGTGGCTGGTGCCGGAGACCCAGATCGTGCCGTTGGGCCGCAGCACGCGGTTGCAGGCGGCGAGCCACTTGTGGTTGAAGGCGTGGTTCTCGTCGGGGCCCTGGCTCACGTCCCACGCGCCCTTGTCGACGCTGGTGCGCTTGCCGGCCCGGCAGGTGCTGCCGCCGTTGCTGAGGAAGTAGGGCGGGTCGGCGAAGATGACGTCGACGGACTCGGCCGGGAGCGCGGCGAGGATGGTCGTGCAGTCGCCCTTGAACAGGCGGACTCGCCCGTCGCCGGAGCGCCACTGCGGCTCGATGACGGCCGGCGGGGCCGCGCGCGCGGCGGGTCCTGTGGCGGTCCCTGCGGCGGTCCCGGCACTGGCGGACGGGCGCGCGGGCTCGGCCTGGGCGGCCGCCGACGCGGGCGCGGTCTTCGAGGCGGTGGCAGTGGCGGTCGTCACGCTTTGGAGCACGTGCGCACCATCGCTGTCCTCGACCCGGCGCCCAAATTTTCGCCGAAGTCACCGTCGGTCTCGCGCGCGCGCCAATGGTTTGCCGGCTAGCGATCCTTTTGTTATGGGTGTGTGCCTCCCATGCCCAAGATCTCCATCTCGCGCAGTCACTCCCTGTCCCCCGCCATCATCAAGCAGCGCCTCGTCGACCTCGGCGAGAAGCTGCAGGCCAAGTACCAGGCCAAGACCTCCTGGGACGGCGAGAAGACGATGAACGTCAAGGGCCCCGGGGTCGAGGGCAAGCTGTCGATCGCCGACACCAAGGTCGACGTCAACCTCGACATCGGCTTCCTCCTGTCGCCGATGAAGGGCAAGATCGAGGAGGCGCTGACGAAGGAGCTCGACCGCGTCACCCGTGCGGAGCAGGCGTGAGCGCAGTGCTGCGGCTGATCACGATCGGCTTCAGCCACTTCTGCGAGAAGGCCCGCTGGGCCCTCGACCGCACCGCGCTCGAGTATAGCGAGGACGACCACGTCCCGCTGTTTCACTGGCGCGCGAGCTTCGGCGCCGGTGGCACGCGCACCGTGCCGGTGCTGGTCACGCCCGGGCGGGTGCTCAAGGACTCCAACGAGATCCTGCGCTTCGCCGACGAGCAGCTGGCGCCGGAGCGCCGCCTGTTCCCGGAGGAGCCGGGCATGCGCGCGGAGGCCGAGGCGCTGGTCGCCGACTTCGACCGCGGCATCGGCCCCTCGCTGCGGCGATGGTTGTACTTCCATATACTGCCCGAACGCGCGGTCGCGCTCGAGCTGCTGACCTGCACCGGCACGCGCTGGGAGCGCGCGCTGACCCGCGGCATGTTCCCGGTGATGCGCGCGATGATGCGGCGCGGCATGAAGGTGGACGCGGCCGGCGCCGAGCGGTCGCGCCAGCGGGTGGAGGCGACGCTCGACGCGCTCGACGCTCGCCTCGCCGATGGGCGCCGTTTCCTGGTCGGCGACCGCTTCACGGCGGCGGACCTGACCTTCGCGGCGCTGGCGGGGCTGCTCGTCGGGCCGCCGGAGCAGGGCTTCCCGGTGCCCGACGGCGGCCTGCAGATCCCGGCGATCGCGGCCGTGAGCGCGGCCGTGCGCGAGCGTCCGGTGGGGCGCTTCATCACCCGGATGTACGCGGAGGAGCGGCCGCCGACGCGCGGATAGACAGGCGGGCGTCGGTCGCGGTCATCGAACTGGTCGAACGGCGTCGAGCCAGGTCAGCGCCTCGGCCTCGTCCGAGAACATGCGAAAGTTCGGGGCGCCGCCGAAGAGGCGCATCATCATGTTGATCGCGGCGCGGACGATCGGGCTCGTGACCACCGTGGCGAGCGAGCCGTAGTCGTCCTTCATGGTCTGGAAGTGCTTGCGGGCCGCCGGCGCGTACTCGAGGCCCTTTTCGGTGAGGGTGAGGACGAGCCAGCGGTGGTTCGGGCCCTTCGCGACGAGGCGGTTGCCGAGCTCCTCGGCGTCCGCGAACGAGACGTGGCCGGAGGCATGGACCACCAGCAGGGGTGCGCCCTTCGGCGTGGTCTTCTCTTCGTAGCGAAACGGCATGGTCCAGTCTCCTCCGGGCTAGCGGCGCAGCGCGCCCTTTTCTCGCAGCACGAGCGCGAGCGCGTCGGAAAGCTGCGCGAGCGCCTGGACGTGGGCGTCCCGGTCGCTGAGCGCGATGATCTGCTGGGCGAGCTCGGGGCGGATGCCGGTGATGAGGCACCTCGCGCCGAGCAGGCCGATCGCGCGGACCATCCGGAGGATCGCGGGCATCGTGCTCGGGGCGATCGCGCCGACCCCGGTCAGGTCGAGGATCACATGACTCGCGCGCTCGGCGACGACCCGGTCGAGGAGCGCGACGGTCATGGCGGCGGCGCGCTCGTCGTCGACCCGGCCGACGAGCGGCAGGGCCAGGATGCCGGGCCACACGGCGATGACGGGGGTCGAGAGCGCCAGGACGAGCTCGTCCTGCTGCTCGGCGAGCTGGCGCGCCCGCGCCAGCAATTCCTGATGCTGGGCCTGGTTCTGGTCGCGGCGCTCGATCAGCTCTTCGAGCAGGTAGTTGACCCCGAGCTCGACCTCGAGGAACGGATCGTCGTGCTCGCTCAGCGCGACCCGGACGTCGTAGTCGCCGTTGGCCGCCTTCACCAGGATCTCCAGGATGTGATCGATACGTGAGCCGTCGATCGTGATCGTCACCGTGGGGTAAGATAGAGAGCGCCGTGCGAAGGTGTCAATGCTCCCCAAATGCGGCGCGGCACGGTTGAATGGACATGTCTTTATTGTCAGGTCACTCCGGCGCGAAGGGCCACCAGGGGTCGGAGACGAACAGGCGGGCCGGGTCGCGGTCGAACAGCCAGGCGCCGTGGAGCTGAACGATGGCGGAGGCGATCACCAGGGCGGGGAACCAGCGCGAGCGCGCGCCGCCGCCGACGACGAGCAGGACGAGCAGGATGGGGAGGAAGTCGAGCGCGAAGCGGTACGAGAATTGGCGCTGGCCGCTGTTCTGGTAGAGCAGGGCGGGGGCCATGACGGCGAGGGCGGCGAGCCACAGCGCGGCGCGCTGGGGGAAGCGCTGGCGGGCGCGCAGGAGCAGGAGCAGCCAGGGGGAGCCGAGCAGCAGGCCCATGCCGTGGACCGACCAGCGCAGGTAGGGCGCGCCGGTGACGAGCTGGGGGGCGAGCCAGAGCATGCACTGCAGGTTTCGCCACAGGTAGTGCGGCGAGAACATGCCGAAGGTCTGGATGCGGGACTGCCAGCGGATGTCGAGGTAGCGGTGGCCGAACTCGAGGGGGTCGTCGAAGCGCAGCCAGTTGAGGGCGGCCATGGCGGCGGCGATCGCGGCGAGCGGGCCGAGGAAGCGCAGCAGGGTGCCGGGGCGCCGGCCGCCGCGCCACCACTCGAGCAGGAAGAAGGGCAGGGCGAAGCCGATCGAGATCCGGCAGGCGGCGGCGAGGCCGAGCCAGAGCCCGGCGCGCACCGGCTGGCGGGCGTCCCAGGCGGCGCCCAGGTGGAGGACGAGGAAGAGGGCGCCGAGGATCTGCGCGGTGAACCACACGCTGCCGTGGGCGGCGACGAAGCAGGCCGGGCTGGCGAGGGTCCAGGCGGCGGCGGCCCACAGGTGCTCGCGCAGGTGCCCGGGGCCGCGCACGCGCTCGAGCAGGCGGACCAGCAGCGCGGGGATCAGCGCGGCCGCGAGCGCGGTGAACAGCACGTCGAGGAACGCCAGGCCCCACAGCGCGACGCCGGGCAGCATCAGCAGGGCCGGGCCGGGCGGGAAGGTGACGTACCAGCGGGCCTCGCGACGGACGATGTCGCCGCGGCCCAGCTCGAGCGTGCCGCCGGTGCTGCGGCGCCAGGTCTCCACGCCCTGTCGGCGCCGCTGCTCGCAGGCCGCGGTGCGGCAGGGGTAGCCGCGCAGGGTGTCGCCGTCGGCGAGGGTCAGGGTCCAGACGCGGCCCCAGTCGTCGTGGCCGCGGGGATAGCCAGGCGGGTTGGCCGCGAGCTCGAGGCGGCCCTCGAGCCAGCCCTGGGCCATGTGCGTGAAGTGATTGTTGCGGGAGGGTCGCAGCAGCGCGGGGCCGGCGAGCAGCGCGAGGGCGGTGAAGGCGGCGAGGGCGACCAGGAGGCCGCGCAGGGGCGGGGAGAGGGGCTTCACGCAGCGCGAGTGTATGCCCTTTATCGGGCGATCATGGCGAGTGGCGACTGCGGGCGATCGATGAGCGGCCCCCGACGCGATGCGCGGCGCTCTCTGGCGATACGTGCCGATCGCCGGAGCTCGGCCATGGTTGCGGCCATGACCCACGCGACGAAGATCTGCCTCTCGCTGGTGCTCCTCGCGCCGGCCTGCAACGACAAGGACAAGGACGAGGGCCCGACCGCGACGGCCACGCTGATCGGCCTCGGTGGCAGCGGGGTGAGCGGGACGATCCGGTTTATGACCCAGGGCGACGAGGTCCACGTCGAGGGCGACGTCTACGGCCTCGCGCCGGGGCTGCACGGCATCCACATCCACGAGTATGGCGACTGCAGCTCGGCGGACGGAGAGTCGGCCGGCGCGCACTTCAACCCGGCGAACCACCCGCACGGCGCGCCGGGGCAGGCCAGCCACCCGGGTGACCTCGGGAACCTCGAGGCGGACGCGAACGGCACGGCCCGGCTCTCGCTCGACGTCCCGCAGATCACGGTCGACACCGAGTCGCTCGGGATCATCGGCCGGTCGGTGGTCGTCCACGAGCTGGCGGACGACCTGCAGACCCAGCCCTCCGGCAATTCGGGCCCTCGCCTCGCCTGCGCGGTCATCCGCGCCGACGCGGGCCCGACGGCGCCGGTCGTGGAGAACGACGGGATGTGACCTGTCTCGGGGGACAGGTGGCCGTGAGGAGCGTCGCCGGACTCGCGGCGCTCAGCGGTCGACGACGACGGCGAGGGTGCCGAGGTTGCCGAAGGCGTCGCGGGCGCGGAGCACGACGCGGTGCTTGCCGGGCTTGAGGTCGGCGGGCAGGGCGATCTCGAAGGCCTCGCTGTCGGCGTCGAAGAGGCCGTCGGCGGGGCTGGCGGCGCGGAAGGGGCCGCCGTCGATCGCGTAGCCGACGTCGTGGATGTGGCTGCCCTCGTCGCGGGCGCGGGCGGAGAGCTTCGCGCCCTGGACCTTGGCCTCGTCGATGACGGGGCGCCGGTGGTCGACGATGAAGGGGGCGCTGATCACCTCATCGGTGCGGGCGCGGGCGCTGCCGTTGCTCGGCTCGTCGCTGGCGAGGATCTGCGCCTCGTAGACGCCGTCGGGCACGCTGGCGAGGTCCCACTTGAGCTCCTTCTTGGTGGTCGGCGCCTCGTCGCCGAGCTTGATCCACTCGGCCGCGCCGCTGCCCTCCGGGCGGATGCGGACCTCGTAGACCAGGTCGTCGTCGTCGCGAGCCTCGGCCTTCCACTTGATCGTCAGCTTGGACTCGGGCTCGGCGTCGTCGGAGCGCTCGAATTCGGGGCGCGTCACCGACACGCTCTGGACCAGCGGCGGCAGGTTCTCCGGCGCGTAGAACAGCGAGATGTCCCGCAGCTCGCCCTGGGCCTCGAGGCCGACCTCGAGCTGGACGTAGCGCCGACTCGGCACCGCGAGCGCGCCGCGCAGCGCGTCGGCCGAGCGGGTCAAGGTCACGGTCTTCCAGTCGCTCCAGCGCTTGTCGACCTCCTCGCCGGGGCCGCTGCGCGCGCGCAGCGTCAGCGCGCCCGCGCCGCGCAGGTAGACCGCGCCGTAGGCGGCCGGCTGCTTGGCGTCGAAGACCTTGCTGCGGTAGCGGGCCCTGGCCGCGGTCGCGCCCTTGGCTGCGGTTTGGGCGAGCAGGTACACCGCGGCGCCGTCGCCGGCGGTCGCCAGCACGCCGCCGCCCTTGAGCGCGCACAGGGCGGTGGTCTGGCGCTCCTCGAGGTCGGCGATGACGGCGACGTCGCGGCGGCCGCGGACGCGGTAGATCTTGCCCTGTTGGGAGGAGGCGACCAGGACCTCGCCCTTGCCCGGGCCGGCGAGCAGCGAGGTGAAGTATTGCTTGTCGCGATGGAGCAGGCTCTCCCAGGCGAGCTCACCGGCGCGGGCGAGCTCGGGGGTCTTGCCGGCGGCGCTGCCGTCGGGCTTGCCGGCGACGAGCGGGACGAACATCAGGTCGGCGCTGCTCGGCGGGGCGGAGGCGCTGGTGTCGACGCTGCCCTCGATCGGCTGGCCGACGAGGCTGGTGCGGCCGAGGTTCTTGGTGAGGGCCTGGAGCGAGCTGAGGCCGCGGTCGGAGAAGTCGTTGACGGCGGCGACGAGGCCGGCGTCGGTGAGGGCGAGGGCGCGGACCTCGTCGCCGGTGAAGTCTTGCAGGAGGACGCCCTCGACGGGGTCACCGACTTGCAGGAGCTTGGCGCCGGGTGAGGTGCCGACGACGATGTCCTTGCCGATGGTGAGGACCGAGAGGATGTCCTTCTCGTCGCTGTCGAGGAGGACCTTGGTGTCCTTGCCGTCGTTGTTGAGGGAGAACAGCTCGCCCTTGGGGCCGGTGGCGACCAGCAGGCGGCCCTGGTGGGGGACGATCGCCCAGATCTGCTCGACCTTGAGCTCGGCGAAGTTGCTGATCTTGCCCTTGCCGTCGACGCGGTAGATCACCCCGCCCGGGAGGGTCGCGGCCAGCAGGTCGCCGCCGGGCAGCTGCGCCATCGCCGAGACGACCGCGCCCTTGAGCGCGACCCGCAGCTCGACCTTCGGCGCGGCCTTGCCGTCCTTGCCCGGCTTGCCGCCGACGCTCACGCGCTGGATCGTCGCCGCGTCGGCGGTGCCGACGAAGGCCTGCTTGCCGTCGCTGGCGTCGGCCAGGCAGCTGAAGGCGCTGGCGCCCGGGACCTCGGCGCGCGAGGGCACGAGGCCGGGGGTCACCTTGCCGGAGGCCTCGATCGCCGCGCCCTCGGCCTCGCCATTGTCGAAGTCGTCGAAGTCGGCGACCCGGAAGGTCCGCGTGCCGCCGGCCTGCGCCGTGCCGGGCAGCGCGAGCGCGAGCGCGAGCGCGAGCCAGCGGCGAAGATGGCCCGAGGGACAGGTGATCTGGGTTCGGGTCAGCATGGGATGTCAGTCGGTGAAGCCGCGGCGGGGCTTCACCGCCAGCTTGATCGCGTGCTCGCCCTCGATGAGGTTCGCGGTCGGGATGACGCGACGGGCCATCTGCTTGAAGCGCACGGGGCCGACGGTGGTGCCGCTGGCGGAGAGGGACTCGAGCACGCTCCCGGGCAGCTCGGCCATCAGGCCGTGGCGGGTCGAGAGGCCCTCGTCCTCGCGGTAGATGGTGGCGACCATGCTGCGCGCGGGGTAGACGGCCTCGAGGGTGTCGATGAGGTCGTCGAGGCTGTCGGCGATCGGCCGCGGCGGGCGAGCGCTCTGGCCGCTGTTGACCTCGATCTGGAGGTCCTGGCCGCCGGCGTCGTCGGGGATGCGCAGGGTGAGGGTCTCGCTGCGGACCCGGCCGCGATAGTCGCGGAGCTGCAGCTCGAGCTGCAGGAGGTCGCCGGCGTGGTACTCGCCGCTGGGCACGCGGATCGCCTCGAGGCTGTCGACGGGGGCGCCGTACTCGATGGTGACGGACTGCTTGATGCTGCGGATCTTGGCGACCTCGAAGTCGTTGTCGAGCAGCGCGGTGAGGGTGATCGGGCCGCGGCCGCGGGTGACCTGGCGGACGTCGACGCCGGCGGGGAAGAAGGCCTCCTCGCGCAGGCGGATGGTCCGCGGGCCCTTGCTGGTCTCGACGGCGATCTCGTGGGCGATGATGGCGACCAGCTCGGTGGCGTCGCCGCCGCCCTCGCCGAGGGCCTCGGCGAGCAGGCTGGTGGCGAGGCTCGGGGTCAGCTCGACGCCCTGCGCGACCTCGCTGTGGTAGACGCGCGCCGGCTGGGTCGCCTCGGGTCCGCGCAGCTCGGTGGTCACGGGGATCAGCGGGGCCTTGAGGTCGGTGCGCAGGGAGATCGCCGCCTGCCGGTCCTGGATCAGGGCGCCGCGCAGGTTCAGGGCGCTCGACAGCTTCACCGAGCGCTCGACGCTGGGGATGATGACGTGCACGCGAGAGTCGGCGATCGGGAGGTTGCTCGGACCGGCGCCGAACATCTCGTGGCCGAAGCCGAGCAGCTTCTCGCCCTGCTTGCCGCCGACCCAGGTGATCGTGCCGTTGGGCGAGACCGCGTTGTCGCCGCGGATCAGCACCACCGAGACGGCGTCGCCGCCCTTCCAGGCCTTCGGCGCGGGGGGAGCGGTGTTCTCAGAGCCTGTCCCCGAGGACATGTCGCGGCCGGAGCCGCCGCGCACCGGGACCAGGCCGAGCTGGTCGGCGAGCATGCGCGTGGCCGCGGTGCCGAAGCCGCTGACGGACATCGGCGCGCCGAGCGGGGCGAGGCCGTTGACGGGGTCGAGCTCGGCGGGGCGACGGCGCGCCGGGAGGGGCGAGACGTCGAGGCCGAGCATGGCGTCGGCCCAGCCGGCGGCGCCGGCCCGGGCCTTGCTGTGGATGCCGCCGCGGATGCCGGTCCTGGCCTCGGGGAGCACCTCGGGGCGGTAGGGCAGGTCGCCGACCGCGAGCATGTTCTTGATCGGGGTGATGCCGCCGATCGGGTCCTTGTTGAAGCGGTAGCCGTAGGCGAGCGCGCCGACCAGCTTGCCGTCGATGTAGATCGGGCTGCCCGACATGCCGCCGACGATGCCGCTGTGGACCATGCGCGGGTCGCTGGAGCGGAACAGGATCGCGTCCTGCTTGGGCTGGTAGTCGCGGACGACGTCGATGACCTCGATCTCGAAGCGGTCGGTGTCGCTGCCCGAGAACACCGTGACCGCGTAGCCCTTCATGCCCGGGCGGACCTCGTCGACCGACATGGTGGCGACCGGGGCGGCGTGCGCGGGCTCCCCGGCGCCGAGGCCGAGCCACGCCAGCAGGCCGAGGCCGAGGCCGGCGGTGAGCCCGACCAGCAGGCGACGAGGGCTGTGCTCAGCGACTGGCATGGTGATCGAGGGCCCGTTGCATGCTGCCGACCAGGTCGTCCTGGGGCATATAGAAATACTTGTACTTCGAGCGCGACGGGTTCGATAGGCCGGCGTCGACCCGGCCCTGCGCGTCGAGGAACAGGACCCGCGGGACGTACTGACCGTCGGGCCCGTAGCGGAGCGCCTCCGGCTCGTCGTCCTGGTCGAGGTTGACCATGACGAAGCGCTCGCTGGCGGCGACGAGGGCGGGGTCGGAAAAGCGCGGCTTGAGCTCGCGGCAGCGCGGGCACCAGGCGGCGTGGACGACGAGCATCAGCGGGCGACCGAGGGCCCTGGCCTCGCTGAGGCCCTCGTCGAGGCCGCGCCAGGCGATCTGGTCGCCGTAGCCGTGGGCCGGGGCGCTGGCCTGGCGACGGGCGGGCGGCGGTGGGGCGATCTGGGGGCCGGCGGGGCCCGAGGCGGCCGAAGCGGCGCCCTGGACCTCGGCTTGCGGCCGCGGGTCGCCGGCCGGAGTCTCGGCGCCACAGCCCAGGAACAACGTAGTCAGCGCCCAATGCCGGGTTCGGATGCGGCCGAGCGCCAGCGCCGCCGTGCGGTGAACGTTGATCACGGGCGCCGACCATAACACGCAGCCCGCGGAGTTCTGCCTGGAAATGTCCTCGCGTGCCCTGGATAATCAGCCCGGACCGGTCATGGACGAGGTGCAGCGCGACGGGGAGGACCGGTTTCGGGCGATGGCCGACAGCGCCCCCGTGCTCATGTGGATGGGCGGCGCCGACGGACAGTGGACGTTCTTCAACGCGAGCTGGCTGCAATTCACCGGGAGGACCCTCGCCCAGGAGCTCGGCACCGGCTGGCTCGCGGGCGTGCACCCGGACGACCGGCAGCGGTGCATGGGCACCTATCTGGCGGCGTTCTTCGCCCGGCGCGGCTTCGAGATGGAGTACCGCCTGCGCCGGCACGACGGCGAGTATCGGTGGGTGGTCGACAGCGGCGCGCCGCGGACGCTGCCGGACGGCGAGTTCGCGGGCTACGTGGGCTCGTGCATCGACATCACGCCGCGGCGCTGGGCCCAGCAGGAGCTGGCGCGGGTGAACGCGCAGCTGCAGGCGGTGCTCGACGCATCGCATCAGGTGGCGATCATCGCCACCGACCCGGAGGGCGAGATCACGCTGTTCAACCGCGGGGCCGAGCAGATGTTCGGGGTCGCCGCGAACGCGGTGCTCGGCCACCTGTGCACGCTGCTGGTCCGCCACGACCCCGAGTTCGCCGCCCGTCGCGCCCGGCTCTCGGCCGAATTCGGGCGAGCGATCGACGGCTTCGAGGTGATGTCGCTGCGCGCCCGGCTCTACGACCACGACGAGCAGGAGTGGAGGCTGTACCGCGCCGACGGCGGGCGCGTGACCATCAACCTCGTCGCCTCGCCGATGCGCGGCCCGGACGGCGAGATCACCGGCTACGTCGGCATCGCCCGCGACATCACCGACAGCAAGGCCGCCCAGGTGGCGATGCGCGAGAGCGCCACCCGCGTGCAAGGGGCCCTGCACGGCAGCATGGACTCGATCGTCATGATGGTCGCGCTGCGCGACGACGACGGCGCGGTCATCGACATGATGTTCACCGACGTGAACCCGCGGGCCGAGCAGCTGTTTCAGCTCAGCGCGGCCGCGGTGGTCGGGGCGCGCCTCACCGAGCTGTTCCCGACGCCCAACATCCCCGAGTTCATCGTCAAGTTCGCCGCGGTGATCGCCAGCGGTCAGCCGCTCGAGGAGGAGTTCCCGGTCGACTCGCCGCGCATGCCGCACACCGAGTGGATGCGCATGCAAGTGGTGGCCCACGGCGACGGCGTGGTCGTGACCTCGCGCGACATCTCGCAGCGCAAGCGCGACGAGGAGCGGCTGCGCCTCAGCGAGGCGCGCCTGAACATGGCGCTCGAGGCGGCCCAGGACGCGCTGTGGGACTGGAGCCTCAGCGAGGGGCAGATCTACGTCAGCCCGCGCTGGCTGGCGCGCCTCGGCCTCGACCCCGGCAGCCCGGTGGTGCCGCAGGCGGAGATGGAGGGGCGCACCCACCCGGACGACATCCTCGGGGTGCGCTCCGCGGTGACCGAGCACCTCAGCGGTCGCAGCTCGGTGTACGAGCGCGAGTACCGGGTGCGCGACGCGGCCGGCGAGTGGTCGTGGATCCTCGCGCGCGGCAAGGTGGTCGAGCGCGACGCCAGGGGCCGCGCGACGCGGATGCTGGGGACCGCCAGCGACATCACCGCCCGCAAGCAGCAGGAGTGCGAGCTGCTGCGCGCCAAGGAGGCGGCGGAGCGCGCCAACCAGGCCAAGAGCGAGTTCCTCGCCAACGTCAGCCACGAGATCCGCACGCCGATGAACGGCATCCTCGGGATGGTCGAGCTGGCCCTCGACGACGAGCTCGCGGTCCAGCAGCGCGACCGCCTGCGCCTGGTCCACGACTCGGCGCGCTCGCTGCTGGCGATCATCAACGACCTGCTCGACCTCGCGAAGATCGAGGCCGGCAAGTTCGTGCTCGCGCCGACCCGCTTCGCGCTGCGCGAGGAGGTCGAGCTGACGCTGCGCTCGCTGGCCGTGCGGGCCCAGGAGCGCGGGCTGCTGCTCAGCTGCACGATCGACCCGGAGGTGCCGGCGCAGGTCGTCGGCGACCCCGATCGGCTGCGTCAGGTGCTCGTCAACCTCGTCGGCAACGCGATCAAATTCACCGAGCGCGGGCAGGTTACGGTCCGCGTGCGCCGGGCCCCCGAGCCGGCGCTGCGGGTCATCTTCGAGATCGAGGACACGGGGATCGGCGTCCCGCCCGACCGCCTCGCGGCGATCTTCGTGCCCTTCGAGCAGGCCGACCCGTCGACGACGCGGCGCTTCGGCGGCACCGGCCTGGGCCTGACGATCGCCACCCGCCTGGTCGAGCTGATGGGCGGGCAGATCGGGGTCGTCAGCGAGGTCGGGGTCGGCAGCACCTTCACCTTCGACGCGCTGTTCGCCGCGGTCCACGCCGGCGCGCCGGTGCGCCGGGCCGGGCCACCCCCGCTGGCCGCGCGCGGGGCCAAAGGCGGCCGTCCGCTGCAGATCCTGCTCGCCGAGGACAACCCGATCAACCAGCGCGTCGCGGTCGAGATCCTCAAGCGAATGGGGCATGACGTGACGCTCGTCGCCGACGGTCGCGCCGCGGTCGAGACGCTCGAGCGCGGCAACTTCGACCTGGTGCTGATGGACCTGCAGATGCCCGTCATGGACGGCTGGCAGGCGACGGCGGCGATCCGCCGCAGCCCGCACGCGCACGCCCGCCGCACCCGCATCGTCGCCCTGACGGCCCGCGCCACCGACGAGGACCGCAAGCGCTGCCTTGCGCACGGCATGGACGGCTTCCTGACCAAGCCGCTGCAGGTCGCCGAGCTGCTGCAGCTGTGCGAGGACGGCTCGACGCCGAGGCCACCTCCGGCGCCGTGGCCCGCCCCGGTCAGCGCCGCTCCGACGGCGCCGCGGCCCGCGATCGACGACTGGCAGGGCGTGCTCAACCGCGTCGGCGGGGCCGCGCCGCTGCTCGCGCGGCTGGTCGGGATGTTCCGCGAGGAGCTGCCCGGGGCGCTCGGCGAGCTGCGGGCCGGCCTGGTCACCGGCGAGGGCCTGCGTCGCGCGGCGCACCGGATCGCGGGCACGGTCGGCATCTTCAACGCCGGGCAGGCGTTGGCGCTGGCGCGCGAGGTCGAGGCGCGGGCGCCGGAGCGCTCGCCGGAGCTGCCGGAGCGGGTCGAGGCGCTGTGCGCCGAGCTCGCGCGCCTGGAGACCGAATTGCTGAGTCGGAGCGCGCTGCTGGCCGCCGGGTAGGCCGCGGGGCGGTGGCCCGTGGGCGGGCCGGGTGGCCAGCGGGCGGGACACGTGGACTGTTGCGCGGCGGAGACGACAGGGGATCGGGCTGGCACGCGGCTTGAACAGCGGGGGGCATGCACGAGCATGTCTCTTATCAGGCCGAGTATGCGCGGCGAGCCCGAAGCGCGGGGCCGCCGATCGGCTTCGTGCCGGACCTCGATGGACTGGACGGCGAACCAGCGGCGGCGCAGCTCCCGGCGATCGAGCGGCCGCGGGAGCGCATGATGACCTTCGGGCCCGCGGCGCTCAGCAACGTCGAGCTGGTCGCGCTGCTGCTCGGCGGCGGGCACCCGGAGCAGCGGGCGTTGACCCTGCTGCAGCAGGTCGGTGGGATCACCGGGCTGCTGCGCTGCGTGCCCGACGACCTGCTGAGCTCACCGGGGGTCGGCGAGGCGTCGGCGACCGCGGTGTGCGCGGCGATCGAGCTGGCGCGGCGCATCGGCCAGCTCGAGATGCCCTTCGAGTCGTCGATCCACGGCCCCGAGGACGTGCGCCGCTACGTGCGGGCGAGCCTGCGCGGGCGCTCGCAGGAGGTCTTCGTGGTGCTCGGCCTCGACAGTCGCCAGCGCGTGCGCCTGGTCCGCGAGGTCGCGGTGGGCTCGGTGTCTCACGTCGAGGTCCACCCGCGCGAGGTGTTTCGTCCGCTGGTGCGCGCGGGCTCGCACTCGGCGATCCTCGTGCACAACCACCCGAGCGGCGAGCTGCGGCCGAGCGCCTCCGACCTGCGCATCACCCACCGGCTGGTCGAGCTCGGCGAGCTGCTGGGGATCCCCGTGCTCGACCACCTGATCGCGACGGATGAGGGGGTGACGTCCTTCGTGGGACTCGGTCTGCTGCCGGCGCCGACGCCGAGCCCGGAGGAGTGCGGATGATCGGCTTGCTCGTGATGTTGGCGCTCGATCCTCACGCGGCACTCGCCGAGTACGAGGCGTTCGCGGCGCGCGCGGGGCTGCAGGTCGATGTCGCCTGTCACGCGCGCTCGCTTCGCTATGACGATGACTGGCAGATCGATCGGCCGGTGCCGCGAGAGATCACGCGCTGTGGCGAGTGCCCGCTCTTGATCGGTGCGCTGGCGATCGGGCAGGTGTGCCAGCAATACCCGGGCGGCAGCGACTGCGCCCGCGGGCTGGTCTGCGCGGGGCACCCGGACGGGCGTTGCGTCGACCCCTGCGCGCCGACCCCGGCAGGTGCGCGCTGCTACCCGTACGAGACCGGCTGTGCGCCGGGTTGGTTCTGCGATCCGTGGCTCGAGATCTGCCGGGCCGATCAGGGGGACTTCGTGAGGAGCGGCCGGACGTGGGTCCAGATCGTCTCGGTGAGGATGACCTGGCCCTCGGCGGTCGGATGGATGCCGTCGGCCTGGTTGAGCCTCGGATCGCCCGCGACACCCTCGAGCACGAAGGGGATCAGAGGTACCCCATGAGCGGCGGCGAGGTCGGGGAACATCTGGCGAAACGCGGCGCTGTAGTCGGCGCCCATGTTCGGCGGGACCTGCATGCCCGCGAGCACGACCTGCGCGCCAGCAGCCTTGCTGCGCGTGATGATCTGCGCGAGGTTCTCGCGGGTGTGCGCGACCGGGAGGCCGCGCAGGCCGTCGTTGGCGCCGAGCTCGAGCACCACCAGCGCGGGCTTCTGCGCGAGCTGCCAGGCGAGCCGCGCGAGGCCGGCGGCGCTGGTGTCCCCGCTGACCCCGGCGTTCACGACCCGGTAGCGATAGCCCTCGGCGAGCAGGCGGGCCTGCAGCAGCGCCGGCCACGCCTGCGACTGCGCGAGGCCGAGTCCGGCCGTCACGCTGTCGCCGAGCGCCAGCAGGACGGGGGCGTCGGCGAGAGGGTCGACGGCGGCGACGGGGGGCGAACGCTCGACGGACGGTGGAGCCTGCGGGGCGCCGCAAGCGGAGAGCGTGACGAGTGCGAGCGCGGCGAAGCGATGCGCGCAGCGAGAGGTGAAGCGATGGGCGAAGCGATGCGCGGCGAGGAAGTCGGTGAAGCGGTGGGCGAAGTGGTGGGCGAAGTGGTGGGTGGCGAGCGAGCTGTGGGCGCGCGAGCGGGGGCTGGGGGTCGTTCGCGCGGGGGCTTGCGTCATCCTTCGTGCTCCGGTCGAGTATGCAGGGTACCCTGGTGCGCTTTCATGATCGAGATCGCCCGTTTGACCAAGTCCCTGAGCTCCGGGGCCCGCCCCGTCCAGATCCTCCACGGGATCGACCTGCACATCGCGGCGGGAGAATTCGTGGCGATCATGGGGCCCTCGGGTTCGGGCAAGTCGACGCTGCTGGGGCTGATCGCCGGGCTCGACAGCCCGACGAGCGGCAGCATCAAGCTCGCGGGGCAGGAGCTGGTCGGCCTCGGCGAGGACGCGCTGGCCCGCCTGCGCGGGCGCACGCTCGGCTTCGTGTTCCAGTCGTTTCACCTGCTCCCCACGCTGACCGCGGAGGAGAACGTCGCGGTGCCGCTCGAGCTGCGCGGCGAACGGGACGCGCGTAGCCGCGCTCGGGCGCTGCTGGCGACGGTGGGCCTGGCCGACCGCGGACACCACCTGCCGGCCCAGCTCTCGGGCGGCGAGCAGCAGCGCGTCGCTCTGGCCCGGGCCTTCGTCGCCGAGCCGCCGATCCTGCTCGCCGACGAGCCGACCGGTAACCTCGACTCCGCCACCGGTGAGCGAGTGCTGGCGCTGCTCGCCGACCTGCGCGCCCGCACCGGCACGACCATGGTCCTCGTCACCCATGACGCGAGCCTGGCCGCGCGCGCCGATCGGGTGGTCACGCTGCGCGACGGTCGCATCGAGTCGGACCGCAGGCGGGCCGCGTGAGGCCGGCGTTCCTGCTGCGCATGGCGGCCCGTGAGGCCCGCACCGGCTGGCAGCGGCTGCTGTTCTTCTTGCTGTCGATCGCGGTCGGCGTCGGAGCGCTGGTCGGCATCGCGTCGTTCTCCGCCAACCTCGAGGGGGCGATCCGCCGCGAGGCGCGGACGCTGATGGCCGCGGACCTCGAGGTGGTGTCGACGCAGGACTTCGCGGCCGAGCCGCGCGCCGCGATCGCCGCCTGGACCGAGCAGGGCGCCCGCGTCGCCGAGCTGGCCGAGCTGCCGTCGATGGCGGCGACCGTCGACGCGAGTCGCAGTCAATTGGTCGAGATCAAGGCGGTGGAGGGCGGCTATCCGTTCTACGGCGAGCTGGTGCTCGAGCCCGCGCTGCCGCTGCCGGAGCTGCTGGCGGGCGGCCGCGTCGTGGTCGAGGAGGCGCTCCTGCAGCAGCTCGGGCTCGCGGTCGGCGACGCGATCAAGATCGGCAGCCGTGAATTCCCGGTGGCGGGGCTGGTGCGGCGCGAGCCGGACCGCATCGGCGGGGCCCTGAGCCTCGGGCCGCGGGTGCTGATGGCCCTGCCGGACGTGCAGAGCGCGGGGCTGATCACGGTCGGCAGCCGGGTGCGGCACCGCGTGCTGCTGGCGCTGCCGCCCGCGCTGGACGTCGAGGCGGTCCAGAGCGCCCTGACGGACGCGCTGCCGCGCGAGCGGATCTCGGTGCGCAGCTTCGAGGAGGCGCAGCCGACCCTGCGGCTGTTCCTGGCGCGCATGGGGGACTTCTTGCGCCTGGCGACGCTGGTGACGCTGGTGCTCGGCGGCCTCGGCGTGGCCCAGAGCATCCGCGTGTTCCTGCAGCAGAAGCAGGACTCGATCGCGATCCTCAAGGTGCTCGGGGCGACGACCCGCGAGGTGACGCTGGTGTACCTGCTGCAGTGCCTCGGCCTGGCGCTCCTCGGCAGCGTGCTGGGGCTGGGTCTGGGGCTCGGGGTCCAGGCGCTGCTTCCAGCGGTGGTCGGTGAATTGCTGCCGGTCGCGGTGATCGGCGAGTTCGTGCCCGCGGCGGCGCTCGAGGGGATCGCGGTCGGGGTGATCACGGCGCTGCTGTTCTGCCTGCTGCCGCTGCTGGCGATCCGCGGGATCGCGCCGGCGCAGATCCTCCGCCGCGAGCTGGCGGCGACGATCCCGGTCGGCGATCGCCGGGCCCGCGCGCTCGCGGTGGTGGTGCTC